>BNJU01002551.1_pt1 | contig 165118 bp, 173 predicted proteins | sample 8539281 | NCBI WGS metagenome assembly BNJU01 (sample SAMD00202456, study PRJDB9452) | human saliva metagenome | isolation source: human saliva | place: Japan | reverse complement strand
TGAAATATCTCTGGTTTCTCTAATAAGATCCAATCCTGAAATTCCGGGCATTCTTATATCTGTTATAACTATATCGGGGATATTTGCTCTAATATAATCAATTGCATCTTCTTCACCATTATCCAAGACATCAGTCACCTCCCAAACTCTTACTATCCCGATCTACTAATTTGTATATTAATTCTCCCAATGAAGTATTCATCATCTCACGATCAACACTTACTCTTATATTCTCTGTCATAGTTCAACCACCAAATAATTTACTAAAAATATATGCTTATACTGCACATTCTCTGTCATACTTATATTGTAACTATTTAACAATAATATAAAAGGTTCATAATTAACTTTAGTCAGGTTGCAACACTACCGCGACCTTTACGGTATCAACAAATCACCATGTACAACATCTAAATTCACATGCTACTGCCAATTCTATTTCACTACTCAATCCCAACATCAGTGTGATAGTTTTTGTTATAGAAAGACGACAACTACTAACACATATCTCAAACTTAGAGCTATCTGCACTATTAACATACTTTGTCAAGAAATATCTAATACAGCTACTTGCATTTGTGACCCTACGTTGATGTAACACCTGCTTGAAAATTAACACCTCTGTCGCACTTATAAATGCCTTGTCTGCTTTTAAACTGAAAATTGGATTCTATTGCTAAAATCTCACACAGCCCAGTGGAAGCTTACCACCAATTTGTCCTATAACTCATCGTATAAACATATTGTTTTGTGAATTAAGATAAAATCGTAGCACAGCCAACGAATTTGCACATACCACACATGTGCAAATAATCCCTTTCTAAAATTTCTTGCAAGATAATAACCTATAGATGAATCATCAATGAAGATAGCATCTTTATCTTTAGCCTATTCAAAAAGCCTTGATGCAATGCGAGACCTTCTCATCTTTCCTTTTGTACACATTTCCCGGTCTTAATTGATAATGAGCCTTTCCTCGCTTTTGCAGCTCCACCAGATGCTTTTCGAATAAGCAGTTCCTTACTATTCCCATTCTTTACATCGTTTCGAATTGTAACCTCGGAACATTGTAATAGTATTACTCAACTCCCGCACACCGTGCGTGCCTTTACTGTTTAGTTCGTTAAAATATATTCCTCTCTGCTGATACCACAAATCACCTATCATCAGTAACACCATGAAAATCTTCTTCTAATTTATCTATGCACCACTAAATATAAGCTGTGCAAACTTCTTTTGCGTTCCATGCACTCCTTCCTACAAACAATCCATCTATATAAGCTGTATAATCGATGAATGGTGCATTTTGTGGATTTACATCGCACTCCATACAAAAATAGGTACGTCTTCCCTTCGCACTGAGCACTTTCTAATGAAACATTCTCTAATAACCTTGTGCTTAGAATTTGCGTACTTTCACGTGGCTCTTGATATTGTTTTCCGTTTACTGCCAATTGCCCAAACCAGTCTCTGGCGTAATCCAAATCTTGCTCTAACTTTCTTTTACCCTTTTAATCCTCTTTGTTAATTGATCACCGCAAAACTTTCATTGCTTACCCCATCCATCTATCTTTTATCTGTTTCACCAATTACAAAGAAGAACTACAAATTCATATCCCATATAACTTTTTATTCTCTTCATCATCTGTTTCCATCAAAATATGCCTTCTTTCAGGTGACTATCATAACCAACCTATACCTATCTCTTTCAAGCATTTTGGTGAAATCTCCCGGTAAATTGTCCTTCTTCTTCCCGCCATGTTTTGTGCCCAAAATCACTTGTTTCGTGAAATAGATTCATGCAACCTCGACAAAGCCGATATGACGGTATAACATAATTCATACTCTTTTCTATCCAACAACCGTTTCTTAGTTACTAATGTTTTTAGTAATCCATGTGTTTGCTGTATATTTTGTCCACATCTTTAGATTAGTTCCAAAATATATTTTCTTCGATGAACTGCCTCCTTAACCATACCTCTATTATGGCATAACAAAATCGAAATTAAATCGAAAAAGTTTATCTCTTCAATCATGGAATCAATCCTTATATCAATTATAAGCTTTTTATAGCAATTATAACAGACTTGTACTCTTTAACATATATAGTACTTGCATAAAAAATATATTTTTAAATTAGTCTATATTGACGATTTTTGTTTTTATATATATATATGTGTTATTATTAATATATTTATAATAAATCAAAATTAAAACAAAATAATTCAAAAGAAAAGTTATAAAATGAAGATACTTTTTAAACCTATTACTGCTATCCTGTGCGGGAGACCCAGCCGGTATCGGTCCTGAGATATGTGTGGTACTGTTTTGGGAGCATGAAAACTATGATGTATGCCGTCCATTCATAATTGGCAGTATGTGCCATTTTAAAAAGCTGTCGCTAGCATTGGAAAAGATTTACGTATCACAAAATCAGCCAGTCCATCAGAGGCAACTACTGAATATGGAGTGATTGATGTACTCGAAACAAGTATTTATGACACTGACTCTGGTTTGGGGAGAAGTTCCAGGAGCTGGCAGGAAAAATGTCTGTTGATTTTATAATGAAATCTATTGAACTCGGTATGAAAAACAAAGTACACGCTATCTCAACAGCTCCTATTCATAAAAGAGCCATTAAACTGGCAGGTATTACTCAACCCGGTCATACTCGAGATGTGCAAGATTTTACTACTCTCCATATGCCTTAACAATGTTTTCTGTCATAATCTTAGAGTTTTCTTTGTAAGCTCGTCATATGTCACTACATGATTAACGTAAACTATGCGACAAAGGATAAGGTATTAGAAAATGTTATAAACATAGATAGAGAACTGCATAGTTGGAATTAAAATCCTCTAATTGTTGTTGCTGTTGTCGCTCTTTTAACCACTATAATGTAGGTGATAATGGACTTTTTGGTACTGAGGAGATAACGATTTAATCGGCTGCTAGTGAGCCAGATTAGAAATTAATTGTACCGGTCGTCCTGCAGCGGCTGATTCTTGTATTTCATATCGGCAAATCGAGAAAATACTCAGCAATTTTCTTTTCTTTATACGATGATCAAAGGCCATATTGCTTTGTAAAACCTTAGCAAATTTGAAAAATCTATCTATTAACTTTCGGTCTTCCTTTATAAGAAGTTCTGTAGACTCATGGAACAGCATCGATATTGCGGGAAAAGGCATTGCAGGACGCACGCCATGATCGAATCTGCTAGTCGTTTTCAGAATATGCGACTATGTGCCATACCTTTCATTAGTGAAAGGAGTTGATTATACACGCCGCATAGGTGTAACGTAGCCGATGATTTCAACAGGTGCTACCACTACAGGAGTACTGTTAGCCAGATCAGGTGCACGCTGCTGTGTTGTTTTAATGAAGAAGCGGCCAAAACAGCCAGTAACAGCTCTTCACTTGATGCAATATTGATTAGCAGTAACGAGTCGTGCACTACCTCAAGATGTAGCTCATGAAAAGTTAGTGACTCAGCAAAAGCTTTGCAGTGCTGTGAATGTCAGTTTCTTTCCAAAGACGTATTGATACAACTCGTGCGAGGGTGGAATTGGTGCTGAAATTGACGCAATGTTGGATTATATGGATGAAGAAACTGTCGCAATAGTTGTTTCCGGCTCATCCTCAGTCGAAAAGAATACTGGTTGGTGGATATTCCATTATAGATGAGTGATGGCTAGTGGATTACTCCTGTGGCACTTTAAGATGTCCGAACTCCTGTTCAGAAAATGCATCCGAAACTCTTAGATGGACAGAGTAGAGAAAATAGGTTCTGTAACATTGGAATATCCTTTTCTGGTGGTAAAACAGAAATTAAGCACTCAAAATGGCCAGACATAGTGGGTGCCGAACATGGTGTTGTTGATGCAAGTAACCTTTCAGATCATATTGAATTAATTGCTAAAGCGAAGTCGTAGAATTAAATGGCATATACTTGCTGTGGATCGGTCCCTTTACATCTAAATTCCTAGCCTTTTGCAGAAAAGCATACGATGAAGAAAAGACAATATACTATGCAGAAACTATACAGACGAAAGTGAAAAGTTTGTCCTAATTTGCATGACCGGAGGTGCTTTCTCCTGTTACAAAAAGGCAAATGGAGTATTATGCAAGATAATCGTCCTAAAGAGGCTTTCCAAGCAGATCCTATCGACTCTAATTGATGGTGCGTGTCATTGCATTAAAAGAGGTTGATGTACGCTGCAGCTGTGAAATCGATTTCTTAAAAATGAAAATCCACGTGCTATATTACTGGAGATTGCTTTATGGCGAACTCTTAGATCTTGATTTTGTAAGATAGGGGTTATGCATCCCGATAGTGCTAATCGTATCAATGCCGGTTTAGAGTAATGCTAGTTGCTAGAATAATAGAAGCGTGGGTCGTGACAAGATTGCAGAATTTACACAACAGGTGGCGATACAATGGTAAATGCATTTGCATACCAACTAGAGGTTGAATGTATTGCAATTGACTATGTTATACCGCAAACAGATGTATGCATAGGATGCTACAGGTGGCACCAAGAGTCTGCTCGTATAGGTAAAGGTGGGCTTTACAGGGAATGAGTCAATAGTTTTAGACATGTCGATAGACTATTCAAAGAAGCGTCCAGAAAATAAACCAATAATTGTATTGTGAAAGGAGTTTACAAAATGAGTGAGAATGCTGCGGCTTGTCAAAGAGGAGAGAGATAGATATTTTAAACAAAATGATACCGTGGTCTCGTTATAATGCACCTTTGGTTATAGCTGTAGTTATTGCAACATTTTTCCCAAGTGCTTTTCAGATTGGTGGGTAGTATGTAACAGCATTGTATATATAACGGTAATGCGAAATGCTGTGATGGGACTCAGTTTACCATTGTACGTGGTTCAGCAGCACATGCTAAACAAGTCGGAATGCCACTATATAAAAGGCATAACCTTGGCGTATGAGATTTACTATTAGGTGCTTGCCTGGACTTTTGTAGGAAAAAGTTTTTGGTGAGACCGGCTTTCCTTTTGAAGTTACACCATTTGTAAGCATGCAGCATTTCACAACTCAAACAGTTTCCCCTATACATTTCATTATCATCACAATTTGGAAATGCAACAGATACCGGTGCTATTTACAATCTCTGTCACTTAATGATGGTCCGTTTTTACTTTAGTAGCATTAGGTGCAACAGGATTTCAGCCAATACCTTTTATGAGCTCTGGTTGCCACCTTTGTTCCACTGTTACTGGTTTTATCTGGGGAAACAAGCTGATAAGAGAGTTTGGAAAGGGACTGTCTCTACAGCACAGCCAGTTATTACATTCTTCTATGACAATTTCTATAGGCTCAAAACCTGACATCTCAACTATTGTTACGCAGGTGCTCTCATAGGTATTATTTTTAGGTTTGATTTCGTCGCGACTGCTGTCATGATTCTGCTGTCTTCAATGTTCTTTTACCAAAAAGAGAGAGAAACGCAATAGAGTCGCACTGGTACCACGGCTTTAAACTCTGCTATGACACCTGCCACTGTCGCTGAGCTCATCCTACACTGGCTCCATATATGCAGTGCTGCAGCTCAACGTGCAACCGCATCAGTATAAACTGTATGTACTTGTCCATTCATTGATGCTTTCTTTGATAATTTCTGAGAGAGAAAACACAACAGTCAAATTACTCACACAAGGTTGGAAAGTGAGAATCAATCTATTTAATATATGATACAAGATAACTTAATGCAAATATATTGAAGTGGATACAAAAGTCGTGCGAGTAATATATTTATGACTTTACATTGCACTCAGACTTACTCAAAACTGTCAGGCGTTTTCAGTTGATTTATCCGGATTAAGTGTATTCATTGTTGCCGGCATGCACCTAGAAATCGGTGATTTTTCACTAAAAACATCTCTGTTATTAGTTGCTGTAGGCATATGTATTCTGCTTATGCTCCCATACACTTGTTTGATTAGTGCACAGCCATGAAAAATATAATAAATCCAACCTAAACGCAAGATATAGTTTTGACAGAAATAGGATTACTAAAGGAATACTCATCCGAAATACTACAATCCAAGCCGGTTCTACACATATCTTTGGAAAGATTTATTGAAAGTAGTTTCTACTCTCAGCACTCATTGCACTACTTTATTAATGATAGTACGCATATGTTATACCAAAACAGGATTTTAGAGACAATTTTCAAAAGGTTATGAAATTAACATTTGACAATATGAGTCGAAAAATTTATATTAGATAATCCCTCTAATACCATAATATGAAAACAAAGTATACAAAGTATTTATTTTGCCAGAAAAGGATTGAATCATAAGAAATTGGTTACAATGATTGTGATCCGAAATGCACAACTGCAAAAGAAAGAAATAATAAAACTTATTGATGTCTAGAAGTGACGTTAAAGATTTTAGAAGCACCGGTCCAATATGTTCTAATGTTGCATATAGATGTAGCAGGAAGCTGTGGCTCGTGGAAATTTTGACAGAGGTGCTTTGATTTGTGGTACCGGAATAGGTGCTGTCTGTTGCGCTAATAGTTAGTTAAAGGTATATGCGGCGACTGATATTCATGTATATATTCTGCTAAACGTGCAAGACTAAGTAATGATGCAACACAGTTACATGTAGAGTGCATTTACGATTGGCAGTGTTAGAGCAGGAACTGGTTGAAGCATTTCTAACAAACGAGATTCCGAGCCTGGCTGCATCTCAGCCCAAGGTAGATGCTTTAGAAAATACGGTTAGAAAGATAAACTTTAAAAATAACGTAAACATCAACTCAATCAAATATCAACATATAATGACACTCAGTGCGTATTCAAAAAGTCATCGAAACCAGAAGCATATTCTTGTTTCTATGACTTTATGTCTCTCATTATAAATTTGACTCTTCCTAATGCTCGGTATAACCTTGTGTAAACTCTCCTGTGATTCCAATATCTGCAATATCAAAAATGGGAGCATTTTCATTGTAGCATTTAGCTTACTATCAATCCTGAATTTTGCATACAGCGTAGCTGCTGTATAGCACCTGAAATTCCACGATGCAAAGTATATATTAGGCTTTTACTGTAGTGCCGTTTGACCTGCTTGATAAGCATGAGTCAGTCCAGCTCTGCATCTACTGCCGCTCTTGAGCCGCAACAGTTCCTCCAAAAGCTTTTGCGTACCTAAAAGTTTAAATCCTTCAGCATTTCCAAGTCCCACACCAACGCTGGAAACTATAACTTTTGCATCTGTGAGTGATACTTTTCTCTTTTACTGTTTTTATTACTTCTAAAACTTTTGTTCTTATATCTATGCATCTCAATTTTTGTCTGTGCTTTCTTTTATCAACTCTCCTCGAGCACCTTCAATCCTCTCTTCAGCCTCTTTTCCATTACTTCCCGGACGAACTGCCAGACATTTGCGGCCTACTGGTTCGACAAACCATAGTAGCCATTAAATTACCGCCAAATGCAGGTCTTGTTTGCATAGATGCATACCTGAGTTTCTTCCATTAATTTCAAGCTTTGCTACAATCTGCGAAAGTCCGGTATTGCAATCACAGTCAAACACTCTGGTCGAAATCTCTGCATATGGGTTGCACCCAGCAAAACAATTTCCGAAAGCTTATAGTTGCTCTCATAGCATCACCTATGGCGATAGAATATCCGTCTGTGGTATATTGGTTTAATCTGTCATCCTCAATATAATATACCTGACCAGCTATGAGCAAAAAGCTCGTCATCAATATGTAAAAGATTAGATCCGTGGCAAACAATCGGGTAGCACATAGATCGCATCCCTTGCATTTGCGAGCTCCTTCCTCCCAAAGTTCCAATGCTACATCCTTGTAACTGTCCCCTTGCTCCTTGTTCTGGCAAATACCCAAACATCATGGTATAAGGTTAAATCATTTTCTTCTTTTTCTATTTCATCTTTTTACTATTGCATCAAAATGGACATACCTCTACATACAAGTCTCCGGCATACTGGCAAAGATGCCATCTCCTATCACAGCCTTTTTATTTTCTCCAGGGTAATGGCATCAAACGGACAAGATTTAACATTTAGTACATCCTCGACAATCCTTTTCGGATTACTGCTAACCGACATGAGCCCTCCCTTAAATCAAATGTTTTTCCCAAGTTTAGCCACAAGTTCCTTTGCCATCTTTCCTTGTTACTCCTTGAAGATATCTCCTTTTCCTTTACAGGAGGAGTAAAAGATCTAAACACCTGTGTTGGAGAAGCATTCAGTCCACAATCCTTGATCTAAATTTACATCTTCATGATTGTATATTTTAATATCTCTTATAAGCATCAACTATTGAACCTACGCTCATATATCTCGGTTCATTTAATTCCTTTTGGAGGTTAAGAAACAAGGCAGTTTTTACTTCAATAAGCTCATATCCGTCTTCCAATTGTCTTTGAACTTTTATTTTATCTCCGGTATAATCCACGATCTCTTGTACATATGTAACACCGGAATTCCTAGCCTCATAGCAACCTGTGGTCCAACTTGAGCAGTATCACCGTCTATAGCCTGTCTTCCACCAAAATTATATCCACATCACCAAGCATTTTAATACCTGCCTGCAATAGTTGTAGATGTAGCACAGGTATCAGCACCACCAAAAGCTCTGGTCACTCAAAAGCACCGCTTCATCTGCACCATTGCCAGACATTCCTGAGCATATAAGTCGCCTGTGGAGGCCCATACTTATGATGTGATATTGTTGTATCTTGATATTTATCCTTTATTTGAAGTGCGCCTCAGGGCATTTTGCATCATCCGGATTTAATATTGAAGGAACACCTTCTCTATCAAAGAGTTCCTTTTAACAGGATCTATTCTACCTCATTTGTATCAGGAACTTGTTTACACACATAATATTTTCATTTGTATCCTCCTTATTTCTTTAATAATTTTGAGCTAATAACAATCTGTTGAACTCTGACTTGTTCCCTCATATATAGTAAACACCCCTGCAATCACGGTACATTCTCTCAACTTTATAGTCCTTGATATATCCATATCCATCTTATCTGCACAGCTTTTTGGCGACTATTTCGTACAAACTTCTGTAGCGTAAAGCTTTGCCATCTGCAATCATACCTGAGTCCTGTTTTGTATCCATCATATGTACAGTTTGCCATGTAGCCCTTTTAGTTTCAATGTCGCACATCTGCAATCTAGTACAAATCCTATTGCCTGAAAGCACCTATTTTTCCAACTGCTTTTCCTTTGCATTACCACTATGTCCTCTCAAAACATCCCTCAGCCACACCTGCTGCCTGTGATGCTACTCCGAGTCTACTCTGACTCAGCGTAGCCATAGCAAGATTAAAAGCCTTTACTCTCCGAGCAAATTGACTTACGTGCACCACATTTTCCATTACAATATCAGATGTTGCACAACCGATAAGTCCCATCTTATCCTCGATATGCCACCATAGCAACACACCTTCCCTGCTCATATCAATTATAATTTAGCACTCTACTCCTCTTGTTCCCCTGAAAGTCGCATCGTCTTTGCAAAACCTACAGCATAATCCGATAAAGGTGCCATTGTAATAAAACATTTTACTTCCGTTTGAAAATATAATAGTCACCATCTTTACAGCTGTAGTAGCTCATAGGCCCGGGCGCATCAGATCCTGCTCCCGGCTCAGCTCGCGCAAAAGACCATCACCCTTACAACAGGTGTTAAGTATTTTCTGCTCATCGTTTCCTGCAAGTAAAGAGGACCGCCTGAAAAGTGAGTTGGGGACTTGATACATATGCTTGCAACTCCTGATACTTTTGCTATTTCAGACATTACAAGCATAACTTCTGCATCTGCTCCCTGTCCTCCAAGCTCTTTGGGATTTTTGTATACCAAAAAACGGCTTTTAGCTATGCAGTATTTCCTCCGGAAAAACTCGGTTTCCTCCATCATCAAGCACCTTTGTAAGCTCTTCTTTCAGCAAAAATCTTTGTGAGTTTCTCTAATCAATTCATGTTTGTTCTGTAAAATAGCATTCTGACATTGATTTTCTCCTTTGTCTAATATTCCATTCGATTCTATTTTAATGTGTAATATCAATTTTTCCATTTGATGTGGTTGGAAAAGTATCAAATCTGGAATATCTTTTAGGTAATTTATATTCTGCCAAATACTGCTTTTAAATATTCGATTATATATTCATCAGAAATTTCCCTATCGGTAACTATCACAGGGCAACTTCTTCCTGTACTATTTTCTCCGAATACCACTACCTTGTATGCTTTTTATGCCATCTATCTTGTACACAACTCTTCTATTTCCATCGGAGAGATCTCCCACTTGATATATCAACATCTCTGGCTTTTTAATGCATAGATTCCCTCGTCACAATCCAGATATCCCAGATCTCCTGGGCTCTAAAGCCATCCGTCATCTGTAAATGCTTTTTCATTCTCAACTGAGATCATTGTAATACCCTGCATAACATTAACCCTTTTTACAAGAATTTTCTCCGCAGAGTATATTTCTTCTACTTTTTAAACAAAGTTACTATCACTTTTACATCACCTTCTATTGCACTCCGCTGTTTTAACGGCATATTTCTATATCAGTATCCCAATCAGTTACAGTAACACAGGAGAAGTTTCTGACTGCCCGTAAGAAGTCAATAACTCATCTTAGGGAACATAGCAGGATTTTTCAGAAGTCTTTACCCAATATTGAGATCCGCTATAACTCCGCTTTTTCTTTTAGACTCTGTAAAACTCCCTATCCCCATATTTTTCATAAAAATAAGAAACATGTTTTGGAAATCATCGCAAGAATATTACAATTCCCGCTAGTTATAGCTCAAATACCTTTTATTTCTAAATTCCCTCAATATATACATACAGGCTTACTTACAATTCCTCGAAAGTAAGCCTGCTGTAAGACCGAAGCAATGAAACATCGGCACACATATACACATTTTGTCATCACTATTCCAGTGCAATGCTTTAACAATAGACTCGAATTACTTAATATTTTTATGACTTAGCATCACAGCCTTAGGCATAGATGTAGAACCTGAAGTAAAAAGTTACGTACGTATCTGATGGAACAATATCTAACTTTTCCAATTTAAAATCAGCTTTATTAAATGATGTATATTCTATTTCATCAAAACAAATACATTTTATTTTTCCATTATCCAATAACTGTATTAATTTGTTCTTCATATACTATACATTCAATATCGCAAGTGCTCCACCATTTTCAGTTCGCATATCTTTTAGCTGAATATTTTAATAAAATAGGTATACTCACCAAACTTTTAAAATACCTAAGAAAATCTTGCCCACTCAACACTATTCTTCACTGACAATCCGATGGACAACCTTTTCGTACCTATCTCTACACTGTAATTCTATCCGAGCTTTCATCAAATTCTTTCCAGGATAAGCTGTTATTTTCATCTTCAATTGCTATCTTATCGGAATATTTTATTGCATTATCTTTTATGCTTCTAACAATATTTACAAACATTTTTCTACCCTAAAGCTAATGGATACTTGTATACAGCATTCATAAAAAGGACTATAAAGGTCCTTGCTATATTATTTTTCTCCCAGATAAACAAAGCATTACTTTCTATGAGCCTATCCACTTCTTCATCAGTATATCCGATTTCTTTTAAGTACCTCTCTTCCGTTTTCACCGATAAACGGACCTCTTTTTATAATCCGGTACTCCCCATTTCCTTAAACTTTACAGTGAAGTCTCACCAATCTTCTTGTATTGCTGTTCTCATAGTCATATCATAGAAACAGTTATTTGCCTTCAGCCTGCTTATCATTTCTACTCCATCCAATTCTTGTGCTAATGCAGAGAATATCAGCTTGCTAAATACGCTTTCTCAATACTCTAAATCCTTCTTAAATAGTGCATCCATTACAATATCATATACTTCTGTACCAAGTTTATTCGCCTGCAGATTCTGAACAGGGAAATATTTATCATTTTCCACTATATCTTCTCTACCTATTGCGACCATAAATATAATATGTATTATAATCCGGCATGCAAGTCTGAACAATCTATCGTCCTTGTTCTCCATCGACGATTAAAACGGATTTGCACTTTCCTCACATCTATGGGATAGTTTGTGTGAATCCTCAGCAATTCGGAAAGCCTGAATCATCATTCCGAAATTGAATATTGCACTCAAAACAATGATGTCTCAACCTTTTTCACCTACTCCCTTTACCTTGCCTGATACAATGCCGCAAAGAATTCCCGCAACAAGATTCATTCCTACATTATGGTCTCCAGCCCCGGGAACAACATTCATAGGAATACTTCCTTTTTGTCTTAAAGAATCAAGGTATCCGCCTCTTTGCAAAAATGCGGTAAAATCAAATCCCTGGAAGATCCTTGTCAGGTCCGAACTCTCCATATCCTGTACAAATAGCATATACAAGCTTTTGGATATTTTTCGTAGAGTGCTTTTTCGTAATCGGGTCCTGCTCTCAAGAGCCAGTACTCTCCAATTGGTTATAAGCGCATCAGCAGTATCAAGAAGTTTAAAGAAAGCTTCCTTTCCTTCCGGATTTCTCATATCAAACGAAATGCATCTTTTTATTTCCGTTTTCAAGATCCCAAGTAGTATTCTCATACATATCAAGTGGTCTTCCCTCACTTGGTGCAGTATATCTTAAAGGATCACCTTGTGCTGTTTTCAATCTTTTATAACATCTGCGCTCAGATCAGCTATAAATCTTCCTGATGTGGAAGTCGCACATAAATGCCAATTCAACTACTTTTTACGCCTCTAAAAGGTTTACTCATATCTCTTCTCCTCTTCAAATTATTCTTTATCAAATTTTGTAATAGCCATACATGTATAAGATAAGGTATCATAATTACAGGTATTGTAAAGATGGCCTAAATATTTATATCCTACTGCAACAATCTTAGTACAGACCAAGTTGTGCAATGAAGAAAAGCAAGTAATGTGCATACTAATGTAACAACAATAACATTTACACCCGGCTTGTTATTAGGATCAAACTCTTATCTATAGATGAACATATTCTATTACTCATTCCTGCAATCCTATTTACAGCTGTTGATACTGAACCCAACACAATAAGTATTGAAATCATTGGTCTTAAGACTTCAGGTGCAAAACCTCTGTTTAAGTATAATCAGCGAATGGATTCCTTTGCGAAATCAGGCTCATTTATAATAGCTGTAAGCTCGGAGAACTGCCAATAAGCAGTATAAAACTAGTTTTACAAAAATCCATATACCATAGATAGTTTGCTAAATCAGGAGAATCAAAAGGTTTTGTGATAAGCTGTACAAGCAAACCGATTGCTCCCAACTGGAAAGCTCGCATGCCTGCCCTTTACAAAAAGCCGGGCCTATGGCAGTGGGTTAGCAATCTGCTGAAATATTTGATACGATATCTCCCACCGTAAAAATATTTGGAATATAAACAAGGAATAAACCTGCTACTATAGTACAGATAATGTTGATGCAACTTTTTCTTACAACATTGGTACCATATACCGCAACAATAAATATAAATAATCCTGTAAAGACAGTTTCCCAATCCAATGGTTTTATACCGAATGATTTTTCCATTGTCGCTACACCGGTTGCAAAGCCGCGCAGGTGCTACAAATTGTCACTAAATAAACTAATTCATACATAGAACTGAAAACAACCGATAAAACATCTCCGGCCTTTTGACGAATTTATCATTGAATCTATAAAAGCTTTTTGATCAGCTTGCATAGTTATATAGTTCATGTTTTCAGCATGCTCCCAGTGCATACCATTGATAAAATGCTCCGATTGCCTGTGTCAAATACAGGTCAAAAAGGCCCATATACCAAAATTTACAAAAATGCCTCAGCTGATTTCCTGAGGCGAATCCGCCACCGAGATTGAGTTGTAAACCATACGAACGCTACGCCTATTACTACCGGCATCTTATCCTTATTAATCATATTCATCTCTAAATCAATAAATCAGCAAAATGTCTGTAGACATAGTATTTGCCTGTTGATAATTTTTCATTTGCCTATCCACTTCTATATTTATATGTGGAATTCCTGCTTCATTTGCCGCCCTCTTTATAGGCACATAGTCACATTCTTCAGGATCGCAAACTTGGTCATAAGAACCACTATCCCGTCAGCTCTTTTTCTTTTGCTTCTTCAATAATAAAGTCAACTCTTCTCTTATCCCTATCATATAAAAGAGTACAGTTGTCCATATTTTGAAAATTTCTTTGCAGAGCATACAAACCATTTCCATCAGGTATATCTGTTCTATACTGTCTGATTCATAAGCAATATCATCACCTACGATTTGCAGTATTATTGCTGTCAAAAATATTGAGTAAATCCGGTGCATCCGTCCAATATTCCTGTTGTATAAATCTTAGCTTCTTAGATATTTTACCTCTCTTTTTATAAAGTTCGATCAATTCCTAACAGTTCTGTATGTTCCTCCTAAGCATAAAACCCATCACTCTTAAATGCGCACTTCTATCTGTTGACGAAACTTCATACTCTTCCGAAACTTTTGTAACTCTCATCACCCTATTATGCTCATTATAGATTTCATAAGTGTTTTGGGTTTACCTTTCATCAAACTTTATCTCCGGTAATATTTCCAAATCACTGATCACTCTCTTATACATCTCTAATGTCAAGTCCAGCATAATCAGGTTTTCTGTAGTGGATAAGTCATGGTATAAAGGAATGTCCTCTACTGCATATTTCCAATTTTTGTCCCAAAGTTTTTAATGAGTCACATAGCGAAAGGAACTACTATAGCACTAACGCCGGTATAATTTCCTTTATTCCCAGTTCCAATGTTGCATTATTGAGCAACAATGCAGGATAATATGACTCACTAATTTCAATATCGCGCCCCACACTCCCATAGGTACAAATCCAAAAGCACTGGATAATCTCCTCAGGTGCATAAACCGGTGCAACAGCAATGACTTTTTCCTTCTTCAAGGTATTTATTCAGCTGTTCCTTTGGAGACGCACTAATAAAGTTTCTAAACAATGCCACATAGTCTCCCCTAAATTCTCCTTATTTGCTTCCATTATCTCTGTCAATCCCTGAACTCTCGATCATATTGAGCCTCTGAGAAATTTCTTGGATCTGCTTGGTCTCCATCAAAGCTACAACCGGAATACAACATTCTTCACCCTATTTGTCTGCTCATTTGCACACAAATCCTGACCAAGTTTACAAGACCTGTTTGTGTGAACGAGAAGCCCGCTTCAACACTATTGTCCTTACAAAGTTTTATTCTCTTTATCTCTAGCATGTTCTATATTCAGTGCAGTAGGAACATTGGCATATGCTCTGCGCATTCCGTCAAAGTCTATCATAGATAAATCCGAAAGCATCCGCATATATAGTTGTAACCATATTGATTCCACGACTCTTAAGTCCTGTAGCAGTAGCACGAAGCCATGGCCAGCATGCTATACCCTCAAACATTATTCTATATTTTTCTTCTCCTAAATGTAGACTCTCCCTCTCATGATTATCCTTGTATTCCTGCAAAAAGTGTTTCCATTGCTTTGCTAGCCTCAAGTTTTCCTCTGGCAGTAACCATAACCGCCATATGAGTTTAATAAATCAAATCCGTTAAACGGAGATGGTGAATATTTGGCAGTTGCTGTAGCCTCAAGCTTTTCATACTCTGGAGCTTCTTCCTGATATTTTTCTCTTACCCCTTCATATCTTTCATTACTCCATTTTTTACCTGTAATTTCCTCTAATTGATGTATTGCATCCCAAAACTGATTTCTGATATATGCTGTCACCAGCATCCCAAACTTCATAATCAGGTTAAAAGGTATATCAATCATAATCTTCAGGATACGTTCTCGCTATATTTTCACACCATTTAATCATCTAGTTGCATGCATATTATTACAAGCATAGAACAAAGTCGGGTCTGTAGCATATCCTGCTCAGGAGCTTCCTTCAGCTTCATATATGTAGCGAAATTCTTGCATATGCGCATATATCATTAGAGTATCCGTCACCTTCACCTCACTGCACATTCGTTCTCCGACCACCTCTGGCGCAATACCTGCCGCCTGATTCTCAGGGTAACATACGATACCAATCCCAGGTCTCAGGTATCTCTACCGAGAAAAGTTACTACGCACACCATCCTACCACCTCTCCTCGTTTTTAGCCTCAACACAGTCACTATAACTGCTTTTCGTTGCTATCCTGCCCAATCTAGCCTTTGCGCTGTTTGGATCAACTGTGGCTTTTGTTTTTAGCTTCTTCCACTATTTTCCTCCTACTTTTTATAATAATTTTATTATTTATAATTTTTAAAACGTATATTGCGACTCCAAGTGCTCCCATAAGTTGGAGCATTCTTACTAAACACCTATATCTACACCAAGCTCTTTACTCATAGCATTTCTCACACCCGAGTTTTTGCCACTCCACTGCTCATCAAACTTCTTCAACTATACCCTACTCGTTTTAGCCAGGGCGAGCAACTCTTATTGCAACAGATTTTGCATATCTCGCAACCAAATCAGAATATTTTCTTCTGTAGCAAGCTGTATATGACTTCCGATTCCGCAAAAACTGTGTTTCACATTGCATATATTTGTCGGATTATCTGATTTTAAGGCTTTCCACCTCCAAATCCTGTATATCAAGATTTAATATATTAGCTCATTACATCAAGAAATCTACCTGTTCTCTCTGCACATTTATCATTCACAACTAAAAATTTTGTCATTCACCGTTTGCTGCAAGAGATATTACCCAGCATCCTGACCTCCGATATCAATTACAGTTCTGACATTCGGGAACTCATATGTACACCTAATGTATGACATGTCAATTCACTAACCTGTATATCAGCTACATCATAATTCATTCTTCCACATATCCTGTAGCAACCACTGCTTTTAATGTCATTTAGTTCGAGTTTTTGAAAAGTTTAGTACATTTTTTACAGCCTCTTCTACTCCTGCCGTTCCTACAGTTGCTAGCTAACAATTGAAGATGCAACTATATTTTCTCCATCCTCCAATATTACTGCTTTTGGATGTAGTTGAGCCTATATCAGCACCCAATGTGTACATAATTCTCTCCTTTATATCTTGTCTACTAGTATACAAGTTGCCTCAAAAATAAAACATGTTAATAATATAACTAACATCTATGTTAGAATATTATCAATTCTACTTATGTTGTAAATATGTATTTTTACAAACTTCATAGCATTTTTATATATTTTTCTACTTTTTGTATTTTTCTTTCTATTATTTTATATATAACTACTAATTATATGCAGAATACTTATTATAATTGATTATATAAATAGATACTACAACATATTTTATATTAAAGTATTATTTATCCTTACTTCTTAAAATATTTTAGGATACTGTTTTATTGCACTCTCATATATCTGTAATTGTCTCTAAATGGTTGCCATACACTCTTGTGTTCTTATCAAATCATTATTTCTTATCTCATCAGCAATATTCTTATGTTCCTCCAATCAGTTCATATACTCTATCAGCAAATTCTACATCAAAATTTCTCCATCTTGATATGTGCAACATAATATCACCCAATATTACCACTAATGCGTATCTATTTACACTATCTATCATAGTCTTATGAAATTCACTGTCTAAGATTGCAAAATTCACGAGAATAATTTCTTTTTCATTAATATATTTCTCTTCTTCTTTTATATATATCAATGTTACCAACTCAACTCTAGCTGCAGATCATCTAGCTTTGTAAACATCTCTATATAACTCTTTTTCAACTGCTGTCCTCAACATTAAAAGATCAGATATGTAGTTTAAATCCATTTGCGTTACATATTGCCTCTTTGAGGCTCTAACTCATAAATTTAAGCTGAGCCAGCTTTGCAAACGCGTTTTCTGATTATCAGACCTAGATACACCATAATCTATACTCATTTGATTCTCGCTGATAAGCTGTCCTGCTCCAATTCAAGCTTTTATAATCCTTTCTCAATATACTTTATAAACTTCTTCAGCACTATATGTTTTATTTACTATCCAGCATTATCTTACCTTTCATGATACATTACTACTAAATTGTGCTTTAACCTTTTTGCATTCTTTAATAATAGCAAAGTTCCAAATGTCGATTCTAATCAAATACTTTTGCAAAAATAACAGTATAAATAATCTAACAAAATTTTGAATATTTACAATATAAAAGTCAATATCAAATTTATATACAATTGCCGGCAGTAATTTAAACATCTATGTGTGTCTGGTAAAATCAAATACGATCTCACTATATATAACAATTATAAAATACCGTCATGAGAACAGATATACTAAAAATAATTATTTGGTAGCATTACAATAAAAACAGCACAGTATGGTTCTCATCTTAGATATAAGCAATATTGGATCGGTAACTCAATCCAATATTGCTATACAGTCTTTAAATTTTTATCTTTTTTATATAAATATCCCACTTTTATTTACTGCTATCATAAATCTGTTGCACAGTTTCAAGCTCCTTTATTTGGATCTGCACTGGCTCGCACATTTTTGCATTGCAACATAGAATCGCCTTTTTCACCTCACTGTTTGACAGCTTTCTACTGCCTGCCGCATCTGCAACATACTTGTTTACATCGTCAATTGACTGTTGTTGCAGTTCTCCATCAATGAGTACCCTTATACTTTATTTTCATTTGATACAGGAGAACCCTGTAAATAGTTCACCAATACTGCTGACCCCAACCGTTGAGACAAATACTCTCATAAACTTCATTGCCGCTTCTGCATTCTTACAGTCTTTATTGATGCATACCATCAAATCAACACCTGATGTTCCAGTCTTTTCTCCGCTGTCAGACACTGATGGGAATGGCTCCATCCTAGACATCCTATTTTCCAATTTCAGTTCCTACAATCTCGGTATTTGATGTAGATGTAGGTCCTAGATGCTCAAGAACCTGTCATAATACATGATTTTCTTGCGAAAAAGAAACTATTGATCTCTTGCATCAGGATATGTAGAAATTCCTACGCTCCATCTTTCAAAAATGCCATCATCAAACATCTTTTCCATCATTCATAGTGTCCACAAAACACTTATCCGTCCATTTTCTATCCTTTTCCAGCCTCATATACAGCCCTTTTTCAAATTCATTTGAAGTCTGAACAAACCGAGTCCGTATTAATCCAATCATCAGAAGCTCCTGCCTCGACACATACATACCCCTTAGCCTTTGCCTTATCTGCCGCATCCTTTAGTTCAGCATAGTTTGTCGGAACTTTTTCAATTCCACATTCATCCATTAAAGTTTTTGTTATACATCAAGGTTGTCATTCTGCAATAAGCATCAGCATTCCTACCAATGTGCGCTTTTTAGATGTACCTGAGATACAGCATTTGTATTTATTTTTATCCTTCCAACCGCTCCAATACTGATCTGCCGCAGATCCCATATCCATAGAAAACTTTGAGTACTGCTCCATCATCGGTCCTGTTGTCATTCCGAAAGATCCGGACCGGTGCCTGGGCACATGCCACCTGCAGCTTTTCAAAGAAATCATCCTGCTCAGTCCTTGTATACTCGATTTCAATATGGGGATTCTCTTTCTCAAACTCTTTAATCATTTCATCCGACTGATCATTTGTAGGAAGCCAAGACCAAAATGTAAGCTTTACTCTTCCATCAGATGTGTCTCTTTGCTATCTTTCTCCTGACTCTTTGCAGGCATCACTGCCATTCAAACAACATAGTTGCAGACACTGGTGCAACAAACCTCTTTAATGTCTTTTTCATTTAACCCTCCTCATAAAACGCATATGCCTTTTGGCATTTGTTTTATGTACAAACATCTTTATAATATATATATATATAATTAACTTTCAGTGTATATGTAACCCTTTATACTTAGATGTTGCAAGTATAACTATATACAAAATCACTTTGAACATTTATATCTTTCATAAACTTCTCCAGTCAACTATAAGTTTATCCACGATTACCGCATCTTATTCTATAAATTGAAAAATCCTCTCTATCGGTTTAACAGATATTCTCCTATCTTTCGATTACTAGTGCAACAATTAACTCACTGACCTTAGGTCCTGAATGAAAAATAGTTTCTTCAGCAAAATCCGTATTTTTCACTTTGTCTGTCAATATGAAAATATCTTCATTTAGATTAATACCTTCTTCAATAAAAGTCTTATCCACTCATAATATTCTCTTAAAAAGCTAAATTGTTACCTTCTAAGTTTACAGGTTTTTACAATTGACAAACTGGGAGCATAACTTTCAGTAAAATATGGTTTTTATCTCACCTAAAGCTTCTATAAAAAGCACTCAGACACTGAAAACATTTGACCTTAATACAATCATCAATCAATATCCTATAGTTTTTGATAAGTCTTATATCGTAAAACAAATGCGGCACTGAATATATAAAGTCCTTTAATCAAGTTTATAGCATCTATTAATCTCAATTCCTTCAATACATTCATAAATACATAGATTTCTTTTTCCACTATGAAGCTCCATCTTCATAATTTCTCCATCAATATATGCAAGTACAAAATCTATATCTACATCCGATATGTTGTTTTTTCTGCTGAGAGCCATACTTCAGCCTTTAAGCATTCTCTCATTTATTCCAAGAAAACTTGAGAAATTATCTTTATGTTTTCTACCTGTATCCATGCTTTTTAGGAACTTCAACATCATACTGTGTCGGTCCAAAACAAAATCATCTTATCACCGCCAGCACCCTGTCAACCCTCATTTCTCTTTGTTCCTTAGTGACAACCAACTCTTCATCGGCTCTTCTCCATGATTAGACAATCCAGTCATCCACCATATTCGTGCCTTCACACTACATTGTGTCCGGTGCCTTCCACCCATCATTTTTTCTCAAAACCGGTTTCCATTCATAATCAGACGGTGACTTTTTCCAAGTCATATCCAATAAACTTTCTTTTACTTTTTGCAACTGCACATCCGACAAAGTAATCCAGATTCAAATATGCATTGGCTCGAATATGTCAAAAGCACTTATCTCCATACCACCGTCGCCGCCTCTAAAGTATACCAATCACGTCCGTCATTCAAATCTAGTTCTTTTTGAAATATCTCCTGCTCAATGTTGGCGAGTAAAACAACTTTTCTTTCACCCTGCAAACTCTAATGGGATAGCATCTTATCCATAACTATATTGTTCCGGCTCATCAGTCCCTATAATATTGTTCACAGAATAAACACATACAACTGACTGTTCCAAATGACAGGATGTGCATCAATTGAAAACTCATCAAAAATGTCTTCTTTCCAAATGAATGGTCACTTAGGATTATCTGCCACAGCGACCTTAAGCCAAATATTATGTCCTTCTCACCTCATCAGTCCTTATATTTGAGTAATACATATAGAAATTACCATTAATATATATAACCGTAGAGTGCCAGTAATCTTTATATCCTTTTCAGAAATGCAAAGTCCCTAGATACTCTAATTTACCAAGTCACTTGATATACTTAAATTCACTCCTTTTGCATCTGTTTGACAATATTTCACTTCACCACCTAAGTACAAAAAGGATCAGATTTGTATGCCTTTTACCATCTTTAAATTTAACCGGATTACAAACTGACTTTCACTCATATTTTATCCTTTCACAGAACCTGACACTCGCCCGATACTAAAATCTTTGACTTATCAAATATACCAAAAACTGAAGGCAATGCCAAAAGCACCATAACAGCATAAATTCTTGCTACATCAACAGGACTCTGGTATGTGCTCGACATACTGTCGCTGCTAAAAGTTACAGGATAATTATCAGGTGATCTCATTACAAGTAACGGCATCAAATAATCGTTCCACGAATAAATGAAAAGTCAATACCAATACATTCCGCAATAATAGGAACACTAAGAGGCATCATAAAAGATACGCAAAATCATAAATCTACCCGCTCCGTCCATTCTTGCACTCTCAAGAAGTTCATCAGGTATCGTATCAAAAATAATTTTTAATCATTAAAGCATCATAGGTGCATTAAATGCAACAAGCGGCGAGATAACACCAAAATGATTATCCAACAAATTAAAGTTTTTAAATTAATGAGAAAAGTGGACTTGTTACAGAGGCCACTGAACTGCAACACGCCAAAAGATACTATTAGACAACTCTATTACCTGCAAATTTCATCTTGAAAATGCAACGCAGTTAACGATGCTAATTATTGTTACTGTAATAGATGGGACAATAATCTATGAACAGACTGTTAAAAATAACTCGACTAACTAACTTTTTCACAATTTAAAACATATATATAGTTCTACACTCTACCTGAAATGATTTTGTAAATTGCAACACCAAGTGGCAAAATCCATATAACTGCACACACGATCGACTGCACTATACAAATATTTCATAAATACTTGTGCTTCATATAGTTACTCCTTTTTCACCAAGTCTTATCTGAATGAACGACATAACTACAGCCAAAATCAAAATTGTACACCTATTGATCGCAGCCCACCTGCATTAAAGTCATTCAAATGCCTTTTCATAAAGATAAGTATTCATTACAGTGGTTGATCTGCCCGGACCTCCTCCGGTAAGAAGTTTTACTATATCAGATGCTTTGTGAACCCACAATTCCCAGATAACTAATACATTTGTAGTACCCAAGCATAGGAAATGTAATGAAAAACAGTTTTAAAATCCTACCATCTATCCTTGCTGCTTCCTATATACATCATCCGGCAATCCCATAAGGCCTGCATAATATGTCATCATAGAAAATCCCATCCACTGAAATATCTGCAAAGTATCACTGAAAATAGCCACCTTCGGATCCCCCAGCCAGTTACACGCAAACTATATCCAGATGAACACTTCTAAGAAATTGGATCAACACTCCATTTGTAGGATCCATCAGAATTTTGAATATAGATATTAATATAGATGTTGCCATAGCAATGGGCATAAAATATCAGCTTTAAAAATTCCTGTTCGGGTAGCAACTTAGTCTTCAGAAAAACTGCAAGAATAAAGCCGATAAACGCTTGGACAAAACTATTTCCTACAAAAATATAAGGTTATTGCATACGGATCCCAAAAAACAGGATCTTTAAGCATCTTTACATATATTTGCCACTACTAATATTAAATTCAGCAGACACTAATCGTCCCAGTCGGTAGAAACACAAATACTGTATCAATTATACAATAATACACCATTGCAAAAAGACAAAATCATCAATGGAAAAATATATCAAATCATGTGATTCATCACTTTTTACCCCTTCTTCATTTCTCACCTCTCTACAAATCATTATAAATTTTATATAAGACAGAGAGTAATCTAAATTTTTGCTTTTACTATATGTTTGAAAAATCACTTGTGTTTCTCCTGTGATATCTTTTGAGACACTTTAAAAATAATTATAGTTTCTAAATCTGTGATTTCTTTACGACTTCTTTTCATGGATATACTTTCCACGAATCAAAAAGACTTTTGCCTTATTCACTTTTTGTAAATTCAAATACTCTACAAATCTCATTCCTGTCTCAGCCCTAAACTCCTGCTATAATTGTACTAACCGATATTTGCTATGCCTGACAGTCTTCAAGTGAAATATCTTCCTGATATTGTTTATATACGCTATAACCACTTCAATTGCACGAACATCTTTTTATGTATCAGTAAGAATCTTTTTCTCAAAATCTCTCAACAAGTTCTCTATATTGAGTGAATAAATCAAAGTATTTCATCCTAAAGCTTTGCATCATCAAACATTATTTGCGTCCATCAACTTATATACTCTCAATAACTCTAATATTTTTCAGCGGTTTCTCTTACTATTACTTGACTATATCTGCCTTCTTCCAATTTGATAAAAATCTCTTCTACAGTCTTCTTTACATTATTGATATTATTTTGAATTTCAAATTCCAGCTGATCTAAGAATGTTCTTTCAAATTCACTATCCTTATACTTGATTTTTGCCGTAACTGCATCTACACTGATTTTATTTGCTCCATTATAAAATTTATCTTCAATCTGTATACTCTCCTGTGCTTCCATAGTTGACTCTATACTCACATGTATCACTGCAAATAATATACAATGTTGTGTCAAGCATACGCATGACATCTCTATACAGTCTACTCGCTATACTGTGAATCAGTAATAATAATTAGTGTGCTTTTTCAAGACCAGATGATACGAGTAAAACAATATTGTAGCTGTCGTTGTGTTTTGTAATATATGAGCATTTGTCACCCTAATATCTGACTTATCATATCTAAAATAACTTTTGCATATATCTTGCTTAAATTCCAATATATTTACCCTGACTTTTATTTTGATATCAGGGCTTATAACACTATTCTTTATTTCCAAATTCAAAAATCCAATATGTCTTGTTCACATAATGTCTTTATTTTAAAGCTCAAAGTCATTCCTACATAAATGCGTCATATCCTCTATAAATTCTATTCTCACTTGGATGTATATTGTATTGATCATACTTTTATCCAGTACACTCTTCCAAATATTCTCTTGTCAATTCTATCTTTAAAGATAATTAAGCAGAGACCGTTTCTAGACTGCCTCTGACATAGTAAAATCATCAAAACTGCTGATTGCAGTTATAGGTATATATTCATACAAAAGATGTAGGTCTCACCAAGCTCCACGCCGTCCATTTCAGACATCCTCATATCACAAAAGGTATATCCACAGAATTATTCTTTCAACCAGTCAAGCAATCCCTTTCCATCTATAAATTCCATAACTATTTCATATCTGTCACTATTTTCAAGATATATATAGAACTACTGCTCACCATATCATCATCCATATTGCTAAGTAATCATCTTCATTGACAGTTCTCCTTTTTGGTAATAAAAATTTTGCATTTTGTATATTTACCGGTCTACTTTCATAGGTATGCCATAATCATCTCCAAAACAAGGTTTTTATTCTTTCATTAGCATTTTTAATTCCTATTTTATTTGATGTATATTTATCAGTCATCTTTTGCAAATATCATTTTCTATTTCTTCTTTGTCATATCCCACTCCATTGTCACTTATTATAATATTAAGGTATTCTGCTTCCAACAAACGCTTTTATAGTTAGTTTCACTATTGAGGTCTTCTGACTTCCATATATATATTGCATTTTTCTAAAATCGGTTGTAGAATAAATCTTGGAATATAGAGATTTAATGCTATATTCTCAATATCCTTTTATCATAATCATACATTTCCATTATATTCCATAATATTCAAACATCTGTCCACATAGTCCAGTTCGTCTTTTAGTAAAACCAACCTTTTTCTCCAATCACTGAATTAAGCAATGAATTCAGATTATTTACAATAGGGTACTATATTGTCAAGCACTACTGTATCTTAGTCATCCAAACAACAGTATTTAATGTCATTTGATAAAATGCGGATTGGTCTGAGCCTGTAAAAAGATAGCTCTGCTTTTCTTTTTCTCTTTCTTTATATTCAACCGTCTCCATTAAGGTCTATCTTATCTATCTATGCATGTTAAAAAACCAAACCCATCTGACTCTATTTCATCATTTTGCTTTTTACTTTATATCTAATATCCATATCACTTTGCAGTACCCTGCTGTTTTATTCCTAAGCACCGTCAATTTCTCTCAGCATCCTTGAAGTCAGTATAATACAGATAATAACAGATATAACTCACCATTACAACTATCACAACCCTAATAAAAGTGCTGTATAATTTATACGTTTTGTGTAATATTCTGTAGGTAGTATGCTACTCTTAAACTCCCAATCCACTTTATCCGCAAAAACTACTTTTTATATATCCATCACTTAGATTATTAAAATCATCTTCACTCATATCATAATTTGAATAAATCAAATTACTATCTGTTACAAAAATGCTATTTTGTAGTAGGCTTGTCGAAAACATTTTGATCAGTTACTCCATAATCAAAATACACTACAACATATCCTATAATATTTCAGAGCTATCTAATACACATTGCACCGCAGGGACTACATAGTCCACTTTTGAGTTTGATTTCTACACTTCATATGAACAGGTTTTCATCACTATAACTACAGAGTGAGTTTTTCTCTGTCCAATGCCATTATCTCCGATAATACTCCTTCTATCACTTTGGAACGATTATGATTTGATGAAAAGAGCATTCTTATTTACTACAACAGAAATTCACGAAATATAATGCCCATATCCATCAATGCTTATTATATAGTTTAAAATCAATCTTTTATTTTCAAATAAACATCATTCCACTGTCCATTTTCCTTTGTTACTTTTTAGTACTTAATGTTAAAACCGAGTACTATGACATATTTCTGTCAATTGCAATCATTGTTGTCATATGCAGTGTCTGTTAATATACATACTCAAACACATGGTGAGGCATCAAGCATTGCACTTTAGATATATTTTCAGCATAAACTACAGACATCTTTTGCTTACCCAATACCGAAATTCCTACTGTTACCAATACTGCCCACTGTCAATATCAATACCATGACAATCAATAACTTATTCTTTAATTTCATACTCTCCTCCGTCGCTTACATAAATTTAATATGCCTACAACCCGGCAAAACACCTGGATCATAGTACATAGCTTATCACCTTTCCACTTTTTACCGAATTTCCCTCACTGGTGTACCGGGAAGTTGTGTGAATAGTTGTGATTTATCCAGTCACTGTCATTCAGCATTTTTATTATAGTTTCTTGCTGCAAGCCTTCCCAAGTTTTTCCTTCGGATGAGCTCCTGAAATTATCTTAAAGTCTTTTCTCTCCAAGTACCGCATCATCAAATGACACCATCGAGAAAAGTTGCTTTAGAAACTTCTCCGACTTGGCATTCAAAAAATCCACATACTTATATGCAATCTCATCATTGTAAGCAATCATAGCTGTGCAATTCTTTGTCTTCTTATAAAATGAATTCAAACTTGATTTTGAAAAATTTATAGTCAAAAATCCTTTGTAGAGTACCATCTTATACAGTCGTCATCTATTGCAATATCATGCTCTGCCATACATTCCATAAATCCTTTATATCTCTCGATACCCTGCATATCATCATATTTGAAAATACCGCAGATTTTCCTGTGACCGTTTTCCAACAGCAATTTAGTCAACTCATAACTGCATTTTGCATCGCTCATCTCTATACTGTCAAAATCAAGATTTGAATAGTGGTTGTGAATAAATATAATAGGAATATTCTTCTTTACAAGTCTTTCATACAGTCTGACATTCGGATTTGGAAATGAAGATTTCGTACCTTCCACTATTATCCCTGATATATTCATATTTAAAAACTTTTCAAGATAATGCGCTTCTTCATTCAAACTGTTTTTTGTAACAGCAAGTTCAATCTGTATATTTTCCTCATCCATAATAAATTTTATACCGTCATATAACCTTGGAAAAAAGTAGTCTGACAGATAACTTAAAATCAATCCTACCTTCTTTTTGGAACTTTGTTCCATCTTAAAAGATACATAGGTTCCGCTCCCTCTAACTCTCTCTATCAGGCCTTCATTTTCAAGATGTTCAAGTGCACCTCTGATCGTTTCTCTTGAGAATCCGAATTTTCGCATTAAAACATTTTCACTCGGAAATTTCGCACCATATTTCAGAACACCGCTTATAATAATAGTCTTACCCCAATTATAAACCTTCATGTACTTGAGATTACTGTTCTTCTCACTCAGCAAATCTTTCAACGCTCAACCTTTCGACATCTATGGCATCCAAATATCTCTTTGAGAAAGCTTTAAACCCCTCTACATCCCTCTCATCTGCCATTATTTCACTTCCAAAATTCTGTTCAAAGATTCTTTTATCTAAAAATTCATCCAAATTTTTATACTTTGAGGCATACTTTACATACAATGACAGGAGTGCTATTCCCCATGCGCCTCCCTCACCCGCATTGTCAAGTACCTCTACCGGAGCATTTATAGCAGCTGACAAATATCTTTGTCCCACTCCCTTTGTTTTAAAGAATCCGCCGTGTCCCATCATCTTCTTTATAACTACATTTTCTTTCTCTATAAGGATATCAAGCCCCAACTTAACAGCGGTAAGTGAACTGTAAAGATGTGCCCTCATGAAGTTTGCCAGATTGAAATCGCTTTTTGGACTTCTTATAAATAACGGCCGTCCTTCATTCAACTTTGTAATACCCTCACCTGAAAAGTATCCGAATGACATAAGGTTCCCACAGTCACTGCTTCCATTTAAAGAATTGGTATATAACTTTTCATACAGCTCTCCGTCTGAAATATTCATTCCAAAGAGCTTTGAAAATTCTCTAAACAACCCGACCCAAGCATTCAGATCACCGGTACCGTTGTTGGCATGTGACATTGCCACCGGATCCCCACTCGGGGTGGTTACCATATCTATCTCTTCATAATAGTTATCAAGCTTTTTATCAAGAACAAGCATTGCAAACATACTTGTTCCTGCCGACATATTTCCGGTACCTTTCTTAATAGAGTTGGTTGCTACCATTCCTGTGCCTGCATCACCCTCAGGAGGACACAGTATACTTCCTTCTGCCAAGTCACCATCCTTATCCAACAAATCGGCACCTGCTTTTGTAAGAATACCGGCACATTCTCCTGCTACCATAACCTTCGGCAGTATATCTCTAATTTCCCATGAGAAATTGTAGCTTTTGATCTTTTCTTCAAATATACTGAGCATGGTTTCATCATATTCTTTTGTAACTGAATCTATCGGAAAAATGCCTGAAGCATCTCCTATACCTATATTCTTTTCACCTGTAAGCATATAGTGTATATATGATGATAAGGTTGTCACAAAATCAATATCTTTTACATGTTCCTCTTTATCAAGCATCCTCTGATAAAGATGTGCTATTGTCCATCTTAACGGTATATTAAACTTAAAGCTCTCACTTAATTCTTTTGCAGACCTTTCAGTATTTGAATTTCTCCATGTTTGAAAAGGTGCTAAAAGCTTCATATCTTTATCAAATGCCATATACCCGTGCATCATGGCACTTATACCCATATACTTTATCTGCTTTATTGTAATGCCGAACTTATCTTTTATATCGGCTTTCAGGCTTGCATAACAATTTGAAAGTCCAAAAAGTATCTCATCCTGCGGATATGTCCATATACCGTCTACAAATCTGTTCTCCCAATCATGAATACCTATGCCAAGTACTGTTCCGTTTTCATCTATAAGTACCGATTTTATTCTTGTAGATCCGAACTCTATTCCTAAAAATACATCTCCACTTTCGATTACCTGTCTACTGTCCATATTCCCCCTAATTTCCATAGTAGGCATTCTTGCCGTGCTTTCTCAAAAAATGCTTATCCTGTAAATATTTCGGCGCTTTCTTCGCATCCGAATTTATGCTTAGTGCAAATAAATTCATCTTCGCAACTTCCTCCATTACCACTGCATTATGTACCGCCGTATATGCATCCTTACCCCATGCAAAAGGTCCATGACTGTGACATATACATCCCGGTATATATTCAGGATTTATATCTCTTTCTCTGAATGTTTCAACTATCACCTTACCTGTGTTAAGCTCATAATCCTCATCCAACTCTTCTTTTGTAAGATGTCTTACACATGGTATATCTCCATAAAAATAGTCACATTGTGTTGTACCCATACAAGCTATATCCACTCCTGCCTGTGCAAAACCTGTAGCATAAGGTGAATGTGTATGTACAACTCCACCTATATTGTTAAAGTTTTGATACAATATAAGATGTGTCTTTGTATCAGATGATGGATTATATCTACCCTCCACACGATTGCCGGCAAGATCCATTACCACCATATCTTCAGGTGTAAGCCTGTCATATTCTATTCCGCTCGGCTTTATTACAAAGTACTTTCTACTTTCATCAATACCCGACACATTTCCCCAGGTAAATGTAACCAGACCATACTTCGGTAAAGCATATTTGCATCGTATACCTTTTTCTTTAACTCTTCGAGCATACTTCCTCCTGTTATAACTGTGACAATTTTGTATCATCACCGATAGTAATAAGTTCACTGTTTGTGAGCTTTGCAAACATTGCAATGTCTTCTCTTGTAAGCGCGGTAGATACCACAGAGTGATGAGCTCCACCCGCATAGCACCAAGCTGCCGTGCCGATTTCAAAGTTCGGCTTATGCCTGTACATAATTCTTGCCACCGGCAACTTAGGCATCGGATACGGCTGTTTTACAAGTTCAATATCGGCACAAATAATTCTAAATCTGTCTCCCATATCCACCATTGTCACTTGTATGCCTTCACCTGTTACCCCATCAAATACAAGTCTGGCAGGATCTTCTTTTCCACCTATTCCAAGAGGCAGAACCTGTATTTCAGGTTTTGTAGCCGCAAATGAAGGTGGAACCTCCAACATATGGCTTGCCAACTCAAGCTCTTCGTTTTCAGTTAAGTCATATGTGTAATCCTCTATAAATCCTGTTGCACCTTTTCTGTTTTCAGCCATTTTCATAAGCACAGCTGAAAACGCACTTGTCTTATAATCTCCTTCAGGTGCAAAACCTATGCCTCTTTCCATAAGATTTTGTGCCGATATTCCCGGCAACTGTCTTAAGCCATGTAAGTCTTGGAATGTATCTGTAAATGCGCCGATATTATTTTTTTTAAGGAATTTATCAAGTCCTACCTCATACTTAGCCTGTTCTCTAACCGCCTTTATATTGTCAGTCTTTAGGGTGTATTTTTCCAAATACTCTTCCATCTTTTTATCTGTTTCATCTTCGCTTACACCCTTTATTATTTCAATCAAGTCACCAAGTGCATAGTAATTACATTCCCATCCGTACTTTATCTGACTTTCCACTCTATCTCCATCCGTTACCGCAACCTCACGCATATTGTTGCCAAAGCTTGCTACCTTTAGATGTCTTGAAAAATCGATAGCCTTTGCCACTTCCATAAATCTTTTGATATGTGCAATAACTCTGTCATGCTTATAATAACCTGCAACCACTTCGTGTACTATACCCATTCTGGCAAGTATGAATCCGTACTCTCTGTCTCCATGCGCAGATTGATTCAGATTCATAAAGTCCATATCTATACTGTCATACGAAGTCTCTCATTGTGTTGTGTATGCAAGTGTAATAACGGCTTTTTAAGCAGTGACAATCCCTTTATCCACATTTTGGCGGGTGAAAAAAGTATGCATCCATGTAATCACCCCTATACAATCATCCTCTACCATCACCTTTTTAAAGTTTTTCTATACAAATCTCTGATGTCTCAACAATAGGCAATAATACAAGTTCGGCTATATCACCAATCTTCTCATTTAAAAATTTTACCATTTCTTTACTGTCTTTTGCAACAGTATCTAAACATTCTCTACCATATAAATCTTGACTACCTACTATAAAAATACACTTTTTTTCATATCTGTTACTCCTTATATGTTCAACTGTTATCAAGATATTATTTTATAACCTGTATGGACTTCCTATCCGCAAATACCGCTACAAATATTAAGAATACAACTCCCTGTATCAGTTGCATCATCTGTGTGGAAAATCCCATCATTGTCAATCCGCTGTTTAAAACAATGTACAAAAGCGAACCGATAATTATATTTTCAAACTTTACCTTTGCACCGCCCGATATAGGCATACCGCCAAGTACCAACGCAATCAAAATTTGAGTTTCCAACTGACTTCCGCCTGAGGAAGTAACGGAACCTACTTTTATTACATTGATAAAAGCAGCAAATCCTGTCATTGCACCTGCAAGTACATATACCAAAAATTTCATTTTATCAGTTCGTATTCCGGCAAACATTGCCGCCTTCTCTCCTGCACCTATAGCCTTTAAGTATCTGCCGAATTTTGTGAATCTAAATACTACAAACGCCGTTACAACTACCAATACTGTAATACCTATCTTTAATCCGATTGTATCAAGGCTCACCAAACTTGCCGCTCCTGCAACCGGTGCGTTGGTTGTCAGATACTTTATTATGCCCCTAAGCAAAAACATTGTGCATATAGTTACAATAAAAGACTGTATCTTTCTATTTACATAGAAATATCCGTTTACTCCGCCAATCACAGCACCTGTAAATATACCTCCAAGTATTGCTATAGGTATATTATATTTTGACAATATACATACTACTATTGAAGATAAACCCAAAATAGATCCTTGAGAAAAATCAAGTCCGCCCATAGTCATGATAAAAAACACGCCTGTAGCGGAAATCATAACAACATAGGCCTGTGATAATACTAAAGGTAAATTGGATATCATTCTCCAGTTTGTAAAAATATTAAAAATTATAAAAACCGCACATAGTCCCACTATAGGTAAAAGAGTGCGAAAAATATTCTTTTTATCCATATACCCTCCTAGACCATCATAGAAATAAGAGTATTTTCACCTATCTCTACACTTCTATCTATTTCTCCTGAAATTTTTCCGTCTTTCATTATTATTATTCTGTCACACATGCCGATAAGTTCCATCAGTTCTTCCGAAATCATAATAATGGACTTACCGTTTTTTATCATTTGACCCATAAGATTGTAGATGTCCTGTTTTACTTTATATCTATTCCTCTTGTCGGCGAATCAAGTACAACTATATCTGAATCCTTGCCGATCCATCTGGCAAGTACCACCTTCTGCTTATTTCCTCCGGATAAGTCTGAAACAAACTGGTCCACATTTACCATTTTTACAGACATCTTCTTTGCATAATCATTTGCAAAATTATTCATTGCTTTATCAGACAAAAATTTCCATTTTAGTGTAAGCTTGTCAAGTGAAGGTAAACAGATATTATCTCCGATAGACTCATTCATAACCACAGACTCGCTATCCCTATCCTTTGATGTATACGCTATAGAATTTGCTATAGCTGTAGGTATATCATTTATATGTATTCCGTCAGAAGTTACAACATCTCCGCTTCTGTCATATGAAGCTCCAAAAATTGCTTTCCCTATCTCATGCATTCCCGACTCGGACAGTCCGCCAAAGCCCAAAATCTCTCCTTTATGTAAATCAAAGCTCACATCCTCCAAAAGTCCCGGCACAGATACGTTCTTTACTGAAAGTACTACTTCATCTTTAACAGACTCACCAAATTGTTTTCTGTAATAGTCTCCTTCCAGCTCTCTACCGACCATCAGTTTTCTAAGCCCTTCTTCATCTATATCCTTAGATGACACTGTATCAATGTAAATACCGTCTCTAAGCACTGTAACAGTATCAGATTTTTCCAAAATTTCGGGTAAGTCATGTGATATAAATATTACAGTATTTCCGGATTTTTTTATTCTGTCCATATGTTTATATAATTCATGTCTTCCCTCATTTGATAGTGCTGTCGTGGTTTCATCGATTACAACTATTTTAGGATCAAAATATGTTGCTTTTACAATTTCTATCAATTTTCTGTCTTCAAAATTGTATCGGTCTATTATTTCACCTGCCTTAATTCTCTCAAAACCATATTTTTTTAAAAGTTCTGTCGCCATCTTATTCATCATATTTGTATTTTTAATTCCAAACCTTGTGAATTTATCTTCATGTCCCAAAAAAATATTTTCAGCGACTGTAAGTCCTGACAGTGTTCCTAACTCCTGCACTATAATTGAAATACCTTCTTTGTTCGCCTCAACTTGATTTCCGGGATGTACTTCCTTGCCGTCCAAAATAAACTTACCGCTGTCAATTGTATAAATTCCGGTAAGCATATTTGTAAGTGTTGACTTACCCGATCCGTTTTCACCTATCAGTGCATGTACTTCGCCTTTATTTATATTAAACGAAACATCTGCGACAGCCTTTGTAATGCCGAAAGTTTTACATAGATGTTCAATTTTTAATCTTACTTCACCCATCTTATCTCCCTTTGAAAATATCTAATAAAATTGTTACTTAACTATATCGCCTTTGTTCACTTTCGTTGTCAATGTTATTATAATCAGCAATGTAATACCTGTAATAACATCTTGTATGGCTGTCGGTGCGCCTAATGCAATAAATCCGAAGAATATTATATTTATTACAAACTCACCTATAATAATAGCTTGTAAAGGCATTCCATACTTTTTAAATGCTAATCCGAAAAAACATCCCATAGTAGGTATAAAGTTTCTGCTCATCGATGCCATTCCTGTTACAGCCACCATTGATGAACCGTAACTTATAGTAAGTATTGACATGATTCCCAAAAAGGCGCCCGATATAACAAATGCCAACACCTTATATTTCTTTACATCTATACCCATGTTTTTGGCTACAAACTCATTGCTTCCTATTGCATATGTATAAGTTCCTATCTTTGTATAGTTAAGTATCAGATAGGCTATTGCAAAAGCAATCAATGCCAATATTATATCTCCCGGCATCCTACCGAAAATTCTCAGTTCGGAAGCTAAGGTTTGCTCTACTCCGCCTGCAATATAATTTGCAACAGACTCATATATAAGTGCCAACCCGGTAGTTACAATCATTGACGGTATCCTCAGCTTTACATATAAAAAGCCGTTTAAAAGACCTACTATTGTACCTGTAACGATACAACCTGCTATCAGTCCTGCATATCCCATTCCCAACCTTTGCGCAACTACACTTCCCACTATTGCAGAAAGCATGATATTGGCACCTATTGAGAAGTCAAACATTCCCATTACCATGACAAAATAAAAGCCTACCGCACCTGTTGTCGCTATAAGACTTGCTTGAAAATAACTTAGTAAATTATCCGCCGATCCGAAATTTTTAGGTGTCAGAATCTTAAATACCGCCCATGACAGTATTACAAGAAAAACAAGTATAAGATATCCCAAGGCCTTTGCAGACACTGTTTTTTTATTTTTTATTGATGTAATAAGATCCATCCTACAATCCTCTTCTTAACTTTTAAAATAGCTGCTGTATTTAAACTACAGCAGCCATAATCTAACTTAAAATACAACACTATAAACTTAATTTCACTTTTAAATCTTACTTCGATCTTTCCATAGCATCTTGAATCGAAAGCTTTGATGCTGTTTGTTTTAAATCATCTAAGCTAAGCTGTGACATACTTACAAGTTCATCTTTAGTATATGGAAGCTTGTCTACAAAGTACTTTTCATAATCTGCATAGTCTTCCGGTGATGAAACATATAGATATGGGAATTGAACGTCCTCAAACTTTCCCTCAATACCTGTATAATTTCCCTTTATTGCATTATAAACCATCATGAATGAGAATAAAGGATCACAATAATGTCCACCTGATTCTCCGGCCATAGAACCGTTTTTCAGTCTCTCACCTAAATCAGGCAAAAAATCTGTTGATACTATATCTATGTCTGCTGTCTTACCTGCTCTTTCCACAGCTGCTATTGCTCCCTGCAAAGGATCTCCGCCTCCGCCGGCAGGTATAAGAGCATCCAGACTCGGATCTGCAGCCATAAGTGCTTCCGCCGCCTTTGATCCGCCTTCGGAAGATGTTCCTGCGTACTGCGGTTCAGACAGTTTTGCCTGATCATCAGGATGATCTTTATTCCACTTTCTACTCCGTTTTTGTAACCTTCCCATCTGCCGAGCCATGTCGCATCTCCTTGCTCCCATCCTATAAGTCCGATATCTCTATCTCCTTTATCGAGCAATATATTAACCAACTTCTCTCCGTTTTCAGGTTCATTTTCATGAACCGCTCCGATATAATAAGGTGAATCCGTTGCCAACTTATAAATATCGGCACTCTTATCCTTATCTATAATTCTAAAAAACTGTGAAAGGTACACTTTGTTATCATTTGCGGTCTTTATAGCTGATGTCATCTCCGTGTCGGAAGAATTACATATTATGATTCCTTGGCATCCTGCCGCAACAAGTTGTTCTACAGAAGATGTAACCTTTTCTGAAACATGTCCTTGATCCACATACTGTATCTGCACTCCTAAGGCATCTGCAGCCTCATCAAGTATCCTCTTACATTGCGATCCGAGTACATCGGTTGATGACCATATTGATACTCCGATTTTTATATCTTTGTTATCAACAGTCTTTCCTGCATTTGCAGACTCACCCGCACTGCTGCTTGCATTTCCGCCACTATTACCACATGCCGCCAAAGGGAATGCCATAGCCGCTACCATACCTAACGCTACAATCTTTTTTTAATCGCTTTTTTTCATTTTTTTCCTCCTAAAATTACACGAATTATTATGTTTTTTTATATTAGTACACTCAATACTTCTTATCAATATAATACATCTTTTTTTGTTCTTATAAGTTGTATTAAAAAAAGTATTTTTATTACACGGTATTTATATATAAGATAAAAATTTTAACGTTTGCTTTATATTTTATATACTATTATTTTTTTCTTTTTTTATAAATTTATTATTAGCTTTATACTTGTATCATCCATTATTTTTTTATAATTATACCTTTTATATAATACAACTTATATATCCATAAAAGATATATTATAATATTCTTTTATTTACCTCGCTTTCATTTATCATAACTATAATTAACTCTTCAACAATCTTCCCTCCCTTTTTATTGATTTTGCCCAATTTCCCGCCTTTTCTTCTGGTATTCTGCCAATTGTCATTGCTTAAGAAATATGTTAGAATTTCTACATAAGATTTTATATTTAGGATTGTTACTGAGACGCAGGCAAGACCGAATGACCGTATTTATATGGTTTATTTGGTCTTTTTATTATTTTATGTTTATGGTGGTGCGATGATCATTGAAAAAATTATAAACAACAATATTGTCTTGACCCATGACCATAAGAACAGAGAAATCATTGCCATGGGTAAGGGCATAGGTTTCGGCAGGCGAAAGGGTGATAGCGTATCACAATCTGAAATTGAAAAGGTGTTTCGCATAAAAGAAAATGAAACTCTTTTGAAGTTTCAGGATATGATTGCCGATATACCTATGGAAAGGTTGATACTTACTGATGATGTTATATCCTATGCTATAAATGTTGAAAATTTGAAGCTGAGCCAAAACATCTATCTTACATTGGTCGACCATATCAACTTTGCCATTGAAAGATTCAAAGAAGGTATGACTCCGGAGAACGCTTTGATGTGGGAAATCAAGAGATTTTATCCGCAGGAATATGCGCTGGGGCTCTATACTATAAGACTTATACATGACAGAATGGGGCTTTTGCTTCCCGACTCTGAGGCCGGCTTTATTGCACTCCACTTTGTCAATGCACAGTACAGCACACATATGAAGGATACTCTAAGCCTTCCGCATCTTATGCGAGATATAATGGACATTGTAATGAGTGAATTGAATGTAAACTTAAATGAAAATTCCATTCACTACGAAAGATTTGTAACCCATATAAAGTTTCTTATTCAAAGGCTGTACCACAATGAAATGCTTTTAGATGAGGACACAATATTTGAAGATATGATGAAAGAAAAGTACCCTCGCGAGTTTGAATGTGGAAAGAGAATTGCAAAATATATAGAACATGAGACCAAATCGGAAATAACCCGAATGGAAATGACCTATCTTGCAATTCATATTAAAAGGGTAACTATGTCGGAGGAATAAATATGTTCGGATTTTTTAAAAAGAAAAAAGACACACTTTTAAGCCCTATGGCCGGAAAAAGTATATCTATAAAGGAAGTCCCTGATGAGACGTTTTCATCGGAGATGCTTGGAAAGGGAGTTGCGATAATACCAAGTGACGGTCTTGTCACCTCTCCTGCAAACGGTACCGTAAGTATGGTCTTTGATACCTTGCATGCCGTCAGCATAATAGCGGATACCGGAGAGGAAGTACTTATACATGTCGGACTTGATACCGTAAAGATGAAAGGTGAAGGATTTGAAGCCCTTGTATCGGTAGGTGATATAGTGAAGGCAAAGGATCCTCTTTTAAAAGTCGATTTGAATAAAATAAAAGAAGCGGGATTTGACCCTGTCACCATTATGATTATTTGCAACAGTGATAACTACAAATCAGTTGAGAGTGTCACAGATATAACTGTGACAAATGACAGTGAAATCTTGGTAGTAATACCATAATAAACTTTTCTCTTTGAACGGCCGACAAAGAGAACACAAAATAAGGAGAAATTTATGAAGTATTTACAACGACTTGGGAAGTCTTTGATGCTTCCTGTAGCCTGCCTTCCTGTGGCGGCGATTTTGATGGGTATCGGTTATTGGATTGACCCTACAGGCTGGGGCAGCAATAATATAGCTGCGGCTTTCCTGTTAAAAGCAGGCAGTGCCATCATTGACAATATGGCAATCCTCTTTGCTATAGGCGTTGCGGTAGGTATGAGTGACGACGGAGACGGTGCCGCTGCACTTGCAGGACTTGTTTCATGGCTGGTTGTTACAACTCTTTTATCAAAGGGTTCTGTAGCTATGTTTACAGGTGTTGAAGCTGATGCCGTGCCTGCAGCTTTCGGTAAAACTCAGACTCAGTTTATCGGAATTATCTGCGGTCTCATAGGTGCCGTTTGCTACAATAAGTTTAAAACTACAAAGCTGCCCGACGCTCTGTCATTCTTTAGCGGTAAGAGATGTGTAGCTATCGTTACAGCAGGATTTCACTTATTGCATCACTTATACTTTTCTTTGTTTGGCCTGTTGTTTACGGTGCTTTGGTAAGCTTCGGCGAAGCTATTATGAGTACAGGTGCCCTGGGTGCAGGAATCTACGGATTCTTTAACAGACTTTTGATTCCTTTCGGTCTTCACCACGCACTAAACTCCGTATTCTGGTTTGATGTGGCAGGTATCAATGATATAGGCAAATTCTGGGGAAGTGCAGAAGGCGGTGTACTCGGACAGACAGGTATGTATATGTCGGGATTCTTCCCTGTAATGATGTTCGGACTTCCGGGTGCCGCACTTGCTATGTATCACACAGCTAAGGATTCAAGAAAAAAGGCGGCTTACGGTCTTTTACTTGCTGCCGCACTGTCTTCATTCTTTACAGGTGTTACAGAGCCGCTTGAGTTTGCATTTATGTTCCTTGCGCCCCTACTCTATGTTATTCATGCACTGCTTACAGGTATTTCACTTGCGATTGTAGCATTACTTCCTATCAGAGCGGGATTTAACTTCAGTGCAGGTCTTGTAGACTGGGTGCTGAGCTTTAAAGCTCCGTTTGCACAAAATCCGATACTCTTAATACCTATCGGCATTGTTTACGGCGTAATATACTATGCAATATTCCGTTTTGTTATCACCAAGTTTAACTTAAAGACTCCTGGCAGAGAAGATGACGAGGAAGAAGAGAAAAAAGCTGTTTTATCTAATGATGACTTTACTGCAGTTGCAGCTATTATCTTGGACGGTGTCGGCGGTCCTGAGAACCTCACATCTATTGATAACTGTATCACAAGACTTCGCCTTGAAATCAAGGACTACACAAAGGTGGATGAAAAGAAGATTAAATCTGCAGGTGTTGCAGGTGTTATCAGACCTTCAAAGACTGCCGTACAGGTTATTATCGGTACAAAGGTTCAGTTCGTGGCGGACGAGTTTAAAAAACTTGCAAAAAACAAATAATATATAACACACCTCATAACAAAGGGGCTGTGAAATAAGTCCCCAAAAGAAATAGGACCATTCGCTCATGCGAAAGGTCCTATTTTTGTGGTAAAATTAACTTGGAATGAAAAATTTACCCAATACCTATTGTAATTCAAAACAAGAATATTTTTCCACTGTTTCTTTCAGATTGTTTGGATCTGCTGGATCCTGTTTTAACATTTGACAGATTGATAGGAGGAATCGATTTAAACAAGTATCTGACGGATATTCCGGAGTACACAACCGGACGACGCAGATATAATCCGGTCAACATGTTAAAGACAGTACTTTTCGGATTTATGACTAGCGGTTACTGCTCTCTGAGAAAACTTGAAGACAACTGCAAAGTTAATATCAGGTTCATTTATCTCATGGATTACCGGACTCCGTCATACAGAACCTTTGGATATTTCATCAATAAAAATACTTAAAGATAAGATTGAAAAACATTTTTTTAACGATATCAATCATGCTATCTTTAACGAGGAGCATGTAGATCTGCAACATCTCTACATCGACGGCTCCAAGTTTGAAGCAAACGCAAACAAGTATACCTGGGTATGGAAGAAGGCTACCGAAAAGTTCCGTTACAAGCTTTACGAAAAAATCACTGCGGAGATTGAGGAAATTAATGCAGAAATCGCATGGAGCGGGGTACAGATCACAATAAACTCGGAGTATGTACCGGATTATCTGAATGAAATCGTTGAGCAGCTAGTACATTTATGGGAACTGGATACCAGTACATTTGTTTACGGAAGCGGAAAGCGAAAATCCAAAGAACAGCGTCATTATGAACACTTGACTACTTTCTGTCAGAAACTTCAAGAATACATACAAAAAAATTGAAATCTGTGGTCCTAACCGAAACAGTTACTCTAAAACAGATAACTCCGCTACCTTTTATGCGTATCAAAACGGATTACATGGGCAATGATCAGATTCTGCCGGCATATAATGTACAGATTGGTGTAGCAGATGAATATATTGCAGTTGTTGATGTGAACCATTATCGTTCGGATATGGATTGCTTTGTTCCTTTGATGGAGCACTTCAAACAAACTTATGGATTCTATCCCAAATATCCTGTGGCAGATGCCGGATATGGCTCATACAACAATTATATTTTCTGTGAACAGAACGGAATTGAGAAGTATATGAAATTTCCAATGTTTAAAAAGGAAACTAAGGATCGAAAATATCATGAAGACCCATTTCGTGCAGTTAACTTCAGAATTGATGAGCAAGGAGTCATGAGATGTCCTAACGATAAAGCATTCCATTTTTTATACAGAAAAAATGTGAGGGGAAATCAGTACGGGCGCAAGGAAGAAGTGTATGAATGCGAAGACTGTAGCGGATGTCCATATGCAAAGAAATGTAAGAAGACAGATAAGAATCGAACCGTTCGGATCAATCAGGAACTAACTTCCATGCATCAGGAAGTAATCGAAAACCTGGAAAGTATCCACGGTGCGTTATTGAGAATGAACCGTTCGATACAAGCAGAAGGTACTTTCGGAATTATGAAAAAGCAACCGTTGGTACCAGAGAATTGTCCGAAGAGGTATTCATTCAGTCAAACTGGAAGTTTTACTCGTGGCGATAGGCCATAATTTATATAAATATCAGAAAAAAAGACAAGAAACAGAACTAATTGATGAGCAAGGAGTCATGAGATGTCCTAACGATAAAGCATTCCATTTTTTATACAGAAAAAATGTGAGGGGAAATCAGTACGGGCGCAAGGAAGAAGTGTATGAATGCGAAGACTGTAGCGGATGTCCATATGCAAAGAAATGTAAGAAGACAGATAAGAATCGAACCGTTCGGATCAATCAGGAACTAACTTCCATGCATCAGGAAGTAATCGAAAACCTGGAAAGTATCCACGGTGCGTTATTGAGAATGAACCGTTCGATACAAGCAGAAGGTACTTTCGGAATTATGAAAAAGCAACCGTTGGTACCAGAGAATTGTCCGAAGAGGTATTCATTCAGTCAAACTGAAGTTTTACTCGTGGCGATAGGCCATAATTTATATAAATATCAGAAAAAAAAGACAAGAAACAGAACTGCCGCATAGATTCAAAAAAAGAATTTCTATGGGGTAGGGGAAGTGTGCTTTTTTTGCGTATGATTTTAGTCATTTATACACAATAATTGCAAAAAGGGAGATGCGAAAAAACTCAATCGAGTTTTTTCACACCCCTTTTAATTTATCTTTATTTTATTTTGCAGATAATGCAGCCATTGTGATGTAGTTATAAGGCTGATTGAAATGTGGAAGGAAGAAAATATCAAGCAGCTTTAACTTGTCTATAGTTACCTTCTCCTGTATTGCAAGTGAGAACATATGTATACCCATTGACATATCATATGTTGATGCCATCTGTGCACCTACTATCACTCTTGTCTTTGCATCATATACTATCTTAAGTTTTACCTTAGGATTGGTTGTTTCAATGAATGTTGCCTTTTGCAAATCTTCATATGAGGTTGAAAGCACATCCATATTAAGCTGCTTTGCCTTCTGCTCGCTAAGACCTGTGGATACAAGCTTTAAGTCATAGATTGAGATGGCGTTTGAACCCTGAACACCTATTGTCTCCAGCTTTTTGCCGCAAGCATTGTATGCCGCTATAAGGCCTGAACGTACGGCATTAGTTGCAAGTGCTATATATGACTTCTCTCCTGTAGCATTAAACTGTACGGTTGCACAGTCACCTATTGCGTATACATCCTTTATACTTGTCTGCTGAGTAGCGTCCACTATATATGCACCGTTTGGCATTGTTTCAAGGCGACCCTTTCCAAGTTCGGTATTCGGTCTGAATCCGATAGCAAGTATTACCATATCACACTGATATTCATTCTTATCTGTGACAATTGCCTCTACTTTACCGTTACCCTTGATTTCCTTTACGGTCTCACCGAAAGCAAGCTTTATTCCGTGGTCACTCAGGTTCTTGTCCATCATTGCACTGAACTCTGTATCATAGTAGCTTGAAAGTGAAGTCTTTGCTATATCCACTAAAATCACTTTCTTATGATGTCTTTCAAACGCCTCTGCAAGCTCCACTCCGATATAACCGGCACCTACTACGGCAATTGTCTTTATATCAGGGTTTTCAAGCTTCTTTATTACCTCTTCGGCATTTTGGAAAAGCTTCACCAGCTGAACATTCTCCAAATCTCTGCCCGGTATTGGAGGTACTATAGGAAGTGAACCTGTAGCAAGTATCAACTTGTCATAGCTTTCTTCCACCTCTTTACCGTCTTCCAATTTCGCAATTACAACCTTTTTATCAAAGTCGATATTTTCAACCTTGCTGTTCATATTTACCTTTGCACCCTGTGACTCAAGCTTTTCCTTGTTTGAATAGAAAAGTCCATCAGGTTTTGATATCTGTCCGCCTATCCAAAGTGCCATACCGCAGCCTAAGAAGCTGATATTTGAGTTCTGATCAAATACCACCACCTCATCTCCCTCGTTAAAACCTGTAATCGTATTGATCGCACAAGTACCGGCATGGTTTGCTCCAACTACTACTATTTTGCTCATATTTCCTCCAAAATATATTTAATAATTATTTTTGACTTACTTATACAGCCTTTTTAAAAATCTGATTGTATTCTATTCGATTGTACTATGTTTTATCTTTTAAAACAAGTCTTTTGGAATGTATACATTTAAATTTTTCAAAATATAATAAAAAGCCGTTACAAAAGAATTTAATCTTTGTAACAGCTTTTTATTCTATAAGCTACCGAATAATACAGGGAGTCCCAAGCTTATCATCGGTATAAATGTTATAAGTAAAAGTGTAATTATCATGCACAGATAGAATGGCAATGTCGCCTTTACCACCTTTTCCATAGGCAGTTTTGCTACGGCAGAACCGATAAAGAGTACTCCGCCTACAGGAGGTGTAAGAAGTCCGATACCGCAGTTTAATATTACCATTATACCGAACTGTATCGGTCCGATTCCTATAGAATTCGCTATCGGCAAAAGTATAGGTGTGGCAATAAGTATAATCGGTGCCATATCCATAATACATCCGAGTATAAGCAAAATAAGGTTAAGTAAAAGTGCCAAAATTATAGGATTGCTTGTAAATCCTGTGATTGCGCTTGCCGCCATATCAGGCACATGCAGTGTTGTAAGGCAATATCCGAATATACTTGATGTCGATATAAGTATAAGCACTATTGAGAGTGTATTTATACACTCTTCAAGTGTCTTCCATACGCCCTTCCAGTCAAGTCCTTTGTATATGAACACGCTGACAATAAGGCTGTAGATAACCGCAATAGCTGCCGACTCCGTAGCTGTAAACACACCGCCTACTACACCTACCACTACTATAAGCACTGCTGCCAATGCCCAGAATGATACGCTAAGCTGCTTTAAAAGCACCTTCATCGAGAACTTGTCACCCTTAGGGTAATTCCTTCTGACAGATATGATATAGGATCCGACCATAAGTGATACCGCAAGCAATGCACCCGGTATATATCCTGCAAGGAATAAGCTTCCTACAGATACTCCGCCTGCTGTAGTCGCATAGATTACCATGTTATGTGACGGAGGTACCAAAAGTCCCTCACATGATGATGTGATAGTTACAGCTGTTGAAAAATCCGCGTCATATCCCTGGTCCACCATCATAGGTATAAGTATTGAACCGAGAGAAGCCGTATCGGCTGAAGCCGAGCCTGAGATACCTCCGAAGAAGTATGATGCAACTATATTTACCATTGCCATACCGCCACGCATCCAGCCTACACAGGCATTTGCCAGCGCAATAAGTTTTTCTGAAATACCGCCGCTGCCCATCAAACAACCCATTGTGATAAAGAAAGGCACCGCCATAAGTGAAAATGACGATATACCCTTAACCATCTGCTGACATATAGTAGATAAAGGCTGGCCTTGGGACAAAAGGCAAAGCAGTGATGAAAGTGCCACCGCGTAAGCAATCGGGAAACGTAAAAATATCATTACAAAAAAGCTGATAAGCAATATAGCTATTGCAACTCCTGTACTCATGCCTTCACCTCCTGTGCATCTTCATTTAAGCAAAGAGCCTTAAAGTGATTATAAAGTGCCTCAAGCTCAAATATAACCATTGCAACTCCGGCTAAAGGTACCGGAAAATACTGCCAAAACTTTGAAAGTCCCGGCATACTTACATATGTACCCTTTGCACCTATCTTTGTTGCATAGCTCCATCCTACAACTATCATAACTATTGCAAGTATCATCACCGCCAAATCTGATAATATATCCAAGAATCTTACGACATTCTTCGGCAAGTATGTGTCAAATGCGGTCATTCTGATATGTGCGCCTCTTCTTATAGCAAGCGCTGCAGAAAGCACCGCCATATATGCCATGAATGTAAGTACTATCTCCTCACTCCAGGCAGGGTCCGGTATAAATGAGATATACCTTCCCGCAACCGACATGGTCGTGATAGCTATATCTCCGATTAACAAAATTTTTACATAGAAACAGAACAAACTTATATGTCATATCATATGCAGGTTTTATTCTGTCCACGGCCTTAAAAAGTCTGACATCTCTACCTCTATTCTATCAGCAAACCTCAAGAGAAAGTCCCAAGAGGCGGCTTATTATTTGTCCAAATCAAGTATCTTCTGATAAAGTTCTTTTTGATCTGCGGTATATTTTTCTACAACTCCCTTTGTTGCCTCTCTCCAAGGTGTTTTTGTCATCTACCTCTACAACATTTACCTTATTTGCCTTAAGGTCTTCCAATACCTTGTCCTCAGCCTTTTTGTGCGATATTTCTGTTTACCTCTCCTACATACTTTCCGGCTTCAACCAAGATATCCTGCTGCTCCTTTGTAAGCTTGTCCCATGCTTTATCTGTGATAACTACCTGGAACGCTCCCAGAGTATGTCCGTCAAGTATGATATTCGGTGCAACCTCAGGGAAGGCGTTTGACTTATAGTTTGTTATAGGCTGCTCCGCACCGTCTACAACTCCTGTCTGAAGTGCCGAGTAAAGCTCGTTGAATGCAACTACTGTAGGTGACGCTCCGAGACCCTCAACCATGCCGTTCATAATAGGATCGTTTGACACTCTGAGTTTCATTCCCTTAAGGTCTTCCACCTTTGTCACAGGGCTCTTTGTAAAGAAATGTCTGAATCCTCTTCTCCGTAGTACAGACTCTTAATACCGAGTTTAAGATCCGATGTCTCCTGTAAAAACTCCTTTGACAGGTCACTGTCTACAAACTTCCAGAAATGCTCTCTTGAGTTGAAAGTATAAGGCATTGAAAGAAGTGAAGCCTTCTTTTGCACCGTAACTTGTAAGAGCAAATGCTGATATTCTTGACATATCTACAGTACCTGTTCCGCCAAGCATTCCGTCAAGTACATCGTTTTCAGAACCGAGTACACCGCTTGCCTGTATATCGATGTGAATCTTTCCGCCTGAAAGCTCTTCAACTTTTTCCTTGAATGCGGTTCCGCTCTGTCCCACGATAGTATCAAGCGGGTTTACCTCGGCATACACCAAAGTTACCTCTGCTCCGTCAGACTTATTATCTGCTTTGCTGTCCGCCTTTGCATCTGTGCTCTCTCCTGCAGCCGCAGCTGTTGTGGAAGTCATCTCAGGGCTCTTCATAGAACATCCTGCAAGTGCAGATACTGTCAATGTAGCCAATGCCATTGCTAAAAATCTCTTTTTCATATTTCCTCCGAAAAATAAATACTAAGGCCAATCACATAGCCTCAAAACCTTATGTATCCATTCTATATTTAAGAAAATATTCTTTAAATAGTAATATTTTTAATAAAAACAAGTAAATTTTTAACCTAAGCGTTATGCTTTACTTCTGTACTCAGAAGGACTCATACCCTATCGACCTTTTTAAACACCTTTGTGAAATAATTTGAATCAGCATAACCCACACTTTTTTTCCGACCTCTTTTATATTAAAAACTTACATCCTTTAACAGTACCTTTCGCTCTGTCTATCCTGACTTTAGTCAGGTAGTTGATAAAGTTGTCGTCAAAGAGTTGCTTAAATACCTTTGAAAAGTATACATCCGAATAACCGAGTATACCTGCAACATCTTTTGCACTTATATCCTTTTTGTAGTTTCTGTCAATATAATCTTTTATTACATCTTTTTGAGAATGTACAATACCGTCCGTTTTTTGCATACTTCTTACATTTTCTATTGCCGTATTTATAAGCTCACAGAGTCTTTCCTCTTTCCAAGGCTTTAAAAGATAGTCAAACGCCTTGATATGCATTGCTTCTATGACGTAGTCAAACCTGTCATATGCCGTTATAAATATGATAATACAATTCGCATACCTTTCTTTTATATACTTTGCAAGCTCAATACCGTTCATTCCGGGCATTTCAATATCTAAAAGTGCTATATCCGGTTTCACCTCGTCACATATCTGTGACGCATTCCTGCCGTTACTTGAAGCAAAAATTTCAAGTTCATCTACAAAATGTTTTTTTACAGTCTTTTCAAGGACTTTAAGTTCCAAATTTTCATCATCTGCTATCAATAAATTCATATACCCTCCACGATCAAATATTTACACCTGCGGTATCAAAAAATAAACCACAGTCATCTTGCCTTCTTTAGAATAAATCCTCAAATCTCCGGTCTTATAAATATTTTTGATACGCTTATATATATTTCCAAATCCTATACCTATCTTTGCGGTAGATCTTTTTTTCATAAAATCACGAAGCTCAGACAGCCTCTCGCCGCTCATACCTACTCCCGTATCCGCAACTATTATATGCAGCATTTCGTCCTTTTCCCACACTCTTATTACAACCTTGCCGCCCTCTTCCTTCTTTGAAATGCCGTGTACTATGGCATTCTCAACTATCGGCTGCAAAGAAAACGAAGGAATATTCACCTTATCGTTATCTACTTTTGATACTATTTCATATGATACTCTGTCTCCGAAACGCATCTTTTGTATATACATATAATCCTTTACTATACTTAGTTCCCTCTCAAGGCTCACCTGTTTTTCATCAGTCTTTAGACTGTAACGAAATATATTTCCCAAGGCTCTTATCATATCCTCGGTATCCTTGGCATCTTCAAGGTTTGCCGATGCCGCTATTATATTCAGTGTATTGAATAAAAAATGTGGATTTATCTGACTTTTTAACAAATCAAACCTTGCTTCATTCAACCTTTTTTCCATCTTCATCTTCTCCATAGCTTCCTTATGTAGAAGCTCTGAAAGCTCATATCTTTCCTCAAGACTTGTGATATATCCTGCCGTGGCATGTTTCATCTTATTGAAAGCATTGACCAAATCTCCCATTTCATCCTTATTCTTAACTGCAATATCCCTGTCACAAAACCTGTTCTTTGCTATATTCTTTGACACTTCCACCATCTTGTTTATAGGTGCGAGTATCAACGCCTGCAATCTGATTGCCATATATATTATCCACACTATGATAGGAAGCAGCACGATACCTATTATAAACGGCAGTCTTTTAAAGAATTTTTCCTGCTTCTGATAGATTTCATTGTTCTCACTTAATGTAATATCCATCAACCTTTCGCCGTATCCTATCAGATAGTCCTGCATCTCATATATATCATAGACCTTTTCTATAAAATCCTTCGCATCATAGTCGGAGTCTATAATCTCCTGTCTTTTATCGGCATACACAGGGTAGCTGTTTTTTATACTCCAAACTCTTGCATATCTCTCGGTATCCATATATCTTAGGTCAAGAGGAAGCTTATCCACTATCTCATCCGTTCTCTCACAGCTCTTTAAAAGCTCCTCTTTTTTGTCTCTGTTCTTTATATAGTACGCAAACTGAGTCTTTTCGTTGGCCAAAGCATCCTGAAGCTCATAGCAAACCGAAATCTCTCTAAGTATCTCACCGAAGCCTGAAGATGTATATTCCACCACAAAAAAATCAAAGCATATATCCACAATAAGTGCCGATATTACCGCAATTATGAAAATACCTATTTTATATTTTATAGATTGATTAAAGTTTTTCCTTTTCATATCCTACCGTCCAAAAATATATATAAGAAAAGGATACTACAGAAAAATAAATTCTTCTACAGTATCCTAAAATATGGCTATATCTCCAATATATTTGAAAGCAAAAATCCGAGCAGAGTACTTCTTTGGTAGCTGCAAAAATCTCTGTAAGAAACCTTATATCTTCTTCCCCACGATGAAATATAGAAAAATATGTCTCCCGCATCATCTTTGCAGTCATATATAGTCACATAGTGTGAGTACAACTTTACCGTATTGCCGGTATCTATATCAACTGCATCCACGCCGTCAGATTTTTTTAACAGGCTTGGACCTATACCAAGTATTACAGGTCTGTTATTTTGCAGACTGAGTTTCACCTTGTGAAGTATATTAAGGCTGTGTCCCCATTTTGCTTTCATATTTATATTGTTGGTTACAAAATATCTGTTTATGCCTTTTGCAAGTGCAAAGCCTGTAAGACCCTTTATAAAGACATTATTCAGTATACAAAAAAATATTTCTTATAAATACTCAGTACAAATGAGATAAATGTATCCTTACTTATCTCATATCCGCTTTTATATTCCGCTCTGAAAAAGCAAAGCAAAAAATTGCATACGGCCACTATACCGCAGCCGTACTCACATATATCCTTATACCCGAGAGGCAAAAACCAGGCTTGATTACCACCTATATATGTGGTGTTTTTATCCTTGACAATAAGGTCTTTTTCCATATGCTTACATACTGTGGGAGGCAAATGTGGAGTCTCCCTCCCAAAGTACCACTTTGTTATCTTTTATGCTTTGTTTCACATCTATAAGTCTTTGATTGGAGCTTCCTCTGAATCTGAGCGTGATATCATAAAGTTCTTCCACAAACTTTCCGTCAACTATCACATCGGTAGCATTTAAAATCTCAGGGGTCGCCTCACAGTATGCTCTTCCTCCGGGTATCAAATCCATATCAAATGTATAACCTGAGTATATCCAAAGGCTCTTATTCGGAAATCTTTTTTTAAACTCTCTTATTAAAAGGCAAAAATACCTCTTTGATTGACCTTTTTCCATAGGTTCGCCGCCCAGTATGGTCATTCCCGATATGTAATCAGGCTCTAATGAAGCCATTATCTTCTCGATCGTTTCATCACCGAATTCTTCACCGTATTTGAAATCCCAAGCCACCTCATTAAAACATCCTTTGCAGGCATGTGTACATCCTGATACAAAGAGTGATGTCCTAACTCCCGGGACCGTTGGCTATATCATCGTATTTTTATATTTGCGTAGTTCATTATAAAAATCTCTGCCATCTCAAAAGAAGCTTCTTTGAGTCCTCAAAGCTAAGGCAAGGGTCTGTGATAGACTTTCCGTATATATGCTCTTCTATCTTTTGATTTCCTTCTTCGATATAGCTCTCAATCATTACACCCTTTACAAAGTTTCTGATCTCATCAGAATATCTCATTGAGTGCAAAACTTCTTTTACAATACGTACCTGCTCTTTGTACTTCTTATTTGAGTTTGAGTGATTTGCATCCACTATAACCGCCGGATTCACAATATCTCTCTCCAAGTACAAATCATGTAAGAGTTTCAAATCCTCATAGTGATAGTTCGGAAGGCACTGACCGTGCTTGTTTACGGCACCTCTAAGTATCGCATGAGCAAGCGGATTGCCGTCAGTCTTTATCTCGTAGTTTCTGTATATAAACTCATGTGACTGCTGTGCCGCATATATTGCATTGAGCATTACGGACATATCACCGCTTGTAGGATTCTTCATACCCACAGGAACATCCGCGCCTGACGATGTAAGTCTGTGCTGCTGATTTTCCACAGATCTTGCACCTACTGCAATGTAACTTAATACATCGTCAAGGTATCCAAGGTTGTCAGGATAAAGCATCTCATCCGCTGTGAACATTCCCGTCTCTTCCACCACTCTAAGGTGCATCTTTCTTATTGCCACAAGTCCTTCATGTACATTAGGCTTTTTCTCAGGATCCGGCTGATGCAAAAGTCCCTTATATCCGTCACCGTTTGTTCTGGGCTTATTTGTATACACTCTAGGTATAACTATTATCTTATCCTTTATCTCATCCGCTACCTTTGCAAGTCTTGTAACATAATCAAGTACGGAATCTTCATTATCTGCAGAACAAGGTCCTATAACTGCAAGGAACTTGTCACTCTTTCCTGTAAAAACATCTGCAATATCCTTGTCAAACTCTTTCTTTTTTTCCTTTAAATCCTCTCTTAAAGGATATTTTGCTATTATTTCCTCCGGACTTGGAAGATTGCTGATATATTTTATTCCCATAACTTCCTCTTTCTATTAAATAAGTATTTTTATACCGATGCCCGACACTCTAACGAGCATGGTAGAATAGCTGTAAGTTTAAGCCGTCGGCATTTACCGACATGGCTGCAACATTTAAACAGTATATAGTAATAAGAAGAAATTATCAAGTCTTTATTACTTTAAAGTGTTGAACTTTAAACTTGCAAAGTATAGCTTGACCCTTTCTCATTACTTTGTTATACTTTTATGCAATTTATTAGATTAAAATATATCGAGGATAATAATATGAATTGTTATGAAGAACTTAAGGCCAGAGGACTTATCGCTCAGGTCACAAATGAAGAAGAAATAAGCAAAATGATAAATAACGGTGAAGCTACTTTCTATATAGGATTTGACCCTACAGCCGACAGCCTTCATGTAGGTCACTTTATGGCACTTTGCCTGATGAAGAGACTTCAGATGGCAGGCAACAAGCCTATAGCTTTGGTCGGCGGCGGTACAGGTATGATAGGTGACCCTTCAGGCAGAAGCGACCTTAGAAAGGTACTTACTATAGAAGATATAGACCACAACTGTGAATGTTTCAAAAAGCAGATGAGCAGATTTATAGAATTCGGAGAGAACAAGGCCAGAATGGTAAACAATGCTGATTGGCTCAGAGATTTAAACTATATGGACTTTATCCGTGATATAGGACCTCATTTTTCAGTCAACAATATGCTAAGAGCAAAGTGCTATGAAAATCGTATGGCAAACGGACTCTCATTCCTTGAGTTTAACTATATGATACTTCAAAGCTATGACTTCTACAGACTTTTCCTTGACTACGGCTGCAATATGCAGTTCGGCGGTGACGATCAGTGGTCAAATATGCTTGGCGGTACGGAGCTTATCAGAAGAAAGCTTGGAAAAGATGCTCATGCCATGACTATCACACTTTTACTGAACTCAGAAGGTAAGAAGATGGGCAAGACTGTAGGCGGTGCCGTTTGGCTTGATCCGAATAAGACATCTCCTTTTGACTTCTATCAATACTGGAGAAATCTTCCGGATGCCGATGTGCTTACCTGCCTTAGAATGCTTACATTCCTTCCGCTTGAGCAGATAGAAGAAATGTCAAGCTGGGAAGGTGCGAAGCTTAATGAGGCCAAGGAAATTCTTGCAATGCATCTTACAGAGCTTGTACACGGCAAGGAAGAGGCCGAAAAGGCAAATGCCGCAAGTAAGTCACTCTTTGTAGGCGGAGGCGATATGAGTAATGTTCCTACCTACGTTCTGCAGGATGAGGATTACAGAGACGGTACTATCGACCTTTCAGGTGTACTCGTAGTAAGCGGACTTTCAAAGACCCGATCCGAAGCCAGAAGAAATATCGAACAGGGCGGCGTATCTGTAGAAGGCGAAGTGATAAAAGACGTAAAGAAGACATTTACAAAAGAGGATTTTGCAGGTGAAGGACTTCTTGTAAAGAGAGGTAAGAAAAACTTCTGTAAGGTAAAATCGGAATAAATTATCAATATGTCTGTTTACTGATAAAAAGTTAAAGAAATATTTTTATAATCGGCCGGTGTAAATAATCAGACTCAGACCATAGAAAATAGAAGTATCCGGGAAGGTACATTTTTATCTTTGTATCCTGTCCGTGATACTTCCTTTTTTATAGTTTTTAACTCCGACAAAAAAGCTGCCGCATTTATGTGCAACAGCTTTTTTATTGTTTTATTACAGATGCAGTACTCTGTCCGCTATCTCCTGTGTTCTTCCCTGGTTCCAGAACTGTGTTCCTATATATCCGCAGGTTCTTCTTGCCACATTGAGCTTACTCTGATCAGTATTTCCGCATTTCGGGCATTTCCATACAAGCTTGCCCTTATCCTTTACAATCTTAATCTCACCGTCATATCCGCATTCCTGACAGTAGTCGGACTTTGTGTTAAGCTCGGCGTACATGATATTGTCATAGATAAATCCAAGCAGACTCATTACAGCTTCAAGGTTGTCCTGCATATTCGGTACCTCCACATAGCTGATAGCTCCGCCCGGTGAAAGTTTCTGGAATTCACTCTCAAACTTAAGCTTTGTAAACGCATCTATATCCTCAGACACATGAACATGGTAGCTGTTTGTAATATAGTTCTTGTCTGTGATACCCTCTATGATACCGAATCTCTTTTGAAGAGCCTTCGCAAACTTATAAGTTGTAGACTCAAGCGGTGTACCGTATGGAGAATAGTCTATGTTCTCAGCCTTCTTCCACTCGTTACACTTGTCGTTCATCCTTTGCATAACGCTGAGTGCAAAAGGCTTTGCGGCATCATCTGTATGGCTCTTTCCGGTCATATACTTTACACACTCATAAAGTCCCGCATATCCGAGACTTATTGTAGAGTAGCCTCCGTATAAGAGCTTATCTATAGGCTCACCCTTTTTTAATCTTCCAAGTGCTCCGTACTGCCAAAGTATCGGTGCCACATCTGAAGGTGTACCCTTTAATCTCTCATGTCTTGCTCTGAGTGCTCTGTGGCAAAGCTCAAGTCTCTCATCAAAGATATCCCAAAACTTGGTGGTATCTCCGCCTGATGAAAGTGCCACATCTACAAGGTTGATTGTAACAACACCCTGATTGAATCTTCCGTAGTATTTCGGCTTGCCGTTTTCATCCACATAAGGTGTTAAAAAACTTCTGCATCCCATAGGTGTGTAGCAGTTTCCGTTGCCGTTTTTATCAACCTTGTACTCAAACATCTTCTTCTCTGAAACATAGTCAGGTACAAGTCTTTTTGCGGTACATTTTGCGGCAAGCTTTGTAAGATGATAATATCTGCTTCCCGGACGAACATTGTCCTCCTCAAGTACATATATAAGTTTAGGGAACGCAGGTGTTACCCATACGCCGCTCTCATTCTTTACACCCTGATATCTCTGTCTTATCATCTCTTCAACAATAAGTGCAAGATCTTCTTTTTCCTGCTCGTTCTTTGCCTCATTCAAGTACATAAATACTGTAATGAAAGGAGCCTGACCGTTTGTAGTCATAAGTGTAACGACCTGATACTGTATAGTCTGTACACCCTTTGTGATTTCCTTGCGAAGTCTGTTCTCTACAATCTCTTCTTTTCTCTCATTTGAGACATTAAGTCCGTACATCTCGGCTTCAACCTCGTCACGGATTTTCTTTCTGCTCACATCTACAAAAGGTGCAAGGTGAGTAAGTGAAATGCTCTGTCCGCCGTACTGGCTTGATGCCACCTGTGCAATAATCTGTGTAGCTATATTGCAGGCTGTTGAGAAGCTGTGCGGTTTCTCAATAAATGTACCTGATATAACAGTACCGTTTTGAAGCATATCCTCAAGATTTACAAGGTCACAGTTATGCATATGCTGTGCAAAGTAATCTGCATCATGGAAGTGAAGTATTCCGGCTTTATGAGCTTCCACAACTTCACTGTCAAGCAGCAATCTCTCTGTAAGGTCCTTTGAAACCTCTCCTGCCATATAGTCTCTTTGTACTGAAGCAACTGTCGGATTCTTATTTGAATTCTCCTGCTTTACTTCCTCATTGTCACATTCGATAAGTGATAAAATCTTATCATCTGTTGTGTTATTCTTTCTCTTAATACTTTGGACATATCTATACGTAATATACCTTCTGGCCACCTCATAAGCATTCTCTCTCATGATGCCGTCCTCTACCATATCCTGTATCTCTTCCACGCTCATAGCACGGTTCATGCTCATGCACTGGTTCTCTACAGTATTGGCAATACGATCTACCTGTGATTTCTTCAACTTGTCATCTTCGCCCACTACAGCATTTGCTTTGTAAATAGCTGCTATAATTTTTGAAATATCAAATCTACTTCAGCACCGCTTCTTTTTATGATTCTCATATCTGAATCCTTCCTAGTTTACTTAAATTATATTACTATATATAATCTGCGACAGTCTCGCAGTTGATTTAAATATCAGGCTTTTCTTTATTGCCTTACGATTTTCCTAGTATACACAATATATAGTGGTTGGTCAATGAGCAATTTACAATATACTGTGGTAAAACTTTCTATATCAATATAACAAAAAAATTTATTAAATATTTTTCAAGACAAGAAATAAAAAGTAATTTCCTTATAATTTTTGACCATAAAAAAACCTTAACAAACTATCTTCCAATATTGTTTTTTTAACTTATTTGAAACTATTATGTCTTGTACACAAAATACCGATAAATACAATATACAGATTTCCGTACTTAAGTTTTTAATTTGAAACTCAATTTCAACTTGACATATCTCTCACTCTTTTATATGCTATTATCATGTTTTAAAAAGCTCTATCTTAAACAAATAATTTTTGCCTTTTTAGGTGAGCAAAATTGTATAAATATTTTTTTAAAAAGATTATTATCGTTAATACCTATTCTGATAGGTATCAGCTTCATATCTTTTGCGCTTATCTACTTCACAGGAGGAGATGCCGTGGCCGTAAGATATGAAGCGATAGGCGGAGTACTTTCTCCTGAGCTTATCAGTCAAAAACGTGAAGAACTTGGATTAAACAGACCTTTTATCATTCAGTACCTGGATTGGCTTTTTGGAGTGCTTAAAGGTGATATGGGAATCAGCTATGTCTCAGGCAAACCTGTATTTATATATATATTAAGCAAATTGCCTAATACATTACTTTTAAGTATCTCTTCACTTATTGTTACAATACTTATATCACTGCCGCTCGGTATACTCTCGGCAATAAAAAGTGACAGTATATTTGACCATATAATAAAGACTGTGTCTTTTATAGGCAATTCACTGCCTAATTTTTTTGTTGCACTTGTACTCTCCTATATATTGGCACTCAGACTTAAGCTTCTGCCTGTAATATCACAGGGCACAGGCATAAAAAGTCTTATACTGCCTACTTTGACACTTTCTTTGGCAATGAGTGCTAAATATATCAGGCAGATACGTGCTCTTGTCATAGCCGAGCTGTCAAAACCGTATGTAATAGGTGCAAGAGCCAGAGGTATAAAGGAAAATACCATAATATTTTTCAATGTACTGAGGCTTACTTCACTTACAATCATTACACTCATGGCGCTAAGCTTCGGCAGCCTTTTAGGCGGCAGTGCTATAGTTGAAAATATCTTTATGTGGGACGGAATAGGCAAACTTGCAATAGAGTCCATAAACTTGCGTGACTACCCTGTAATCCTTGCTTATGTACTTTGGATGGCGTTTATATACGTCTTTGTAAATCTTATAGCGGATATTTCCTACTATTTTCTTGACCCGAGGCTGCGACTTGGAGGCAAAAATGAGAAATAAAAAAATCCTGATTCCTTCAATTCTTGTAGCGCTGCTGTTGATATTTGCATTCTTTTCGCCATATCTTACACCGTATAATGTATCAAAACAAAATCTTATGATATCAAGGCAACCTCCTTCGCTTGCACATATCATGGGTACGGATATATACGGAAGAGATATGTTTTCAAGGGTGATTGCCGCAAGCAGAATAAGTATATTTTCCGCTCTGGCGGTAGTCCTTTTGATGGCGATAACCGGTGTAGTCATAGGTGTATTCTGCGGCTACCTCTCGGGAATTGCAGACACTCTGCTTATGCGTGTCTCAGATATATTTTTAGCCTTTCCGGGACTTGTACTTGCCATTGCCACCGCAGGACTTTTCAAAAACGGTATTTTAGGTGCCGTCATTGCACTGGCAAGTGTAGGTTGTCCAAGATACGCAAGACTTTCAAGAGGACTTGTACTGTCTACAAGACTTCAACTTATATATATGCCGCCAAACTAAGCGGCAGCAGTACGGTTCAGATAGTCTTTACGGAAATACTGCCCAATATAATCGGGCAAATTATTGTGACCGCCTGCCTTGATATAGGCACAAGTCTTATGGAATTGGCGGCACTCTCATTCTTAGGTCTCGGAGCTACACCTCCTACACCTGAGTGGGGAAGTATGATAAATGAAAGCAGAAGCCTGCTTCAACTTTCACCTTGGATCACACTCTCTCCCGGAATAGCCGTATTTATCACAGTCTCCGTCTTCAATATATTCGGTGAAGCACTGAGAGATTATTATCAAGCAAAATAGCTGTTTACAGCTTAAAATAAAGGAGTATGAATATGAAAAAACAAATGAAACTACTTTCTGTCGCAATTATAGGAACTTTGCTTTTGGGCGCCTGCGGTGCTCCGCAAAAGTCGGCACAATCAAAAGATGAAAGTGCCGTCTCTAAGGAAGATACCGTAAAGTCCCTTGTCTACGGTACAAGCAGCTACGGTGTCGGAATGTCCGATGCAGGTCTTAATCCTCATGAGGACTACTCAGGTTGGAGTCTGGTACGTTACGGAGTCGGTGAGACACTCTTTAAGTTAAATGACAAGCTTGAGCTTACTCCGTGGCTGGCAGACTCTTACAAATTCATAGATGACAACACACTTGAAGTCAAGATAAAGGACAATATAAACTTTTCATCAGGCAGAAAGCTGGATGCAACAGCCGCCAAGGAATGTTTTGAAGATTTACTTGCAGTGCATGACAGAGCACCTAAGGATATGAAAATAAGTGAGATAAAGGCTGACGGTCAAACTCTTACATTTATTACCACAGAACCCAATCCCGCACTGATAAATTTCCTTGCGGAACCTTACTCGGCTCTTATAGATATGAAAACAGGTGTGGATGCAAATAAGAATGTATCGGGTACAGGCCCTTATAAGGCAACAGCCGTATCGGACACAGAGATTGACTTAACTTCAAGAGACGACTATTGGGACGGCAATGTCGCAAAAACAAATATAAAAGTAAAGTCGGTTACGGACGGTGACACCTTAACTATGGGATTACAATCAGGAGAACTTGACGCCGTATACGGACTCCCTTATGCGAGCTACCCTCTGTTTGAAAACGACAACTACAATATAAATTCCGCCGCTACAAGCAGGGCTTTCTTCTTACAGTTAAACTTTGACAACGATCTTTTTCAGGATAAGAATATCAGATCCGCTATAGCTATGGCAATTGATAAGGACGGCTTTGTCAATGTGCTGCTTGGCGGTCACGGCAAAGTAGCCAACGGACCTTTCCCAATGCAAGACGGCGACAGTTTGAACTACTCTTTCTCACCGGATAAATCAAAGGAACTTCTTAGTGCCGCAGGCTGGTCGGACAGCGACAATGACGGCTATGTCGACAAGGACGGCAAAAACTTTGAAATAAACTTCCTTACATATCCCGGCAGAAGTGAATTACCTGTTTTGGCACAGAGTATACAGTCAAACCTTAAGGATATCGGAATAAAGGTAAATATAAACAGTACTGAGAACTACCTTGAAGTTATGAAGGATTCTAAAGCCTGGGATATACTTGCAAGTGCTATGGTAACAAATCCTACAGGAAACAAGGCATATTTTTTTGATATGACTTCTCTTTCAGACTCACCGAAGAACAGAGGACACTATTCAAATGCCGAGCTTGATGAGCTTGCAAAGACATTATCAACTACATTTGACTCTGCCAAGCGTGATGAACTTGCAAAACAGATGAGTGATATTTTGGTGGATGACTGCGGATTTATATTTGTTTCACATCTACAAATGAGCCTTGTAAGCAAGAAAAACGTAAAAGGACTGACTCCGATGCCAAGTGACTACTATGAATTCAGTAAGGATTTGGTAATAGAATAATGACTGAACTTTTGAAATTTCAAAATGTGAATATCTCATACGAAAAAAAGCAGGTACTATATGATATATCATTTTCACTCTCATCCGGTGAAATACTCGGGATAGTCGGCAACAGCGGATGCGGAAAATCCACACTGTTAAAAAGTATACTTTCACTTGAAGGACCTAAAGTAACCAAAGGAGATATATTATTTAAAGACATGAGCTTGCTTTCACTGAATTCAGAAGATATGAGACAGATCAGAGGTAAGAGTATCAGTATGGTATTTCAGGAATCGGGTATTCATACCAATCCTTTAAAAACTGTCGGCGATACGGTATTTGAGAGTATGAGAGCGCATTGTGCAATTTCAAAGAGGGACGCACTTGATACGGCAGTACATATCTTTGAGAGCCTGTCTTTGCCGGACCCCGAAAGGATATTGTCATCCTACCCTTTTGAGCTCTCAGGCGGTATGAACCAAAGGGTGGGGATTGCACTGGCGATGCTTAACAAGCCTTCAATTATACTTGCAGACGAACCTACAAGTGCACTTGACCCGATAGTGGCCGTACAGATAGTGAATGAGCTTAAATCTCTTAGAGAAAAGTATAATACCGCCATTATCCTTGTGACACATAACATCAAGATAGCAAGAAGTATCACAGATACAATCATGGTTTTGCACCACGGTAAAATAGCGGATTACGGAAATACAAAGGAAGTACTCTCCTCTCCGAAAAGTGAATTTACAAAGGAGCTGATACTTTCCGCTTTGGGGTAGACTTTTGTCTCCCCTTTTTATTTTGGAGTATATATGAATAAAAATATTTTAACCATAAAGAACCTGACAAAACAATTTGCAGGAGCAAAAAGACCAAGTATTGAAAATATCAACCTCTCACTCAGTCAGGGCAGATGCCTTGGTATAGTCGGTGAGAGCGGTTCAGGAAAAAGTACACTTGCAAGGGCTATAACAGGTCTTATACCTGTCTCATCAGGTGAAATATATTTTGAGGACCGATGTATAAGTAAGTTTAACTCTGCACAGTACAAAAAAATATATAAGGACATTCAGATGATATTTCAGCTGCCACGTGAGAGCTTCAATCCTACAAGAACGCTTGGAAACAGCATAGTTCTGAACCTAAAAAACTTCGGTATCACAGGCAATTATAAAAATAACGCAATCTCACTTTTAAACCGCTGCGGACTGGATGCATCATTCTATGACAAATATCCGAATGAGGTAAGTGGCGGTGAATGTCAAAGAGCCGCCATTGCAAGGGCTATAGCAGCTTCTCCCAAACTTTTAATATGTGACGAGGCCACCTCGGCACTTGATATGATAGTACAAAAGAAAATAATAGCATTATTAAACAGCCTTAAAGAAGAGATGGGTATGGCAATACTTTTTATCTGCCACGATATTTCTTTGGTGCATTATATGTGTGATGATGTGGCGGTAATGAAATCAGGCCATATAGTTGAAAAAAATGTTGCAGGACAGATTATACACAAGCCTAAAAACGAGTATACAAAGGCGCTTATTGAAGCTTCAAATATATACTGAAATTATGATTGCAATATTATTTACAAAGTGTTATAAGATACTAAGTTTCACTTTTCAAAAATACTTATCAAATGGCAGATAGTATGTAGAAATTATAAACTTATTGAGGTGATTTATGAATATATATTTGTTGGTTGGAATCAAATTTTTCCTTGGCATCCTTGTAATGATATTGCAAATACATATACTGGGTAAATACGAATTCTCTATAAATACTCCTTTGAACCAGATACAAAACTACGTTCTCGGCGGTATTATCGGTGGTGTTATTTATAATACTTCCATATCTATTTTGACATTCCTGATATTTATACTTGTTTGGTCACTTGTTGTCATCATCGTAAAACTGATGGTCAACCTGAAATTTATAAAATCTTTGGTCGTAGGAAATCCTGTTGTACTTATAAAAACGGAGTTGTAAATGTTGCAAACTGTGCCAAAGTCGGACTCTCCGCCGAACAGCTTATGCTGCATATAAGGATGGAGGGACTTACCTCCACCAAGGAAGTAAAATCGGCTATTATGGAGACCAACGGTAAGTTGACAATCATAGATATGCAGTCCGCCACACCTAAGTTCCCTATTATTTCAAACGGTAAGCTGAATCATGATATCTTGGAGCTTATAGGACATACAGAAGAGTGGCTCCTTGACTATATAAAGGAACAGGGCATAGAGAGCATACAGGATGTCTTTCTCGGTGAATATGTAGACGGTGAGCTCTATATCACAGCCTATCCTAAAATCAGGTAACTTTGCTTTGAGGCTACATCCTTCAAGTTTTATATGCAGAAAGGAAATATTATTATGAATTTTTACACACTGGACTACATAATAAAAACCCAGTCAACAGATTTGATTATACGCTCTGCAGTTATTATCGTACTTTTGGCAATTGTTATACTTACAAGCTTTAAGTTTATGAAAGACAGAATGAAGACGAGGCTTAGAGATATATCAATAGGCATCGTGGTTTTGACCTTTATACTTTTAGGTATTCAGGTGGAGCATTACACACAGAACAACCGTGATTTTTCACAGTCTCATGTACTCTTAAAATTTATTGAAAGTGTGGCTACAGACTACAATGTTTCTCCTTACAATGTTTTGGTAAACTCCACTACATTAAAGGACGGAATAATAGTAAGATACAATGGCGAAGATTATACGGTTCATTTGAACGCCGACAACAACTCATATACATTGGAACGTACACATATAATCAACCACAATGTGTATGTAGACGGAGAGAAATAGTATAAATATATATATGTAATCGGATTGTTATATAAAAAATGCATAACAATAAGTAATAAAATGTATTTCCTAATATTTTTTCACAGTGTTATATTAAAGACAACAAATTAGTCTTAGTTCGTTTCAGACTAAAATAAATTTATTAGGAGATAAGAAATGACCGGTTTTAAGATTACAAAAAAAGATGGTTACTATGCGTATGAGGCTCCCGGACATAAGGAGTGCAAGCTTACAAGACTTCACGACCCTGCCGATATAGACGGCGGAAAGCTTGTATGCGGACTTTCACATTTCCTTCCTGCAGGCGGCGGCACAGAGTACGGTGCAAATCCTCTCGAGTCCATCTACTACATTATCAAGGGCAAGATGCTCTTTAAAGGTGATGACGGCAGTGAGACCGTACTTGAAGAAGGTGACAGTGTACATATCGCACCCGGAAGCAAAAAATGCGTAACCAATATAGGAACAGAGACTGCACAGATGCTTGTAGTGCTGCTCCCTCCGACACAAAACTGAGCATAAAAAAGAACCCCTTGGGGTTCTTTTTCAGATTAAGAATAATTCTTTCAGATATCTGATTCCTGTCTCAGTCTTAAATACATTCTTCATCATCTCTTCTATTGCGTCCTTTTTTATATTCATCTCCTGCGCATTCACCAAAAAATCCGCTTCAAGCAGTATCTGCAAATCAATGCCGTCCACATCGGTGTATGTATGGTGATGTGCTATCATATAATCTATTCTGTCCACCATACTTTTCTCTACATCCGTATCTGCAAAGAACTCCCTTATCATAGGAGATGATACTTCCTCCTGCTTTTTACCGTCTGCATTTCCATACTTTTCTCTAAGTGACGGACATGAGATATCATGAACTATAGCGGACATCTCCAAAGTCTTTTGAGTATCCTCATCCAGCTTTTCGCCCATACCGATATTTCTTGCATAAGCCCAGACCTTCAAAAAGTGATTTATATCATGAAAGCTTCCGTGACTTGCTACAATCATCTTCTCCATTACTTCATTAACTGTCATATGCTACCTCTCAACTGTAATTTATACCATTATATCGTAATTTTATATTTTATAAAGCAAAAAGCTGCCTGTAATCGCTAGTGATTACAAACAGCCCTAATATATTTAGTTTGTCTTTCCGCCCTCTATTACAAGAGTATCCGCATACTGTGCACCATATGTATCTGTAAGTGTTGCTTCATAGTCTTCGTGGAAGAAGTTCTCTTTTCCAAGATTCTCAATCTCAGTATTTACCCAGTCAAGCAATGTTGTATTACCCTTTGTTACGGCAGGTGCAATGGTATCCTTTACTCCAAGGTCATCAATACCTACAACATATCCCGGATTGCTCTTTGCAAATGCAAGTACCTCGGTATTGTCATTCACCCATGCCTTACCGCTTCCGTTTAAAAGTGCATTCTTGGCATTTGCATATGTATCGTACTTTTGAAGCTTTATATTAGGATAATTCTTAATCATGTAAGGTTCAGCCGTTGTTCCTGATATAATGATCATCTCATCATTAGGATTCCAGTTGTCAAGACTGTCTATCTTGTTGTTCTCAGGTGAGATAACTCCAAGGCCTACATTCATATATGGAAGTGCAAAATCTACAGCCTCCGCTCTCTCAGGTGTAACGGTGAAGTTTGCAAGTATAAGGTCAACTTTCCGGTCTCAAGGTATTCAACTCTGTTTGCAGCCTCTGTACTAACATAGTTTATCTTAACGCCGAGGTCCTTACCGAGTCTGTTTCCAAAGTAAATATCGTACCCCTGATACTCACCGTTCTCATCTACATATCCGAACGGATTCTTGTCTGAGAACACACCGATATTTATAGTACCTGACTTCTTTATCTCGTCAAGTGTTCTGAAATTGTTTTTGCCGCCTTTTCCGCTTGCATCTGCTGTCTTTGCCGATGAACCGCAAGCACTGAGTGCCAATACACCTGCAGCCAAAACACCTAATAAACCTATCAACTTAATTTTCTTCATATTTAATCCTCCAATAAATCTTTATTATATATTGTTATGGGTAATACCCGAATTTTTACTATATGTTATACTCTTCCTTTTCATCCTTTATAGACTCAAATTCAAATATATTCAAAAACTGTCTTGCTCTCTCCGTCTTCGGAGCGGTGAAAAAGCTCTTCGGCCTTCCTGTCTCCACTATATTTCCTTTATCCAGGAAATATACTCTGTCTGCAACCGCCTCGGCAAATTGCATCTCATGAGTAACGATAATCATAGTGGAACCCTGCTTTGCAAGGTCAAGCATTACATCAAGTACCTCTCTAACCATCTCAGGATCAAGAGCCGCCGTAACTTCGTCAAACAACAAAATCTCAGGATGCATTGCAAGTGCTCTTACTATCGCCACTCTTTGCTTTTGACCGCCTGAAAGCTCTCTCGGATAAGCCTTTGCCTTATGTGCAAGTCCTACTTTCTCCAAAAGCTCCATCGCTTCTTTCTTTGCACTCTCCTTATTCACTCCGGCGACCTTTGTAGGAGCCAAAATGATATTGTCAAGTATTGTCATATGTGGAAAAAGCTCATAGCTTTGGAACACCATACCTATCTTTTGTCTAAGTCCTGTCAAGTCCTTTTTATTGTAGTCAATAGCCTTACCTTCAAGGCAAATCTCTCCGCCCTGTATAGCCTCAAGACCGTTGATACATCTAAGCAATGTGGACTTGCCGCAACCGCTCGGTCCAATCAAAACTATTACTTCGCCTCTGTTCAGTTCAAGGCTCACACCGTCAAGTACAGGTGTCTTGCCGTCATAGTTTTTTTACAACATTTTTTTATTTCCAATAATGCCGCATAATCTCTCCTTCCGTCACTTTATCTTCGCTTTTTCCAAATATCTTGCAAGCATACTTATAGGCGTACATGCTATGAAGTACATCAAAAATACCGCCAGATACACTCCGAAAGCCGCATTCGGGCTTGCCGTTCTATTTGCCTCTATTATCTGCTGTGCCACCTTTATTACCTCTACCACACCTATCATAAGTACAAGTGATGTGGTCTTTATCATTCTGGTAATCAAGTTTATTGAAAGCGGAACAAGTCTCTTTATTGTCTGAGGTATTATAATGTATACAAATATCTGTCTCTTACTAAGTCCCAACGCCTCACCGCTTTCGTACTGATGCTTCGGAATACTGATAATTGCTCCTCTGACGAGGTCTCCCATCTCCGCAATTCCCCAAAGACTGAATACTATAACAGCTGCAAGGTCTCCTGATATGTCCACGCCTATTACTCTTGTACTTCCAAAAAATACTATAAACAAAAGTACAAGCTGCGGCATTATTCTTATAAATTCAAGATATACTCTAAGCACCGCCTTAAGTATAGGATTTTTAAATGTCATAAGTATTCCTACCAGTATACCGAGAGGTATGCTGATAATTACCGCTATCAAGCTTATCCTTAAGGCTACTCCCATTCCTCCTAAAAGTCTTACGGCGTTTTTGCCTTTGAATATAACATTAAGACCCAAATCCGGCATAACGCACCTTCCTTTCTACATAGGATCCCAGTATGGAAACCGGCAGTAATATAATCAGATAGAAAAATACCAAAAGTGCCAGGCTCTCTACTGTCTTGTAATAAATTCCGATCAAATCCTTTGCCGTAAACATCAAGTCCATCAAGCTTATAGCCGAGAATACTGATGTCTCTTTCAATAAGAATATGATGTTTGCTACAAATGCAGGTGTACTTATTGAAATTGCCTGTGGAAGAAGTATATAGAAAAGTGCCTGATTGTGACTGAGTCCGAGACTGAGTGCACTCTCTTCCTGTATCTTATCTATAGTTTCTATTCCGCTTCTGAAAGCTTCGCACATATAGCTTCCTCCAAGGAAAGCCAGTCCTATTACTCCGCAGACAAAGGCATCTATCTTTATACCCAGCTTCGGTAAACCGTAGTATATAAAAAACAGCTGTATAAGTAGGGGGGTATTTCTGCTAAGTTCTATATATATGCTTACCAATTGCCTAAGCACCGGTATTTTCTTATGTAAAATCAGTGTGCATAAAAGCCCCACCGCTATTGCAAGTATTATTCCGAGTATACCTGTCTTAAGTGTCAGTATGGCTGCATGTATATACAGCGGGAATACCTGCTTCATAAATCCAAAATCCATAATCATTCTCCAAGATACTGTATGTATCCGTTTTTGTTTTACGCAATACATAATAGCACTATAAACCCTTTTTGTCTATAGGTTTATAGTAATTTATTTTTAAAATTTTGATAAAAAAAGTAAAGTATATAAAAATTAAAAACCTATACCCCGGCATAGGGTATAGGTAAGGAATCACTGTTTACATTCTGGCACCAAAGTCCGCTACCCAGTATATAATACCGTCTTTTATGTAGCATCCGACACCGAATGAATCATAATCTTTGCCAAGTATTTGAGCTCTGTTCACTTCCGAACTCATCCAGTATTTTACCGCCTCTTCAGGTGTGCTCTGACCCACAGCTATAACTTCACCGTAATATCCAAGTCCCGGCGGCAATGCATACAGGTAACTGTCTCCGTCAGGTCTTGTATGTGAATAACTCTGCGAAAGCTCCTTAGCTCTTACATGCACGCTGTCTGCAAACATACTGTCATCAAATAAGGACGGAACACCATACTTTGCTCTCTCATTGTTTATAAGCTCAACAGCCTTCTTCTCAAAAGCCTGTGTAGATATCTTTCTTGCGTCCACCTTTGCACCGGACTTTCCTTCAGGATTATATACGCCGTTTGAGTCCACATAATAGTCTTTATTCTCTTTGTTCATTATATCAACATATCTGTTTACAGCCATTCTGCCGCCATATATAGGGTCAAAATAATACCATTTATCATTGATCTTTGACCAACCTTCCTGCATCTGTCCGTTATCGGTATTCAGATAGTACCAATCATCTCCGTCTTTAGCCAACCTTTTTGCATATATCCCAGACTGTCAATATGATACCACTTATTATCAAGACTTAACCATGACGAATGTGCAAAAGTACCGTCGGAAAACTGATACTTATATCCCTTATTATCCTCTTTCCAACTGCCGTTTGCCGCAAATGTAGGTATTGTCATTGCCAATGTACCTATCGTCAACGCTGCTCCAAGAAATAAACCTTTTTTCATACGGTCTCCTTTCTTATGAAAATCAGTTATGCTTAAGTTTCAAAGTATGCCATATACTTTATTTTCAAAAACTTAGCTGTTAATTACATTTTACCTTATTTTTATGAAAAAAGTAATCTTTTTTTATGGTAAATTTAGATGGTACATACATATATATTTTGTGATATAATAGCGTACCCCCCCGAGCTGCGTCGCCGAGTGGTATGATAGTTGTATCTAAACAAAAGCCACAAGGTTTCCCTCATGGCTCTTCATATATCTTAACTTATGCATTTGTACAAAAAATCTTTTAAGTCTCCATAGCGAAGAAATTTATTATCTTTTGCCGTTTCCTTTATATCCTCTATACTTGCAAGTCTGTAGTCCGACACTTCTCCTTCTTGACCCTTTATATTTTTTATATCCTCCTTTGTAATCTCAAAGCAATATATATCTGCAAAATATTTATTACCTTCAACAGTCTTTCTCTTTTGAGTATTAAGGATTTTATAGTCTCTACCAAAAAGGTTTATATTGGTCTCCTCAAGTATTTCTCTGTATATCGCTTCTAAGGAAGACTCGCCTGACTTTACTCCGCCACCGGGTATCTCCCACATACCGGGCGACCACAGCTTTTTTCTATCACGCTTTGTTATAAGTATCTTTTTATCTACACTAACCAAAACCGCAGACACTATCAAAAAGTACTCGTCATCATTAAGAGCTATGGCGGCTCTGTCTACAGTTTTTCCTGTCGGTCTTTTATTCACATCATATATATCACAAAATTCTTTTTTTGCACTCATTGTAATCGCTCCGTAGCTCCCTGAGCTTTGTGGAATTATTCCACATCTCCCATGTCGCTTAGAATCTTATTTAGCATTGTACGAAGCTGTACCATCTCTTCATCACTTAATTTCAGACAGCCTCTCATTCCTACCGGAATATCAACAGCCTTCTCTCTAAGCTCTTTTCCGCTCTCTGTCAAAGTTACTATAAGAGTTCTCTCGTCTATCTTTGAACGCTCTCTTGTTACATAGCCTTTGGCTTCAAGCTTTTTTAATACCGGAGTCAAAGTACCTGAATCAAGGAAAAGCTTGTCACCTAGTTCTTTAACATTGAGTTCTTTTTCTTCCCACATTACCATCATTACAATATACTGTGTATATGTCAAATCCAATCTGTCTAAGTATGTTTTATATCTCCTTACGATTTCCTTTGAGCAAGCATATAGCGGAAAACAAAGTTGATTTTCAAGTTTTAATGAGTCATACTTACCTGCCATTTTTTACATTCCCTCTTTCCTTTTAAAAGACTTTAAGGAGCCTTTATTTTCATAAACGCTCCTTATGTCTTCGTCATTAAAATTAAACTAACTCTTTAACAGCCTCTTCAACTACCGCAACACCTTCAGTAGGCTCAAATCTTCTTACAACATTTCCGTTCTTATCGATAAGGAATTTTGTAAAGTTCCACTTAATATCAGGCTTGCTTGCGTAATCAGGATCGGCCTCACTAAGCATCTTTGTAAGAAGCTTTGACATATCGTTGTCTGCTCCCCAACCTGCAAATCCCTTTTCGCTCTTAAGGTACTTAAATACCTCGCTTGCACCGTCACCGTTTACCTCAATCTTTGAGAAAAGCGGGAAAGTTACACCGAATCTTGAGCTGCAGAACTTTGCGATCTCTTCATCACTTCCCGGTGCCTGATGTCCGAACTGGTTACATGGGAAATCAAGTATAACAAAATCCTTGTCCTTATAATCCTCATATAACTTCTGTAACTGCTCATACTGTGGTGTAAATCCGCACTCTGTTGCTGAATTTATTATCAAAACAACCTTGTTCTTGTAATCGCTAAGGCTTACTTCCTTGCCTTCATTGTTCTTTACTTTAAAATCATATATGCTCATTTTATTTCCTCTTTCCTCTATATTTATAATTAAAATGCCTCACAGTACTTTGCCGCCGCAATCCCCGATACAGCACCGTCTCCTGCCGCCGTTACAAGCTGACGCACTTCCTTGGTTCTGCCGTCACCTGCCGCAAATATACCTTCGGTCTTTGTCTTACAATCTTCTCCGGCTACTATATAGCCTGCCTTATCAAGCTCTACAACCTGTGCAAAAGCGGCATTGTCAGGTACCTGACCTATTGCCACAAACAGACCGTCTATAGCAATCTCTCTTCTTTCATGTGTATTCTTATCTTCCACTACCACTCCGCTTACTGCAAAAGACTCTTCCTTGATCTCTACAATGTTTGAGTTAAGAACAAACTCTACATTGTCCTTTTTCTTTAATGCCGCTACTACCGCTTCCTCGGCTCTGAATTCGTCTCTGCGGTGTATTACATATACTTTATTTGCCACATTTGCAAGGAATGTTGCGTCTTCTATAGCGGTATTACCGCCTCCGTTTACGGCGACCGTCTTGCCTCTGTAGAACATTCCGTCACAGGTGGCACAATAAGAAACACCTGAACCCACCAGCTTCTTCTCATTAGGAAGTCCAAGCGGTCTGTTCTTTGCTCCTGTCGCAAGTATTACAGACTTGGCATCATAGTCTCCCTTATCTGTTTTTACCTTTTTTATATTTCCTTCAAGGCTGATTCCTGTTACCTTTTCATATTTTACTTCGGCACCCAAATCCTTTGCCTGGTTGAAAAGATCTGTAGCAAAATCAAATCCCGAAGTCTTCTTGATAGCAGGATAATTTTCTATCTCGGGAGTATTGATTATCTGTCCTCCGTAAGAAGCACCTTCAAGTACAAGCACCGACTTGCCGGCTCTCACTCCGTATATTGCGGCGGAGAGTCCTGCCGTACCGGCACCGACCACTACTATATCATACATAATATCACTTCTTTCTATATATCGAATCTCTTTAATCATCAACCCGACAATCTTTAATTATCCTAATAAAGCTTTTACTTCATCCTTTGATATAAGACCTACTGACTTGTTTACCAACTCACCGTTCTTAAATACAAGAAGTGTAGGTATTGACATAATGTGGAATCTGTTTACAAGCTCCTGGTTCTCATCCGCATTTACCTTTCCTACAGAGAAGCCTACCGCTTCCTCAGCCACCTCGTCAACTATAGGTGAAAGCATCTTACAAGGTCCGCACCAAGGTGCCCAAACATCTACCAATACAGGTTCCTTTGCATTCAAAACTTCAGCTTCAAAATTTGCACTTGTTATTGTCTTTACTGCCATAACTTTTTCTCCTCCGAATCTTTCTTAAATAGCTTATAATTATATTTTACACAATTTTATTTTATTGTCAAGCACTTTTTACTTTTCTTTACCTTCTCCCTCAAAGTACTCATTCTTAAGCTTTATTACAATATTTGCAAGTAAGAACAGTGCTATAAGGTTCGGGATTGCCATAAGTCCGTTGAAAGTATCCGATATATCCCATAAAAGTCCGAGGTCCATAGTCGCTCCCACTATCGCCATCAGTGAATATACCACCATAAAAGGCTTTATTACCTTTTCACTTAATAAAAATTCTATACATCTGGCGCCGTAAAGCCCCCATCCTATGATAGTGGAGAATGCAAACGAGCACATGGCAACAGCCGTAAATACAGATACACCATGTCCGTAAGTCTTTATAAAACCGCTTATAGTAAGTTCGGCACCTGCCGGAGAACCGAAAGGAATATTCACACCTGAACAAAGTATCACAAGTGCTGTAAGTGTACATATAACTATGGTATCCGCAAATACTTCAAATACTCCGAAAAATCCCTGCTTTACAGGCTTGCCGGTATCTGCCGAAGCATGCGCTATAGGACCGGTACCAAGTCCGGCCTCATTTGAGAATATACCTCTGGATACTCCCTTTTTCATACTTAAAAAGAAGCTTCCTATCACTCCTCCTGTCACCGCTCTCGGATTGAATGCTCCGTATATAATACTTCCAAACACCTCAGGCACTCTGTTTATATTTAAAAATACAACTCCGAGTGCAAGCACCACATATAAAAGTGCCATAAAAGGAACCAGCTTTTCAGTAACCGTTCCTATTCTTTTGATACCTCCAAGTAATACAAGTCCCACAAGTATTGTCACTATTATTCCGATAATTAAGTTTATCGTCTGACTTCCACCTGATTTTACTATTCCGTAGCCTTCAAGCGCAACATTGATAGCTGCGGTTATGGTATTTACCTGCGTAGCATTTCCGGTTCCGAACACTGTAAGTACACCGAAGGTGGCAAAGGCATAGGCTAAAAATATCCACTTTTTCGGCAGTCCGTTACTTATGTAATACATCGGTCCGCCTACCAATTCTCCGTTCTTGTTTTTCTTTCTGAAGTATACTGCAAGTGTAACCTCGGTAAACTTTGTACACATACCTAGGATTGCCGAAATCCACATCCAAAATACACTTCCCGGTCCGCCTATGGATATTGCGCCTGCAACACCTGCTATATTTCCTGTACCTACTGTCGCCGCAAGTGCGGTGGTTGCCGCCTGAAAAGGTGAAAGCGCTCCGTCTGCCACATTTCTCTTTTTGAAAATTCTGCCGACCGTAGTCTTCATTATATATGCAAATTTTGTTACCTGCATAAATTTCAATCTGATGCTCAAATATATACCTACACCCATCAGTGCAATCATTGCAGGTACACCCCAAATAAACCCGTTTACGGCTGAGTTTATCCTTGAAATTGTTTCAATCATACTTACCTCACAATATCCTTAGTCAAATCTTTTATTACTTCACCTGCTATTATAAGCCCTACCACGGACGGCACAAATGCAACCGATCCCGGAATAGCCCTTCTGTCCGTACATTTTCTCTCTGCGCCCGGAGGGCATACACAGTGTGACCTGCAGCTGATACTCTCATCCTCCATCGGAACTAAAGGCTGCTCCTTGGAATAAACCACCTTGAGCTTTTTTATATTTCTTTTTTTGAGTTCTCTTCTCATAACCTTTGCAAGCGGACATACACTTGTCTTATATATGTCGCTCACCATAAAAGCTGTAGGGTCCAGCTTATTGCCTGCTCCCATACTGCTGATAACAGGCACATTACATTCGTTTGCCTGCATTACCAGATTTATCTTTGCCGTAACCGTATCCACGGCATCTATCACATAGTCATATTCACTAAAATCAAAATCTCCTGCATTCTCAGGCAGATAAAAGCACTGATGAGTAGTCACCTTGCATCTCGGGTTGATACTCAGTATCCTGTCTTTTGCCACATCCACCTTATATTTTCCTATAGTCTTTACATCAGCTATTATCTGACGATTTATATTGGTCATACACACTTTGTCATCATCTATCAGGTCTATGGCTCCCACTCCGGATCTTGCCAAAGCTTCCACACTGTAGCCGCCTACTCCACCTACTCCAAATACCGCCACTCTTGATTTTTTCAATCTTTCCATGGCATCCACACCCAGCAAAAGCTGAGTTCTTGCAAATTGATCCATATATAATCCTCTCATTATTTTACACTATCAAGCAAGTTTATATTTACACTTAAGTTGTCAACAATATAAAAAGCCGACATCGCTGTCGGCTTATATTTTTGGGAGGAGAGCCGATATGTATCGGCTCGAGTATTATGAAAAAAATCTTTTATTTATAGACTAGCTATCTCTTGTCTATGTAAAAGATTATAGGAAATAAAAGTGGCTAAAGTTTGTTTTTTATGTAAAATGATTTTGAATTAGTTATGAACAATATATGAACCGTAGCGGATGCTTATCCACAACTATCCCTTTCTTAGGCACAAAAAAGGCTGTCACATAATCTAAATTTTACTTTTAAATATGTGACAGCCTACAATTATCTGTATTTATTTAAAAATTATTTCCAAGCAGGTATATAAGCACCCTTATATGTGTCCTCTATAACCTTCTTTACATCATCACTTTGGAATGCCTTTACAATCTTTTTGTAAGTCTCATTGTCCTTGTCCTCGCTTCTTGCAACAATGACATTTACATACGGGTTGTCTACTCCGTCCTCTACCTTCTCAAGATAGATAGAATCTGTCTTAGGATTGAGACCGTTGTCTACTGCGTGACCTCCGTTGATTACAGCTGCAGCCACATCCGGTAAAAGACTTGGTGTATTGGCAGCCTCAACCTCTGTGAACTTGATGTTCTTAGGGTTTTCCGTAATATCGCTTAGTGTAGGTGTATATCCGGCATCAGGATTTACTTTGATAACTCCTGCGCTCTCAAGTACCTTCAACGCTCTGCCTCCGTTTGTAGCATCGTTAGGGATTGCTATTGTATCGCCGTCCTTAAGCTCTGAAAGATCTTTAATCTTCTTTGAATATACTCCTAAAGGTGCGATGATTGTATCGCCGATAGCCTCAATCTTATATCCGTTGTCCTTAACATCATTTGCAAGATATGCCTTGTGCTGGAATGCGTTTAAGTCAATTTCCTTGTCATTTAACGCTCTGTTAGGCAATGAATAGTCTGCAAACTTTACAAGCTCAACTGTGATACCCTCTTTTGCCATAGCCTCTATTACAGGGTTCCACTGCTCATTGTTCTCACCTACAACACCGATTTTTACTGTTGTACTACCTTCCGTCTTTGCAGCGTCGGCCTTTGACTCTGCGCCCTTGCTCTCGCTTGCACTGCTCTCACCTGCAGCACTTGTTGTATCCGCCTTCTGACTTGAACCGCATGCTGTAAGTCCCAAAGCTAATATTGCGCCGATTGCTAAAAATTTACTTAATTTTCTCATAATATAATAACCTCCATGAATTTTTCTATATAACAAGGGTAATTTCACCCTGTGATACCTTAATGTGTTGTTTTCTTTATTGCCTTGTTTCCAAGACCCTGTATCAAGCTTACCATTATAAGTATGATAATTACTGTAGCATATGTTACATCAGTTTGATTTCTCTGGTGTCCATATCTTATTGCAAAGTCTCCGAGACCTCCGCCGCCAATAGCACCTGCCATAGCGGTAAGTCCTAAAAGTGAGATAAATGTAATTTGTACACCTCTTATAATGCCCGGCAAACTCTCTCTTAAATATACTCTGAATATAATCTCTATAGGTGATGAACCCATGCTCTGTGCCGCCTCAATAAGCCCCTTATCCACCTCGTATAAAGCACTTTCTATCTGTCTTGTAAAGAAAGGTACCGTACCGAATACAAGCGGAAGTATGGCACCCTTTGTTCCTATCGCGGTTCCTACCACCATTCTTGTAAAAGGTATCAGTGCCGCAAGCAAGATTACAAAAGGAATTGACCTGAACACATTTATCAGCTTATCCATAATATTGTAGATAAAGGCGTTTTTTAATATACCTCTCGGAGAGGTGACCACCACTATAACACCGAAGATAAGACCGAAGATAAGTGAAATCGCACCTGAGAGTACCATCATGTTTATGGTCTGCACAGTTGCATCTATTATCTCATTGGGCTTAGCCGATACATTTGGTAAGAGAATGTGCAATATTTCTTTCATCCTTTATCACCTCCACTCCTACTTCCTTATCCTGCAGATATTTGATTGCCGCATCTATATCCAACTTTTCGCCGCTTACTATTGCCACCGTTCCGCCTATAGGTGCATCTTTTACTATCTCCACATCCGCATAGATAATATTCAAATTTATATTAAACTTTCTGGACACTTCGGAAATCAGTGCCTCAGAAGTATTTGCTTTTTTATAACTCAGTCTAAGTATGACCTCTCCCGGCTTTAACTTGGCCACATCCGAACCTGAGGCTATCAGTCCCTCTATCTTTTGAAGGTTTGAAGTGGTCTTTATAAAGTCCTTTGTAATCTGATGCTTCGGATTTGCAAAGATTGAGAATACATCTCCCTCTTCCACAACATTTCCGTCTTCCATTACAGCCACTCTGTCACAGATCTGCTTTACAACAGCCATCTCATGTGTGATGACTACCACTGTAAGTCCCAGCTTTTTTTGTTGAGACTTTGTAAAAGATCCAAAATAGACGCCGTAGTCTGCGGATCAAGTGCCGATGTCGCCTCGTCACATAAAAAGTACTTTCGGGTCGTTTGCAAGCGCTCTTGCTATAGCCACTCTTTGCTTTTTGACCGCCTGACAACTGACTCGGGTATGCGTTTCTCCTTATCGGCTATATCTACCAAAGACAGAAGTTCTCTAACCTTTTTTTCTCTTTGCTTCCTTTGAAAGTCCCGCTTCCGAAAAAGCGAATACTCAACATTGCCTGCCACCGTTCTGGACGGCATCAGATTGAAGTGCTGAAAGATCATTCCGATTTTTTTCCTTGCACTTCTTAAATCTCTAGCTTTAAGGGCTGTCAAATCCTTTCCGTCAACAAATACTTTACCTGCATCAGGCCTTTCCAAAAGATTTATACATCTGACAAGTGTGGATTTTCCCCGCTCCGGAAAATCCTATAATGCCGAATATCTCCCCTTTATCAATCACTAAAGATACATCTTTGACTGCATGTACGGATATATTGCCTTCACTGAAAGTCTTTGTAATATTTTTCAGTTCAATCATTGTATCTTTATTTCCTCTTTCCTATTATGTTAGTAGGTATTATAAAGCACCTGCAAAAAAATTGCAAGTGCTTTATTTTTACATTATTTACTTTTTCCTATTTTCCATATGCCCGGGACAAAACAAAAGGAGCATAGGATATAACTCAAGTCTTCCTGCAAGCATATCAAAGGTCAAAACCAGCTTTTGAAAAAAATATGAGTATATATTGAAGTTTGCCATAGGACCTACCTTGGCAAGTCCCGGTCCTATATTGTTGAATGTCGCAGCTATGGCTGTAAAAGTTTGTCTCAAAATCGAAATTATTGAGTGACAGTAAAAACATTGAGATGGTATAAATCATCACATATGTAATTAAGAATACTCTTATACTGTTAAGTACAGGCTTTTCAAGTACCTTGCCGTCCATCTTAATAGTCTTTACACCTCTTGGATGTATGTAGTACCCGATCTCCTGAAATGCCGATTTTACCATAACTACAATTCTTGAAACTTTGAGACCGCCACCTGTACTTCCGGCACAGGCACCGCACATCATCAGAAATATCAGTATATTTCTTGAAAGTTGCGGCCATCTGTCAAAGTCTGTGGTTGAATATCCTGTGGTTGTGATGATTGATCCGACTTGGAATGCGGCGTGATTTAACGCTATCAATATATTGTCAAAATATCCTCTGATATTCACTGTAATAATCAAAATTGCAGCAAAGTATAATTCCGAAATACCATCTCACCTCTTCTATCTTAAACGCTTCTTTCTTGTGCTTGCCCAAAAGTACAAAATAAGCATTGAAGTTTACACCGAAGAGTATCATAAATATAGTGACCACCACCTGTATGGCATATGAATAGCTGCCTATACTGTCGGCCTTTATTCCGAATCCTCCTGTACCTGCGGTACCGAATGTGATACAGAGCGCATCGAATACAGGCATCTTTATAATTACCAATATAACAAACTCTATAACGGTCATTACAAGATAAATAAGATACAGAATCTTTGCGGTATCTCTGAGCCTCGGTACAAGCTTTCCTACTACGGGACCCGGGCTCTCCGCCTTCATAAGGTGCATATTGTAGCCGCCCGCCATCGGAAGTATTGCAAGCAATAATACTATAACACCCATACCGCCTACCCAGTGTGTAAAAGCTTCTCCAGATAAGTGAAGTATGACTTAAGCTCTCCACATCCTCGAGTATACTTGCTCCTGTTGTGGTAAATCCCGAAACCGTCTCAAAAAGTGCATCAATCATGTTGGGAATCTCACCTGTTACTACAAAAGGGATTGCTCCCACCACACTGAGTACTATCCAAGAAAGCGCAACCATTACAAAGCCTTCTCTTGCAAAGAATACATGCTCAAACTTCTTTTTGCTTGAAATCAAATATCCTATAACAGCCGCCACAACACCTACTGTCAGATAGGCGAAGCCTTCATGCTCACCGTATATAATTGATGTTACAGCCGGTATCAAAAAACAGGTGGCCTCCAACATCATTACCTTTCCTACTATATATAATATAATTGAATAATTCATTACTTTAATATATCCTCTAAATTCTGCATACCTGTAATCTTTGTTATTACGATAACCGAATCGTTCTTTTGGAAAACGGACTTACCGTTCGGTATCATTACCTTACCGTTTCTGATAATACCTGCAACAAGCACTCCTTCTCTTATAGGCATTGCCTCAAGAGTTTTATCCGTCATACTTGAATCTTCTTTGATATAAAACTCAAGTGCCTCAGCCTCACCGTGTATTATCTTATACAGTGCCTCCACATTATTGCTTCCTACACTGTTTTGTAAGCCTCTGACATATCTTACGATGTACTCCGCAGTGATATGCTTAGGATAAATCATACTTCCAAGGTCGAACTTCTCTATAATATCATCAAATGAGATACGATTTATCTTGGTAACTATCTTTGCATTTGAAACACTCTTTGCATACAGTGATAGGAACGCATTTTCCTCATCTATACCTGTAAGTGAAACGAATGAAGAACAGTTCTCAATACCCTCTTCAAGCAGTACATCCTTATCTGCCGCATCTCCGTGTATGATTACCGCATTCGGCAACATTGCGGAAAGTTCTTCACATCTTTCGTGTGATTTTTCTATTATCTTTACCTTTATTCCCAGAGGTATAAGCTGGTTTGCCAGATAGTAAGCAATGGTTCCTCCGCCCACTATCATAGTATCCTTTACTTCATTACTGCCGCAACCGACCTTTTTGAAGAAATCTCTTGCATTCTCTGTAGATGCGACAACGCTGATAATATCACCGCTTTTAAGTACGAAGCTTCCATTCGGTATGATAACATCTTCTCCTCTTTCAACCGCACATATAAGTATATCTGACTTTATATTCTTACCTACATCAATAAGACTTTTGCCTGCCAATATATTGTCATCTTCTATCTTATACTCCAAAAGCTCCACTCTGCCTCTTCCGAATGTATCTATCTCTATTGCAGACGGAAATCTTAAAAGTCTTGCCATCTCTGTAGATGCGGCATACTCAGGATTTATAGTCATTGCAAGACCCAGTTCTTTTTTCATAAATCCGATATCCTGACTGTATTCAGGATTTCTGACTCTTGCTATTGTGTGTTCCGCACCTGCCTTCTTTCCTACCATACAGCAGAGCAAATTCAGCTCGTCGGACTCTGTAACCGCAATCAAAAGGTCAGCCTCTTCCACTCCTGCTTCCGCCAAAATAGAATGTGTTGCACCGTTTCCCGTCACACCCATTATATCAAGTCTGGTAGCCAGAGCCTGTACGACCGATTCATCCGTATCAACTATTGTTATATCATGTCCTTCTGCGCTAAGTTGTTCGGCAATAGTCGAACCGACCTTGCCGCAACCTACAATTATTATCTGCATTTCTATCTCCATTACTGAAATACTTTGCCCATAAACGGCATTTGCTTATTGTAGCACAACCGCATTATATTTTCCACATTTGCATTGTCTTCTTTACTCCGGATACCTATTTTGCTATACTGTAAAAGATATTACTATTTACTTGGAGGTATGTATGAAGATACAGAATATCAAAGATGTTGAGGCATTTTTTAAGGTTGTAGATGAGTGCAAAGGCACTGTTGAGCTTGTTTCACCTGAAGGCGACAGAATAAACTTAAAGAGTAAGCTTACACAGTATCTTTCAATGGCAAATATCTTTTCAAACGGCTATATAAAGGAACTTGACCTTGTGGCACATGATAAAGAAGATGTTGAAAGACTTATAAAGTTTATGTATCAGGGCGAATAAAATATTTACCAAAATGGAGTTGTTGTAATATGGATATGTGTAATGTCTATATGTCAGCAACTCCATTTTAAAAAGATATATTACATAATAAAACTATAAAGGGTGGGTTGAAAATCAACCCACCCAAAATATATAAACTAAATCTGTTTAGTATATACATATACCATATTCGTCTACATAATATCCATCAGGTGTAATAGTATTAAATAATACTCCATATGATGGGTCTACATAATACCAATTACCGCTTGATTTCACCCATCCGGTTCTCATACTGTAATCAGAGTCAAAATAATACCATTTACCATCTATTTTCTCCCAACCATTAACAGCATAGCCCCAATAATTGAAGTAGTACCATGATCCATTAACCTTTACCCATTTATTCCATAGATAGCTACCATCTGAATATTCAAGCCACCAGCCATAACCATCGTATCTCCATGTTACTGTATTATTTTGTTTCTTGTTATTTGTATTACCTGTATTATTTGTATTACTTGTATTTGAAGTGTTCCCCGTATTTTTCTGAGATTGCTGTGCTTCATCCCAGGATGACTTGGTTTTTAATCTCCATTTCTGGTCTGCGCCGGAATCAGAATCTCTCTGTACTACATTTCTATCTGATGTTACTGACAGTGCTTTCCCGGAGGCTTTACATATCAATCTGTACCATCCATCCCCATCACTAACTATGTACCAATTTGCAGTACCATCATTCACATAATCCCATGCCCACACATTCTTATTATTTTCTCTTGCCGCTGCACCATCTCCACTTACATTTACACCTTTACCTGTATGCATAGATATAAGCTTAAATGAACCATCAGAAAGTTTTTCTATTCTCCACATTTGACGATATAAGCCTGAAATATCTGTAATATTTACATTAGCACCATTCTTTGTATAATCATCTATTGTCAATACTCCTCCGGCTGCATTTTCAAAAAAATATTCTCCATTTGAAATCTCAGATGCACTACTTAAGCCTGAGACTGATGATGCAAAGCTTGGCTTTATTAAAGCAGTATACCTTCCCAGAGCTGCACTTCTCGCCTCTCCGGGGGAACCACTATAAGCACCACTATAATCTATATAATAATACTTAGATGAATCAACAGCATACACAATACCTATATGACCATAGGAACTGACTCCAAACTGCCCACCTCCAAATACTACAATGTCTCCCGGCTCAGGTGTAGCCTGTCCCGGTGAATATCTGGCCCAATCATCAGGTAACTGATTTGACACATAGTCTTTTGCATTTCCTCTTAAACTATAATAATTCCAAAGTTCATTGCTGTAGCCTTTAATCAAGTCCACACACTGTGCACCGTATGCTTTATCATAATCAATAGCCGTACCTATCTTAGACTTTACCCATTCCACAGCAGCCTCTCTAGTGGGCTGTACTGTAGTAGGCGCTGCAAATGTTGGTATACTCATCAATGCTGAAACTGACAGTCCCAGTAAAATAGAAGTTGAGAATTTCATAAAATATCCCCTTGAATTTTTTTATTAAATTATATAATATCCGGATATATTATTATTATACTTTTTTTTCTAAACTAATGTACCCACACAAAAGTACAGTTTTATTTATTAAATAAAAAAACTGGTAAGCTTTACTTACCGGCACAAAAAAATTGGGAATATTCATTTAAACTTATTTCTACTAGCATTGGAATATATAACCTCCACATTCCAATTAACATCATATAAAGTACATGAAAAATATTCTCCATATTGATACTCTCCTTCATATTCAACCTCTTATAACACCCGTTGAATACTGGATTGAATCTGGGGAGTCTCAACCTGAGACTCCCCATGTTTATGTACATTTCCTGTCTATATTCACTATAAGGACTTTTCCTATCCTCCATAGTAGAATCATCTTATATGAAATTTTTTGTAGATATAATCGTAGCCATTCCATACTTACTTGGCCCTAAAAATATTTCACATATTCTCTCGTTCTACCTTGCTCTTCTTGCCGCAATCTTTGCTGCTTCCATTTCCTTTTGCATTGTTTGTCTGGCAATTCTCTTAATAGTAGCTGCACAATTTCTAATCTGTTTTACGGTTTTTAAGACCTCTGCTTCAATTATGGCATTTTTTTTGGAGAATACATTTGCTTCATCACCTCTCCAGTGTGTCCTGACATTATTTGACAAATTCTTTATTTCTCCTACTCCCCTTCTTGACAACTTATCTGCCAATTCATTCAAACGATTAGCTTTTCTCATTGCCTCTCTATATTGAAAATTAATTTGTTGCATACGATAAGATCCTGAACTATAAGCCATACCTTCTCCTTTCTTTTCAGAAATCCCATTATTCTAGTAATGAACTTGGAAGTTCTGAAGTGATTTCTTTATTTACTCTTTCCATATCCTCATATACTTCAGCAATATCAAAAAGTCTTGTTGGAATATCTTCAAGCTGATTCAACACCTCATATGATTTATTTGAAAGTGCCATATATGTTTTGGTAGCAGTATCATACCCCTCGCCTTTCCAATATCCACCCATTCTTCTGATAATAGCTCTTTGTTTATCCAGAACTTGCTTCATTTTTCTAATGTCAGAAACTGTCTTCTCCGCCTCCTGTCGTAGTACTTCCGTACTGACCTGTAACTCACTCATTTTTACCTCCTTTAAACACGGAATTCATCTACCAACTGACGTAGTGCATTTTTTGCACTAGTATAATCTTTCTGAGATTGTACAAACTTTTCTTGAAGTAACTCCAACTCTTCTATCATTCGTTCATACATTTGTGTTTCCTGTGTAAAGTAATTCATAAACTGAGTTGCAGCCTCACCTTTCCACTTACTCTTCAGGTTTTCCACATTTGAACTTGTTTGTCCAAAAGTCCTTTTCAAAGCAGTAATTGATTCCTGTAACTCATCCAGATCACTTTTTAATACTTGTACATCAACACCTACATACTGACCCATAGTACCTCCTTATACCAGACTTAAATTCCATCCGGAGCCAATTCCCTGCTGAGCTAAAGTATAATCCGGATTCAAAATATCTTTTCTAAAATTGTCAACCAATATCATATCTTTGATATCTCCTGTAAAAGTGGTTTTTTCTTTTTGCTCCACCATATGTACAATTTCTTCAATAACTTCTCTTACCTTTGCTTCTTCATTCAACTCAAAATCATAGTATTTATCTAATATAAATATTTACATCAACTATAATCATTGTTTCTCCCCTCCTTTTTTCCTGGTTCTTGCCATAGGCACATATACCTCCTGAGCACTATCCTCATCAGAAGTACTGACATAGGCATATCCCGGTTTTAGAGCTTGATTCTGCTGCTGATAACTCAATTTATCAAAATTTAAAAATTCTTTGAGAAATACAATTTCCACCTAAATGTATTCCATCTATCTTCTTAGTAATAAGCTCCATGAATCTGTACCCTAAAAACTTGAGAGGTTTGATCACTATTTAATGTCATAATAAAGTAAATTTTGTGTAGTCTTCCCTTATCTGCAAAATTCTCAAATAAAGAACGAATATTGGCATATTGCCCTGTAGCTGACTGAAGCTTTTCCAAAAGTTCTTGTATTCCATCTATAAGAATAAATATCGGAGTCTCATCTTTCATATGTGCAAAAATTTCCTCAGGTGTGTAATCTTCATCCTCCAGGGCTTTCTTTAGCTTATTTCTCTCCTTCAATATTGGGATAATTTCTTCACACATCTTGTACATTCCATCCAAGTCACTAATTATATTTGCATTTTCATACTCCGGTAAATGTAGAGCATTTCCTGCTATATCAATATAATAAACATTTCCTTTTTTAACTGCAGCCATTCTGTAAATCATTTGTAATGCATTGGTTTTACCTGTCATAGACTTACCTGAAATAAGATATCCAAGACTTCTAATCAACGAAATATTATGTGGCATAGCATCTCTGAGATTATATGCAAATGGAAGTATTGTAGGATCTTCGATAGCCTTTTGTACCTGAGTATCCTCCACAAAAATATCAAATGTTGCATTTTCCGGAATAGTAGGAATTGGAGCCGGACGAATACCTTGCCATAGTGTACTTCTTTCTTTTCCTTCCGCAATGATTTTTTGAGCTCTGTCATAATCCGAAAGTGCTTCATCTACCAATGCAACCTGGAACTCCAATGCAAAATCATCCATTCGCATTAATCCACGTCCCTTTACGCCCTGTTCAGGCAGTGTCTCAACACGCATAAGACCAAGTGCTTCTGTATAGTCGAATTTATCCTTCTGCTCTAATGGATAAGCCTGTGTAAAGTTTTTTGAAAGCTTAGATGCAATGTCTGCTGAATACAACGAAGCTGTTGATAAAATCATATAGATTCCGTATGCCACTCCTTCTCTACTTAGTTTTACCAAAAACTCCTCAGTATCATCGCTCACCTGATTTCTAAAATTACTGTATTGATCAATATAAAATAATATAACAGGCAATTTATCATTAACCATTTTATTATAATCGAAGAAGCTCTGTCCTCTGATTAATTTCTTTCTGTCATCCAGAATTCTTTCTAAAAGATGCAATAGTCTTTCCAGCTTCTCATCTTCATTCTCAAATACAATTCCGCCACAGTGAGGAAAACTCTCAAAACAGGCTGTGATCTGACTACTAAAATCCACTCCATATACTTGAATCTGTGATGGATTATGTTTTGCCAACAATCCATATAATAAAGTCTGTAAAAATGTACTCTTACCACTGCCCGGTATACCCAAAACAAGAGTATTTCCCATCGACTCCAGATCATATTCTAACACAAACTGCTCCTGATTACTTGGGTGATCCACTAACCCTAATGTTACAGGTGCAACCTTGTGCTCTGTCACAATTTCTTCTTGACTCTGCTTTAGTCCTCTCCATTCTATTCTTTCCTTGAGTGGAGCCATCCACAAAGGCTTTGGAGATTTGTACCTGTTTTCTACAAAGACATCATGCAAATATGATATTACCGCATCCAACTGTGAATTTTGTTGCTGTGTTGGAAGTTCTTCTCCGGTTTTCTCCAGCTTGTCCAAATACTTACAAAGAACCTCTTCATTAGATTCTTGTGAATGTTCTTCCAGAAATTTGAAAAGAGCAAATAATTTATTTTCATTCCTCTCATTTTTTTCAAAGGCCATTCCTTCTTTTTTAAAAATCTCTTGTAAATCCTCTACAATTTCTTTTTGTGAATGAAGAGAGTAGTCCTCATGCTCCTTCTGGTATGCAGACATTAAATCAATAATTTTCAGTGCCCATGCACGCTTCTTTTCCTGTGCCATTCTCCTTTGGTTCGCATTACCTACCAAAGAAACTCTACCATTTAAATTGAGCATACTTGCAATTTGCTTACTTTGTTCCTCTTCATGATAAGCGGCACCACTATATCCCGACTGGAAAAGCTCATACACCTCGTCCTGCCCTACTTGCAAATAGCATCTTCCCGGATGCGTTAGATATGCAGCATCCGGCTTCTTTAAGCATATCTTTAGAGTCTTGTACATCCTGTACACGTAGACAAAGTCTAAACTTAGAGTTACTCCAAATATTCTCATCTACAGTACCTGCAGGTTTTTGAGTAGATAAAATCAAATGTACTCCCAGAGAACGTCCTACCTGTGCAACACTTATAAGTTGCTTCATAAAATCCGGCTCTTCTCTCTTTAACTCAGCAAACTCATCTACTATTATCAATAGGTGAGGCATCGGCTCTGAAATACTTCCTTCTTTATATAGTCTTGTATAACTATTTATATTATTGACTCCAGCCTCATTCAACATTCTTTGACGCCTTCTGTTTTCACTTTTTATAGATACCAACGCTCGTTGTACCTGGCTTCCAGATAAGTTTGAAATCGCTCCGACCATATGTGGCAGTCCATCAAATAAATTTGCCATACCACCGCCTTTATAGTCGATAATGAAATAAGCAACATCATCAGGGCTGAAGTTAATAGCCAATGAAAGCAAATATGTTTGAAGAGTTTCACTTTTTCCTGATCCTGTAGTACCTGCCACCAGTCCATGAGGTCCGTGATACTTCTCATGAATATCCAAAAAGCAAGGCTTTCCTCCATCTTTTACTCCAACCAATGCTCCCATTGATTCATATGGTCTATTTTTAATCCAACGATTTTTACCCCAAGTTCTGTAAGGGAATGTACTCCATACATTTCCACAAACTCAATTCCTGACGGCAATCCGGCACTGACACTGTTCTCTTTTACACGGTAATGTGCAATCCTTCTTGTAATCTTTTCCAAATGTCTAGCGGCGATATAGTCAGGTGATAATTTAATTCGATCCTCAAAGTCAGCTAAGAGTGAGTAAAATCCACAAAATTCTTCATCATTTTGAATGACAAAATCTACAGTATTGGGCAGGTCTGTTATAGATTCTGCTACAATCACTGTATGTAATCCGACATTCTTCTCATTCTCAATGTATCCTTTTATTATCTCTCCTTCAAGATACTCTTGCTCTGTAAGGAACAATACATAATGTGGCAGGAAGTTTTGTTCCTTACTATTATTATCATCTGTACTAAAGCGATCTCTTAATACCTGAGTCAACTCAAAAAACACCTCTCTAGCCTCTTCTCTGTCACCTGCAATATATCTTGTATGTTTATCCGGTGACCAACAATGTGGTAACCACTTTAAGACTTCCAAAGATGTAGCTTCCTCTTCAATATTTCCATTGAAAACTGCAGCAATTCTCATATCTGTATAACAGTTATTATAGGCAATCTGTGCTGCAAGAAGCCTTAGAATATCCATAGCAGCAGATTTTTTTTCACTAACTACACCAATAATACTGTAATCCATTAAATTAACTCCTATCGGAACCTGTTTCAGTTCTTCAAAGGTTTTTTTAATCACTTCACCTTGACCTTGCCATGGATCCTTTTCTACTCTAAACCCTTGCTTGGTTACATTGATTTCTGCCAAAGAAGGCATAGAACCGATTCCCAATCTATAGTACATAAAGTCTTCGTGGGCAGGATTTCTGGTCCAAAGTGTATCCTCAGTAAAATTTTCTAAGTAAAAATGAGCCGGATTATAGATTCTTTCCAATGCCTCTCTACGTTGTTTATAATCCTCTGCAATCTCCTGTCCCTTTTCCTCCAGATACTCGGTGTATGATGTGATTCTTCTTTTTTCCTTATATACACGATCATTTTTAGCCTTATTGTAGTTTGCAACACCCCAGAACACTCCAAGTCCTGCAGATGCTATGGCCATTATCATACCACTGGACACCATACCTGAATTAGAGCTGTTTGCCATCATAGTTCCAAACATCATTGGTATAACCATAGTCATAGATGGACCTATTTGCCACAAAACAGAAGCTGTATTTTCCGGCTCTTTTTCAGGTGGATTATCAATATCGAACACTTTTTTCTTCATTGGAAATAGCCTTCTTGGAGAACGATGGAAAAGCTTGTCATCCTTTGTATATAGTTTTCTTACTTTGGTTTGAAAATTCTTTTCATTAAGTATTTTCATGCCATTAAGTTTCACTGTATAGGTTTTACTTCCTATATCAACAGCAAGGTAATTTCCAAGAAACATCATACGAATTCCAATAATTACAATAATGTCTCCACGATGAAGCTTTTTTTCCTCGGTAAGCTTTTTATCATTAACGAATGTTCCATTAGTACTAGCATCTTTAATATACCAACTCCCATCATTAAATATTAAAAGTGCATGATGAGAAGATACCATGTTTTTATAATCCAATACAATATCACAACTCTTATCTCTTCCTATACTTACCATTCTTCTATCTGAAAGTACCAACTTTGCCAAATCTCTAAAAGCCTCTGCAGACTCTTGGAACATAACGGCAATCTCTGCTCCATCCTTGAGAATATTAATAACATTTCCGGAATAGAGGGATTTATCCCCTCTCATTCCATCAATAATTTCTCCTCCCGATACTCCCAATAAATACCATATATCATGAACAACCTCAAAACTCAGCTTTAATCCTTTAAGTTCCGGGTGTTTTGCACTTTCCATTGCAAGAATATAGTCCTCATTATTTATAGCAGGAAGTGTTATCTCATAAAACCCACTATTGGTAAAAAAAGTCAATGTTCTAATCATAAACTACCCCCTTTCCCAAACTTGTACCGGATTACGTGCACACGCTCCTATACCCTCTCCCTGTGCTTTGGCTCCTTCACAGAAATTATCACCTCCGGCACTTGGCCTCTTGAATTCACCAACTATTATATCAGTAGCTTTCTTATATCCCTTACTAGCTAATTCATAGAATTTCTCCTTACTCACATTTTCATATAGGAATTCTTTAGCTCTCCTCATATTACCTTTTCCTACAACTTCTCTCAAAACCTTTCCTACCGGACTATTAAACGCATTTTTTATTCCTGTTCTGGCACCATTTACCAACTTATTTCCAACAGCATCATAAAGTCCACCCACTATCCTTTTGCCTGCCTTACCCAGCGCATCTCCAACCATATCTCCGGTCAATCGCATAGCATTTTCAGCTGAAAAGAATGGGCGTCCCTCTCTGGCGCAATCAAGCGCATTGCCTCCAATCTTAGTAGCAAATTTAATACCTTTTTTCAAAGCACTCGCCATTCCACCACATACCGGATCCAGACATCCTGTAGCAAATTCTCCTGCTGTATTCAAAAGCATCTTGTCCCAACGATAATTTTTAGCATAATTACCCATTTCTCCCAAAATATTTAGTGGCTTACCTTGAATTGCGTTCATTGCAACATTTGAAACAATTGACTTTCCCGCTACTATTGCTTCCTTTGCCAAATATGCTCCTGCCTTTGCCGCACCACTGAGCAAACATGTAAGAAAAACCGAAAAACCGTCAGGGTCCTGTTTATTTTGTGGGTCATTTTGACTATAAATATATCTGTTAAGCTTCTTGGATTTCTAGTATCTCCTATAACAGCATCTCTGGATTGAAATCTACCATTTTGAGGATCATAAACTCTTGTATAGCTTATATGTTTTTTCAGAAAGTCATCCTGTAATAGTGCTCCAAATCCATATACTGTGGAAAAAGCATCAAATTCTTCTCCCTTGCTATACTTCTCACAAACACCAAATGGTGAATAGTCCAACATCTCATAACTGTTTTCTCTCTCAAGTCGAAGAACAAGGCTTTGATTAGCATCAAAAATATCCCAAATCAATCTGCCATCTATATTTTCTGCCAAAGGACTTCCATCAAAATACTGATTATGAGTAATATTTTCGTTATGTTTTCTTTTACAAAGAGTTTGACCATTATCTACCAGATAATTTGGATAATATATTTCCTTTTCCTTTTTTAAATATTTATAGGCAAAATCGGCTTCCAAGCGGTTACCCATAGCATCATAGCTATAGCTTACCGTACCATTCTCATTAGACACCTGTAAAAGCTGTCCTAATCCATTATATTGATACTGTGCAAAAACTTTACCATCAAGACATTCACAAATCATATCTCCTCTGGTATTGTATTCATAGGTATATATATGCCCTGAAGTCTTTTTCTCAAGTAGCTGATTCTCTACATTATAAGAATAGCTTGCCTCTTCTCCCTGTTCTTTAGAGTATATTCTGTTGCCCGATGCATCATAGATGTATTCACCCCAGACCTCTCCATTTTTTAATGATTTTACTAAAAAACCTCTTTTGTCATATTCATAACCATATGATAAAGGTTCTCTACCTCTTTCTGAGATATTCTTTTCTGTAATCAGATTATAATATTCGTCATAAGCATATCTGATTTCCAGTACAACTCCTTCTTCATCCTGTACTTTTAAGACTTCCAATTTACCATTTTCGTGGTACTTAAAAGTATGGCTGACTTTTTCAGACTGTTTTTTTATCAATCTCTGCTTTTCATCATACTGATAATGTACAGTATCCCCTGGAAGACTTGTCTGAATCAGGTTTCCAAAACTGTCGTAGCTATATTCTACTCGACTGCCATCAGGATACAACATCGCTGTGCAAAGATTTGCCTGATTCCACTCATAGCCCGCAATACTTCCATCAGGATAATGTACACCTACTACTCTACCGCCTAAATCATAGTCGAAGCTAACCTGTCCATTGGAGTTAGTTGCCTCAATAATCCTATCCTGTTCATATCTGAAAGTACTTTCCTCATTATGGCTACCTTTTTCAGAAATTCCTGTAACACGTAGAAGTGGATCATATGTAATTTCCTTACTGTCACCAATGGCATCTATACTTTTCCTTAAAAAACCACCGGATGTCATTTCTTGAGTACTTATATTCCCCAGACTGTCTTTTAGAGAAATTATTCTTTGTTTATAATCAATATTTGCAGTATAGCAAGCAGTACTCTCGGTCTTCGCCCACTCTACATCTCCATTATTCAATTCCTCTACACTATATTCCCTTGACATCAAATGGTATATTCCAAGCAATATACCCATTCCATTATATGAAAAGAACATTGCTTTTCCATATTCATCTCTGACCCATTTTATTCTTCGTGCCTCATCATAACCATAGCTTATACTATCCTGTAAATCACTTGCACCTATAGAAATCAGGCTGTCATACTGATCAAACTTCTTTTCTACCTCTTTTCCAAGATAATTTGTAAGAGTAACTACCCTACCTCCACTATCATGTGCAAGGCCTATAGTCTCTCCTACTATTTCTATCTTATTGATCTCACCTGTACCATACCAGATTCGATAAAATGCTTCTCCAAGAGTTTTTCCTCCCGTATGTCTATTGTAAGCATCATAACCATTTTGCAAGATATATCCAAAATCAGCCATAGAAATCAAAGTGATATTTGAAAAATTATCATAAGTCAATTCCATCTGTGCTTGATGTGTATTTACCTGAATCAATCTATCTGCTGAATCATATTCATAAATACCGTATCTACCTTCATCATCTGAGATTGAGGCAAGTCTACCATTCTCATCATATTGGTAGGTAACATGGAAGTCATCTACTGATAATTCCTCCAAAAAATGGTCTTCATTATATCCTATATCCACAACCAAACCATTACTGTTTATTATCTTTGTAGGTTGATTCCAAATATTCCAGCTATAGGACTCTTCGTAACCAAGTCCATCTTCTACTTTTATTACCCTCTTATTTTCATCATAAGTAAGACCTTCCAGTAAAAAATCTCCTTGATAATGTTTTAGCAAATTACCTTGAATATCATATTCCATATGATGTAAATCTTCACCCGGTAGATCCAGCTCTGTAAGGTTTCCATGTTCATCATATGAACAAGTTATTTTTTGCTCTCCTTCTTCATATGAAATCATTTTACCTGTAAGATCATACTCACATGCTGCACTTCTCTCAAGGTCATCACCAATATACCCTATCAAGTTATCAAAAGCATATTTTATTACAACTTCTCTTCCATTCCCTATTTTAACATTACTGATTCTTCCGATTCCATCATAACTGTATTCCTCTGAAAACTCTTCAGGTGCTTCTACATTTACAATAAATCCTCTTTCATCATATATCAATCTGCAGCTCTCGCCCTGAGCCTCATATCCTATAAGCCTGTTTTCATCATCATAGAAAAACTGATGTATTTCCTCACCCGGGTGATCTATAGCAACAACATTGTCAGAGGAATCATAGTGAATTTTCAAATAACTTCTACCATTAAATGTATACTCCTCCAACTTGTGCTTATCATTATAAAAGAACTCATGTGAAAATCCTAACTTAATAACAGATATCAGTTGCCCAAACGCATTATAATCATATAACACAACATCTGTTTCATTTGTGATTCTCTTTATTATTCGATCATGGGCATCATACTCTGCTTCATATTTTGTAATAGGGTTTTCCATACAAAGCAGATTTCCTCTATTATCATGGATATATTCAGTGGTAAATCCCGTTTCATCAACATTTGTTGTTTTATTTCCTTCATACTTAAATGAGAAAAAGCGTCCTTCTCCCATAGACTGATGTACGACTCTTCCCATTTCATCATAGGTATTGTCAAATAAAGGCTTTTCATCAGGTCCTGTGATTTTTGTAAGATAGCCTCTTTCATTATAAATCAAGCAAAATCTTCTAACATTATATTGATCTGTAAATGGTGCATCATTCTCAAGATAAATAGTCATACCTGATAGTGTATCATTACAGTATTCTAATCTTATATATCTACCCATATTATCAGTAATCTGAACAATATGATTTTCTTCATAAGTAAAATCATATGAATAGCCATGTTGTGCATTAACTTTTATTAAATGATCACCATCATAAATCAGTCTTTTTACTTCTTTCCCTTGAATATACTCTGCAATCAAACGACCGTTCTTATCATATTCCTTTGCTTGTAAAAGCTCCGGATCATAATACCAGAATCCATCTTCCTTTCGCACCAATTTTTTTACGGAAGGATGTTGAGGATAAAATACTTGATCTTCTCCCTCGCCAAAAAACACACTGCTTCCATCACCTTCAAATATTCCCCAGATTCCATTGTCAGCAGGCTGGATTCTACTCATAAAATTATGTCTAAATCCTTTACCCATTCCTTCGTCTCTTGTATATACAGTATCATAATATATGGTAAACTCAAGAATTTCACCTGCATATGTCTGCAAAGGTGTTATCTGCCATAAAAAGCTACCTGAAAACATGCTTACAGGATCTCCACCATATCCTCCACCGGCACGCATACCTCCACCGGCAAGCCCTGCCGCCATTGCAGCCTTAAATCCTTTTTCATACTTGCCTTGAAGAGCCTTCTGAAAGCTTGTCATAGAATTATTTTGTATTATACGATTCTCTGCTCTATGCATAATCTGTGCCGCCTGTTGCAACGTACTACCCATCCTTGCAACTTTTTGTGCCTGTGCACTACACTGATTTGACAAATTACCCAATGCAGCTCTTATTGTACTACCACTACTACCCAATTCCAATCCACAAGCAATACTTCTCAGCTCCTGGCTGCATCCTGCAATACTGCTTTGAATCCCTCCGGTTCTACCGGAAAGACTTTGTATGGATACAAAATTCATAAAAATATCGTTCATTGACTTCCCTCATTTCCTTAAATATAAGTTTTATCTTTTTTCCCATTCACCATTCTTTACTGAGTACCCAACACTTCCATCAGCATTGTAAGATGCACCATTATATAGAGCACCATCCCGAAATTCTCCATATTGGCGTGTTCCATCTTGATATTCCTTTACTCCTCTTATATAGATTATATCATTAACTTCTACTTTTCCTGTAAATGTAAAATCCACCCAATTTTTTCCCTCCGGTATTACGATATGTTTTAGTGAATAAGTTCCTTTCACCTCATCATGTATAAACCAGCCATTCCCCCATGTATCATTAAAGGTACATTTATACTCCCAAATAGCATCTTCTGCATCTTCGATATGTGCAAAATATCTATAATCCACAGTTGAACCTTCTTTTAAGTTTCCATTTTCCCATTCTCCTAGTAGCATAATGTTCCTATGGCTTTTTCTTCCATCTTCATTACTCTCACTCTCATAGTAAAAAACACCATACCCTTGAGGATTTCCATTCGCTAATGCACCTATATAAATTCCTTCTCTTTCACTGAGATCAGAACTATTGTCTGGGCGAAATTCGTACACATATTCAATGTAAGTATCTGTATCCAATCTATCTTTATCAATTTCAAATAGATCCGAGTCTTCTGCGATTTCTTTTGCCTTTGCAAATCTTATATCATTGTTTTTAGCTTCTTTTTTCGAATTAATAATACCTGGATCTCCGACTATTCCAATTGCAATAACTAAAAATCCCATACATACTGCAATTATCCATGTCCAACTACTTTTATTCTTTGTAGGTGGCTGATTTGATTCTTCTAATATTTGTTGCAAATCCGGTTGATTATTATCTACTTCCTCTATTTGACCTACGCTCTTTCCTTCGCTTTGCCTACGCCTTTCTCTTTCACTATAATTCAGACTTCGAGTATAATCCTCAGAAATATCTACTTCATCATAATGATTTCTTTCTGTATAAGTACCCTCTATCTCAGATGATGGTCTGTTAAACCTCTTACCTGTTTCAGATGCATTCTCTGTATGCTCTTTGGTATGCTTTTCATTCATATACTCCGAGCTTTTTGCATTGTGTACTTCTATACCCCTCTTTTGCCCAAACTCCAGTATAGTATCAAGTTTATCTCTATGTTTTTCTCTATAAGCTTGCAATGCACTTTTTGCCTCTATGGCACTTTGAAAACGTTCTTTTGGATCAAAAGCACACATTTTTTTAATTACAGCAAATAACTCTTCATCTCCGAAGGCGGGAGTCGGAAATTCTTCGCCGGTAAGTCTTTTTCTGTAAGCCTCCTCCGATATACTGGAAGTGATCTTCCCTTCTCCGAAAAATGGTCTCTTATTCTTATTTAATAATTGATATAAAACAAGTCCTAGAGCATAAATATCAACATTATAGGAATAATCCCTTCCCTGACATACCTCCGGTGCTGCATAATTATCTGTTCCTCTATGTGAAAGGTTTCTGCTCTCCAATGTCAAATCTTTCGCAATTCCAAAATCACCCAGCTTATAAACACCATTGGAATTAACAAAAATATTTGCAGGCTTTATATCCCTATGAATAATTCTATGAGATTCACAAGTCTCCAATGCTGATAAAATATCTTCACCCAGAGAGACAACCTCTCCCAGCTTAATACCACCTCTTGATATTCTGGATTCCAAACTCTCAAGAAGCTCCATGCGGATCAAAATATTCCAGCCTATACTTCCCTCCGGCTTCTCCAAAATATCAAAATCCTGAATATGAAGACAGTGTTCGTTTTCTCCCAGCTTTTCCATAAGTGCTACTTCTTCTTTTAGCTTTTCCACTTCGGGATAAAAGTATTCTTTTAGCTCCTTATCCGAGAGACGAAAACTATGCCTAACCTGTTCTATTTGATTATCATCTGTTGGGATGTGTACAACCTTAATAGCCGACTCTTTCCCCACTCCGAACTTTTCCTTTACTGCTCTAAATACAGTACCATATGAGCCTTTGCCCAATATCTCCTTCGCCTGCCAGTCCGGCCAGACTCTTTGTATAACCTCTCTATAATCCATTTTTCTCCCATTATTTCTTTCGTTATAGTATACAAACCATAGCTACACTGACCATACTTGAGATTTCACAATGTAGTTTAATTTAAAATAAACCTGTATATTCTAGGCAATGAGTATATAGCCATACTTATTTTCTATCTATCTGCTGATTTATACTCTCCATTTTCAAAATAACATCGAACACTTCCATCAGCATTGTAAACTGTGCCATTATATAATGCACTATTCTGAAATTCTCCATCAAATATAGTACCATCTTGAAATGTCATTACTCCTCTTACATAGCCTAGATCATTAGCTTTTACTTTTCCTGTAAATGTCCAATCCTTCAACCTTTTTCCCTCCGGTATCACGATATATTTTTCTGAACAAGTTCCTTTCGCCTCATCATGTATAAACCATCCTTTTTCCCATGTATCCTTAAGGGCATATTTAATCTCCCAAATATTATCCTCTGCTTCTTCGATATGCCCACTTATTCTCCACTCCACAGTTAAACCTTCTTTTAAGTTTCCATTTTCCCATTCTCCTAGTAGCATAGCGTTCCCATGATTTTTTCTTCCTTTAATTATTATATCATCCTCATAGTAAAAAACACCAAACCCCTGTGGAATTCCATTCTCTAATGCACCTGTATAAATTCCTTTTGTTTCAGTAAGATCAGAACTATTGTCTAGGCGAAATTCATACACATATTCAATGTAAACATCTGAATCCAATCTATCTTTATCAATTTCAAATAGATCAGGGTCTTCCGCAATTTCTTTTGCCTTTGCAACTCTTATATCATTATATTTATCATCTTTTTGTAAATTATCAGAGCCTGAAGTTTCTGTTATAACATCATCTTTAGCTTCTTTTTGTGAATTGATAGAGCCTGATGTGTCTGTTATAACATCATTTTTAGCTTCTTTTTGTGAATTGACAGAAGATGAATTTGCAAATATTACACCTGCAATAACTAAGAATCCAATACATGCTGCAATTATCCATTTCCAACTACTTTTCTTCTTTGTAGGGGGCTGATTCGCTCCTTCTAATATCTGTTGCAAATCCGGTTGATTATTATCTAATCCTTCTGCTTGACCTACGCTCTTTCCTTCACTTTTCCTACGTCTTTCTCTTTCACTATAGTTCAGACTTCGAGTATAATCCTCAGAAATATATACTTCATCATAATGATTTCTTTCTGTATAAGTACCCTCTATCTCAGATGGTGGTCTGTTAAACCTCATGCCTGTTTCAGATGTATTCTCTGTATGCTCTTTGGTATGCTTTTCATTTATATACCCCGAGCTTTTTGCATTGTGTACTTCTATACCCCTCTTTTGCCCAAACTCCAGTATAGTATCAAGTTTATCTCTATGTTTTTCCCTATAAGCTTGCAATGCACTTTTTGCCTCTATGGCACTTTGAAAACGTTCTTTTGGATCAAAAGCACACATCTTTTTGATCACAGCAAATAACTCTTCATCTCCAAAGGCGGGAGTCGGAAATTCTTCGCCGGTAAGTCTCTTTCTGTAAGCCTCCTCCGATATACTGGAAGTGATCTTTCCTTCGCCGAAAAATGGTCTCTTATTCTTATTTAATAATTGATATAAAACAAGTCCCAGAGCATAAATATCAACATTATAGGAATAATCCCTTCCCTGACATACCTCCGGTGCAGCATAATTATCTGTGCCTCTATGTGAAAGATTTCTGCTCTCCAATGTCAGATCTTTCGCAATTCCAAAATCACCCAGCTTATACACACCATTGAAATTAACAAAAATATTTGCAGGCTTTATATCCCTATGAATAATTCTATGAGATTCACAAGTCTCCAATGCTGATAAAATATCTTCACCCAGAGACAAGACCTCTCCCAGCTTAATACCACCTCTTGATATTCTGGATTCCAAACTCTCAAGAAGCTCCATTCGGATCAAAATATTCCAACCTATACTTCCCTCCGGCTTCTCCAAAATATCAAAGTCCTGAATATGAAGACAGTGTTCGTTTTCTCCCAGCTTTTCCATAAGTGCTACTTCTTCTTTTAGCTTTTCTACTTCAGGATAAAAGTATTCTTTTAATTCCTTATCAGAGAGATGAAAACTATGCCTAACCTGTTCTATTTGATTATCATCTGTGGGAATATGTACAACCTTGATAGCCGACTCTTTCACCACTCCGAACTTTTCCTTTACTGCTCTAAATACAGTACCATATGAGCCTTTTCCCAATATCTCCTTCGCCTGCCAGTCCGGCCAGACGCTTCGTATAACCTCTCTATAATCCATTTTCTCCCATTATTTCTTTCTATATAGTATACAAACCATAGCTGCACTGACCTTACTTGAAATTTCACAATGTAGTTTGCTTTAAAATAAACCTATATATTTTAGGCAGTGGACAAGTGTCAATACTTATTTTAAACTAAACTTTCCATCTTTAATATAATAGTCAACACTCCCATCAGCATTGTAAACTGTGACATTATATGGCAAACCATCCTGAAATTCTCCTTCTTCATAGCTACCATCTAGATATGTCTTTATTCCTCTTATACATCCAATGCCATTAACCTCTACTTTCCCTGTAAACGTCCATTCATCCCACATTTCCCCTTTTGGTCTGGCAATATCCTGATAAGAATAAGTTCCATCAGCCTCATCATGTATAAACCACCCATTTTCCCATGTATCATTAAAGGTATATTTAAACTCAATAATATCATCTTCTGCATTTTCGATATTCGACATATATCTACTCTCCACAGTTGACCCTTCTTTTAACTTCCCATTTTCCCATTCTCCTATTAGTATGTGGCTTCCATGCGCTTTGCTTCCACTTTCATTTTTATCCTTCTCATAGTAAAAAACACCAAACCCATGTGGAATTCCCTTCTCTAATGCACCTATATAAATTCCTTCTCTTTCACTAGTATCAGTACTATTGCCTGGGCGAAATTCGTACACATATTCAATATACATATCTGAATCCAATCTGTATTTATCAATTTCAAATAAATCCAATGTTGCCTCGATTTCTTTTGCCTTTGCAACTCTTATATCATCATATTTTTGCAAATTATCAGAACCTGTAGTATCTGTTATAACATTATCTTTAGCTTTTTTTTGCAAACTATCAGAGCCTGTAGTATCTGTTATAACGCTATCTTTAGCTTCTTTTTGTGATTTTATAAAATATAAACTTCCAACTATTACAACTGCAAGAACTAAGAATCCCATACATGCTGCAATTATCATCGTCCATATACTTTTTTTCTTTGTTGGTAGCTTATTTGCCTCTTGCAGGATTCGTTGCAAATCCATTTGATTATTATAAGCTCCCTCTGTTTGACCTCCACGCTTTCCTTCAGTTTGCCTACGCCTTTCTCCTTCACTATAATTCAAACTTTTAACATGATCTTCAGAACTATCTACTTTATTGTAATGATTTCTTTCTGTATAAGTCTTCTCTCTAAACTCTGCATCAGATGACGGTCTTTTAAACCTCATGCCTGTTTCAGATGCATTCTCTGTATGATCTTCAATATACTTTTCGTTCACATGTTCAAAGCTATTATCATTGTGTACTTCTATACCCCTCTTTTGCCCAAGCTCCGGCATAGTATCAAGTTTATCTCTATGTTTTTTTCTATAAGATTGCAATGCACTTTTTGCCTCTAAGGCACTTTGAAAACGTTCTTTTGGATCAAAAGCACACATTTTTTTAATTACAGCAAATAGCTCTTCATCTCCAAAGGTGGGAGCCGGAAATTCTTCACCGGTAAGTCTCTTTCTGTAAGCCTCCTCCGATATACTGGAAGTGATCTTTCCTTCGCCGAAAAATGGTCTCTTATTCTTATTTAATAATTGATATAAAACAAGTCCTAGAGCATAAATATCAACATTATAGGAATAATCCCTTCCCTGACATACCTCCGGTGCAGCATAATTATCTGTTCCTCTATGTGAAAGATTTCTGCTACCCAATGTCAGATCCTTCGCAATTTCAAAATCACCCAGCTTATACACACCATTGGAATTAACAAAAATATTTGCAGGCTTTATATTCCTATGAATAATTCTATTAGCTTCACAGGTTTCCAATGCTGATAAAATATCTTCACCAAGAGAGACAACCTCTCCCAGTTTAATACCACCTCTTGATATCCTAGATTCCAAACTCTCCAAAAGCTCCATTCGGATCAAAATATTCCAGCCTATACTTCCCTCCGGATCATCCAAAATATCAAAATCCTGAATATTAAGACAATGTTCATTTTCTCCCAGCTTTTCCATAAGTGCTACTTCTTCTTTTAGCTTTTCTACTTCAGGATAAAAGTATTCTTTTAATTCCTTATCTGAGAGATGAAAACTATGCCTAACCTGTTCTATCTGATTATCATCTGTGGGAATATGTATAATCTTGATAGCCGACTCTTTCTCTACTCCAAACTTTTCCCTTACTGCTCTAAATACAGTACCATATGAGCCTTTGCCCAATATTTCCTTCGCCTGCCAGTCCGGCCAGACGCTTTGTATAACCTCTCTATAATCCATTTTTCCTCCATTACTTCCTTCGTTGTAGCATACAAACTATAGCTTCATTAATCTTACTTAAGATTTCCCAATGTACTTTACTTTAAAAATAAACCTATATCTTCTAGGCAGTGGACAAGTATCCATACTTATTTTAAACTAAGCTTTCCATCTTTAATATAATAGTCAACACTCCCATCAGCATTGTAAAATGTACCATTATATAAAAAATCATCCCGAAATTCTCCTTCTCCATATGTACCATCTTTGTAATGCACCTTCCCTTTAATGAACTTATTACCTTCAAATTCTCCTTCTTTAGAGAGTTCATCTGAATACTTCTTTATTCCACTTATACAGCCTATTTCATTAACTTTTACTTTTCCTGTAAACGTCCATTCATCCCACATTTTCCCTTTTGGTCTCGCAATATCCTGATAAGAATAAGTTCCATCTGCCTCATCATGTACAAACCAATTATCTTCCCAGTTATCACTAAATGTATATTTAAAAACGCTAATATCATCTTCTGCTTTTTCAATATGTGCTATAAATCTTCTCTCTACTATTGATGAACTTTTTAAGTTTCCATTTTCCCATTCCCCCAAAAGCGTGTATGCTCCCCATACCTTTGATTCATCATCATTTTTTTCCTTTTCATAGTAAAAAACACCATACCCTTGAGGAATTCCATTCGCTAATGCACCTATATAAATTCCTTCTGTTTCACTAAGATCAGTACTATTGTTTGGGCGAAATTCGTACATATATTCAATGTAAGTATCTGAATCCAATCTATCTTTATCAATTTCAAATAGATCCGAGTCTTCCGCTATTTCTTTTGCCTTTGCAACTCTTATATCATTATATTTATCTTCTTTTTGTAAATTATCAGAGCCTGATGTGTCTGTTATAATATCATTTTTAGCTTCTTTTTGTGACTTATCAGAGCCTGAAGTTTCTGTTATAACATCATTTTTAGCCTCTTTTTGTGAATTGACAGAAGATGAATTTGCAAATATTACACCTGCAATAACTAAGAATCCAATACATGCTGCAATTATCCATTTCCAACTACTTTTCTTCTTTGTAGGGGGCTGATTCGCTCCTTCTAATATTTGTTGCAAATCCGGTTGATTATTATCTACTGACTCTATTTGGCCTCTGCTCTTTCCCTCACTTTGCCTACGCCTTTCTCTTTCACTATAATTCAGACTTCGAGTATAATCCTCAGAAATATCTACTTCATCATAATGATTTCCTTCTGTATAAGTCCCCTCTCTAAACTCTATATCAGATGATCGTCTATTAAACCTCATGCCTGTTTCAGATGCATTCTCTGTATGCTCTTTGGTATGCTTTTCATTTATATACCCCGAGCTTTTTGCATTGTGTACTTCTATACCCCTCTTTTGCCCAAACTCCAGCATAGTATCAAGTTTATCTCTATGTTTTTCCCTATAAGCTTGCAATTCACTTTTTGCCTCTAAGGCACTTTGAAAACGTTCTTTTGGATTAAAAGCACACATTTTTTTAATTACAGCAAATAACTCTTCATCTCCAAAAACTGGAGCCGGAAATTCCTCACCGGTAAGTCTCTTTCTGTAAGCCTCCTCCGATATACTGGAAGTGATCTTTCCTTCGCCGAAAAATGGTCTCTTATTCTTATTTAATAATTGATATAAAACAAGTCCTAGAGCATAAATATCAACATTATAGGAATAATCCCTTCCCTGACATACCTCCGGTGCGGCATAATTATCTGTTCCTCTATGTGAAAGATTTCTGCTCTCCAATGTCAAATCTTTCGCAATTCCAAAATCACCCAGCTTATACACACCATTGGAATTAACAAAAATATTTGCCGGTTTTATATCCCTATGAATAATTCTATGAGATTCACAAGTCTCCAATGCTGATAAAATATCTTCACCTAAAGACAAGACCTCTCCCAGTTTAATACCACCTCTTGATATTCTGGATTCCAAACTCTCAAGAAGCTCCATTCGGATCAGAATATTCCAACCTATACTTCCCTCCGGCTTCTCCAAAATATCAAAGTCCTGAATATGAAGACAGTGTTCGTTTTCTCCCAGCTTTTCCATAAGTGCTACTTCTTCTTTTAGTTTTTCCACTTCAGGATAAAAGTATTCTTTTAATTCCTTATCAGAGAGATGAAAACTATGCCTAACCTGTTCTATTTGATTATCATCTGTGGGAATATGTACAACCTTAATAGCCGACTCTTTCCCCACTCCAAACTTTTCCTTTACTGCTCTAAATACAGTACCATATGAGCCTTTTCCCAATATCTCCTTCGCCTGCCAGTCCGGCCAGACGCTTTGTATAACCTCTCTATAATCCATTTTTCTCCCATTATTTCTTTCTATATAGTATACAAACCATAGCTACACCGACCGTACTTGAAATTTCACAATGTAGTTTAATTTAAAATAAACCTATATCTTCTAGGCAGGAGTATATAGCCTTACTTATTTTCTATTTATTGCAGATTTATACTCTCCATTTTCATAATAACATCTAACACTTCCATTAGCATTGTAAGATGTACCATTATATAGAAGATTATCCCTAAATTCTCCATCATGTATTATACCATTTTGAAATGTCCTTATTCCTCTTGCACAGCCTATAATACCATTAATTCTTACTCTTCCTTCAAATGTCGAATCCATCCAATTTTTTCCCTCCGGTATCACGATATGTTTTTCTGAACAAGTTCCTTCCGCCTCATCATGTATAAACCACCCATTTTCCCATCTATCATTAAAGGTATATTTTATCTCCAGAATATCATCCTCTGCATCTTCGTTATACCACATACCTCTAAACTCCACAGTTGAACCTTCTTTTAAGTTTCCCTTTTCCCATTCTCCTAGTAGCATAATGTCCCCATGGCTTTTTCTTCCATCTTTATTACTCTCCCCCTCATAGTAAAAAACACCATACCCTTGAGGAATTCCCTTCACTAATGCACCTATATAAATTCCTTCACTTTCACTAAGATCAGTACTATTGTATGGGCGAAATTCGTACACATATTCAATATACATATCTGAACCCAATCTATATTTATCAATTTCAAATAGATCCGATGCTTCCGCTATTTCTTTTGCCTTTGCAACTCTTATATCATTGTTTTTAGCTTCTTTTTGTGAGTTGATAGAATATGAACTTCCAACTATTGCAATTACAATAGCTAATAATCCCATACATGCTGCAATTATCCATTTCCAACTGCTTTTCTTCTTTGTTGGTGGCTGATTTGCATCCTCCAACACCTGCTGTATATTGGGCTGTACATTTTCTTCGTTTTGCTTATCAGCCAGCTGTTCTCTTTTCTTATAAATTTGTCTGGTATAGTCACCATAGCTACTTTCTCTTGAACGACTTTCTTCATAAATACTGCCTGAAGTATCTCTGCTTAATGGTACATCTCTTTCTGTGGAATTATCTATTCTACTTATATTCCCGGAAATCTCCATGTCAAAAATATTTCTTGCATTAGGATATTTTGGCAAATTTAATACTGCATTTAGTTCATTCTCGTTTGCCCTCTGATATTCATTCAAATCATTTAGAACTTCTTGTGCACTTTGGTATCTTTCTTCAGGGTTATAAGCACACATCTTTTTTATTATCTCATGAAGTCTCTCACTACATTCTAAAGCTCTTGGAATCTCTTCTCCCTGTTGGCGTAGTTGAAAAGCTCTCTCAATACTTCTTGAAGTTAGTCTTTCTTCTCCTAAAAATGGTAAGCGATTCTTATTTAACAGCTTATATATCACTATACCCAGTGCATATAAATCTATATTTTGAGAGTATCTCTTCCCCTGATAAACCTCCGGAGCCATATAATTGTCTGTACCTTTATGAGAAAGACTTCTACTGCTTGCTGAAGTATCTCTTGCTATTCCAAAATCACCCAGTTTATAAATTCCTTTTTTATTACGGAAAAGATTAGCTGTTTTGATATCCCTGTGAATTATATTGTGATTCTCACATTCTCTAATTCCCTCAAGAATATCAATGGCCATGTTCACTACATCACCAACATAGACCTCTTCTCGTTTAATAAATGAATCTAAGCTTTCCAAAAGCTCCATTCGAATCAGTATATACCATCCAAATTTTTCGCTTGGATCCTCTATTATTTCAAAATCCTGTACCTGTACAATATTTGCATTTTCTCCCAAAGTCTGCATCAGCTGTATTTCTTCTTTGTACTTTAAAACCTCAGGGTAAAAAAATTCCTTGAGTTGTTCTTCAGCAAGACCATAGGCGGCTTTGATTTCCTCTACCTCAGCATCACTTGTAGGTATTCTCACTACCTTTACTGCCGCTTTTTGGATCACACCCAATCGTTCTTTTTGAACAAAATAAACTTGTCCAAAGGAGCCTTCTCCCAATTTTTCACCAATGCTCCAGTCACCCCAAACTCTTTGTATAATATCTCTATATTCCATATCGTATTCTCTTTTCATTTTATTCTTATACTTATATGCAGATAACACTACCTACTTTTAGATGGACTGATTAATAAAATAAACATTATTGCCATAGGGATTAATCCCACTAGGGCAAATATATCATAAATATTTGCTAAAACAATAATAACAACAGAGGCTATACTACACCAAACATAATAATATGGACTGAATCCGGCATCTCTTAAACGCCTTACCAACATAGCATTCATTGGAATGAAATTAATAACACTCCATAGCACCACAAATGATGGTCCTAAGAAAGTACATAATAAAGAACAGAAAGTATTAATTATTACAGTCTTCCAATAATCACCTCTTGATGTTCTACCCTTAAAGTTAAAATAATTTTTCCAGTACGAAATATATGGATCACATGTAGTACGGTCACCACTTACCTCTACATTAGAATTTCTTACATCTGAGATAACATCCATTATGTTAGGTTGTACAGTTCTATTTTCCTGTATTAAAGGTGTCTCATCTCTTTTTTTATACATTTGTCTGGTATAATCGCCATAACTACTGTCTCTTGACAGGCTTTCTTCATATTCATTTTCAGATCTGCTACTTCTTGAATAATTATGACTTGTCTCTTCTTCACACTTGTTATGAAATTTTGATGAAGACTCTATGACCGGATGTGACTCCTTATTTATAGCACTTAACTTCAGACCACTATTATCTTGTTTTTCTACTAAAAATATGCTCCTAGCCCTAGGATCCCTTGGCAAGTTTAAAGCTTTATGAAGTTCTTTTTCATTTCTTGTCTTATAATCTTTTAAATCCATTAGAACTTCTTGTGCACTTTGATATCTGTCTTCAGGATTATAGGCACACAACTTCTTTATTATCTTATGAAATTCTTCACTGCATTCTGCCGCCTTTGGGAACTCCTCTCCTTGCTGTCGCAACTGAAAGGCTCTCTCAATACTTCGTGAAGTAAGTCTTTCTTCCCCTAAAAATGGTAAGCGATTCTTATTTAACAGCTTATATATCACTATACCCAGTGCATATAAATCTATATTTTGAGAGTATCTCTTCCCCTGATAAACCTCCGGAGCCATATAATTGTCTGTACCTTTATGAGAAAGACTTCTACTGCTTGCTGAAGTATCTCTTGCTATTCCAAAATCACCCAGCTTATAAATACCTTTTTTACTGCGAAAAAGATTAGCTGTTTTGATATCTCTGTGAATTATATTGTGATTCTCACATTCTTGGATTCCTTCCAGAATATCCATTGCCATGTTCATTACATCTCCAACATAGAGTTTCTCTCTTTTAATGAATGCATCTAAACTTTCCAAAAGTTCCATTCTAATTAGAATATACCATCCCAGTCTTCCACTTGGATCCTCCATAATTTCAAAATCCTGTACTTGTACAATATTTGCATTCTCTCCCAAAGTCTGCATCAGTTGTATTTCTTCTTTGTACCTTATAACCTCCGGATAGAAAAAATCCTTCAGTTGATCTTCTGTAAGACCATAAGCAGCTTTATTTCTCCTACTTCATCATCGCTCTTTGGTATCCTCACTACTTTAACTGCCGCTTTTTGTACAACTCCCAGACGCTCTTTTTGAACAAAATATACTTGCCCAAATGAGCCCTCTCCCAGTTTTTCACCGATACTCCAGTCGCTCCAAACTCTTTGTATAATATCTCTATATTCCATTTCACGCTCTCTTCTCTTTTTATTTTTGTACTTCTACTCAGATACCTATTACTTCTTTTTGGATGGACCGGCTAATAAAACCAGCATTATTATGAAAATAATAAATCCCAATAGACTCCATGCCGGGTTATCTCTTGCTAAAAGTGTGATAATGAGAGAAACTATATTATACCAAATAAGATTATAGGGACTAAATCCGGCATCCCTTAAACGTCTTGCCATCATAGCAGTCGATGGAATAAAAGTAATAATACACCACACCAAAAGTAAGATCCTAACAAAAATAAGTGGTATAGTAATAATTACATTAATTAATACAACTATCCAATAATCACCTCTTGATGTTCTTCCTTTGAAGTTAAAAGCATTTTCCCAGTATGAAAGATACGGATTACCTGTAGTAAGCTCTTCGACAAAATCTACATTAGGACTTTGTCCCTCTACAGTAGCTTCTTGAATACTTGGTTGTGCATTTTCAACAACTTGATTTGACGGAGCTTCTTCCCTTTTTTTATACATTTTTACAGTATAATCACCATTTCCTCTTTTTCTTGTACCATCTTCTTCATACATATTACCCATATTTTACTCCTTAACCTGTCTCTACACTCCATATGTCTACCCTTTTTTATCAGCCAAACAAGAATCTCATAATAAGTAGTATAGAACATATACAATTAACTCTTATAGCTTTCCAATAATCATTTTAACTGCTGCTTTTTGACAACTCATATATGCTTAATACAATATCTCATTATTCCATAACGTCTCTTTTCTATTTTTAGGTACTTGCATTACTTAGAAACTGTCGACTCTGTTCCTTTTGCTTTTACATCCAACCTTATAATAGTAGTATTATCCTTTCCGCCTCTTTCCATTGCCAAGCTCAAAAGATAATCTATAGATTTTGCACAGGATGCATTGTGTATTATCGCTCCTATCTCCTCAGGACTAACATAATCCGTCAATCCGTCACTACATAGTAAAAATGTATCCCCCCTCTTTTAATTTCACGTCTACTATATGAGGAACAAGCTCATATTCTATTGCATCCATGCCTAAGAACTGACTAATTCCTCCTTTAATCTGCTTTACTACCCCATTTTCTACAATAGTAACATTCATTGTATCCAGTTCATTTTGTCGTATAGCTTCCCCATTGCGAATCAAGAAGATCTGACTATCACCGACACTGACTATATATGCCCTATTCTCCACAAAAAATATAGATACGATCGTAGTTCCTGACTGTTTTACATTATTTTCCAATGCCATTTGGCACACTTTTTCATTTAGGCTATGTATCAAACTTGTAAATACCTTTTCTCTTCCTTTAATATCAAGCTTAGGCAAAACTTCCAAGATATCCTTTTTTATATCAGAAAAAAAGCCGGCAGCCTCAAGTGATGCCTGTGCTCCCAGCTTTTCTCCGCCCATCCCATCCATAATAGCGTAGGCTTGAGGTAAAGTAACCTTTTGTATTTCTAATCGAATGGAATTTGACTTATTTTCATTAACAAATTCACCAAAAGAAAAATTGTCCTGATTTTCTGTCCTCTTCCTTCCAACATCACTGACTAAGATACCGCTTAAAGTGTACTCTAATGGTTCGAATAATTTACTCCAAAACATTTCTAAAATCACTGGCAGCTTCAACATTTTGCTGCTCAGCTTGCTGATACAAATTCGCCAACTCTGTAAGGGCTTCAGAGTGCTTATCAATTATTCTCTTAAGTTTATCAAAGCTTCCTTGGAACCTCTTAAAATTATTCATATATGTATTTGCAGCTTCACCCGACCAAATTCCACTCAAGCTCTGTGCTGTTTGAAGCATGTTATTGGCTATTTGATACATATTATTTCCTGCTGATGAAAACTCTGCCGCATTCTTTGTCAACTCACCCGGAGTTACTAAAATATTACCATCCATTTTATATCACTTGCTCCTTTACATTCTTTTCTGTGCAGCTTCTGCCGCTTTAGCCTCTGCCATCTCATATTGCTTTGCTGTTTCATCCAACTTTACAATAAATCTTTGCAACTCCTGAAAAAATGGCTGACATTCATTGTAACTTGTCATAAATGCATTATGAAAGCTATCCTTAGCTGCACCCTGCCACATACTGGACAAATTGTTTTCTCTCTCCTGAAGCTCATTCATCTTCTGTGCCAAATTTTTTACACCACTCTGTAATTCCTCGGATTTTTGTCTAAGAACTCCCGGTGTTACTTTAATTTCTGCCATAGCAAACTCCTATCCTGGTTATTAAACAAATAACAAACTTAATTCGTATTTTGTTGTTTGCATTATATCAAAAAGGCCATTATAAATCCCCCACATATAAGTGTAGTTTTATATTTTTTATTAATTCTTTATTAAAACCACTCTCTAAAACCTTGGTAAAATAACCCTTTTATCAACTGCTTCCAACGCAATCTTTGCCATATTGTGCATACCAGTTTTGCTTGTTAAATTTTTTACATGATAACGTACTGTATTTTGTGATATATGGCAGTCCTCTGCCACCTCCGCATATGTACATCCTTTTGCAAAGCTTCTTAAAACTGACAACTCCGCTTCTGTAAGTTCCTCAATCTTGGCATTTCCAAGGGTGACTGCCGGAAAATCATCTACAAATTTTTTTTCTCCAACAGACACATCATCTAATACATTTAAAATCCCATGCTGCATACTTTCTTTAAACCAAAATCCGTCACATCCGAAATTTTTAGCCTGTTTAATAAAACTTTGATCAAGCATTGACGTCATAATAATCACTTTAATACCAAGAAATCGCTCCTTTATCTTCCTTGCCAAATCAAGCCCTGAACTGTCACCCAGGCATACATCCATCAATACAATATTTATTCGTCCGGATTCACAAGCCGGCTCTACATTTTCAACTCCTCGAAATTTGCACATGATTTTATACTTATGCTTTGCTTTCTCAAGTTCCAACTCTAAATATTCCATTGTAACCGGTGAATCCTCCACAATCATAATGCCAATCACTTAATCACCTCCTTAATAAAAATGATATCTCTAGCCTTCCTTCTTCTGCTTTTAGATACATGGGAATATCTTTTTGTTTTAAATATTCTCTAATTCCTGAAATTCCTCCACCTTCACTAAATCCTTCCTTTAACCCTGTACCATTATCTCTAATATAAACTCGTACTTTGTCTTCTTCTATACCTTGTGTGACGAACACTTTTGTAGCTGAGCCATGACGAATAGCATTCATCATAGATTCTCTTACACAAAAATAAAAAATAGGTTCGTCAATTTCTCTAAACCAATTTTGCTTTGGAAGGTATAATTTACAATTAAACAGTGATGCCAACTCCATCAGTTCTCTTTTTTCATCTATCTTCTCGGGCAAGGAAATACTACCTGACAGATTATCCAACAGTCTCTTCCATATTTGTAATACCTTTTCTTTGTCCATTCCCTCTCCTTTATTCATATACCTGTAGCCCGACTGTAAACAGTCTCCAAATTCTCGGTGCAGGTTCATCTTTAAAGTGAGATATTTCTGTTCAGAATTTATATTTATTACACTTTGTATCATATCAGCATATTTCTTATTTTCCTCAGCCAAAGTCTTTAATGTTTTTCTTATTTCATTTTGCAGGTTATAAAGATTGGTGATTTCCTCAGCTCTTATCTGCCAAAATCCAATATCTAAAAACTCTCTTCTTATTCTCCATACCTCTTCCCCTATACTAAAGAAAAGTTCAGATTCCCCACATTTATATTCTGCAACAGGATATTTTTGTAATCCTTCTTTCTTCCAACACTCCCATGTCATTTCAAAATTTGGAATATATCTCCCCAAAGAATCTGATTGAGCTCATACATCTTATTATTAATTAAAACCGGAACCCCCTTAATATTTACAAAGGCTATCCCAACAGGTACACTATTTAACGCCTGTACTACACAATCCATCTCCAACATAGGACCATTATGCATTTTACTATCTATATACAAAGGTAAGCCAATCGAAAGCGGTATGAATACTTGTATCTTGCGAATCAATTCAATCTCCTCACCATATATATAGTGAAGGCGGATATATCCTCCATACCAGACCAAATCTACTGTTAAAATACAACTTATAACCAAAAAAACAAGTTCTTTTCTTATTCCTTTTCTTTTTGAAAATATTGAAGTGTCTTTTTTATATACAGCTAATCGTCGCATACAACATCCTGATAAAGAGCATATACTCCATCCGGCCCCGGCAGCAAGTAATGTCACCAAAAGAACATCCATTATGTACATACCTATTCTACCCTCCCTTTATCCTTGTAGACCACACTGATTTCCTGTCTCTTACCCTCCCTTATTTCAAAGATATCGATATTATTCAAATTAAGGTTCTCTATACTAAAAAACCATTTCAAGAAATCATCTTTATTTAAAATAGTAGAACTCTCAATAATTATCTTGGCCTTTCTTCCATCTTTCATATGCAATTCCATACACTCCGGTGCATATTCTCCCCATTCAATTAATAAAATCCACAATTTGCAAATGAGCAATGCTATGTCCTGTGAAACATTCCCTTTTCCTTCACATACTTCTACAGTTCTAATGCCCGGAAACCATCGCAACTTCTCTCCAAATTCTACAAAGCAAAGTCGCATTTCATCCTGTGTAATAGTTTTTCCACCCTGACATAGCAAAAAAATATTTACATAGCGTTTTAAAAATACTGATATCCAGAGCATTTTTCTAAAACAAGAGTCCATATTCATTCCTTCTCTTTTAAAGTCCGTGTAAGCTCTCTTCAACGCTATAATTTGGTCTTTTACAACTATACTAAGTTTTTCAAATACTTCTTTTTGATTTCTAACACTTCTTTCTCTCTGTTCCCACTGAAATCGCTCCTGCACCAAATCCAATTTCAGCTCCAGTTCTTCCTGATTTTGTTTTAACACATCAATAGCTTGATACATTTTTTTCTATTATCAATTCTCCAGGCTAAATATCCTCCGGGGAATTGGCTTTCATAATATGTATACCCGGTTCCATTTTCCAACTTCCCAAGCTTTATAAGCTGCTCCTTTTCATCAAATGACAAATCTTTCATATCTGTAGATTGTAAATGAACATCTCCGTCAATGTTTAAAATCTCCATCCCTATATGTGAATTATGAAAAACATACCCATGATACCTATTTCCCTGAACATATCCCAAATATATACAAAACTCCCAAAATAAAGCTTCTACTAAAAAATACAAAATATGCCAATTCAAACGGTTCATTATTCCAAATCATCGCTCCTGAAACATATGGAATTAAATATAAAAAAATACAAAAAAAGCGTCAAAAAAATGGAAGTGCTTTTTTTGTAATTTAGTAGTCTTAATCTCCTTACTTACTCTATATACCAAATATTTTTTTAAACTATGAAAGACAAATCCCCATAACAGCATAATATAAAACAAAATTCCCGGGACAAATTGCAAATTAACACCTTCATTAGGTGATTTTACAAAAAACAACATATGAAACTCATTAGTCATCATAAGAATCAATAAAATGGCTGCCGGCAATAACACCCACAAAAAACGCCGTTTAGGAAAAAAACTCTGTGGTTTCCCCAAACAAAGAGCTGCAAAAAAACCGGGCAGTGGCAGTACAACTCCCAATCCACCATAAAAATACCCGCTAATTCTAAACCACAGCGGATCTATATTAAAAATAAGTAATTGCAAGCATCCATACAGTGCAAATATAAACATAAGTCCATATGCACAGAGTAAAAAAAATCGAACACCTTTTTGAATAATGCGTATTCTTATAGCATTCCACCAAACACATAGTGCTATTTGATGCATAAGATACAATAAAACAGATAGAAAAAAATATCCCAAAAAGTATTTTTCCTTTCCTTGTCCAAAAAAATAGGATTTTCTCTAAAACATGTTGTATTGCTTTCAATTTTTCCAAGCCAGCCTTGCAGACAACACTAATAATAATATTGTTCCCAATATCCACAGATATGATCTTTCTTTTTAAAAACATTAGTTTTTTACTTTTGAGTAGATCCATCAATTATTACATCCTTTGTTTTTTTATGTCCCATTTATAGCCAAATCTTTATGCTTATAATATAAGTATAAAGATTCTTAAGAATATTTTATCATATCATTAAGATTATTCAACACATATCCAGTTATAATCCAATCAAATGTTACTCTATAAGTTACTGTACACGGGTAAGCTTGTCTTCTACATCTTAAGCTGTTAAACTTATGGAGTCTAACACGCCATTCAGGCTCCATATTATCTATTAAAGATTTCCTTGACAGCGGTGTAAAGGTTTGGATTGTTTTTTCGCACTCCAAGTAGCACACCCTTGCTCTGACATAATTCTTCGATGCTTTCAAAGCTTCGAAATGTCATTGCAAAAGTCTGCCTCCTCTTATAATCTCTTAAACAGCGTTCTGCTGTATTGTTTGTAGTTGGCACCCTCATATCATGCAGGAAGAGCAGATGTTGCGTTTTATATTCCTGCATTCGGCGATACAGATTGTATCCATCACGATAATAAGGACTTGGCTCATGAAGTATGTACTCTTCCCTGGCTTTTTCAAGGATTTCTTGGTACTTGCCTTCAAAGTCAGATACGGTCTTAGAATCTAAATGTGCATCATCTGCATGCTCATTTCTGTAATGTACCATTTCCCGGATTAGTTCTCTCATCTTACATAATGTTTCTTGTAAGGCTAAAAGCTGTTCCATCTTAACGGAAATATGATTCAATAACTCACCTTATTTCATGGTATGATTATATCAGAAATGTTGTATTTATGCTAATTTGACGACAAAGTCCCTTCGTTATTTTGCCATGTTCATAACTCTTTAAAAAAATCATATTCAAACACGGATTGGGTAGAGCTATCCACAAATGATAGTGAAATCATTTTGTATAGGAAAAATATAGATACAATCTGTTGATAACTTGGATACAAAAAAATTCGGTTGGCAGAATTACCGACAAAAAAACTCTACCAGCCTAATCACTCATAATAAAAATCAGAAAAATAATTTTCGGCATTTTTTTCACAATGGAAATATACTACCCGTGTACTGTAACCTCTATAACATTATACTATAGTGTATTTTGTATACTGACTATTTTGTTCTAAAAATACTCTATAGCGGTAATAGTAAAAATTGCTAATAAAAAAACAATCACACATGTACTTGTGTGACTGCTCTGTTTCTACCTCGCATTCTCCGTCTTATAATCTTCCACTATTCTATACTTCCTGCTTGGGCTTGTTGTGTCATACCTGTTTTGGTATACTCCGTCATCATCCACCCAATAGTAAGTACCGTTCACGGCAGACTTTATATAGCAGTTTACAAACAGATATGAGTCCTTTCCGAAGCAATAGTCTTTACCGGCTATATTCTTCCACTGTGACTTGGCATATTTATAATCTTTTTCCACATACCACCATCTTTTGTTGTCATTGTAATCTTTTATCCATCCGCTTACAAAGTTTCCGCTTATATAACCGCCTTCTATATGAAACCAAGGGTTATACCTGCTTGCGATTCTACCCGTAGCCTTTACAACGGCACCCTCTTCAAGATTTTTTATAACGGCTGCCGATGTATTCGGGGACATTCTTACTCTTATTCCGCTGCCTACTATGGTAAGCTTTGCACTTATAGGTATCTCATTATAACCGGTACTGCTGCTTTTACCTTCATAACTCGGTCTTGCAAATCCGACTATCTTATAGCCTCTGCCTGATAAACTTCTGGTTCTGTTCATCACCATGCCGCCGTTTGCAATATTTCCGCTGCCGGTATTCCCTTCTATGGTTTCATAAGTTCCGTCACCGTTTACGGATATTACCAATCCGGCATGGTTTACATTTCTGCCTCTTCCTGCCGCATCGGTTATAATAAGTACAATATCGCCTCTTTTTCCTGTAGAAAACAACATCCCCTTATTCTTATAATGGGTAAGTACGGCTTCGGTCGATGCAGTCTTCATACCGTCACAAAATATACTCCCGGCGCCGCTCATTCTGAAAATATCCCACAAAAATACCACACACCACGGATACGTGGCACTGCCGTTATCAAAAACCTCTCTGCCATAATAGTCGGTATTGAACACTACATTATTGCTCTCAGGCGGATTCTCACTCACACCGATATATTCTCTTGCCTTGCTTATAACATTGTCAACTACAGCCATATATCTCCTTTCAAAAAAAGACCGCAGAAAACCTGCAGTCCGTATTTCATCACTTTATTTTGATATCTCCATCAACTATCTCTATCTTACCCTCTTTTAAGAGATGACCGACAGCCCTCTTAAATGCGTTCTTGCTGAGTTCAAGCTCAGCCTTTATTCTGTCGGGAGAAACGCTCTCATCAAAACTAAGCTTCCGCCTCTTCTTTCCATTATACCGTATAAAACATCCGCATCCTTTACAAGCTGTACATATGCTTTTTTTCTTGGGCTTAGATCAAGCTTGCCGTCCTCTCTCACTCTGATTACTCTAAGGTCAAGTCTGTCTCCCGGCTTCACATTTTCAAAGTTCTCGTTTGGAGGAATCATTCCGTTATACTTATCGTCTACAGCGACAAAGATACCCATCTTTTTGATTTCAAATACCGTACCGACCACTTCATCATCTTTTTTGTACGGGCTGTTTGTCGACAGGCGGGAATATACCTTTGCACTGGCTGCCAGTCTGTGACTCTTATCCTCATACAGATATACAAGTACCTCGTCTCCCTCTTTTACCTTACCAAGTGTCTCCTTAAAAGGCAAAAGCACGTCTCTTTCAAGTCCTATATCCAAAAATGCACCGATTCCTGTAGTCGACTTTACAAAAAGTCTGCCAATCTCACCTACCAAAAGCTTCGGCTTCCTTGTGGTTGCAATAAGTCTGTCTTTGCTGTCACGGTATATAAATACCTCAATCTCGCTTCCGACTTCACAGTCTTTAGGAACTTCCTTCATAGGAAGCAGCACATCTTCACCGTTTCCGTCTGTAAGATACACACCGAAATCCTTTTTTCTGTCCACCTTAAGACTCTGTATCTTTCCTAATTCCATAACTCCCCCTTAATAATCAAACTTAACAACAGCATATGTATCACCGTTTTTATCCGCCAAATTTATAATATAAGAATTTCGTTCTTTGTAATTCTCGGCAATATTATATCATGTAATACGGCCGCTTTCTTATATTGTACACCTATTTTTTTTACTTTAAAATCCTTGTCGATAAGGTTTCTTGCCTTACTGACATATATTGCATTATTCATATGGTGATTTGTATCCAGGTCGTTCTTAGTGACAATGATTTCGTCACCAAGCTCATAATCACTTGGAATATCAAATTTTCTGACAATTTTTGTCATTTCCATGTGTTTATCATTACCTGCCAGATACTTACCAAGCGCCTCATCTGTAGGTTTTGTAGGCCTTTTATTGTCCAAATCGTAATGAAACCATATGGAATCCGCCTTAACCAAAAACTCATCGTTTTCATCCTTTAGAAAGAAATTTCTAAAACCGTAGAAGCTCTTAAAAGCATATGCAAATGTGCCCACTTCCACTCTTTGTCCGAGAACCGGCAATCTGCTTATATCTATCTGCCATGAATTGACCCACCAGGCTTCTCTCTTACCCTGTAAGTATTCTATTCCAAGTCCCAAATCTTCAGATTGAAATGTTGAACAGTCTTGGAACAAATTCAAAAGCCCAAGTAATGACAGCTCTCCGTCTTCCCCCAACTCACTGTATCTTATTCTTTCATTAAATGAATACATTATCTACCTAACCTAACCTTTTAAGAGGGATTTAAAATATTCAAATATGCCCTCACCTACAACCGTATCATCTCTTCTTTGCTCATATGACATTCTTTCAGGATGAAACTGTGTCGCCACTATCGGCAAATCCTTATGAAGCAGCGCTTCACAAACTCCGTCATTTGCTTCCAAAACGGATATCAGACCTCCACCGAATTTTTTTACTCCCTGATGATGTGCGGAATTTACACAAAATTCTTTGCCGTACAGGTTTTCAAACAGATTGTCCCCTACAATACTTTTCACACTGTGTACGCTGTCAACTCCGTTCTTTCTTGAATGTGTATCTTTTGTCTTCAAGTCCTGATAAAGACTCCCTCCAAAGTACACATTGATAAGCTGCATACCTCTGCAAATACCGAGTACAGGCTTTTTTTCCTTTACAAAAGCATCCAAAACATCCCACTGCGCCTTATCAAGCTCTCTGTCAGGCTCATCTGAGCCGTTCATCTCTTCGCCATAATATTTCGGATCCATATCTCCTCCGCCCGGTAAAAGTAATCCGTCACATTTTAGCGCCTCTTCTACATCAAGTGTATTTATAACTTCAATATCGTTTGCTTTTAATGCCGCAATATAATTTGTCAAACTCTCCGTCCCCGCCAGTGCCACCTTCATAAAAATTCCTCATCCATATACTAAAAAACTCCCACAAACTTCTGTTTGAATGGGAGTTTTAAAAGCTGGGCTACTAGGATTCGAACCTAGAAATGCTGGAGTCAGAGTCCAGTGCCTTACCATTTGGCGATAACCCAAAACTGACTTTAATAGAATACTGCACTTATATACATTTGTCAATAGCAAAATGAACTTTTTTTAAAAAATTTCAAATAAATAGAGCCTATTAAAAAGGCCCTATCTTACAAAAAAATTTTTATTCCCATCTTTCAAATAAATCTTCAAACTTCAGTGTATCATCTTTTTTAATAACTTTACTTCTTCCATCCCCGTAGTCATAGCTGAAGGTTGTCCACAAGTTTCTCTTTCCGAATCCTATTTTTACAAGTTTATCCAGAATGATACCGCCCTGTGGAAGCTCTTTTTTCAAAAAGTCGCAAAGTTCATCAAGAGTTTTTATATCGACAAAATCATTTATACCCTGCTTAAAGGTTATAGACTTATACTCATTGTCGTCTTTATCATAAATCCTTATATGCTTCATATTTTGATTGAAGTTATTTATTCTCTCGGCTGTTTCATTGCCCTCTATAAGAGAAAAACCTCCCTGCATATAGGCCTTTTCTATCTTATAATCCTTTAATGTATCATCTTTCTCGGTTTCTCTTTCGATGTTCACATTTTTACCGTCATACTTCACATCATAAATATCGCCTTTAAAATCCATATATTTTAAGCGTGAACAGGTAGCATTTGCAACCATGCATTTTACACTTGCCTCTTCCTGAAATCCCTTTTTAAGGCTTGGCTTTGAAAACTCTTTTTTATCCCCTTTAGACTTTGAGTATTCAGCCATATCATCGTCAGAACTTTTAGGCTTTGATATATTCATCATTAGAGAAACCGCTATTATCGCTACCGCAACTGCCGCTATAATAATTACATTCATACCTTCTTTCTTACATCCGCCTTTTTATCTTCTTTAGCAATAAGTACCATACAGCTTCTGCCTTCAACAGATATGGTTCTCTGATTTTTTACCTTAACAACTTCTTTCTTAAAAGGTAAATTTATATCAGCTGTATTTACAAGCACATTCCAAGTGCTTCCCCTCTTTATAGTAGGGAGTGAAAACTCGTGGCTGTCCCAATGCATATTTAAAATAATATATACATCCTGTTTTCCTTCTATAAGTACACCCATCTGCCTGTTGTAGTACTCAAAATCAGGTTTCCAAACCTGCATTCCGTGTATGGAGATCTTTTGCTTATCATCTGTCAGAATATACTTTCTTCTGAAATCAAGCATTTCTCTAAAAAATTCTAAGAAATCCTTGTTCTTATTTACAAGCTTCCAGTTAAAATAGCTTGTATCATTGTCCTGACAGTAGGTATTGTTATTGCCGCCCTTTGACTGTAAAACTTCATCGCCGCTGCATACCCCTATGGCACCTCTTGAAATCATCAAAAGAAAGATTGCATTCAGATACATTCTCTTTCTAAGATTCATTACCTGCAGTTTCTTTGTATCTCCCCTCAAAACCGCAGTTCCATGAGAAGTTCATATTCGAGCCGTCCGCATTGTCCTCACCGTTTTCTTCATTGTGCTTATAGTCATACCTGTATATATCCGCCAAAGAAAATCCGTTGACATCCGCAATAAAGTTTAAATAACCGTTTTTATTTCCTAGAACATTTGAGACGAAGGGAACCATGCCCTCATCACCCTTTAGGTACTTTCTCATATTGTTCATATATTCATAGTCCATGGAGATGACATTGTCGGATTTGATATCATATATCTTATTTGAAAAAATAAACTTGCAGTCAAGCAGATAAGGATCCTTTACAATCTCGTCACAGTAGTTGACTCCTGCAAGATGGAAACCGTCTATATGATATTCAAGTTTCCAAAATCTGAGTACATCTATAATATATCCGATACTTTTTCTCTCAAAGAAAAATTCCTGTATAACTCCTATTCCGGCTTCATGCATAGACTTTACCATAGCTTTGTACTCATTTACAGGATTTCTGTATCTCCTTGTAGTATAGCTTGCCTTAGGCGCAAAATTAAGACTGTTTGTATATCCCCAATAATTGAGCGTTATCTTCTCTTTTTTCTCTTTCTTTTCTTTGTCAAACAGTGAGAAAAAGCTTCCGGCGCTTCTTATAAACTCGTCAAACTCTGTAGCAGGCATTATATCTATAAAATCCGCTCCGATTTCTTTCAAATAATCAACCTTTTCAAGAATTCCTTTAAATGTACCTTTGTCCACTATCCTTGAAGTATTCGACTTTGTAAATCCCCTTGCGTGAAGTCTGTATATAAATGAGGAATCTAAAGACTTATCCTCTATAGCCTTCACATTTTCAAGGTCATTTCCCCATTCAAAAGCGGCTATATATACAGGGCTTCTTCTCGGATTGTCTATCAGACTCACTTTACCGAAGCTGTCTTTTCCTGAAAAGCTCTTGCCGTACTCATCCGCAAACAGCCCTTTCTCGTCTTCAAGCGCATACTCGATGTTCTTTTTCAGGCGCATATCCACCTGCATAAACCAAACATCACCTATTCGTGATTCAGGCGGAAACTCTATTTTTTCCACCGCCTCTTCCACATTTCTCTCATAAAGGTTTATATAAAGTCTCTTACACTTTCTTATAACCTTTATGCAAAAAAAAAGAGGGCGTGACGGTAATTCCTGTCGGATAATAAAAACTCTTATCTCTGTCAACTCTTACTGCCATAACGACCTCCTTTAAGTATACATATTATATTTCTATATCCAGTTCTACCGGACAATGGTCTGAGCCTAAGATTTCACTGTGAATCTTGGCTTCTTTTATTCTATCTTTTAATTTAGCAGATACTATAAAATAGTCAATACGCCAACCGACATTTTTTGCTCTGGCGCCTCCCATATAGGACCACCATGAGTAAGCATCCGCCTTGTCAGGGTATAATACTCTGAAACTGTCTACAAAACCTGAGGACAAAATAACATCCATCTTTGCCCTCTCCTCATCTGTAAATCCGGCATTTTTTCTGTTTGTCTTCGGATTCTTAAGATCTATTTCCGTATGTGCCACATTCAAATCACCGCAGAATATTACAGGCTTATTCTTTTCAAGTTCCAAAATATACTTAAGAAAAGCATCTTCCCAGGTCATTCTGTACTCAAGCCTTGTAAGCCCTCTTTGAGAGTTCGGAGTATAGCAGGTAATCATATAAAAGTCTTCATACTCCGCAGTAATCACTCTACCCTCATTGTCATGCTCCTCTATTCCGATACCGTAAGTCACATTGAGAGGCTTATCCTTGGTAAATATTGCCACTCCGGAATATCCCTTCTTGGCTGCATAATTCCAGTAGTCATAATATCCCGGAAGGTCAAGCTCTATCTGACCTTCCGAGAGCTTTGACTCCTGTATGCAGAATATATCCGCATCAATATCTCTGAAAAAATCCAAAAATCCCTTTGTCACAGCCGCTCTGAGACCGTTGACATTCCATGAAATCATCTTTTTCATATCAGTCGTCACTCTCTTCATCTGCAGAAACTGTGTATGTGAATCTCTTTCTTGCCATCTCATCGGAGTCAAGATACTCATCATATGTGGTAATCTTATCTATAAGACTTCCATTTATAATCTCCATGATTCTGTTGGCTGTAGTCTGCACCACCTGATGATCTCTTGATGAGAAGATCAGTACACCCTTGAACTTTTCAAGTCCGGTGTTGAGTGCCGTAATGGACTCCATATCAAGGTGGTCGGTAGGCTCGTCAAGAATAAGCACATTTGCTCCGCTTATCATAAGCTTTGAGAGCATACAGCGCACCTTCTCACCACCTGAAAGCACATTTACCTTCTTTACGCCGTCTTCACCTGCAAAAAGCATTCTGCCGAGGAAGCCTCTTACATATGTGGCATCCTTATTCTCAGAATATCCTGTCAGCCAGTCAACTATTGTTTCATCACCTGAAAAGTCCTTTGTATTATCCTTAGGGAAATAGCTCTGTGTGGTGGTAAGTCCCCATTTAAAGCTTCCACTGTCAGGCTCCATCTCTCCGGCAAGTATCTTAAACAGCACCGTCTTTGCCTTCTCGTTAGGTCCTACAAGTGCCACCTTGTCCTCTCTGTTGAGTACAAAGCTTATATTGTCAAGGATTTTCTCACCGTCAATTGTCTTTGAAAGATTCTCAACGGTAAGCACCTCATTTCCTATCTCTCTGTTCGGTCTGAAGTCTATATAAGGATACTTTCTTGATGAAGGCTTGATATCGTCAAGTTCTATCTTTTCCAAAGCTCTCTTTCTTGAAGTAGCCTGCTTTGACTTTGAAGCATTTGCAGAGAATCTTTGAATAAACTCCTGCAACTCCTTGATCTTTTCTTCTTTCTTTCTGTTGGCTTCCTTCATCTGGCGAACCATAAGCTGACTTGACTCATACCAGAAATCATAGTTTCCGGCATAGAGCTGTATCTTACCGTAGTCTATATCCGCAATCATTGTACATACTTTATTTAGGAAATATCTGTCATGAGATACAACTATTATTGTGTTCTCAAAGTTGATAAGGAACTCTTCAAGCCATGCAATAGCATCCAAGTCAAGGTGGTTTGTAGGCTCGTCAAGCAAAGTATGTCGGGATTACCGAAGAGTGCCTTTGCAAGAAGTACCTTTACCTTAAGGTTTGAAGGCATATCGCTCATCAATGTATAGTGATGTTCGGTATCCACGCCAAGTCCGTTTAAAAGCGCTGCCGCATCCGACTCCGCTTCCCAACCGTTCATATTGGCAAACTCGCCCTCAAGGTCGGCCGCCTTTATACCGTCTTCTTCGGTAAAGTCAGGTTTTGCATATATTGCATCCTTTTCCTTCATTATCTCATACAGTCTTGCATTTCCCATGATTACAGTATCTAAAACCGTATATGCATCATACTTGAAATGATCCTGCTCTAAGAATGAAAGTCTCTCTCCCGGTGTTATAACCACATCACCGTTAGTAGGCTCTATCTGTCCTGAAAGTATCTTTAAGAATGTAGACTTTCCGGCACCGTTGGCACCTATAAGTCCGTAACAGTTGCCGGGTGTAAACTTTATATTAACATCTTCAAAAAGGGCTTTCTTTCCTAATCTAAGGGTTATTCCATTTGCACTTATCATTATTATTCTCCTAAGAGTTTATCAACCGCCGCCATCTTTGTACAAAGACACAGAAGCTTTGCGGCCATCTCCAAATCACCTACAGGCGGGAATGACGGGGCGATACGAATATTCTTGTCATGAGGGTCATTTCCGCCCGGGAATGTAGCTCCGGCACCTGTAAGTACAACTCCGGCTTTCTTACATTTTGATACTACTTCTTTTGCACATCCGTCCATAGTATCAAATGATATGAAGTATCCGCCCTTCGGCTTTGTCCAACTTGCTATTCCAAGTCCGCCAAGCTCGCTCTCAAGTGTATCAAGCACCATCTCAAACTTAGGTCTGAGTGAGTTTGCGTGCTTTTTCATATGTTCCACCATACCGTGGATATCTTTAAAATATCTTACATGTCTAAGCTGATTTACCTTGTCATGTCCGATTGTCTGCATCTTCAACTGCTTCTTTATATCCTCAAGATTGTTATGTGATGTGGCAAGTGCCGCAATACCTGAACCCGGGAATGTAACCTTTGATGTTGAAGCAAACTTATATACAAGATCCGGATTTCCCGCTCTCTTACACTCAGCCAAAATCTCAATCAGATGATCCTGGTCAAGGTCATAGAGATGGTGAATTGTGTATGCATTATCCCAGTAAATTCTGAAATCCTTAGCTGCAGGTTTTAATCTTGCAAATCTTCTTACAACTTCGTCTGAGTATGAGTTTCCTGTAGGGTTTGAATACTTAGGTACGCACCAGATTCCCTTTATTGAATCATCGTTTTGTACAAGTTCTTCTATCATATCCATATCAGGGCCGCTCTCAAGCATCGGTATACATACATTCTCAAAACCGAAGTACTCTGTTATTGCAAAATGTCTGTCATATCCCGGTACGATACATAAGAATTTTACTTTATCAAGCTTACACCAAGGTGTTGAACCCATTACTCCATGTGTATATGATCTTGAGATACAGTCATACATTACATTAAGACTTGAGTTTCCGTAGATGATAAGGTTGTCAGCCGGAACCTCCATCATATCTCCCATAAGTTCCTTTGCCTCAGGGATACCGTCAAGTACACCGTAGTTTCTGCAGTCCGAGCCGTTCTCACTCATAAGGTCCGCATCCGATGAAAGTACATCCATAAGTCCCATTGAGATATCAAGCTGCTCCTGTGAAGGCTTTCCTCTGCTCATGTCAAGTTTCAAGTCTTTAGCCTGCATAGCCTTATATTCAGCCTTCAGGCTTTTCTTTAATTCCATCAATTCTTCTTTTGTCAAATCTGCGTATGGCATCTTTATAATCTCCTAACTACTTATTCCTGCTTATTTCTTCAAGCTTTTCCTTCAACTCTTCAAGCTTTTCCTGACTCTTTAAGATCTTTGATCTTTGATCAAATACAAGCTCATCTTCTCTCAAAAGATCATTGGCAGCCACATACTCTCCGATAACCATTTTGTATGACTTTATAATGTCTTCTTCTATCTTTATGTCTCTTTTCAGCTTTGTTATATCGGCCAATTCTTTACCCTTATTCAAAGCCGACTGTGCTATCTTCTGTCCTTCTTCTTTTGCAATACTTCCATATATGCTCAATTTCTTGAAAAAATCTTCCATATAGCCTCCTTTATTCAAATATACATAGTATAAATACTTAAATGAGTTTTAGCAAGTAAAAGCTTATATATCGGCAGATAAAATCATTTTAGTGCCATAAATGCCGCCATATTGCCTCTCTTCTCACCCATCACTCTGTGTGAATACAAAAGTTCTTTATTGCAGGCTGTGCATATGTTGGAAGTAAATATATTCTCCTCAGGTATTCCTGCATCTTTTAATACTTTTTCATTAGCTTTCCAAAGTGAGAGCCTAAAGTGGTCATCTCCGTCTTCCCTGAATATATTGTCCATATCTTCTTTATCAAAGTTTTTTGAAAACTCCTCATACACATCCGTGCTTACCTGATAACAGTCTGCACATATGCCGGGACCTATACAGGCAATTATATCCTTTGCCTTGCTGAAAAAATGCCTGTTCATCTCTTTTACCATAACCGCACCCATTCTTTTACAGGTACCTCTCCAACCTGAATGTGCCAGCCCTATTACATTATTTACCCTGTCATAAAAATAAAGGGGAATACAGTCTGCAAAAAAAGCTCCTAATGCAATGCCCCCTTTCATTTGTTATAAGTCCGTCAATATTTCTGTAGTCTCTCTCAAACAGCACTCCCTTGCCCTTATCGGCCGCACTCACCACTCTTACATTGGTGGAATGTTCCTGATAAGATAAAGTAAAGCTTTCAAGTTCAACACCCAAAGCCTGTGCCATTCTTTTGTAGTTTTCAAGTACACCTTCCCTGTTATCAGGCTCTCTGCTGAAACTTAGGTTCATAGTCGCATACACACCTGTACTTACTCCGCCTATCTTTGTGGAAAAGCCCTGTACTATATTGTCATATTTTTCCAATGCGTCAAATGACAGATATTCCACACCGTTTTTGGCTCTTTTAAGTGTAAGAATATTCTTATCATTCTTTTTTTAATATCTTCAATAAAACGCTCCTTTTATCCCAGTCAATATTTGACCCCATTATACCTATGCAGTCAAATCTTATGTTCATATTAAAGTAATGATTTTCATTTAAGAAAAATCTTGCCATGTTTTTTATCTTTTGCCGCTTTTTAAAATCTACAGCCTCAAGCGGATAACCGAAGCTCTGATCCTTTCTGTATTTTACTTCTATAAAAAGCAGTGTATTATCTTCCCTTGCTATGATGTCTATTTCACCGAATCTGTTTTGATAATTTCTCTCCAAGATTTTTACTCCGCGGCTTTTTAAAAACTCCACAGCCATATCCTCTCCGAGGCTTCCTATCTTACGCTTATTCACCGACAAAGTTTCCTATAAAAGATCTTCTGTGTATATCACAGGCACCGTACGCTTTCAGAGCTTCTATATGCTTGGCTGTACCGTATCCCTTATTGGATGCAAATCCGTACTCAGGATAGATTTTGTCATATTCAAGCATCAGTCTGTCTCTTGTCACCTTTGCAAGTATACTTGCAGCCGCGATGTTGACACTCTTTGCATCTCCCTTTACTATACCCACCTGCTTTATATTTATATCAGGGATATGCACCGCGTCCACCAGCAAAATATCAGGTGTCTTACTAAGCTTTGATATCGCCTCTCTCATAGCTTCATATGTGGCCTGCAGTATGTTTATCTCATCTATAAGGGCATTTGAGGCAATACCTATTCCGTAAGCAATCGCCTCCTGTTTTATCTGATCAAACAGCACATCTCTTCTTTTTTCGGTTACCTTCTTTGAGTCGTTCAAAAACGGCAAGAATATATCTTTCGGCAATATAACCGCAGCCGCAACCACAGGTCCTGCAAGCGGTCCTCTGCCTGCCTCATCTATACCTGCAACCGCTCCCAAATCACTGTATTTATTTTCAAATTCTCTCATGCCCTCAAGTCTTTGTCTCTCAAGAGCAAGCTTTTCTTCACTTATTTTTCTCATATCCACCTACGGCATCTGCAATGTGATTCTACCGAGCTTACCCGACCTGAACTCGTTTACCAAAACCGAGGCCGCCTTGTCATAGTCGAGTTCTCCTCCCTTTTTGGTACATCCTCTTACGGTAGCTATCTTTATAAGGACAGCATTCTCGTCTTCACCTTCTTTAATATCAAATCTTTCTTCCAAAACTTCAGGCCTGTTTTTTAAAAGCCATTTGATAAGTTCAAGTCCAAGTTCTCTGATATCTATAATCATATCGTTTATAGAGCCGATAAATGCAATCATCTCTCCGACTCTCTCATCCTCAAACTTCGGCCACAGTATTCCCGGAGTGTCCAAAAGTTCCACCTGACCTTTAAGCTTTATCCACTGATTGCCCTTTGTCACACCCGGCTTATTGCCTGTCTTTGCCATAGCTCTTCCTGAAACGGTATTGATAAGAGTCGACTTCCCAACATTCGGAATTCCTGCAACCATCGCCCTTACCGGTCTGTTCTTTATACCTCTTTTGGCATCTCGCTCTCTCTTATCCTTAGACACATTCTCTATCGCTTTTATAAGTGAGTTGACACCGTTTTTTTGCCTTGAGTCCATGAACATACACTCATAGCCCTGTTCCTTATAATAACTTGCCCATCTTATGTTGGCATTTTCATCCGCCAAATCCGCCTTATTCAGTATGATAATTCTTGACTTACCCGTGCCAAGCCCCGTTATCTCGGGGTTTCTTGTAGCTTCTGGAGCTCTGGCATCTGTCATCTCTATAATAATATCCACAAGCTTTATGGCATCTGACATGGCACGCTTTGCCTTGGTCATATGCCCCGGATACCACTGTATTTTCATAAAAAATCCTTTCGTATACTTATCTGATAAAACCTATTCTTTTTATAGGCAACAATCTTATCCATGCATTACCTATTATCATATCCTTTGTTATATTGCCTATAGTGGAAGTTCTGGAATCTTCACTTCCCACCCTGTTATCTCCAAGTACAAAATACTCCTTTGACATAAGCTGTATCTCTTCTGTGGCCAAACCTCCTGTACTCGCTTCACAAAACTTCTCAAGCGCCTTTCCGTTTATATAGACATAGCCGTCCTTTATATTTACCGTCTCCCCCGGAAGGCCTATTACTCTTCTGATACATACTCTGCCGTCTCTGTTTTTAAATGCTATTACATCAAATCTTTCGGCTTGAAGAATGTGTATGCCGCCTTGTTTATAAGCGCCGCTTCACCCTGTTCTATCTGTGGCGACATTGACTGCCCCACCATATATGTTCTGTCCCCGAATATGAATACTACAAACCATGCAAGTGAAAGTATCACCGCCAGTTGCATAAGAGTATCAAGTACAATTAAAAATTTTGATTCCTGTTTCTTTATTTTCATCTGTTGCCCTGTTTTTTTATTCTGTTTTTTGTTAAACTACTGTATAGTACTGTATTAAAGTTCTCTTTTAGAACTTCGTTTTATTATAGCATATAGGAGAAGACTATGGAATATCGTATCGAGCATGACTCTATGGGAAATATAGAGGTGGAAGCGGACAAATATTTCGGTGCACAGACAGCCAGAAGCCTGTCAAACTTTAAAATAGGCACCGAGAAGATACCCCTTGAGGTTATAAGAGCATTTGCATATCTGAAAGCGGCCTGTGCCACAACAAATAACGAGCTTGGTAAGCTTTCAAAAGAAAAGGCGGATATAATAAACGCCGTTTGTAAAGAAATACTTGAAGGAAAACTTGATGAGCATTTTCCGCTTTCGGTATGGCAGACCGGCAGCGGCACTCAGAGCAATATGAATGTCAACGAGGTCATTACAAACAGAGGCAATGAACTCGCAGGTAAGAGATTGCTTCATCCCAACGACGATGTAAATATGTCACAAAGCTCAAATGATACCTTTCCTGCCGCAATGCATATAGCGGCATTGATTGAAATCAGTGATAAATTACTGCCTTCACTTAATGAACTTATACTTGCTTTTAAGAAGCTTGAAGAGGAGAATGCAGGCATCGTAAAATCAGGCAGAACACATTTGCAGGATGCCACTCCGATAGCTTTCTCACAGGAAATCAGCGGTTGGAGAGCTTCACTTGAAAACGACTATAATCAGATAAATGTCTCACTTGAGTTTATCAAAAAGCTTGCACTCGGAGCCACCGCCGTTGGTACCGGACTTAACTGTCCTAAGGGTTTTGACATATCTGTAGCAAAAAATATTTCAAAGCTTACAGGTAAGGAATTTATCACGGATAGCAACAAGTTTCACGCTCTTACCTCAAAGTCGGAGCTTTCCTTTGTACATGGCGGCTTATCTTCACTGGCAACGGACCTTATGAAAATAGCCAATGATATCAGATGGCTCTCAAGCGGTCCAAGATGCGGACTCGGTGAAATATTTATACCTGAAAACGAACCAGGAAGTTCTATAATGCCCGGCAAGGTAAACCCTACACAGTGTGAATCCATGACTATGGTATGTGTACAGGTTATGGCAAATAATGTCGCCGTAAATATGGCTTCAAGTCAGGGCAATTTTGAGCTGAACGTATTCATGCCCGTACTTATTCACAACTTCCTGCAATCCGTAAGACTGCTCTCTGACGGTATGGACTCCTTCAGAGTACACTGTGTATGCGGAATAAAGGCAAACAGACAAAAGATGCATGAAAATCTTCACAATTCACTGATGCTTGTAACCGCCATCAGCCCGTATATCGGCTATGAATCGGCAGCAAAAGTAGCAAAGCTTGCACATAAGGAAAATATATCACTGAAAGAAGCTACTCTAAAACTTGACTTAATGACTGAAGAAGAGTTTGATAAGGTTTTTAAACCTGAAGAAATGGTATAGAAAGGATTTGTAAAGGATTTATATGGCAAAAACAAAAAGTCCTGACATGACAAAGGGCAATATAACCGCACAGCTTTTATTATTCTTCTTTCCGATACTGCTGGGAACATTCTTTCAGCAGCTCTACAATACCGCCGATGCGGTCATAGTTGGACAGAATGTAGGAAAGCTGGGGCTTGCGGCGGTAGGAGGTACTACAAGTACGCTGATAAACCTCTTTATCGGAATATTCGTCGGTCTCTCGTCAGGATTCAGTGTAATTATTTCACAACACTTCGGCGCCAAAAACCACAAACTTGTAAGTGAATGTGTACACACGGCAATTACGTTCTCAATTATAGTAGGTATAGTGGTAAGTATATTTGGTGCTATATTTTCAAAGACTATGCTCTCATATATGAATGTGCCTGAAGATATAATGCCTATGGCAATCCCTTATCTTCAAATCTACTTCCTCGGACTTGCACCGAACCTTATCTACAACATGGGTGCAGGACTTTTAAGGGCTGTAGGCGATTCAAAGACTCCGTTGATTTTTCTTATTATCAGCTGCTTTATCAATATAATACTTGATATCCTTTTGATAAATATATCGGTATGGGCGTGGTCGGAGCGGCTGTCGCCACAGTCACCTCACAGGTGGTCAGTGCAATACTTGTTATAGTAGTGCTTTCTCGCAGAAAGGACGCGCTGAGACTTTTTATAAGAAAGCTGCATATCAACTTCTCAGAGTTAAGAAAGATGGTCAGCATAGGTACCGCCGCCGGAATGCAATCCGCGATGTACACTATTGCAAATATACTTATACAGGCTTCCATCAACACTCTGGGAACAGATACCATTGCCGCCTTCACAGCCTACGGCAAAATAGATACTCTGTTTTGGATGACAATACAGTCACTCGGTATCTCCGTAACCACATTTACAGGACAAAACTTCGGCTACGGAAACAAAGAAAGAGTAAAAAAGGGTATCATACACGGAATGATTCTTTCCGTTGTGATTACCGGAATAGTTATGCTCTTACTGAAGCTTTTCGGCAGAAGCATCTATACACTGTTTACAAATGATAAAAGCGTACTTGATATAGGTACAGATATGCTCAACTTTATGGTTGTCGCATTCCCGACCTATATCACCATTGAGATATTCTCAGGCTCGCTTCGCGGTATAGGTGACAGCTGGATACCTATGATAATGACTGCAAGCGGCGTATGTGTACTGAGAATAGCATGGATAATAGTGATGGTACCTAAGTACCCGAATATCTTCACCATACTTTGGGCTTATCCGCTCTCATGGGTAACCACAAGTATACTGTTTATCATATATATGTTTTTATTCAGCAAGATGAGGCGTTGGTTAAAAGATAATATATATTAAAAAAAGGGTTGGTGTGACTCATTTAAGTTACACCAACCCTTTTATATAGTTATCGGGGTTTTCTTATCTCTATGCCCCTTGACTCTATATTCTTTCTTATATTAAGCATCTGTACATCCGTACCTGCTATCACATCGGCACATTCTTTAAGCTGTCTTTCCACATCCTCGGAGTCGATGAACTCCTTCTTATACTTAAGCTGATGGTCAAGGCTTGCCCAAAAATCCATAGCAATTGTCCTTATCTGTACTTCCACTCTCATAGGCTGCTTTTTATCCGAGAAAAATACAGGTATTTCAACTATAAGATGATAGGAACGGTATCCGTTTTCTTTAGGTTTCTTTATGTAGTCCTTGACTGCAATAAGCTTTACATCATCCTGCCTTGTAAGCATATCGGCAACTTCATAGATGTCGTCCAGAAATGAACATATGACTCTGATACCTGCAACATCGTCCAGATTTTTTACTATGGATTCAAGTGTCAGCGGCAGTCCGCGCCTTTTCAACTTTTCCACTATGCTCTTAGGCTTTTTTACTCTGGATTTTATCACCTCAATAGGATTTCTCCTGTTCTTTACAGAAAGCTCATCATTTAAAACCTCAAGCTTTGTTTTCACCTCTCTGATAGCACAGGTATACATCATCATTGCTTCCTGAAATTTCTGTGCCATTTCATGTATTTCATCCGGTATCTGTACCAAATCAGGAACCTGTACAATGGACTGTTCCAACTCATTATTCGGATTATTTGATATATACATAAGTTCTCCCGCCTGTATGTGGGCAAAATAAACCTGTCCACATCAAAATTTTATTTTAAAATAGAATCGGCCGCTTCATCAAGCCAAGGTGCCTGCACATATTCTACAAGACCTGCATCAACCTGCTTTGCCACCTCAGGGTCAATCGGGATCTTTGCAAGAACTTTAAGTCCCTCTTCTTTAGCAATCTCATCAATGTGGCTCTTACCGAATATCTCATGTCTGTGTCCACAGTCAGGGCACTCAAAATAGCTCATATTCTCAACCAAACCGAGTATAGGTACATTCATCTTCTTAGCCATATTTACAGCCTTGGTAACAATCATTGAAACCAGCTCCTGCGGACTTGTAACTATTATGATGCCGTCTACAGGTATTGACTGGAATACTGTAAGCGGAACATCTCCTGTACCCGGAGGCATATCCACAAACATATAGTCGATATTATTCCATACGGTATCCTTCCAAAACTGCTTTACAACACCTGCTATTACAGGTCCTCTCCATATAACAGGGTCCGTCTCATTCTCCAAAATAAGGTTTGTACTTACCACATTGATTCCTGTATTTGTAACTGCAGGAACCATAAGCTGGTCGTATGTTACTCCAAGCTTTCCGCTAAGTCCGAATGCCTTAGGTATTGAAGGTCCTGTAATATCTGCATCGATAATACCCACTCTGAATCCCTTTGTCATAGCCTTTACAGCCATAAGAGATGTTACAAGGCTCTTACCAACGCCTCCCTTTCCGGAGACAATTCCTATAACTTTATTCACACTGCTTTGAGGGTCGAGCTCTTCCCTGAATTCATTATTTGCCATATTAAAACCACATAGACCTAAGTCTATGATTTCCTTTCTTACCAAAATCTTGTACCGAAACACAGTACCATATTATTATACTAAAAGACTCAACATTTTTCCATGTATTTAATCTGCCTGTATTATATTTTCTCAACCACCTTTACGTTCTCACTGCCAAGTCTCTGCGCTAAAATCTCACAAGCCTTATCTGCAGGCACGCACCACTCACCTCCAAGATCCTTTTTTGCTCTCTCTTTTTTCAAATAGATGATGACGCTGTCATTGCCGTTTAATGTACCTATATCCGAAAGCAGATTGCCGAGGTCCTCTTCATAACTTGCCTTATCAGGATACTGTATCCAAAGTTCTTTCTTTATTCTTCCGAACTCTCTCACAGTCTCTACAATAAGCTTTCCCTCTTCCTCTCCCGAGGTGTCCACTCTTCCTTTGACAAAGACCTTTCCGCCTTCAATAAGCTCGCTGCCGTAGCCCTCAAACGCCTTCGGAAATACTACAAGCTCTATTCTCCCGTACATATCCTCCAGAGTACATATGGCCATCATATCGCCTTTTTTTGTAAACCTTTTATTCACCTCGGTAAGCAGACCTCCGACTACCACCTTTCTGCCCGAATCAAGCAAAATATTGCCGTCCTCATCGGGATAAAAGTCTATACTTCTGGCATCTGCATACTTTTCAAGCATCGGGATATACTCTTCCAAAGGATGACCGCTTACATACATTCCGAGTACTTCCATCTCATACTTTAAAAGTTCTTCTTTTTTGTACTCTTCTATATGTATCATCTCTGACACAAAACTGTCTTTATCATCATCAGCCACCACATCAAAAAATGACATCTGTCCCGGGATTGTCGCCTTGCTCTCCTTGGACTTTTTATCACTCAAAAGCTCCGCGTTCAAAATCTTTTCATGTCTGTTGCCGTCCAGACCGTCAAGCGCACCGGCCTTTATAAAACTTTCAATACTCCTCTTATTCAAATCCTTTTGCGGCAATCTGTTGATAAAATTTTCAAGTGTCAGATATTTTCCGTTCAATGTCCTCTCTCTGACCAATGCATCCGCCACAGCCTTACCTACTCCCTTTATAGTGGCAAGTCCGAATCTGATTCCGTCCTTATCCACACTGAAGGCTCCCTCACCCAAGTTTACATCAGGCGGTAAAATCTTGATGCCCATATCCAAAAGGCTTCCCATATATTCTGACAGTTTTGCAGGATTGTCACTGACAGAGGTAAGCGATGCCGCCATAAATTCCTTCGGATAATAGTACTTAAGATAAGCGGTCTGATATGAAATCACCGCATAGCAGGCTGCATGTGACTTGTTGAAGGCATAGCTTGCAAAGTCAATCATTTCGTCAAAGATTCGATTTGCTATTTTTTCATCTATACCGTTTTTTATACAACCTGTAATGTTCTTTTCTTCATTTCCGTAGATGAAATTTTTTCTTTCCATCTCCATGACATGAGTTTTTTTCTTACTCATCGCACGACGAACCTCATCACTTCCACCCATAGTATACCCTGCAAGGTCTCTGACTATCTGCATTACCTGCTCCTGATATACAATACAGCCGTAAGTAGGCTCAAGTATTGAAATCAACTGTGGAGTATCATAGCTTACCTTGCCCTTTGAATTCTTTCCTTCAATGTACTTCGGTATAAAGTCCATAGGACCCGGACGGTAAAGTGAGATACCGGCTATGATATCTTCCAAATTTTCAGGCTTCAACCTCTTCATAAAGCTTTGCATTCCGCCGCTTTCAAGCTGGAACACCGCATCGGTCTTTCCGGTAGAGATGAACTCATACACCTTTTTATCCGCGTAATCTATCTTTTTAAGGTCAATATCCACACCGTGATTTTTCTTTATCATATCCAAGGCGTTTTGAAGTACCGTAAGTGTACGAAGTCCCAAAAAGTCCATCTTCAAAAGCCCCAGCTCCTCCAAGGTGGTCATTGTAAACTGTGTTGTCACCGCATCATCAATTCCAAGCGCAAGCGGCACATACTCCTCAACAGCCTTTTTTGAAATTACGACACCTGCCGCATGCATACTGGCATGTCTCGGCAATCCCTCAAGCTTTAAGCTGTAGTCAATAAGCTCATGTACCACCTCGTCACCGTCATAGAGTTCTTTAAGTTCTTTATTTCTTTCAAGTGCCAAACTCAGTGTGATATCCTTATCTCTCGGTATCATCTTTGCAATGCTGTCACATCTGGCATACGGAATCTCCATAGCCCTGCCCACATCTCTGATAACACCTCTTGCCTGTAATGTACCGAATGTGATTATCTGACACACTCTCTCACTGCCGTATTTATTTACCACATATTCAATGACCTCGCCTCTTCTCTCATCGGCAAAGTCCACATCTATATCGGGCATGGATACTCTCTCCCGGATTCAAAAACCTCTCAAAGATAAGATTGTACTTGATAGGGTCAATATCCGTAATACCCAGACAATACGATACCACACTTCCTGCCGCAGAGCCTCTTCCCGGTCCTACAGATATTCCCACACTTCTTGCATAATTTATATAGTCCCAAACTATCAAAAAGTAATCTATATAGCCCATGGTCTCTATGACTCCAAGCTCATAGTACATTCTCTTTTCTATCTCTTCACGGTTTTCATAATCTTTGTGGTAGTTTCTTTCAAAACCGCTCCTACATAAGCTCTCAAGGTACTCTTTGGCGGACATATTGTTCGGAACCTGATACTCAGGCAGCTTGGTCTCACCGAACTTTATCTCCACATTGCATATATCTGCAATCTTACCTGTATTTTCAATAGCCTCAGGCGCATACGGAAATAAGGCTCTCATCTCATCTTCAGACTTTAAAAAGAATTGTCCGCCTTCATATCTCATTCTGTCAGGGTCGGATACTGTCTTACCGGTCTGTATGCATAAAAGTATATCATGTGCCGTAGCGTCCTCAGCATTGATATAGTGGATATCATTGGTCGCCACAAGCGGAATATCCAGTTCCTTGCCTATCCTTACAAGTGACTGATTTACAAACTTCTGCTCAGGTATGCCGTGGTTTTGTAATTCCAGATAGAAATTACCTTCGCCAAAGAGGTCCTTATACTTTTTGCCACCTTTTTGGCATCATCTTCTCTTCCTCTTGATATAAGCTTCGGTATCTCTCCCGCCAAACAGGCTGAAAGAGCTATTATGCCCTCGTGATATTCCTGTAACAGTTCAAAGTCTATTCTCGGCTTGTAATAAAACCCTTCAGTAAAGCCTTTTGACACTATCTTTGTCAGATTCTCATATCCATTATTGTTTTTTGCCAATAAAATAAGATGATAGTATCTATCACCCTGCTTTGCCTGTTTTTCAAATCTTGATGAAGGGCTTACATATACCTCACATCCAAGTATCGGCTTTATACCGTTTGCCTTTGCCTCTTTATAAAAATCAATGACCCCATACATCACACCGTGGTCTGTGATAGCCAGTGAAGTCATGTTCAGTTCCTTTGCATGACTTATTATCTCTTTTATCTTACAGGACCCGTCAAGCAGTGAATATCCCGTATGTACATGTAAATGTGTAAAAGACATAGTTCTCCTTTTTTAAGTTCATATTGAGTATATTATATCATATTTTTGGAAATTGGAGAGTATCTGTGAAAAATTAATATGAAATATATTATGTAAATATATTTTATATTATTTTTCTTGTACTTTTCTTTACAAATGCTATAATAAACTCAACAATATAAGAAAGGAGAAGTTTTATGGCACAGACCGTTAATGTAAACTTTCGTATGGATGAAGCCGACAAGAAAAAAATGGAGAGCGTATGTAGTGAACTTGGACTCTCTATGAGTGCAGCCTTTACCATATTTGCCAAGAAGGTCGGTAGAGAGCATCGTATACCTTTTGAAGTTTCTGTGGATCCGTTTTTATTCTGAGAGTAATGTGGCTCATTTACGCCGAGGAGTGGCTGCCCTTAATGCCGGGCTTGGTGTAGAGCATGATATTATAGAGGAGTAAAACTTACGCATAAAATATGGTTTGATGAAGCATGGGAAGACTACCTTTATTGGCAAAGTCAGGATAAAAAAACTCTAAAACGTATTAATGGGCTGATCAAGGATATCGAACGCAATTATTTTGGACGGTATAGGCAAACCCGAGCCTCTTAAAGGCGAATTCAGTGGCTTTTGGAGCAGGCGTATCGATGATACCAATAGATTAATATATAGGATTTCTAATGAAGTTTTAGAAATTCTATCCTGCCGCGGACACTATAATTAATATAAATGGAGATATCACAAAGTATAAGAATTTTGTAATATCTCCATTTTAAACAATTGAACACTTATACATAATCTATTTATAGTAATCTTACTTTCCTATTTATATACTCACCCTATATTTTCACAATACTCTTTACAAAGTTCAAAATCACCCCCGCCTACGCGGGGAACACCCCAAATCCATAAGCTTTTTTCTTACCAAAGCCAGGATCACCCCTGCATACGCGGGGAACAATATATTACCGCTATAACTAAGCTCAAAACCTTATCTACTCAATCTTTTCCCTTTTTTATAAGCCTCTCTTGCCTCATTTAAACTCATTTGATTTGCACAATACTTTTCATCCGGATTTTCCTCCTGAATAAGATCATCATGCCATCCACAAACTTCACAAATGTCAAAAGAGTCCTCACTTTCAAATTCAAATTTACCACATACAGGACATTTATGTTTAGACATTGATTATACCTCCTAAGTTTCTTATTGAGCTTATTTTACTATATTAGCTGTCCATTAAAAATGCCTGCTTAAACTTTTTACAATTAACGCATTTCAAATATAAAAAGTGGGCTGAAAATCAACCCACTACAATACTTAACACGGAATCATTTTATTTTCATTTATTACAATGCATTTCCACGAACTCTGAAGCTGTCATTACCCTAGGATCCTCTATACCGGACTCTAAGAAATCTTTGTCTCCGGTTAATAATATATCTGCACCGGCATTTATAGCTGCTCTAAGTATCGGTCTATCCTTAATATCTCTAACTTTTCCTTCTATATCATACTCTATTATCGGAATAGGTACAATCTCAAGTGTTGTCAATGCAAGTGATAAAAACATCTCCAATGCACTTACTTTTGTTGGAAATTTTCTGTTGAAAATCCTACGCATTTCATCTATATTCTGTTCACATATCACACCATGATTTGGATATGTAACAGCTTTTACAAATGCTTTATATGGTGTACCTCTATTGCTGAGTATGGCGGAAATCAATACATTGGTATCAATAAGTACCTTCATCATTCTTCACCGTCTGCTCTGACTTCTCTAACCAAATCCACAACCGACTCTTCTGAAGTAAGTCCTGCTTTCATGGCCTCTCCCTCCATCTGCTTTTGTAACCTCTCCATTGCATATATTGCAGAATTGGTTATTCTAACGTTTCCGTTCTCTACAACAAATGTCACCCTGTCTCCGAAAGAAACCCCTAAAATATCTCTAATATCTTTTGGAATTGTAATCTGTCCTTTTGACATAACCTTAGCATTATCTATAAAAGTATTATTAGCCATAAACACCTCCCGGTTAGTACCTGTTCATCTTCCCCTTATTCATAATATATCCAAGTACCGCACCTACTATACCGCCAAGTATATGAGTCAGGTTTGAGATATTGTCCTGTACAAAGACCCCTTGATATACCTGCTGCCCTATATATAAAAGAGCGACCACAATAAATGTGAAAGGAATCCTGCCTTCTCTGAATCCTGCAAAGGATGAGAGCAAAATAAAGGCAAACACCACACCGCTTGCACCAAGCAAATAAACGTGCGGGAATACAAAAAAGTGAACCAAACCTGTCACAAGCGCCGTGGCAAGTATTACAAAAAGTATGTTCGCAGAACCGTACTTTTCCTCAAGCATAGGTCCTATTACAAGTATCAACATTATATTCCCGAGGAAATGATCCAAGTTTGCATGACCAAGCACATGTCCGAAAAATCTGAAGTAGGTAAACGGGTCTATAAATGATGACCTGTAAACACTGAACAATAATCTTGTGGAAAACCCTCCTGTGAGATTGTCCACCAAATATACTATAAAACTTAGAATTACAAATCCTAAAATAATAGGTGAATTAAATGAAATTTTTAATTTTCTATCCATACTCCTCCGTATACCAAATAAGGGCAGTCACCCACCCTTATTATCTACTCTGTCAACCGCTTCAACTATATGAATTCTCATTTTTGAATTCGATGCACGATCTCCCTCTATATAAAGTAAGTACTCAATGTAGACGTTTATCTCATCTTCATTCATATCGATCAAAAGGAGCTTTGTCTCCGTCTCCATATTCAATCTGCCAAAGGGAGTGTCATATATTGTTTTAAACCTACTGTTATTGGCAAATATCATCTTGGAATTCACCACACCCTCTTTGATAATTTCAACCCTGTTTTTCTTTACTATTATTGTATTAAGGATAATTTCATCAAAACCTTGGGCTTCTTCCACGTAAGTTATCTTATGTGTATCACCATCAACATAGTGATTACCTGAAATATTCACGGCAATAGGATCATTCTCATCATACCTAAGATGAGCACCGCTAATCTCAATATCTACAAATTCTTTCATAATCTTCTACCTTAAAACTATAGCAGAAGCCGCAACGCGGTCTCTACCCAACCCTAAGCTACCACCGGTTGTTTATGCAAATATCAAGTTTAAAAATAAAAAGAATGATAGTTTACTAGAAAAAAATGTATCTCCCCACTATTCTATATAAAATAACCTTAAATAAAAAAACTGATAACTATGCTCAACAAAGAATGCCTGTCTGCGTCTTGTATACCTTATCTAGCCTATCTGTTTGTATGCATTCTGCAAAGCCTAATGTTTTTTAAAATTCTTCTATATTGATTACACCCGTATTCTTCACAACACGGGTATAATAGAAGATGCAAAATCACTAAATCTTTCTGCCATGTCACTGACATAAAACTCATGGAAAACCTCACCTTTATCGGCACATAAGTTTTCACACGTCAACAAAGACTTCAATTCCTTTGCTGTTTCGTATGCAGGATTCACAAGGGATACTCCCTCACCCATAATCCTTCTGAATGTATTATATAGTAAAGGATAATGAGTACATCCCAATACTAAACTGTCAATATGTCGGCTTTTTAAGTCGCTGACATATCTGGAAATGATTTCATCTGTAACACTGTCATTGATAAGTCCCTCCTCTACCAACGGAACCAGTAGCGGACAGGCTTTTTGTATTACTTCAAGCTCGCTATTTATCTCATGAATAGTCTTTTCATATATACCGCTGGATATTGTCCCGCTGGTACCTACCACGCCTATCCTACCCACCTTGGTAGTCTTGGCTGCAGTTATGGCTCCTGCATGGATAACACCCATAATAGGTATATCAATCTCTGTCTTCAATATGTCAAGCGCAAAAGCACTGGCGGTATTACACGCAATAACAATAGCTTTTACATTTTTTGTCTGTAAAAATTTAACAATCTGGCCGGAATACTTGATAATTGTATCTTTGGACTTGGAGCCGTATGGAACTCTGGCCGTATCACCGAAATATACAATACTTTCATTCGGCATCTGAGCTATAATTTCCTTGGCGACCGTCAGTCCGCCCACACCGGAATCAAATACTCCTATAGGTAAATTCAAAAAATCACCCTCTCTCAAAAGCTAATTCTATTAGTTTATCAACTAGAGATTTTTTGTCAATACCTGCAGCCTCAAATAACATCGGATACATACTTATTGCCGTAAATCCCGGCATGGTATTTATCTCGTTGAATACAATCTCTCCGTCTTCCTTTGCAAAGAAGTCCACTCTTGAAAGTCCGAATCCGTCCAAAGCTGTAAAAATCTTTTTTGCACACTCAGGAAGTTTTTCTCTAACTCCGTCAGGAAGTTTTGAGTCAAGCAAAGTAAGTGAATCAAGCTTATACTTGGCATCGTAATCGTAAAAGGTTGCGGCAGATTTAATCTCTCCTACTCCGCTTGCCATTACATCTCCCGGTCTTCCAAGTACTCCACATTCCACCTCATGCCCTACTATCGTCTCCTCAACAAGGACCTTTCTGTCATGCTTTAGAGCTTCAAGTATGCCCTTTTTAAGTTCTTCAGTGTTTGAAGCCTTTGAAACTCCCCTTGAAGAACCTGCATTTGAAGGCTTTATAAATACAGGATACTCAAATCTGTCTTCTATTGTTCTTATCTTCCTTGTCAAATCCTCCTTGGCTTCATAGTCAAGCACCGCCTCATATGCCGCCTGTCTTATGCCGAGTTTGTCTACTACCAGCTTTGTGTAAAGCTTGTCCATGCCTATGGCACTTGCAAGTACTCCACATCCGACATACGGAATCTTTGCCAACTCCAACAGACCTTGAACAGTTCCGTCCTCACCGTACAGTCCGTGCAGAACAGGGAAAAACAACATCTATAGGAATTTCTTTGATACTCTCCCCCTGTCTCTATTATTATACACTTTTTTGTCGCATCAGGCAAAATATATGCGCCTGTTTTTGAATTCAGCCAGCTGCCGTCCTCCATTGAAGCTATACTGTCTACCTTAAGCCATTTGCCTTCCTTTGTAATACCGATAAGTATAAGCTCGTACTTATCCGTATCCACCTGCTTTGACACATTGGTGGCGGATATTACAGATATCTCATGCTCAGAGGACTGACCTCCGAATATTATTGCTAATTTCCTCATTACCTTGTAGGTGCTTCCTTAATCTGTCTGGAAACATTGACCTCCTGATTATTTATATGCTCGGCAATGATTCTCTTAGCTTCCGACTTATCCCTACTCTCTAATGCTCTAAGTATCATCTCATGCTCATCCATAAGCTGATTCCTTGTAGCTTCCGCCTTAACATACTCCAGTCTGTAACGGTACATCTGCTCACGCAAATTATTGATCATCTGTACCAGCTTATCATTGCCTGTGCTTGTAAATATTATATCATGAAATTTCTCATCTGCACGCGCAATATCAATAATATCTTTATTTTCTATAGAATTAACAAACTCTTCCTCAGCCTGTTTCAATTCTTCTATCTCATCATCTGTAATCTTTGTGCATGAAAGCTCTATTGCAAGTTCTTCAAGTGCCCTTCTTACCTCAAGTGTATCTCTTAGACTCTTTTCAGTAATACCTGCCACCTCTGCTCCCTTCCTCGGAATCATAAGCACCAGACCTTCAAGCTCAAGCATCCTTATAGCCTCCCTGATAGGGGTTCTTGATACTCCAAGCTTCTTTGCAAGTGCTATCTCCATAAGTCGCTCGCCCGGCTGCAGCTCTCCTCTAAGTATTGCCTGCCTCAAAGTTTTAAAAACCACATCTCTTAGCGGCATATATTCATCTACATCTGCATGCGAAAAATTTGTCATTTTATCCTCCATCTATCTAAACAGTAGTTGTAGTCTCTATATAATTTATTCTGTCATCCTTTTCCAGTGCGTACTTTGCCTTAAGCATATCACTGTCGTTATCAAAGATACCGAAAATAGCTGTTCCGCTGCCGCTCATCAAGCTTCCCAAACAATTGTTGTCATACATTATCTGCTTTATCTGTCCAATAAAAGGTAAAAGCTTCAAAGACGGTACTTCCAAAATATTGTCAAGCGCTTTGGCTATCTTTACAGTCTTTATGTCATCCGTGTCATCACTTTCAATAATCGAGACCATCTCCCTTACGTCCCTATGTTTAAATCCGGTTTTATTCAGAGTCTCAATATCCAAGTTCTCGTATACAAGCTTTGTTGAAAGCCCTGCTGCAGGCTTTGCAATCAAAAGCTTAAGCTTAGGCAATTTCTTAAGCGGTGTCAACTTCTCTCCGATACCCTTTGCCAATACCGTACCGCCCATTATACAAAACGGAATATCCGCCCCGAGACTTGCTCCAAGTTCAAGTAACCTTTCGGTAGTAATATCCAGATTAAAAAGCTCATTCACAGCTTTAAGTGTAGCAGCCGCATCGGCACTTCCGCCTGCCATACCCGCTTCCATAGGAATATTCTTTTCAAGCCTTACCTCTACACCGAAATTTCTTTTTGTTTCCTTTTGTAACAGTACTATCGCCCTATATATAAGATTGGTCTCATCCGTTGCCAAATCCTTATTGTTACATATCAGTGATATCTTCTTTTCTTCAAGTTCTCTTATTTCGAGTACATCCGCAATATCAACGTTCGTCATAACCATTTCTACATCATGGTATCCGTCAGCTCTTCTTGATAATACATCCAAGCATAAATTTATCTTTTGCAAATGCCTTTACCTTCATCTACTAACCCCTGTTCTTTTCAGTGCCCAAAAATTTTTGTATCTAAAATTATACATTAAAAACTGTATAAAAACAACAGTTAGGTTTTTCTAACCCTATGACACAAAAAATACTTACAAAGTCAATTTACTATATTTACTCCCAACTTATCAGCTAATTTTATGGATGCAGTATTGGAAATATCTATTCTTGTATACACGTCCTTTACTCCCATCTGTTTTTCTCAATATATTTCAGTAAATATTTACAAACTTTAAATGTATAGCCTCTTCTTCGATATTTTTTTATCTGTCATATATGAAAAGAAAAGCATCTATTTGTCTTCATTGTAAAATCCTGCCAGTCCCATCACTTCTTTCTCATTTTCAAACACATACAGTCCGTATCCGTAAAAATCATAGTGAAAATCTATATACTCCTGCAACTCTTTTATATTCTTAAACGGAAACTCACGAAACTTTGATAAACTATAAAAGTCATCCGTACACAGCTCACGAATTTTTATATTATCCGATTTTCCTATGCATACAGGTATATGCAAATATCTGCAAGCCACTTTCTCCAAATACTTTTCGTCTATATCAAAAAAGTCATACACCGCATACTTTGAAACCGCTATATCTATATACTCTTTGCCAAGTATAGCAACTGTGGCTCTATGGGAGTTAAACGCCTCCCAAAGAGCCACATTCTCATCTGAAATCACTATATCACAGTGCCTTCCGCCGATATTAACACTTTTCAGGCTCTGCATAATCTTCGCCGAATGTCTCAACTGTCATTGATTTTATCTTCTGCTCGGTATTCGGTCTGTCATTGTAGTCTGTATCAACCGATGCTATTTTATCTACAACGTCCATTCCCTCTATTACAGAACCGAATGCAGCATATGCTCCGTTAAGATGAGGTGCATCCTGATGCATAATAAAAAACTGTGAACCTGCTGAGTTAGGGCTCATAGCTCTTGCCATTGAGATAACTCCTCTTGTATGTGCAAGGTCGTTTTGGAACCCGTTCTGACTGAACTCACCCTTGATTTGATAATCAGGACCGCCCATACCGTTTCCCTGCGGACATCCACCCTGTATCATAAATCCGTTTATTACTCTGTGGAAAGTAAGTCCGTCATAAAACTTCTGATTGATAAGGCTTATGAAGTTTCTTACAGTGTTAGGTGCCACCTCAGGGTAGAGCTCGATTTTGATTACCGAGTCATCCGACATTGTCAATGTTACTATTGGATTTTTCATATGTTTCTCCTTTTTAATCTCAATAAAGTCACTCAGATGTAAACACCTTTGTGACTTTATGGATTGAGTCTTTCGACCGTTCATTATATATTTTTATCATATCTTAGTCTGTTTTTTTGTACAAAAATATGAGACCTTTGCTAAAAAATATAGTTTTTAAAGCCTATATGACAAAACTATTTTACAATCTCAACCTGCATTGTATTGGTGTATCTTGCCGGTCCTCTGTCAGCCTTCTTAGGTATAATACCTGCAGTAACGACTACCAAATCTCCCGACTTAAGATATTTTTCTTTCTTAAGAATATCTATGGATGACTCTATAAGTACATCTGTAGTATCGGCTCTCTTTGCAAATACAGGTACCACTCCGTATAAAAGCTGCATCTGACGAATTGTTGTGATGCTTGGGCTCATTCCGTAAACCGGGATAGTCGATCTCCACTTTGAAAGCATTCTTGTAGTAAATCCGCTGATGGAAGGAGCGATAATTGCCTTTGCCTCAAGCTGGTCCGCTGTGGAAACTGCCGCAAATCCTACCTGATTTGAAATATTTTTCTTATCCATCCTGTTTCACTTTTCTGTTTCTGTACTGTGTATGATCAAGATGTATCTCGGTCTCCTTTGCAATCTTAACCATCATCTTAAGTGCCTCAAGCGGATACTTACCCATTGCGGATTCTCCTGAAAGCATTATGGCATCCGTACCGTCATAGATGGCATTTGCCACATCTGAAACCTCGGCTCTTGTAGGTCTAGGGTTTCTGATCATGGAATCAAGCATCTGTGTAGCTGTGATTACAGGCTTTCCTGCCACTGAACACTTCTCGATAAGTTTCTTCTGAATGAAAGGAAGTCTTGCAGCATCTATCTCAACACCCATATCTCCTCTTGCTACCATGATTCCGTCACTTGCTTCAATGATATCGTCCATATTGTCGATACCCTCTTGGTTTTCAATCTTTGAGATAACCTGTATGTTTGCATGCTTTTCTGCAAGAATTTCTTTAATCTGACGAACTGCATCACCGTTTCTGATAAAAGATGCCGCTATAAACTCAAATCCGTTGTCACAGGCAAACTTTATATCCTCTATATCTTTTTGTGTAAGTGCAGGAAGCTTTATTGAAACTCCCGGTACATTTACACCCTTCTTTTCTCCAAGTTCACCGCCGTTTAAAACTTTGGTATGGATATCAGGTCCGTCCACATTTATAACTTCAAGTGCGATAAGACCGTCATCTATAAGTATTTTATCGCCTGCCTTTACATCTTCGTTAAGTCCGCTGTAGTTGATAAAGCCTTTTTTGTCATTTCCTACACACTCGTTTATTGTAAGTGTATATTCATTTCCGGCAACAAGAGTAACCTTGTTTCCGCCTTCAGTAAACCTGTTCTTATCTCAGGTCCCTTTGTATCAAGAAGTGCAGCAACCTCTTTTCCGGTTTCTTCTCTCACTTCTCTTAATATATTCAATCTGCCCAAATGCTCTTCATAATCACCATGTGAAAAGTTGAATCTGGCAACGTCCATTCCTGCGATTGCCATATCTTTCATAAGCTTTTTGTCGTTTGTATTCGGACCCATAGTACATATAATTTTTTTGTTCTCTTCATTTTCCTTTTTCCTCTTTATCTTTCTACAAGCTAAAAATACTACCACTCATCCATAAATGTATCAAGGTACATTTATAAAATGTTATATCATCACAAAGTATCTCATTTATTCCACATGAGTATGTGTATATAAGTGGTCCAAACAGTACTCAAGATTGCCTTTACATTTTGAGCAATATCTAAACTCAAGTGTATCGTCATCTTTTTCGGTTCTTCCACATACTGCGCATCTGTGTATAGGTTCACCTGCCGGTCTCATCTTTACCGCCTTTTTAAACTTTGCCTGTCTGACTACATTCTTCGGTGATATCCTGTTCCAATTTCTTGTCATCAGATAGAATATAACAAAGTTTAACAAGCTAAGCCCTATAGATACCTTTGTTATGACGCCTCCTATTATAAAACTATAAACTTCAATAAGCAAATATACAAACGCCAAATATTTAGCCTTTTATCAGTAATACAAAAGTAAGATAAAATGTCATATCCGGATATGTGAGTGCAAATGCCAAAAAAATATGGACATATTCAGACTGTCAGGTGTAAGTAAAAAAATACGCTTGCCGCTTCACCGTATACCGCATATAAGATAAATGCTCCTATTATAAGGAATATATAGCCCCATGAACATATACACGTTAAATCTGAAACTGCCCCAAACTCTCTCAAGATTTGTTCCGAGACTGTAATATAATACAAGCATAATGGCTGCAAAACAAAATATTTTGATTCGGTGCATACATAATCCATGTGATAAGTCTCCAAACCTCTCCTGAAAGTATCTTTTGATATATCAAGAGACATATAGTTATAATAAATATCTGTATTTACTAAAGATATCGCAAAACCCACAGCATATATTGCAGTCAGATACATCATCAGATTTGCTGATTGCATATTTCCCAAATTTTCTCTCTATCTTTTTCAAAAAAAGCCATTATTCTCCCTTTCCTTATATACAATGCTTTAAGTTCATTTATACTTGCAAATATTTAGATTGCCAAGCCTAACCCTACAACCTTAGAAGTCATTATATCATTTATAAGTGCTTTTTATGTAAATAAACTTTTTTAAAAAAAGTACTCGATATACTGTACAAATCAGATTATTTTTGTTGACAGTCACATGATTTTATATTACAATCGTGAAATCATGTAAACCGTTGATATGGAGATAAAGTCGGTTATGACTTCACAGAGAGTCCGGGTGGCTGAGAGCCGGATAAGAAACAGTCTGACAAATGGACCATGGAGGGCGTAGTCAAATGCGTAAGCAGAGTATTCTACGACGTTCGCATACGTTAGTTGCAAGGGATATGTAGGTATCTTAAAGTGCACAGGTCATACTGTGAATCAAGGTGGCACCGCGATTTTTTTGTTGAAATTTCGTCCTTGTTAAATAAAACCGCTAAGGTTTTACTTAACAAGGACTTTTTTGCGTGATGTCGACATGAGTACGTAGCCATTTTCCCCCAGGAAAATGTGCGGAGTACGAATGCCTGTAGGGATTGCGGGAGCACGCAGTGCGGAGCAATCCGCAGTATCACGCAACTGCTACGCAAAAAAAAGCACCACCAAGCTTACTACTTTTATATCACTTATATAACACACTATTATCAGGAGGACATATGGTATTTATTTTTAAAAGCAGGCGTCAGCGAAGAAGCAATAAAAAAACTTCAGACAAGAATTTGAAAAATATAGGATTTGATACAATATACGCTCCGGGCACGGAGCATACTGCAGTATGCCTTATAGGCAACACTGCAAAAAAATAGATATGGACACAATAGTAGCCACCCATCCGATAGTGGACTACGGCAAAAGAGTAACAGAAACATATAAAGCCGCCGGAAGAACAGTTCACCCTGACGATACAATCGTAAAAGTAGGCGATGTGAATATAGGTAGCGGCACATTCACAGTTATTGCAGGGCCTTGCAGTGTAGAGACAAGAGAACAGATCACAATGGTGGCGGACAGCGTGAAAAAAAGCGGCGCCGTAATCCTTCGAGGAGGTGCATTTAAACCGAGAACGTCACCATATGCCTTCCAAGGTCTCGGCAAAGAAGGACTTGACTACCTTGAATCTGCCAAAGAAGCTGTAAATATTCCGATTATCTCTGAAGTAATGAATCAGACACAGATACCTCTTTTTGAAAATGTGGATATCATACAAATCGGAGCCAGAAATATGCAAAACTTCGACCTGTTAAAAGAAGTCGGCAAATTGAAAAAGCCTATACTTCTAAAGAGAGGACTTTGCAATACTATAGAAGAATTCTTAATGAGTGCAGAATATATAATGGCATCCGGAAATGAAAACGTAATCCTCTGTGAAAGAGGTATAAGAACCTTTGAAACCGCTACAAGAAACACACTTGACCTTGGAGCTGTTGCACTGTTAAAAGAAAAAACACATCTTCCGATAATTGTGGATCCGAGCCATGCCGTAGGTATAAGATCACTTGTACCGCCTCTTGCAAAGGCCGCACTTGCCGTAGGTGCTGACGGCATCATGGTGGAGGTACACAACAATCCGGCAAAAGCTCTTTGTGACGGAGCACAGTCACTTGATCTTGACCAATTTGATCATTTGATGCAGGACATCAAAAAAAGAGTTGTACTTGAAGGAAAGACACTGTAAGGAGAATATATGTTAGCCAACCTAAAAAAACTTAAAGAAAATAAAGAATACACACTGGCACCGGTAAGTATGGAAATCTTGTCGGATTTTATCACACCGATTGAAGCTGTGAGAATTCTGAAAGCGACATCCACGCATGCTTACTTGCTTGAATCCGCCAAGGCCAATGAAAAACTGGGGCAGATACACCTTCTTAGGGTTTTGAACCCTGAACTCTCAATCAGCTGTATTGACGGTAAGATGAATGTGGACGGAAAAGAATTTACCTGCAGCGACCCGACAAACTATCTCAGAGAACTTCTGAAAAAATACAAAAGTCCGAGAATAGCTTCTCTCCCACCTTTTACAGGCGGTCTGGTAGGATACTTTTCCGTTTGACTTTATAAACTACAAAGAGCCGAGCACAAAAAAATGAATATTGACGACAGTGAAGGCTTTAAAGATATAGACTTGATGCTGTTTTAAAGACGTTATTGCATTTGACAATGTCAAGCAAAAAGATAATCCTTATAACAAATATCGAACTTGATAAAGACATCCGATGTTGAATATGAAAAAGCATTACAAAGGATCAATTCAATCAAAGAACTTTTACATACAGGCAAGAAGTCCTTTGAAGGCGGAAAGCTGCTTGGCGAAGTAACACCGTTATTTTCAAAAGACGAGTTCTCAGATATGATCGGTAAAGCAAAACATCATATCCATGAGGGCGATATTTTCCAAATCGTACTTTCAAACAGACTGCAGGCAAACTTTGAAGGAAGCCTCTTTGATACTTACAGAGTGCTTAGAACCGTCAATCCTTCCCCATATATGTTCTACTTTTCAGGAACAGATGTGGAAGTTGCAGGTGCTTCTCCTGAAACCTTGGTAAAGCTTGAAGACGGCATACTGCACACCTTCCCTCTTGCAGGTACAAGACCGAGAGGCAAGAGTGAAAAAGAGGATAAGGAACTTGAAGCGGAGCTTTTAGCTGACAAAAAGGAGCTTGCGGAACACAACATGCTTGTAGACCTTGGCAGAAACGACCTTGGAAAGATAAGCAAATTCGGCAGCGTGGTTGTGGAAAAATTCCACTCTATAGAGAGATACTCTCATGTAATGCATATAGGTTCCACCGTTCGCGGCGAGATAAGACCTGAATACGATGCACTCAACGCTCTTGAGGCCGTACTTCCTGCAGGTACTCTCTCAGGCGCTCCGAAGATTCGTGCCTGTCAGCTTATAGAAGAGCTTGAAAACAACAAAAGAGGTATATACGGAGGTGCGATAGGGCTATATCGACTTTACCGAAATATGGATACCTGCATCGCCATAAGACTTGCCTATAAGAAAAACGGTAAAGTATTTATAAGAAGCGGAGCCGGCATCGTGGCGGACTCGAATCCTGACAAGGAATATATGGAGAGTATCAATAAGGCCGGAGCCGTAGTGGACGCACTGAAAAAAGCACAGGAGATGAACAAATGATTCTATTGATTGATAATTATGACAGTTTTTTTCCTATAACCTCTTTCAGATGGTAGGAGAAATAAATCCTGATATAAAAAGTTATAAGAAATGATGAGATGAGCGTAGATGATATAAAGGCTCTTTCACCTGAAAAAATCATTATTTCTCCGGGTCCCGGCAGACCTGAAGATGCCGGAGTCATTATAGATGTGGTAAAAGAACTCGGACAAAGTATTCCGATACTTGGAGTATGTCTCGGACATCAGGCCATATGTATGGCTTTCGGCGCAACAGTCACCTATGCCAAGGAGCTTATGCACGGAAAAGATTCCACAACTCACTTTGATACAAACTGCCCTATATTTAAAGACATACCTGCTACAAGCAAGGTTGCAAGATACCACTCTCTTGCCGCTCTTGAAAAATACACTCCCCGATACTCTTAAGGTAGTTGCAAAAAAACGGATGACGGTGAGGTAATGGCTGTAAAGCATATCTCCTTTCCGATATACGGTGTGCAGTTCCATCCGAATCCATTATGACAACCTATGGTAAAGAGATGCTTAGAAACTTTATAGGAGAAAAAAATTATGATTAAGGAAGCTATTATAAAGATTGTAAATAAAGAAGATTTAAGTTTTGACGAAGCTTACGCCGTAATGAATGAAATAATGAACGGCGAGACCACACCCTACTCAAAACGCCGCATTTCTTGCAGCCCTGTCTACAAAGAGTGCCAAGGCGGAGACTACAGGCGAGATTGCCGGTTGTGCCAAGGCAATGAGAGAACACGCCACACCCGTTGATACCGACTTTGACCTCTTTGAGATAGTCGGAACCGGCGGCGACAACGCGGAAGCTTCAATATATCCACGACATCTGCAATAGTTGCCGCTGCAGGCGGTATGAAAGTCAGCAAAGCACGGCAACAGAGCCGCATCTTCAAAATGCGGTACGGCAGACTGCCTTGAAGCCTTAGGTGTAAATATTGAAGAAGACCCTGCTAAATGTAGAGAACTTCTTGAAAAAAAGTGGGCATTTGCTTCTTCTTTGCACAAAAAAATATCACAACTCAATGAAATATGTCGGTGCAATCAGAAAAGAACTTGGATTCAGAACGGTTTTCAATATCCTGGGGCCATTGACAAACCCTGCACATCCGAAGCGCCAGCTTTTAGGAGTATATGATGAATACCTGATAGAGCCGCTTGCAAAAGTTCTCATGGAACTTGGAGTAAAAAGAGGTATAGTAGTCTACGGCATGGACAAGCTTGATGAGATCTCACTCTCAGCACCTACAAAAGTATGTGAGATAAAGGACGGCTCACTGCATACATATGAGATAAAAACCTGAGGGACTTCGGCCTTTCCCTGCTGCAAAAAAAGAGGACTTGTCAGGTGGCGACCCGAAAGAAAATGCCGCCATCACACTCTCTATATTAAACGGTGAAAAAGGTGCCAAAAGAGATGCCGTACTTCTAAATGCGGGTGCGGCACTCTATATCGGCGAAAAAGCAAAAAGTATGCAGGAAGGAATAAACCTTGCAGCAAGACTTATTGACAGCAAAAAAGCATTAAAGGTATTGGAAGACTTTATCAAGGTGAGCAATGAGTAGTACAATTTTAGATATAATAGCAAATTATACAAGAGAAAGAATAGAAGAAAAAAAGAAAAAAATACCACTACATAAAGTAAAACTGGAAGCCGATAAGATAATCTCAGACAGGTTCTCTTTTGAAACCGCGCTGAGAACACCTGAGCTTTCCTTTATATGTGAGTGCAAGAAGGCTTCACCTTCAAAAGGTATTATTGCGGAGAATTTCCCATATCAAAGAATTGCAAAGGAATACGAAAGGGCCGGTGCCGACTACATATCCGTACTTACAGAGCCTAAGTGGTTTTTGGGAAGCGATGAATATCTAAGGGAAATAGCAAAGATTACCGAAATTCCGCTTCTTAGAAAAGATTTCATAGTTGACGAATATATGATATATGAAGCCAAGGCAATGGGCGCCGCCTGTGTACTGCTTATATGTTCCATACTCTCAGTTCCAGAGCTTAAATACTATAAAGAAATCTGTGACGGACTTGGACTTTCCGCTTTGGTGGAATGTCATGACGAAGCTGAAATAGAGATGGCAAAAGAAATAAATGCGCGCATTATCGGAGTAAACAACAGAAATCTGAAAGATTTTTCCGTAGACACAAACAACAGCAAAAGATTGCGCGACCTTGTACCGAAAGATATATTGTTTGTATCGGAAAGCGGTGTAAGTTCTCCTGAGGATATCAAAAACATAAAAGATATGGGAGCGGATGCGACCCTTGTCGGTGAAATACTTATGCGTTCAACAGATAAAAAAGCCACATTGGATTGGTTAAAGGGTAAGAATGACAAAGATTAAATTATGCGGCATACAAAGATATGAAGATATAGATGTAGTCAATGAATTATTGCCTGACTATATAGGGTTTGTTTTTGCCAAAAAGAGTAAAAGATTTATATCCTATGATATGGCAAAATCATTTAAAAAAAGACTTGATAAAAGGGTGAAGGCTGTCGGTGTATTTGTAAATGAGAGCATTGAAAATATCATCTATTTGGTAAGAAATGATATCATTGACCTCATCCAACTGCATGGAGATGAAGACAGCGAATATATAAGCAAGCTGAAAAACTATGTAAATACACCTGTTATAAAAGCCTTCAGAATAAAGTCAAAATCCGATATAAATAACTTATATAAAGAAGGAAGTGACTTTATCCTGCTTGATGCAGGTGCCGGTGACGGCAAACATTGGATGAGTCGATATTAAAGGATTTTAAAGACGATTACTTTTTAGCCGGCGGACTTTCCCCGGACAATATATGTGAAAAGATAAATACCCTGCATCCTTTCGGTGTGGATGTAAGCTCCGGAATAGAAACAGGCGGTAAAAAAGATGCAGATAAAATGAGAAAATTTGTAAAATTAGTGAGAGAGGTAGAAAATGAAAGAAACTAAGGGAAGATTTGGAATTCACGGCGGTCAGTACATACCTGAGACCTTGATGAATGCGGTAATAGAGCTTGAAAATGCGTACAATCATTATAAGAACGATCCTGAATTCAATAAGGAACTTAATTACCTTTTGAATGACTATGCAGGTAGGCCTTCAAAGCTTTACTTTGCAAAGAAAATGACTGAGGACCTGGGCGGTGCAAAAATTTATCTCAAGCGTGAAGACCTCACACATACAGGCGCACATAAGATAAACAATGTACTCGGTCAGGCACTGCTTGCAAAAAAGATGGGCAAGAGGAGACTTATCGCGGAAACAGGTGCCGGACAACACGGTGTGGCAACCGCTACAGCAGCGGCTCTTATGGGCATGGAATGTGTAGTGTTTATGGGTGAAGAGGACACAATTCGTCAGGCACTTAATGTGTACAAGATGAGACTTTTAGGTGCAACCGTTATCCCTGTAACAAGCGGTACAAAGACTCTAAAAGATGCCGTTTCAGAGGCTATGAGGGAGTGGACCAGCAGAATTGACGATACACATTACTGCCTCGGCTCCGTAATGGGACCTCATCCTTTCCCTACAATAGTAAGAGATTTTCAGGCTGTCATATCAAAGGAAATCAAAGAGCAGATTTTGGAAAAAGAAGGCAGACTTCCTGACGCCGTGCTTGCCTGTGTAGGCGGAGGCTCAAATGCCATCGGAAGTTTCTACAACTTTATAGAGGACAAGGAAGTGGCTCTTATCGGCTGTGAAGCCGCAGGAAAGGGTATACACACCTTTGAAACCGCAGCCACAATCAATACAGGCAGCCTCGGTATATTCCACGGTATGAAGTCATACTTCTGTCAGGATGAATACGGCCAGATTGCCCCTGTTTATTCTATTTCCGCAGGACTTGACTATCCGGGAGTAGGACCTGAACACGCCTACTTAAACGACATAAAGAGAGCAAGCTATGTACCTGTAACTGACGATGAAGCCGTAGAGGCATTTGAGTACCTCTCAAGAACGGAAGGAATTATTCCGGCTGTTGAATCAGCTCATGCAGTAGCCTATGCAAAGAAAATAGCACCTTCTATGGACAAGGACAAAATAATTGTAATAACAATCTCAGGAAGAGGTGACAAAGATTGTGCAGCCATTGCAAGATATAAAGGAGAAGACCTATATGAATAAGATATATGAAGCATTCAAAAATAAAAAAGCATTTATTCCGTTTATCACCTGTGGCGACCCTGATGTGGCCACTACAAAAGCCACTATATTGGAGATGGTAAAAAACGGTGCCGACCTCATAGAGATAGGTATCCCGTTTTCAGACCCTACAGCGGAGGGTGTTGTAATACAGGGTGCCAATATCAGAGCGCTTGCAGGCGGTATCACCACAGACAAGGTCTTTGATATGGTTGCGGATGTCAGAAAAGAAGTAAATGTCCCTCTTGTGTTTATGACCTACGCCAATGTGGTCTTCTCATACGGTGCCGAGAAATTTTTTACAAGATGTAATGAAGTCGGCATTGACGGAATAATACTTCCCGATATCCCTTTTGAGGAAAAGAAAGAATTTCTTGATGTGGCAAACAGCCATAATGTTGACCTTATATCTCTCATCGCTCCGACTTCGGACGACCGAATCGCTATGATTGTAAAAGAGGCAAAGGGATTTTTATATATCGTATCAAGTCTCGGTGTAACAGGTACAAGAAGTGAGATAACCACCGACCTTGACTCCATAGTAAAAATAGTAAAAGAAAATACATCCGTCCCATGTGCTATAGGCTTCGGTATATCCACACCGCAGCAGGCAAATGAGATGAGCCAAATTGCAGACGGAGTCATAGTAGGTTCGGCAATAATAAAACTGCTCAAAAAATATAAAACTGATGCCCCGAAATATATCGGAGAGTATGTAAAAGAGATGAAAGAAGCCATGAACTAGGCTGCCAAAAATAATATATACAAAAACTTTTGTGCCATAACTACAATATGCCCCACTACGATGTATTTGAATTATTATATCGGATGTACTTATATTGCAAATTTCAATCTGCTATAATGGCAAAGTAACCAAATTACTTAAAAGTCTTTACACACAGGCTTTTACCGTAAAGTATTTTACATTGCTTTAGATATGAGAGGTATAAAAATATGAGTGAAACAACTGACAATTATGGGATGGATAGGAACAGCACTTTCCGTAATAATGTATATATCATATGTTCCTCAGATAATGGGTAATCTACACGGACATAAGACATTTTTCTTACAGCCCTTGGCAGCCGCCGTCAACTGCTCTATTTGGACAGCCTACGGCTTGTTAAAAGAAAAAAGAGATTATCCGCTTTCAGCTGCAAACTTTCCGGGAGTAGTTTTCGGATTGCTTGCCACAATAACAGCATTCTAAATAATATCAAAAGTGCCAATTCCTATTAAAGTAGGTTTTGGCACTTTTATTTTTAACACTCTTTTAATTTCTTATTCATTGCCTTATTCCTAGCAATGTGCTATGATATAAAAATCATGTTTTTTTACATGTTATTTTTTTGTACGCAATTATATTTGATGCAAAAATAAAAAGTTTGAAATACCTGTTAAAGATATTTCAAATATAAAAAGACACAAATTTGATTTTTAAGCTTATTTAAGAGGTTATTATATGCAAAACACAGAAAAAACCTATGTACTTGGTATAGATATAGGTTCTACTACAGTAAAAATTGCTATACTTGACAGCAATCACGATGTAGTATTCTCAGATTATCGCAGACATTATGCAAATATTCAGGGGACTTTGGCGGCACAGCTCTCAGATGCCTTTGAGAAAATAGGAGAAGTAAACATCATTCCGATGATCACCGGCTCAGGCGGTCTCACACTTTCAAAACATCTTAAGTCAACCTTCGTACAGGAGGTTGTAGCCGTGGCTACCGCACTTAAGGCAGTTGCACCGCAAACCGATGTGGCAATAGAGCTTGGCGGCGAGGATGCCAAGATTATCTACTTCACAGGCGGTATCGACCAGAGAATGAACGGTATCTGTGCCGGAGGTACAGGAAGCTTTATCGACCAGATGGCTTCACTGCTTCAAACAGACGCTATCGGACTTAACGAGTATGCAAAAAGCTATAAGTCAATCTATCCTATAGCTGCCAGATGCGGAGTTTTCGCAAAGACCGACGTACAGCCGCTTATCAATGAGGGTGCAACCAGAGAGGACCTTTCAGCTTCTATTTTCCAGGCGGTGGTAAATCAGACTATTTCAGGCCTTGCCTGCGGTAAGCCTATAAGAGGTCATGTGGCCTTCCTTGGAGGTCCGCTGCACTTCCTTTCGGAACTTAAGCAGGCCTTTATAAGAACACTCAACCTTACAGGCGAATACATCGTAGACCCTCCGAATTCACATCTTTTTGCAGCCATCGGTTCCGCACTGAACTGTGAAAGCAAGGATTCTATGATAGGTATCTCAGACCTTATCAAAAAGCTTCGTGAAGGTATCAAAATGGAGCATGAGGTTGCCAGACTTGAGCCTTTATTTAAGGACGAAGCCGACTATGAAGAGTTTTCACAAAGACATTTCGGCCACAGTGTAAAGACCGGAAAGCTTGAGGACTACAGCGGAAATATCTTCCTCGGTATAGATGCAGGTTCAACAACCACAAAGATTGCGCTTGTAGGTGAAGACGGAAGTCTGCTTTGGAACTTCTATTCAAACAACCACGGCTCACCGTTAGCTACAGCTATCAAGGCAATCAAAGAGGTAAAGGATAAGATTCGTCCTGATGCAAAGATAGTCTATTCATGTTCCACCGGCTACGGTGAGGCACTGCTGAAGGCCGCATTTATGCTTGATGAGGGCGAAGTTGAGACTATCGCACATTACTATGCGGCGGCATTCTTTGAGCCTAATGTTGACTGTATACTTGATATCGGCGGTCAAGATATGAAATGTATCCGTATCAAAGACGGTACTGTAGATTCGGTACAGCTAAACGAGGCTTGTTCGGCAGGTTGCGGATCATTTATCGAGACCTTTGCAGGTTCATTAAACTTCTCCGTTCAAAACTTTGCCAAGGAAGCCCTCTTTGCAAAGAGCCCTGTAGACCTCGGTACCAGATGTACGGTTTTCATGAATTCAAATGTAAAACAGGCACAAAAAGAAGGCGCTACAGTCGCAGACATTTCAGCCGGACTTGCATACTCGGTTATTAAAAATGCACTGTTTAAGGTTATAAAGATTTCAAATGCGGCAGACCTCGGAAAAGCATATCGTAGTACAGGGCGGTACATTCTACAATGATGCCGTACTTCGTGCATTTGAAAAAGATTTCCGGCGGATTTGTAACAAGACCTGATATTGCAGGTATCATGGGAGCTTTCGGTGCCGCTCTTATTGCCAGAGAAAGATATGAAAACAAAAAAGACAACCATGCTTCCTCTTGATGAAATCATAAGCTTACAGTATGACACCTCCATGACAAGATGTCGCGGATGTAACAACAACTGTGTAATGACTGTAAATAAGTTCGAGGGCGGAAGAAACTTCATATCAGGAAACAGATGTGAAAGAGGTCTTGGAAAAGACAGAGTAAAAAGGATGTTCCGAACCTATATGATTATAAATATCACCGTATGTTTGACTACGAGCCGCTTACAGCCGACAAGGCATTCAGAGGCACTGTCGGTATACCGAGAGTTTTAAATATGTATGAGAACTTCCCTGTTCTGGGCAACATTCTTTAGAAACCTCGGGCTTCAGAACGGTACTCTCTCCTATGTCAACAAAGAAGATATATGAGCTTGGAATAGAGTCAATCCCAAGTGAGTCGGAGTGCTACCCTGCCAAGATTACACACGGTCATATCTCATGGCTTATAAAGAACGGTATTCGCACCATATGGTACCCTTTGTATACCTTATGAAAGAAATGAGCAGCCTGATGCAGGCAACCATTTCAACTGCCCTATCGTCACTTCATATGCCGAGAATATAAAGAACAATGTGGAGGAAATCCGAGAGACCAAATACAAGATTTTTTTGAAACCCTTTCATGGCATTTACAAATGAAGAAGTACTTACAAATCAGCTGATAAAGGTTATGAAGGACGAATTCGATATCAATGAAAGAGAAGTAAAGTTCGCAGCTCACGCAGCTTGGACCGAGCTTATACAGGCAAAGAAGGATATCGAGCGTGAAGGTGAAAAGACTATCGAATGGCTGCATAAGAACAATCGCCACGGCATTGTGCTTGCAGGCAGACCTTACCATGTAGACCCTGAGATTCACCACGGTATCCCGGATATGATTACATCATTCGGTATTGCAGTACTTACAGAGGACTCCGTATCTCACCTTGCCAAGGTTGAAAGACCTGTTATCGTAAGCGACCAGTGGATGTATCACTCAAGACTCTATGCTGCCGCAAGCCTTGTAAAAAAAGATGACTGCCTTGACCTTGTACAGCTTAACTCCTTCGGTTGCGGACTTGACGCAGTTACCACAGATCAGGTAAGTGATATACTTACAGGCTCAGGAAAAATCTATACGGTACTTAAGATTGATGAGGTAAACAACCTCGGTGCCGCCAGAATCCGTATCCGTTCACTTATCGCCGCACTTCGTGTAAGAGATAAGAAAAACTTTGAAAGAAAAGTAAACTCTTCCGCTTATCACAGAAAAGTGTTTACAAAGGAGATGAAGGATGAATACACCATTCTTTGTCCACAGATGTCTCCTATACATTTTGACCTTTTGGAGCCTGCACTTAACGCCTTCGGCTATCATGTAGAAGTACTCCAAAATGATTCGCGTTCAGCTATAGACTGCGGATTAAAGTATGTAAACAATGATGCCTGCTACCCTTCTCTTATCGTAGTAGGACAGATAATGGAAGCCCTGCTTTCAGGAAAATACGATCCGAACAAGACTGCAATCTTTATGAGTCAGACCGGTGGCGGTTGCAGAGCCAGCAACTATATCGGCTTTATAAGAAGAGCCCTTGAAAAAAAGTTGATATGGAACAGATCCCTGTAATCTCTGTCAATGCCAACGGTATGGAGACCAATGAGGGATTTAAGATGACTCCTGCCATGATAATAAAGGCAATGCAGGCTGTCGTATACGGTGATCTCTTTATGAGGGTTTTGTATGCTACCAGACCTTATGAGAAGGAAAAGGGTGCTGCAAACAGACTGCATAAGAAGTGGAGAAATCGTGTAATTGACTCTCTATCTGTTAAGAAACCTAATTTCGGTGAGTTTAAGAGAAATATCAGAGGTATTGTAAAAGACTTTTGACAATCTTCCAAGACTCAATATCAAAAAAAGCCGAGAGTAGGTATTGTCGGAGAAATCCTTGTTAAGTTCTCTCCTCTTGCAAACAACCATATCGTAGAGTTGCTTGAAAAAGAAGGTGCCGAGGCTGTAATGCCCGATCTTATGGACTTCTTGCTGTACAGCTTCTATAACAGCAACTTCAAGGCCGAGCACCTCGGTATGTCAAAGAAGACGGCGTTTATGGCAAATGCAGGTATCAAGGTACTTGAGGCTCTCAGAGGTGATGCCAGAAAAGGCACTTGAAAAAGAGTAAGCATTTTCATAGCTCCTTCAAGAATAGATCACCTTGCAAATATGGCAAAGGATTATGTATCTATAGGTAATCAGACCGGTGAGGGTTGGTTCTTAACCGGAGAGATGCTTGAACTTATAGAGACAGGCACACCGAATATCGTCTGTACACAGCCTTTCGGCTGTCTGCCTAACCACGTAGTGGGCAAAGGTGTTATAAAAGAGCTTCGTCGTTCACACCCTGAAGCCAATATCATAGCGGTAGACTATGACCCGGGTGCTTCCGAAGTTAACCAGCTAAACCGAATCAAGCTTATGCTCTCAACGGCACAGAAGAATCTGAAAGAAGAAAATAATAAGAAGAAAGTGATATCATAATGCAAAAAAGAAGCTTCCGGATTATATCTGTGGGGCTTCTTTTTAAATGCAGTATTATATCAGTTTGTAATTTTGAACAGTATATGGTATCATTAAACTATGATTAAGAAACCTAAATTTGAGTTTTATACTGGAATTTGAGGAGAATAATAATGGCTAATGTTAAATTTGATGATTATTTAAATAATGAACTAAAAAACAATGACTTCAAAAAAGGATACCTGACTGAAAAGGCCATTTTAGAAAGTGCTCTCACTGTTGCACATGCCAGACAAAGTGCGGGACTGTCTCAAAGACAACTGGCAAAAATATCTCATGTTCCACAGTCTACAATTGCAAGAATTGAATGTGGATGTAATACCAGTATAGAAACAATAAATAAACTTGCACTGGCACTTGGTAAAAAACTTACTATCAGCATCAACTAATATAATAGGTGGAGTCACAATGTAACTCCACCTATTGTATATTCATATATTATAATTTTTTTATTGACTCTGAAGCGCCTTATTTGCCTTTTCCACTTTCAGATTTACAAGTATAAAAGTTATCAACACATTAAAGATCATAGGAAGCCATAAGTACATAATATAAAGCATATTTACACAGGACTGTGACTGAGTTGCGGCATTCTGAACATATCCGCTTGCTGCCAGCATCCAACCTGCTATAGCAGTGCCCAGTCCTCCACCTACCTTCGTTCCAAAGGATGTACAGGAATACATTGTACCATCCACCTTTTTACCGGTCGTAAGTCTTGTATACTCTGATGTTGTTGCAATAAGCGCATTCATGTCACCTTGAAGAGGACTCATTCCAAATGCTGCAACAGCTGTAAAGAAAAGCATAAGCGGAATACTTCCCATATATCCTGCTATAACCACTCCCAGACGGCCTGCTGTTCCTATCACATATCCTACTATATTTAACTTGTACATACCGTTTAACCTTGCAACAAGAACCGGTGTTATAAGCAGCCCCACAATCATAGGAATATTGATAGCCCATGAGAAGGTTCCAAACAATCCGTCATTTCCAAGTACATACTTCATAAAGTAAATGCCCATTCCAAGTGTAGCCGAATAAAGCTGCATCAAAAGGTAAGCACCACAAATCATCAGAAAATATTTATTGTGAACAAGTATTTTAAAAGCATCAATCAGATTGTACTTTTCCTGTGCCTCATCATCCTTTTTTCCTTCAGAGAGTTCTTCATCTGAAAGTTCTCTGACAGATAATACTGAAACGGTATTTGAAATAACTCCGATTATTGCATATATAATAGCAACTGTTCTCCACGCTGCCGCACCGCCACCAAGTTTTTCCACAAACCCGACTGTTACAGCCTGAATAAGCATACTTGTTCCAAATGCAAACATAAATCTTATAGATCCCATCTGCACTCTCTCCGAATTATTCTTTGTAATAAGTGCGGTAAGTGATGAGTATGCAATATTGTTGGCTGTATAAAATCCTGCATTTAATAATGTATATGCTATAAAAAACCATGCATACTGAGCGGTACTTCCCATATCCACAGGTATACAAAAATATCGCTGCCAAACATACGGCACATCCGAAATATCCATAGAGCATCCAAGGCCTTGCCTTACCCATTTTAGTCTTGGTCTTATCGATCATGGCACCGAAGAACACATCACTGATACCGTCAAAAATCTTTGAAATCGCAATCAATGTTCCTACTATACCGGCATTAAGTCCTATGATATCTGTTAAATATATCATTACAAATGCAGCCAAGAGTGCATAGACCACATTTCCTGCTATATCGCCGGAACCGTATCCTACCTTGTTATACCACCTTAAATATTTCTTTTCTTCCATAAAAACTCTCCTTTCCATGTGTTTTTACTTGACAAAAGGTATTATACTGATCGCAAAATCAAACTTGATATCATCAAATCTACACTTATCTGTCACTACCGGTCCACAGCTGTTTGAACCTATACCGTTTAGAGCATAATCAAGACAAAGTACTGTGCTGTCTGACTCTTCAAGTCCAAAATTATGTGCTGCCCTCTCAAGCTCCTCCTGCGTATAGATAGAGGCATTAAATGAGAAAGGTTTTTTGGCTGCCGCCACCATACCGAACTGTCCGTTTGCAAGCTCCGCATAGTCACAGTCATAGTGGCTACCGTTTTCCTGTGGATTTATATAATCCTCATGCATCTCGCTCACTTTTGCTCTATATATACCATGACTTGTTGACTGATGTTTATCTATATAACTCTCATAAGGTCCCATACCGAAGTATGCAATATTTTCAAGCTTCTTATCAAGGAATAATCTTATTCCGAATCTTGGTAAGTCAGGGAACTCTTCATCCTTTACAACTTTGATGGAAGATGTTATTCCTCCCATACAGTCTATTTTCCAAACAATGTCCGCATCCAATATCTTTTGAATACTTGCAGCAGACATAGAAGTTTTTACAGATATCTCAACACACTTTTCCGACTGTATAATCTCTGTTTCATAAGCTCTTACATATGCTTCATTATACTTTGCCTTCTTCCATTCAATCTTTGCATACATATCATTATCTGTAGGTGCTCTCCATATATTAAGCTCCATAGGTCTGTTGATATATTCCCTTCCTGCAAATACTAATGATTCAAACATTCCGTTTTTCTTACTATAGGTATATGTAAAAGCCTTACCCTTAATAATTACCGATGTATCATCTTCTGCTACTTCCATATCAGATACAGTAACTTCTCTGTCAAGCCATTTCACTGTATTTTGATTTCTTCCATCTTCATTTTCAATCTTCAACTCATCAAATCCAAGTTCATATCCTTTTGGAACCAAAGGCATTTCCTTTTTAAGTATATAGATAAGTTTAAGGAATACTTTTCCCTTGTTTGGAATCTTTATCCTAAGTTCAAGCTCTTTTTCACTATGTGCCTCTATGGAAGGAAGATCTAAGTTTCCGGTTTCAACACTTATTCCGTCACAGCTCACTTCATAATTAACATCTATAAAGTCCTTCAGATCATCAAAATCCATATAGTTGTGAAGCACCAGTTTTCCACTTTCTTCATCATATGAAACTACCCTTGCAGGTCTGTAAACATTCTTATACTCAAGTAGTCCTGTATGTGGTGTTCTGTCCGGATATACAAGCCCGTCCATACAGAAATTTAAATCATGTACTTTTTCTCCATGATCTCCACCATAGTAGTACATAGCTTTGCCGTTTTTTGCTGTGCCCTTATATATTGCATGGTCACACCACTCCCATACAAAGCCTCCACACATAAGATCATTCTTATGAATAAGTTCAAAATAATCCTCAAAATCTCCGGGGCCGTTTCCCATACTGTGACAATACTCTACCAGTAAGAACGGTTTGCTTGCATCATCTTTTAGATACTCTCTGATTTCATCAAGTGAAGGATACATTCTGCTGTATATATCCAGATGATCATAATTGTACACTACATCATAATTTCTGTATCTTGCGCTCTCATACTGTGTAATTCTTGAAGGATCATACTCTTTTGTCCACTTAAGTGCCTTTTCAAAATTACAACCGTAAGCACTCTCATTTCCCATTGACCACATTACAATAGAAGGTCTGTTCTTATCCCTCTTTACCATAAGCTCCACTCTGTCAAGAATGGAAGCTTCCCAAAGCCGGATCATCCGCTATCTTCTCATTCCATCTTTTGAAATCTATTGTAGTCGGTATCCTCTTTTCTGTAAACCATAACAGGACCATGTGCCTCAATATCCGCCTCATCAATAACCATAAATCCGTACTTGTCACATAGCTGATAGAAATATGGTGCATTCGGATAATGACTGCTTCGGATAGAATTGAAATTATGCTGCTTCATTAAAGTAAGGTCTTTTATGATTTGCTCAATACTGATTGTAAATCCTGTTATAGGATCCGAATCATGTCTGTTTACTCCTCTAAACTTTATCTTTTGCTTATTAAAAATAAAAGCACCTTATCAATAATCTCAACTGTTCTGAATCCTACATATTCAACAATAGTCTCCGCCTCTGTTTCAAGTATCAAAGTATAAAGATATGGATTTTTCAGTATTCCAAAGAACAGGATTTAAAAACTTTAAACTCTATACTTCCGTTTCTCTATTTTACCTTTTGCTATTATACCTTTTTGGCTTTATCTTCCAGGGTTATTTGTACTTCTACCGGATCTGTAAGTTCGATATAAAGTTTTAACTTTTCTCCCTCTGTATTAACTTTATAATCTCTTATACAAGCCTGTGGTCTTTTCAAGATATATACATCTCTGAAAATTCCGGTCATGCGAAATTTATCCTGATCCTCCAAATAAGATCCGTCACACCATTTCATTACCAAAACAGCAATGGTATTCTTTCCGTTTTTTATTATATCAGTAATATCAAATTCACTTGTAGCATGTGCTACCTGACTGTATCCCACATATGAACCGTTTATCCATAGATAAAAGCAGCTGTCAACACCTTCAAAATTTAAGAATGCTTTTTTTGGCCTTCTCATCCTCTTTATATTCAAAAATCATAGACATACGCTCCACATGGAATATCCTGTGGTACATATGGAGGATCAAAAGGAAAAAGGATATTTTATATTTGTATACTGATGATGATCATAGCCCTCATTTTGCCACACTCCCGGTACCTTAATATCTACATATTCGGATACATCGAACCCTTGCTTAAAAAATTCTTCCTTTACATCATAGATACTTTCAAAATATTTAAACTTCCATATGCCGTTTAAAAATTGAATCCTGTCCGATCCTTTTGCGATGCTCTACAAGATTATCCATTCTCTTTGAAGCAGGAATATAATATGCTCTTGCCGGCATAGTGTTGTCATGTAAAAACCTTCAAGTCCTCATAATAACGCGGTACAATCATTTCAACCTCCTTGTATGAACAATATCATACTATAATATTAACTTTTCAATTTCGTACTTTATTAAGTTAGCTTGATTTTAATATTTTTGCAGTCTTTTGTCTATAAACTATAATAGATTTAATATGCACAAAATGATACAATTATGTAAACTTTGTTTTGGGAGGTTATATGTATTTAAATTGTGGATATATGAATAACTCCGCCATAGATTTCAAGGATAAATCCAAACCGCTTATAGTGGGAAGCTGTGGCACCTATCGTCTGCTCACCAAGCCGAAACTTCCTACCTATAGACCTCGCGGTCGACTTGACTATCAGTTGATTTATATAAGTGCAGGAAAGGCATATTTTCATTTTAATAATAAGGACAATGAAACTGTTATCACAGCAGGAAATATGGTTTTGTTTCGTCCGAAAGAATTTCAAAAATATGAATATTATGGTACAGACAAAACTGAAGTGTACTGGGTGCATTTCACAGGAGGTGATGTAAAAAATATTTTAAGAAAATATGGTATCAGTGATGATCTACATTATTTCTTTGTGGGTACATCCTTGGAATATGAAAGAATATATAAGAAAATGATATCGGAATTGCAGCGTTGTCAGGGTCACTATGAAGAACTTCTGACAATACTTATGCAACAGCTGCTTATTTATATACATAGGGAACTTCAAAAGGATAGAAAAATCTCAGATATCTATCTGGATAATGAAATGGATATGGCAACACAATATTTCAGTGATAATTATAGTAGCGAAATAAGCATTGAAGAATATGCCACATCAAGGGGAATGAGTATAAGCTGGTTTATCAGAAACTTTAAAAAATATTCAGGCACTACACCTATGCAATTTATTGTTTCCGCCAGAATATCCAATGCACAATTACTTCTTGAAACCACGAAATATTCCATATCTGAAATCTCAAGAATTGTCGGATATGACAATCCGCTATACTTTAGCAGACTTTTTCATAAGGTAAAAGGATTTTCGCCTTCAGAGTATAGAAAAATATACTTTGAGTGGCTAACCTTTCTATAAACCACAATCGTAACAACAGTTAAAACAACCGATGTCGCTTGCAGGGCATATGTTATCATAAGCTTTAAAACTAAATAAAGAAAAATCGGAATAATGAGTGCAACCATACCTATAAGCCCGGATAAAATAACAGGTATACTCTGCTTTACTACTACCATTTCACTTTCCCACTCATAGTTGGGGTATTTTCTATTTGTCCATTAGTTTTGTATACCGCAACGCAAAAATACCTGCAAAGCAGATATAATCTACAATGCAGGTAAGGGTATTTTGTCATCCATATTCTAGACCTTTTCGCTACTATTTTGAATTTTAGTAGCGAAAAAGTAAATTATTCCGGGCTCTCTACTTTATTTTTTATTTCTTCCACTAACATATGTACTGTAGATACCGGATACATATCAGACGGCTTCTTATTTGTATTTTTAACACATATATTATAGTTTTTCTTTGCTATTTGAATTGCATTTTTCTCATCTCCATATTCTAAGAGTTTGTGATAAATGCGTCTGTCATTTTTAAGATATTTCTTCTTGGTACATTTTTCAAACTTATCTGCAAACTTTTCACAACATTTCACAGATTTTTCTATTACCGGCATTTCTCCGAAATATGCATACATCCAAATTTCAAAGCAAGGATTAGACCATCCCGCCATCACTCCACTTTTCTCCGCATCTTGAATAATCTTATCAAAATCCTTTACTTCATCTCTGTCAAATACAATCCACGGCATCCTCATCTGAGAATCTTTACTAACAAATTCCAGCGCCTTTTCTACAAGATCAACGGTTTTAGCTTTTTCCACTTTAATTATCAAGCGATTCTTTAACTCTTTTGGAATACTGTCCCTCAACCCTTCAAAATAGTTCTTCTCAGTCTCCTCTGTGTCTGTCACTATTAGATAATAACCCAACTCAGGTATCCTTGTACCTACTCTCTGATTACGATCTTTTCTTTTTCCAGCCCTGTAATCGCTTAATTTTTCTCCCCTTTTACTCACTATATATCACCCTCCCTAAGCACCTTCATAGGCTTCAGTGCAGGGATGGCACCATAGTTACCCAACATATATTTCTTTGCTAAGTCTTCATCCCTACGTACTTTATTTCCGTCCTCATCCTTAAAATCAGCTAAAGAGTATAGCTCCGATATCCCGTCATTATTTTTATTTACCATCCAGATTTCATCTCTACGCAGTAAATCGTTTGAAAACTGCCATATATCGTGAGTAGTAAAGATAAGTTGAGCATTCATGGTATTTATCTCTTTAGATAAAAAAGTAAGTATTATATTACGCACAAGTAACGGATGCAATCTTGCATTAAGTTCGTCTACAAAAAGTGTTCCACCATTATCTAAAACTTCTTTTATAGACGGGTATAGTGCAAACATCTTCAAAGTACCGCTTGACTCCTGGCTTAAAGGAATAGAGGCTATACCGTCTCCTCCTAACTTCTTATGAACAGTATTTATTGTATAGCTCTTATCAACCTCTTTTTCATCTTCCGACTCTATTTCCTCTACTTCAAAGTCATTTATAGACTCGTCAAAAGCCGCAAAGTAATTAACCATATTCTCTTGAACTTTTTTTTCATCTACAAATCCCTTTGGTAAACCATATGAGCGGACCAGATTTTCTACCGGATTTCCAAAACTTATAACTTCATTTTTTAAGAACCAATCTCTTACCTTCTTCATTTTTTCAATACGAAGCTTTGCACCCAAGGACACTATTAAGGATTCTTTATTTAGCGAAGCCTTGATATTCTCCATTTGTCTCTTAGGAATCCCGTTTATCTCCAATTCTTCGCCTGTTTTACGATAAAATATAGTCCTATACTTATTTCTTGCCGTTTTTGCCTTTGAATATAGCCATTCTTCCACTACTTCTCTACCCTTTAGAACAAAACCATATTGATATGTCTTTCCGGTGTTCTCTAAATTATCGACATAGAAAACTTCAAATGAAGTCTCACCTTTACGACTATTATTATCAAATAAAAATGGTGTTACCTCTATATATTTTTTCTCACTCTTTCTATACCCTTCATTCTCATCTCCGAACTTAAATGATTCCGATACATAATATGTCATATAGTCAAACGCCTCATATATATTTGACTTTCCGCTCGCATTAGCTCCATAAATAGCTGCAACCTTCAATAACTTATCATTTGCAATATCTACAACATGGTCTTCATGTTCCGTTATTTTAGTTGCTGACATATCCAATGTAGCTTCATCACGAAATGATTTGAAATTTTTAAAATTAAATTGTATCAGCATATTTTTCTCCAATTCATTTAAACAAAACATCTATATGTATATTATATGATATACTATAATAAAAATCAATATGTAAATCTATAAAAACTATAAATTTATATGTTGATTTTTATTGTTTTTATACCCATTATGATATATTTTTAATTTGTAGTTCTGACCGATATATGCTATCATTCAGATATGCTTAAAAATAGAACTTGCACTTTGTAAAGAATATACTATCCGTTAAAATAAAATACTATT
>BNJU01004446.1_pt1 | contig 165218 bp, 184 predicted proteins | sample 8539281 | NCBI WGS metagenome assembly BNJU01 (sample SAMD00202456, study PRJDB9452) | human saliva metagenome | isolation source: human saliva | place: Japan | reverse complement strand
GCGGTTGCTAAGTACATTAACGAGCATCCTTATGAGACAAAGCTTTTTGTCGGTGTTGAAGGTGACCTGCAGATTGACAATAAGGATAAGCTCAAATCTGATGCTTATATTGTGGTGAAAGGTGTTCGATAGGAGATAAGTTAGGAGTTTTTACGAAGAATTTTAAAATTTTTTGCAATTTACTCTTGACAAGTTATATTTAGTGTGTTATTATAGAGCCTATAACACAGTTATTTGATTTCGTCGAAAGGACAGAAACATGGGACTATTTGGTAAGAAGAAAGAAGCAGTAGCTGATGCTCCTGTTTCTATTTCAAAGAAGGGTAAGCGCGATGGACTTGCATCTGTTGTAGATGAGTCTGTCCCAGAGCGTGCCCTTGAGCTTTTTAAGACTAATGACGCTTTTGTTGTCGAGGTTGATGGAGAGGATAAGTATGTAGGACTTCTTCTTGATACCGAGACTATTGGCGGCTTTGGTCGTAAAGCAGTTAAGGATGAGGATAAGGGTAGCATTCTTGAGATGATTCGTAATAATCAGCTCAGTATTTATGCTACTCCTGAGCTTCTTGCAGAAGAGAAATTCATCATTATTCCAACTGATGATACTCTTGCTAATATGGAAGAGTATGGTATCCTCACTGGTGCTCAGTATAGTGTTGTACTTGTTGCTAAGGCCGGTTCTTTTGAGACAACCGATGTTGCAATCACCTATGATGAGGCTTGTGATATTTCTACTGGTGATGCTTATATCACCGATTTTGTTGGTGGTGAAGAGGAGCAGCAAGATGATATGTCCGATTTAGATGAGCCTGATGAGGAGTCTTCTGAGGATGATGAGTCTGAGGATGTTGAGTCTGAGAATGAGCAGGAGGACGAGGGTGACGAAGAGGTCGCTGGCGAATCTGAGGACGACGATTTTGAGCCAGAAGACCCTGATTATGATGAGCAAGATGTTCCTTTCCTTCCAGATGAGGATGAGGACGACTTTGATGGTAATGAAGATGATGGTTCTGTAGAGAATGACGAGCCTGAGTTAGAGCAAGAGGATGCTCAAGAGTCTGAGGCTGAGCCAGAGGTTGAGCAGGAGCCAGAGGATGAAGAGCTAATCCCAGAGGTCGAGGATAAGTTTGATGAGACTATTATCCGTCGTTTCTTCTCCGATGAGCTTGGTCTTGAGGTTTCTACTGAGGCATTTGATTCCCAGTTCCTTCATGGCAACCCTTATATTCCATTTGATGAGAATCGTACAGAGGGTTGGCTGAATAACCAGCTTAACGAGATGTCTCGTGATGCTAATATTGATATGAAGCGTCTCCACGAGGCTAATCTGTTTGAGCTTCGTTCTAAGTTCTATAATCTTCTTTCTCTGCATGCAGAGCATATTCAGAAAGATTTTGATATCACCAATCCTGAGACTGAGTTTGGTCAGCTTATGAGTGAGATGGATATGTCATATGCACAGGCTCTTGATGGTGTTGAGGCAAAGGTTGCAGAGAAGACTGATGAGCTGAAGCGTGCCTATACTGAGGCAAAGGAAGCATTTGTGAACGATGCCCGTGCTGCTGCTGAGAAGCAGTATCGTGAGCGTCATGGTCGTCAGCATGAGGCTGATATTAACGCAATTCCTGCTGCAATTAAGGCTGAGATTGAGGCAAGTCGTGAGTCTGGCAAGCGTGAGTTCATGAAGGACCGCAAGGCAAAGGCTGCACGTCAGATGGACCTTGGTGTTTCTCTCATTCTTCAGGATATCTCACGTGAGTATCAGAAGCGTCTTGCAGATGAGTCCGCTCTGTGCCATGAGTGGCGTGAGCGCATCAATACTTTCCTTGACAATAATCGTAAAGATGATATTGCTCGTACAAAGGCATTGGCTGAGGAGCTTGCCCAGCAAGAGAAGGCAGACAAGGTTCTTGCTGAGTATACTGAGAAACTTCGTGCAAAAGACGCTGAGTTTGAGGCACATACTCGTATGCTCGAGCAGGAGGTTGCTAACGATAAGAAAGATATGCAGAAGCAGATTGCTGAGTACAAGGCAGAGTGCGCTTCTAAGGTTGAGGACGTTAAGAAGCAGAAGGATGAGGTTCAGGCTAAGCTTGATGAGCTGATGGAGCAGTACACTCAGATTGACGAGCGTAAGGGTCGTGAGTATGAGGCTCGTCTCGCACAGGCTAAGGATGAGGCCGAGGCGTGGAGCGATAAGTATGACTATCTCGCTGCTGCACATAAGAAGAACAATATCTTCATTGTTGCTCTTGCAGCTGTCGGTGTTATTGCGGCACTTGCTATCGGTGTTCTTGTCGGTACTAATATGAACCTTGGCGCACAGCAAGCACAGACAAGCACCGCTATTACTCAGGATTATCAGTCTCGCATGGATAAGATTGAGAATAGCAACAATCAGGCACCTCAGAACAACACCAACAATAAGTCTGGTCAGTAAATAGTTAGAACACCCCTTTTGGCGAAATTTTTTAAATTCTGACTTGACATTTACTATTGTTGTTGTTATACTAGAAGCAGAGTTTGTGGAGTTTTCACAGGCTCTGCTTCACCTTTATATATGGAGTGTGTGCGTTCGATACAAGGGGTTCCTCAAAGACGCCTCACGTCGTACCTTTGTATTTATTATCACAGGAAATATATAAAGTTTACGTACCTTGACAGTTGCATATAGTATTGTAGAAATTTTTTTGAAAGGATGGTGAAGCTATGGCTAAAACTAACTGGGAAAAACTTCAAGACAGAGACCCTAGTGAGGATACACGTTATAGGGATGTCTATGAAGACCAGCAGTTAGACCGTTCGAAGATTGAGGAAAAGCAATCCCCAGTATCACGCATTATTATTGCAGCAGTTGTTTCGTTACTTGCATTGGTTCTGTCATGGACCGTGTATAGTGCTATTGAAATGGGAGCAGCTTATGTGAGCGCGGGTGCAAGTCAATCTTCGAGTGCTGCCACAGACAGTAGTTCTGATACATCAAAGACTTTATCGTATAATGAGGATAATCCTTATAATTACATTAAAGAGGTTGGTGGTATTGTAACAGACTCTAGTGGTAACTCTGTCTATAAGACACGGTATCAAGCTGTTGATGAAAATGGTGACGTCTATGGACCAATTTATGATTCATTAGGTGACGTCCCCGAACCAGATTGGTACGCAGCTTCCAAGCAGTCTTACGAGGAAAAGGCTGCAACTCCAGAAGGTAAAGCAGAGATTGAGGCAAAGCAGCAAGAGGCCCGTGTTGCTAAAGAAAAGAAGACATATTGGTATTGGTTCTTCCATATCACAGTCATTAAATTCTTGGTAACGTTCGGTATTGCTTCTATTGTGTTCGCATTATTGTACGAAGTACTGATGCGCAATCTTGCAGCTCAAAACGCTATGAGGGATACGTCTGATATCAATCAGTATCAGAACGACCAACATATTGCTTTACCAGAGGAAGTAATGAGAAAGTTCGATTACTTCCCCGATGCTGGCGCACATTCAAGTGTACAGGTTGCCAGTATGATTTCGCACGTTGCGTTAAGTAACAAAGGCGTTAAGTCGGTTGACGTCTCGAAACGTGCAAAAGAAGATATTGTGGATGCAGACGGCGATGTCGTCTATCTGAAAGGCGAGATTCTTCGTGATGAGGAAGGAAATGCGCTGACAGAGAAAAAGCCAATGTTCGACAAGAAGTTTATGGATGAACTTTATGAGGCGTCTGGAGCATTGACAAGCATTCGTAAATGGTATGACCCAAATAAAATCGACTATAATAAGGGCGATAATAACAGAGACAAGCTGAAAGGCTATGACACTGTTGCAGACCTTATCAATGGCGATTGGGATATTCCGTCGTATGAAACCCAGAGACCTGCGGGTGCATACATTGTTGATACTGCGCCAGTTAATACTTTGGTTCTCGCAATAACTCGCGCAGGCAAGGGAAGTCATAACCCAGCTTATTGAGTAATCAGTAAGTTCTCCAGGTTAATTGCTTAGGAAGCCTTAAAGCTCTACAGCCTAAACAGTGGCACGAAAGTGCGTGCTGAATGGTAGCGAAAGCGGAAAAAAGTGTAGAGATGCTGTTATGGTTAAATCCTGTTTCAGCGTGACAATAGGCGTTTAGCAGCCACTTCGCTAAGGTACGAATGTGCTATGCGAAAGGTTCAACGAGTATCCCCTTGTGGGGGAGTAAAACCGCAAGCTAATGGCGGAAGAAAAATCTGGCTCCTATAGTATCATTAAAATTTAGTAATTGTATATGTTTCTTGACCTCATGCATTATTTTTGATATACTATGTTGAAAGATAATGTTTAAGGAGAAATGAGATATGGAAAAATTAGAACAAGCACGTAAATTATATTTACGTGGATTTGGAAGTAAGTACATTAAACAGAACACAGGTATTTCAATGCAATCATTGTTGAAGCAGTTAAGGGCTAAAGGTGATATTTTGTCAAAGTCTGATATTGTAAATTATCAGATACGATATATTTGTGAAATTATACGAAGGATAATATTTGTGACGAGTATCGTCGGATGATGCGCGAAAATGATAATCCTGACAAATTGCGCCGTGGTCGGCATTTGCATTATTTAGGTTGTGGATTTGGTAATTATCCAGCTGTGTTTCGCAAATTGCTTGGTAACGATGCTTATAAAAAATTGCGAGACGAATGTTGGAAAATTAAGCAAGTAAATACAGTGCGTAAGCGCTATGGCGTGGATAACGTATTTGATAAGGCTGTGTTTCACACTGTGGCATCGGATGAGGCTATTCGTAAGGGTAGGGAAGCACGCACACAGACGTTGTTAGAACGATACGGATGTGAACATCCGAATCAGAATGCAGAGATTGCATCTCGTATGATAGAGTCTAGTAAGCAAACGTTCCGTGACAAGTATGGTGTTGACCATCCTATGAAGGTAGCCGCAATTGCACAAGTGGCAACACAGCATCGTCAACAGACTATGATTGCTAAGTACGGGGCTGGAAATAGTGTTGAGATTAAATTTATTCGTGATAAAATATTTGCAGCACGAAAGCGAAATGGCACATGTTCTACCTCGCGGGCAGAAGATGCATTGTATGAAATTTTATGTGACCAATTTAGTGATGTGCAGCGTAATGTTGTTGTGGATGCTCGTTATCCATGGCATGTGGATTTTTATATTCCGTCACGAAATCTGTTTATTGAGTTGAATGGTGATGTTTCTCATGGGGGTCATTGGTTTGATGCAAATGCTAAGTGTGACCAACAGAGGGTTGTTTCATGGCAACAAAATTCAACTACAAAGCCTAGATACGCTCGTATGCTACGTGTTTGGACAGAGACTGACGTACAGAAGCGTAATACAGCTAGGCGGAATCAATTAAATTATTTGGTATTTTGGGATGCAACTGTGTGTAAAATAAATGGTTCTGATTTTCCACGATTGTTAGATGCTCGTGCATGGATTGCTGATGGCTGTCCTGATGCGAAGAATTGGCATTCGGAGAATACATATTAAGTTTTAAATGGTAATATAGGATGAAGAAGTACTCTCAACTTTGCATGTAATATGCAAGCGTGGTCTTTACGACCGAGGATGGCGTTGCGTCCGTTCTGAAGATTTTGTCAGACATATATTGAGCCAACGATTTCGATGTGGTTGAGGGAGAAAATTCCTTCTAATATTGTAATTAATGACCCCAAAGGTGAATTGCTTCAAAAATTTTATGTTCAAGCCACTTATCGTGGGTATCAACCAGTACAATTTAATCTCATCAACCCTCTCAATACCGACATTTATAATCCACTGGTTTTTGCAGTGGAGGCTGCTAGAGAGGGCGATAGAAATAAAGCAGCACAATACGTCGAGAACATCGCAGAAATCTTCTTCCCTGTTGATGGCGGCGACGACCCAGTTTGGCGTGCGACTTGTAGGCACACAACGATTCGTCCTATGCTAAAAGTAGCGTAACGACCTGCTTGGGCGAACACTAATATGGATAAAGCAGCAAGATTAAACGATAACTTGTTGTAAGAGCAATCTGACTGATGATGTACTGTCCGTTGTTACGATTTTGTAACAGCAAAACCGAGAGTAGCGAACGGGGACAGAGTTATGGTGTCTTGATGCACTATGAATAGTATGATTAGAGATAATCTGACGAACTTTGGAATATACAGCCCGACAGCAGGGATGCGTCTCATTGGCGCAGCAGATAAGTGAAAAGGCGTACGGTTATGCCATAGACCAAAGTGCTTATTGAGGATACTAACGATGCCTCAAGGTAGTAACTTCGGGTTAGACAAAGGTTCTAAGGTGCATGAAATATGATAGTTGTGTGAGTAACAAGGAATCGGTGAAACGTTTAGTTGATGCATATAAATTGTTTTACATACTAAAGCATCTTAATTTATCGGTATGCGAAGGTGGAGCGATGATGTCTTTGTAATGAAGACGGAGCAATGACCTTTAGTGGAACTATTACAATATATGCTAATATAAGTAACGATTAGGAGACTTATTTTATGTGTGAAAAAGAAGGGGTATTATTGGCTCCAAATACGTATGCCTATAGAGACGGATTTAGCGAAGCTCATGCCCTCGCTCACGTTCTGTATAGGCTAAATCAAGGCAAAAATTATTATGCTATTGTGTTTGAGTTGCCTTATGATTTAAAGTTAGTATCAGATAAGGCACTTTCATTGGGTATAAAGCGTGGTTGTTTCGAGAAAGATATTCGTAATAAATTATCTCATAAAACATTATCAGTTGATGATTATCATCGACTTTATAATGCGGTTTATTATGATTTAGATTCTTGGCTTTATTCTCAATGGGAAGGTTACCCTGAGATTGCGTCTTTTGGTTTGAAACGAAAATATCGTGGTGAAACTCTTGATAAGTCGAAGCAATACGTTCGTATGCGACAGACAAGGATGAAAGAGTTTTACTATGTTCGTTATAACCAAAGTGTTATTTGCTTAGGCAAAAACGTAAGCGACATGAAGAAGCTTGCATTTGCTGTTGCAAATAAATTGAAGCGTTTTGAGGGTATCGATATTGAAGTGCCAAAAGTTGTTGATATGAGAAAAGGCAAAATTTGTTTTCATAATTTTGTGATTCGTCTTGTTATGAGGCGTGGTAAGTATGTTGCAGAGACAAGGGTTCGCGTTGAGCGTTGTAAAGCTATAAAAGCTGATTTAAAGAAAGCTTTTAAGCGAGTTATGGTGTCAAAAGATATTGCAAAAGATGTTTTTGCATATAACAAGCTTATTGGACGCTTTAGGCGCGATTTCGTTATGCAACACGCATCAATGATGACTTTGGCAAGATAGCGAGAGAGCTTGATATTTGGTGTTATCACCAACTTACAAGGGATAATCGGTGTGGTTATCACAAAAAAGATGGGGATAGCACTGTGAGAGTGTATCGTGGGCAAGTCATTAAGACATTATATGGCACTACATTTTTTGCACCACACATGAAAAAGAGATAGCATATAAATGTGTAATAGTTACATGGAAAGCCGTGTGCGGGGAAACTTGCTTGCACGGTTTTGGCGGGGGGTTAAACCTATCCGCAACAAATGCTGCAAACAACGCAGTGCGAGACGTTGCATAATGAAAAGTTATGCGTCTAAGTAGTAGCCAATGACTTAGATAACTAATTATTCGATTGGTAGAATGATAAGGTAATACTTTGAAATATCAACTCTGAGATTCCGACATGCATTTATTGGAAACGATTTTTGTGTGAAGCTCGGTAAAGTCGCCTGACGGCATTTATGCTAATAGGGCGGGAGTCTGTAACCTATATATGGTGAGTATGTTATTTTTAACTGACGAACTTGCGAACTAAAAAGATGTTGATTTGAGGATTAGTACTAATGCGTTGAGGAACATCCTTATTGGTTTAAAAGGCCTTTTGTGGATTACATCTTAAAACAAGCACCTACGTATAGAGATGATAGAATAATTGGAACGTCGAAAGGTATTGAGCGTTTTAGTAATTTGTCGAAGAATAATAAGCAAATGAATCAATGCTGAAAAGTAGTGTTCGAAGCGATGATGTCTTTTGTAATGAGAGACGGAGTGATGGGCACAAGTCAAGATGGTTATCTTGAGGGAACGCCGTGTGCGATGAAAGTCGCATGCACGGTGTGGACTGGGGGAAAAGTTGGAGATAGTATCAAATACTTACCTATCAGTATTTTAAACGAGCAGTATATGGTATGATTGATTTTTACATGGAAGAAGAAGCTGATTTGAGGCGACATGCAGCTGAGACTAATATGGATAATAAGACGCTGGAGACTAAGTTGGATGAACTGTGGGGTAAAGTTACGCTTTATAACTGCTATCAGTTCTTTGTTCAACTGACGTCAAAGAAGTTGAAGAATCCTCTCAACGTCATGAGCCAAGAATTGAAGCAAAACGAAGATAAGTATAAGAAAATGCCTGTTGATGAGTATAATGAAATGATTGAGAAGTGCGAGAAAGAAGCCGAATTGTGGCAAGATAAGCCTGAAGCAGACCTCATGACATTATACTTTAATGCAACGGCGAAGCTACCGCAGAGTTTGTGCCGAACGCTTGTTATGAACGCAGACAATGCGTTGAGGTCTATCGGCGGAGCTGAGAAGATGCTATCTTCGGTGTACGGCATTGCTGTAACGGCTATGGTGCGATTCGTAGGCATTTACCTGCTGAAATAATAAGAGGTATATATAAAAAGTTTAATTGATTTATCATTAATTACTTTTATGCCTCGCTAATTATTGTGGTAAATGTCGTAACTGATACGGCGACAATAGGAATGAGAGGGTAACGCCTCGAAACTATTGCACTAAGCTCTGGCGTGCGTTGCAACATTAAGTTGTAGGGTGCGAAGCCCAGTGAAGTCGGTGCGTGAGTGCATCGGGTGTCGAGCTTATATGGTGAGAATGTTGTGGTGGGCGTCACAACTGACGAACTTTCGAATGAAAGTCTTTTATCTTCTGAGGTATGTGTAGTTGCGTAGCTGGCGAGATACCTTGCAGTGTTATAGGCACTGGATGGGAGTGAGAGGCAAAGAAAGCACCTAAGTAAGCTCTATGATAGCTGTATCGGAACGGAGAAAGGTATCAAGGTAGGAAGTGGTGAGCCTGCTTTCATGACGAAGAATAATAAGCATGTTAATTGATACTGAAAAGTAGTGTTCGAAGCGATGATGTTTCTTGTAATGAGAGACGGAGTGATGGGCACAAGTCAATGTTGAAATACAAATAGATTTTATGAATCCCCTGTGTCGTGAGGCATAGGGGATTCTTTTTTTTTTGAAAAAAATGTCTTGACAGGGTTGAAAAGATGATGTATATTATAATGGTAATAAAATATTGGTGAAATGTTACGCGGACCATCCGTCTACGCTTTGCTCGACGTCTGCTCTAAGTGAGGTTAGTATGGCAATACCATCGTTTGTTGATGTTGAAGAATTTAAGAGACTATGCAGTGAACATACATTGTCAGAGGTTGCTACCTATTATGGTCGCAATGTAAGCACTATTGGTAACTGGAGACGTCAGCTGGGTATTTCAAAACCAAGTGATAGAACAGATATTGATAACGAGGTTATTAAGAGCGACTATGATAATGGTTTAACTATTAATCAAATTGCTGAGAAATACCGTTGCAGTCACGATACTGTGACGAAACGTCTTGGAAAAATGGGTATTGCTAACTCACGCGCTGAGGGTATTAAGCGTCATTTCTTGCCAACATATGATGAGCGTTGGGATGGCATTAAAGCTGATTTAGATGCAGGTATGTCGTGGACCTTTGTGCGAGATAAGTATCATATGAGAGCTGAGAATCTTAATAAATTGATTAGCGATAATAAGTATTATAGCGTTGATGATGACATTGCTGAGTTAGAAGCTCGTGTTAGTAGTATTAACGCAGATGGTCGTAGTAGCGAGAAAAAGTATTGTGAAGTTGTGCTTACACTTTTAAAGCGTGACGGCAAGAAGCCTAATGTGAACATGGTTTGTCATGAGACAGGAACCGCATGGCCTAATGTTAAAGCTGGTCTTGAGAAATATGGTCTTATGCAATATATTTCAAGACGCGGTAATAGTGTTTTAGCATTAGAGTTTGAGGATATGCTGAAGCGTCACGGTGTGAGATATGAGGTGAATAACAGGGATATTTTAGATGGTAAGGAAATTGATTTTTATTTGTCTGATAAAAAAATTGGTATTGAGATTAACCCTGTTATGACCCATAGCGTTGACACAAAGATTGGTGTTCACGATAAGAAATATCATCAAGAGAAGTCTTTATTAGCTGTGAGTAAAGGTATTGGTCTTGTTCATCTATACGAATATGAGCAGCGAAATGTTGGTTATATGACCAAACTCGAGCATTTTCTTTTTGACGACGGTGTGCGTGTCGGCGCTAGAAAATGTGAGCTGCGTGAGGTGAGTGCCAAAGATGCAAATACATTTTTCAAAGAGTGGCACTTTTTAGGTGAGGTTATCGGTGCGAAATGGCTTTATGGTTTATATTGGAATGGCGAGCTTGTGAGCTGTGTTGCTGTCGGCAAAGCACGTTACGGCGATGGTGATTGGGAGTTGCTTAGATACTGTGTGCGAAGCGATATTAATGTTGTTGGCGGGTTTGCTAAGTTGCTAAAGAAACTTCAAAGCGAGCTTGGTCGTGGACGACTTGTGTCTTATATGGACCTGAACAAGAGGTTTACGAGCGATAATGTTTATGAGAAACATGGCTTTACGCTTGATGGTGTGACAGTACCTGATTATGTGTGGACAACGTATAATGGCGAAAAAGTGATGAAGCGATATCAGTGTCAGAAATCTAAGATTGATGATGGTAGTGGTCGCTCAGAGACGGAGATAATGCGAGGTCGTGGTTATTATCGAGTCTTTGGTGCTGGCAATAAAAAAATATTTTATAAATTTTGTATAAAATGTAATGAGATTGGGTATATAAGTAGTGTATAAAATGCGCTATTAGGTACAGCGCATTAGGCCCCCTTTTTCAATTATGAACCCCTTGGAAACATGGGGTTCATTTTTTTCAAAATAATACTTGACAACTTGTTTATGCAATGTTATAGTATACTATGTGTACTTTGAGAATTGCATAAAGATATAGAGTATAGTGTTTAAGCAAAAGGTGTTTTAGTATTTCAACATTGAGGGAACGCCGTGTGAGGTGAAAGTCTCATGCACGGTGTGGAGCAGGGGAAAAGCTAGAGATAATATCAAAGGTTTACCTATTGCTATTCGTTTTTTACCGACCCAACTATTTCGACATTAACGTCAGGAACACCGTCTCAAAACGTTGACTTGGCTGGACTGTCTTTCCCAAGACGTCTTGGCTTTAAGTTGCGTTCTGACTTTGCCGAACACTATCACTTGGTGGGTTTGCAGTGTTTTTGGGAAGCGTTTGAGGATGATATGTTTACCAAGTCGCTTGGTAAAGACTTCACACATCAAGGCATTATCGACCGCACCGTTTGGTGCAAGTATTATTTTAAGGGAATTTTCCCGAAAGATTATGCTTATTTGAAGTGTGAGATTAGAAATCCTCAGACACGTCAGCTTGTACGTACGTTCTATTTTAAGTTCACAAAGTCGTATCAGACGTCGCTGGACGGTAGAACTTATGTTAAGGACCCAATACTGCAACAAAAAGTTGTAAAGAATGGATTATTGACAGAACTTAGACCATTTAAGAATGCCGATGGTAAAATTGTCAAGTATAAACCTGGTCATGTTGGCTTTAAAGTTGATAAGATGGCTGATTTGATGGGTGCGGCTCATAAGGAGACGACAAAGGTTAACGTTATTGAGCAGTATTTGCTGCGATATTCTGAGAAGCCTAAAATCGTGTTCCTTGTTACTCCGCCGCATCTTATGAAATATGCGAAGCTGTTGTTGATTCTCATAACGCAGCTGGTAAACCTCAACTTTGAGCAGTCATACATGACTAAAGAATCGCAAAAACCTTTTATCCTCGTAGCAATGACAAAATGGTGGTGATGTGAATGACAACAAATAAATTTATTGCTAAAGCACAAGCAAGATATGGAGATAAGTTTGATTATTCTCGTGTAGATTATGTGAACTCATATACTCCTGTAACAATATTTTGTCCGATTCATGGTGCGTTTCAAGTTAAGCCTCATAATTTTTTACATTATAAATATGGTTGCCCTAAGTGCGGCCATAGCGAAGCTGGTAAAAAGCGCAGCGGAGTAAACAATGTTGCTCATAGAGTAGATGTAAAGCGCAAGAAGCAGCAAACGTGTATTGAAAAATACGGTGCAAAAACTTGGGCTGAATCTGATGCTGGTAGACACAAGTTACATAAGATATATTATGAAAATAATATTGGCGACAAGTTAGAGAACACTTGTTTACAGCGTTATGGTGTCAGAAGAGCGTCGCAAACAGATGCTGCCAAAGAGAAAATGCGTTTAACGTGTTTGCAGAAATACGGTGTTGATTCTGTATCAAAGGTACCATCCCTTAGAGACAAATATGAAGAAACGTGTTTGTCTAAATATGGTGTGCGTTGTCCGTTATCATCAAAATCAATTATTGATAAGGTGATAACGGCAAAGGCAAAAAATCATACGTTTAATACATCGAAACCAGAAGAAGAACTATATGCGTTGCTGTGTGATACTTTTGGTTTCGACGATGTTATTAGACAGTATAAGGAAACTCGTTATCCTTATTCGTGTGATTTTTATATAAAACCTTTTGATATATTTATTGAGTTAAATATTCATTGGACTCATGGGTACACGCCATATGACGTAAATAATGAGCAACATCAGGAACGATTAAAGCAATTGATTCAATTATCAAAAGATAGTTCTTATTATGAACAGGCTATTGATGTATGGACAAAAAGAGACGTTGAGAAACGTCAATGCGCTAAAGATAATAAATTAAATTATGTTGTCTTTTGGGATAATGATTTAGCAGATGCGAAAGCATGGCTGCTAAATTGGAAGTTATATCACTAACTATAATATTGCTGCATAAACATAATAAAGGGTACCTGCTGTGAACTCTATTACTCAGAGGTGTGGGGCGTGAAGCCCTGCTAACGGTATCAGTGGAATAAGACATACCATAACAAGGTAAGGGACGAAGTGTTACAACAAGATGTCTCTGTTTTATGGTATGACGAAGCAGCTGACTAAGAGAATCTAAGGTCTTATGAACACATAAGATAGCTGATAATACCGTGCTACTCTCAGAAAATATCTGAGAAAGTGTAACGACTATGGCGCAACGTCGTCAGTAAGGCGGATGATGAGTTACCGCTTGAAGAGTGCAGCTGTTAGGTAGATGCCTAATAGAAGAGATAGTCTCCTCCCCTCATAAATATCGGGAAACCGAGGGCGCTGAGGTTGTATCGCACAAGATTCATGCTTGACGAATTGGGCATAAAGTTGCCTGTTCATATGTAATGTGTGAATATCATAACAGAAGTTAAATATCTTGAAGAACCTGAAGAGCCTGTATGCCACAACGTAAACCGAAAGGTTAAGCGTGATGGAGCGAAAGCAGAAAAAAGTTACAGGATGATGTTATGCTGAAATAAAAAGAACGAAAGAGAGTGATAGTATGATTATATTTTTATTTAATGAGTATCCAATGCTTGATTATAAAGAGTGGGTTCGTTATTTGAAGTATAATGCTGAGTCAAATTTTTATTATACTGATAGCTTTAGCTTGGATGCAAATAGAAATATTATGAGTCGTACTATGTCTATCCGTGATAGAGATGGAATTTTCTTGCTTTGCAAATTATTAGCTCGTTTTCGTTCGCTAATACATCAATAACAAGGGTTTGTTTGGTTAGGAATGCTCGTAGCATTAAGTTGCCGAGTAACCTTCATCGACTAGAGGATGACGTCCTCGTTAGCGGCACAAGCTTATGGTGTGCGCGAAAAATATCTGGGGGAATCGCTGTTTTAAAACAGTAGACCTTAACATATAGTCAGTCTCTTGCTGTAATGGTGAGAGTTGCGGTGTGAAGCCGCGATATGCGAGTTGCGAACGCATAAAATTCAAAATTGAACTTACAATCGGAAGGCCATGGCATTGCTAATTTGGAAACTATGCTGTCAATTGGATTGGGGTTGTTTTTCCTGCCCTGTGTACATGCAATGTGTGCATACTATTACAAGCGTTAAAACTGGGAATAGCCTTTAAGAGCCTGTATGCCACAACGTAAACCGAAAGGTTAAGCGTGATGGAGTGAAAGCAGAAAAAAGTTACAGGATGATAATAAGCTGAAATAAAAGCAGTAAAATATTACTGTGCTAAGTTATCGTATAAGAGGCGGTTCAGTTACGAAGTTTATTTTTAATAGGCAACGTCTATCGACTAGGAGATTGCGTCTCCGTAGGGCAATAAGTCTTATGATTGCTCGAAAAATGCTTGGGGGAATCGCTATAGTAATATAGTAGACTTTAACATATAGTCAGTTCATTAGTGTGAAAACTAATGCCTTATTTCAATAAGGAGCGATAAGTAGGCGTTATCGTGAAACAATTTTATTTATAGTTATAAGTTAGTTATAAGTTTGATATTAAGGATTGGGGGTGTCTGCAATGGGCGATAAAAACATTTATAAACTGAAAGAATTTTCTGATTTAATGGGTGTTTCGACAACAGAGTTAATTCGATGGGATAAAAATGGTGTTTTGGTTGCTGACCGTATTGATGGCTGCCATAGATTTTATACACAAAAGCATATTGATAAACTTCAAAATTTGCGTAGTAACCAGCCACATTTACTATCACGTAAGAAACACTTTTTGTATAAAGAGTTGACGGGTTTGCGATTTGGTAAATTAACAGTAATCAAACGTACTGATGATTGTGTGTCGGCAAACGGCCATCGATGCATACAATGGTTATGTAAATGTGATTGTGGTTCTACGGTAGTGCTTAAAGGTTCTAGCTTGATTTCTGGATATAATAAAAGTTGTGGTTGTTCTCGTTATGGTGATAATGAAACTCAACGAATGTGGAAAGAGTTTGACAAAATTGGTGAAGCTGATGCTAAGAAAATGTTACAACAATATAATGTTTCTAAACCAACAAAGTATGTTACAAATATTCATAATAATACTGGCAAATTTCAGGATTTAACCGGACATAAATTTGGTTTATGGACTGTTCTGGAGCGTGCTGAAACGCGCAAATATCGAGGTGGTGGTCAAACTATTTGCTGGTTATGCCGTTGTGAGTGTGGTACAATAAAATCTGTTCCAGGACGTGATTTGAAATCTGGCGCTAGTCAATCATGCGGTTGTTTAATATCTATGTCACAGCTTGAATATCATGTGAAGAATTATTTGATAGAACACGGTATTCAATTTGAGTATCAAAAGAAATATAGTGATTTGCAAGGCATTGGCGGAAAACTTTTATCTTATGATTTTTTGGTATTAAATCAAAATGTACCTGTGTGCTTTATTGAGTGTCAAGGCGAGCAACATTATCGTCCTATTAAAAAATTTGGTGGGGCAAAACAATTATTGCGTCAAACGATTCATGATAAATTAAAGCAAGATTACGCTAATAATGTTTTACGTGTGCCCTTGTATGAAGTTGATTATACTAGAAACAAAGGATTGTATATATGAGTTGTTAGATTCTTTGAATTTATCGGTTGTAGACTTAAATATAAGCAGGAGCAACAATTTACCTTAATCCTTCAGACCCTACAACAACTTCGCAAAGTGTATGGTGACGACTCAGATAAGATTATTCAGGGTAATGTTTCTAACATTATCTTCTTGAAGTCTACTGATGATGCCATGATTGATACCTTGCAGAAGATGAGTGGTACGACCCACCGAGTGTTCACTAATTCTAAGACTGTTACGAAAGATTTGGAGCGAATTGTTCTTCAGAATGAGGGCAAGATTTCTTATACCATGAGTTCGCAAGAGGTGCCTGTCATTTCTTACAATGATATGGCATTTATTAACGAGCGTAACTCTATCGTGTTCCGTGCTGGTGATGCACCAATTTGGAACCGTAATGAGACAATTTTGCCAATGAGCTGGCGTTTAATGCGCGATGATATTAAGCATCCAGGTCATACTTATTCATTCCAGACTATTCCAACTCTTTCGTCTGCTAAGGATTTTGATGTTCGTAAGAATCAGCCTGATTTTCAGAAAATGTTTGATAAGCGACTTCGTCAAGCACTTGCTGCTGACGATGCTAAAGAGGCTTATGCAAATATTTATGGTTATACTGATTATCAGATTGGCCTTCTTGACCCTGATTTGTATTCTAACGATATTATGGAGTTTATTGATGTTTCGCTTCGTGCACAAGACACACCAGTTGATGATGATTATGATGAAAGTGAGTTTGCTGATGGTTTCGATGATGCCGAGGATTCTTATTACAATAAGTCCGAGGAAAATAAAGAAGTCACTTCAGAGTATAATCGTCGTCAAGAGGATAGCCGTTCTTTGAACGAGCCTCGTTATGCAGGACGTGTTTTGAGTCGTGCTGATTTAATCGGAACAATGGGTCACCCAGTTCACAGTATCGATAAAGAGTTGATTGAGGCTTATGTCGAGGTCAAGGGTGATATGTGGAACGATAGAGATATGTTCTCTGTCGTTGACGGTAATCTTTGTTCTCGCGATGGTATGAAAGTTTATATTCGCGCATTAGATGAATCCTTGATGCTAAAGACAATGAACCGTGAAGCTAAGAAAGAAGATTCTCCTATCTTCTCCGATGGAAGTATCAGAAAAGATGAGCTTAGTTCACTAGGCTCTTATGAAGTCACTGATGATTTCTTATTCTTCTTAGCCGCACAAGACAGGTGGTCTTTTGCTCGTGGAAGATTTGATAACGTAATGCGTCGTATTTTAGCAGATGGAGAGAGATAATATGTTTGGTAGTACTGAAGTGTTAGTATTATTTATTGTTTGTGTTGTCCTTTTTATTTCTAATATGTTTGCATGGCAAGAGTTGAGATGGACAGATAGAAATAATCGAGATGAACGTTTTAGAGTGTTTAATAACATGCAAAAAGCAATAGAAGACGCTCATCGAGAAGAACAAGTATTAGCTCAACGCGACAGGGAAGAGTTAGAGCAGTTTAAGCAAAAGGATATTGAAGCCAAAGAGTTAGCACAACGTCGTAGAGTTTCACCAGCTCAAAAGGATGCTGTGCTTAGACGTGATGGCTATAAGTGTCAAATTTGTGGTATCTCAAGGGAATATCTTGACGAGAAGGCCCCTGGTCTTGGAGACTATCTAAGACTTGAGGTTGACCATATTATTCCTATTGCACAAGGCGGTAAAAGTGATGAGTCTAATTTGCAATGTCTGTGTTGGCGTTGTAATGCAGCAAAGGCAGCACTAAAAGTAATAACCAAGTCAATAGTATGAGGACTTGGGGTGCTGGTCACTTGCCTGGTGTTAGTAAGAAGAAATAGGTCTGAGAGACGCTGAAAGCCATTCTAAGACATACTTTTGCTATGAGTTGAGAATCTATATCTAAGCAATTTTTATAGAGTATACAGTCTGAGGAGGGGTGTGATGTTTCATGCCCCTTCTTTTTTTGTTGCATTGGAGTGCTTTTAACGACATTTTACTACCGTTATATGTATATTATAACACTTAATAACTTTTTACCAATTTAAAGTGTTATTACAGTTGGTCTTGCAACGCTAAGAACAGAAACGTGTCGTTAGCAGTTATGCTACATTTCATAGTTAGTTCATCTTCACTTTGTTTGATGCTTTAACATAAATGTGGAGATTTTGTGAAGATGATATTTTGGGTTGATTTTTGAAAACGGGGTGGGTATAATAGTATACGATTTGAAAACAGAATATTAGCTATGAGAGCTGACTCGTCATAACAATCACTACCGAAAACTAGATTGAATTTAATAAACGAGCCGTCTTTATCAACTCGACAATCAATACAGTTCTTAAAGGTACTTCCCTCAGAAAGTCGATTACGTTTTGTTTCCATTGGATTAGGGCAAGAAGCATACGATGCCTTGCCTAATTTAATTTAATTTTTTTCTGTTTTCAAGTCATTTTTTAGTGTACCCGCCAGGCCTACCGTGGTTTTAACTGTTTTCCACGGTGGCAAACTTGGCGGGTGTTTTTTTTTGAAAAAAATTGCTAATAACTCTTGACAAAGAAATATAAATATGTTATAATATGAGCAATGTAATGGCATTAGGTAACCCTCTTGTATAAGAGCTAATGAGGTCGTCATTGGTTGCGCCAGTTTTTGAGAAAAAGACTAAGGTGTGAGGATGAGACGGTTTTTAGGTTTCCTGACGCCTTGGTCTTTTTTGTGAGAGGAGTTACAACTCATGAACGTAGAACAGCCCGATAGAATTAGAGGCTTGTACGAGTATACTTTTTGGGATATCATTAACAACTATAATGAGACGCAGAAAGCTTTAGATGGTGACCTTATTAAGGTGAGTGAGGGTCGTGTGTTACACGCTGCTCTTGTTGCTGAGATTGGTCGTCATAAGATTAACGGTACTAATACCGTCGCAACACTTTCTAACATTGGACCAAAGCTTTTTATTGAGTCTTGCAATAAAGTATTGCACGAGCGCATGGGTGAGGACCCACTTCCTTTAAAAGATGGTCAAGAGCCTCGTGAGCAAGAGGATTATCGTCGTTGTCTTGAGAATTATAAGGCAATGATGACGATGAACTCAGGAGATAAAAATGTGGTAGATGACAACGGCTTCTACCCAGTGTCTCCTTATGACGATAGATTCTCACGACTAGACTCGGTTATGGCTAACGGTAGTCGTCTCGGTGGTATCCGTGGTTCTGCTTGCGAGAACTTTATGATTGCACGGATATTCACAAGGCATTAGAGATTGCGTATACAAGCAATGTTCGCATGCGTGATGGTCAAGAGGTTGAGTGGGTTGGTCGCGATGTTGAAGGTACAACATTAGCTAACGCCATTGACCTTACTGGTCTTTCCATGCTTAAAAAATATATGCCTGAAAACACTTTTTATGGTGTTGCTCCATGGGTTGCTGCTGGTTTTAATACCGACAAGATGACTGATGAGCAAATTGTTGCAAATAGGAAAGTGTTGAGAAGGCAGCTTATATCTTAGATGGCTTGGCAAGTATGGGTCGAGAGTTTGAGATTCAGCCTGATATCAATACTGGTCAGCTTAAAGCTCATATTGTTGATACGAAGATTGATGTTCGTATTCTTGATAGACCTGGTAATGAGTCATATATTGGTAAAGTATATGATAATGGTGCAACAGTATTGTACTCAAGTACGTTGTTCAATAAGAACAGCAATAGTAAGGTTATTGTCGAGCCAACAAATAAGCAAGCTCTTGATTTAGTTAAGTTTGCACTTGGCGAGCCTATTGATGGTAAAGATGGCTTAGAGATTGTTGGTGAGTATCAGACGATTGACCGCGTTACTCGTGGTAAGAAGACTGATGTGAACGCAGCTTATCATGTGAGCGGCAATAAGTTTGTCGCAACAGTTGGTTTAGCTGATGGTTATGATGGTAAGCCTGATACTCGTTATCACAACAGGCTCCGCATTGTTATGGATTCATCTCATCGTTCCGCTGAGACATCGCAGATGGCAAGTGTTGACGATGCGGATAAGTATCTGCGTGATGCTGTGGCATCGGCTCGTGAGAACTTCGAGCGTGAGCTTGGAGTCGAAGAGCTGATTGCTGATTGGAATGAGCATCACGATGATGAGGGTTGGGAGCCTAAGTATTCAGGCAATCCTGACTTAGCGGTAATTCAGCAAAGCTATATCGATGTTTTGAGTGGCAAGAAGAACACTCTGCTTCGTCCTGATGTTAATGAGGATGAGTATAAAGAGATGCTTGCTGAGGCTGGAGAGTTTGAAACAAACGATGCAGCAAGCTACGTAGAGTACAAGAATAAAATGGAGAAGTATGCTTACTCAGTCGACGATAACCCAGAGGATATCGTAAGACTTCATGCTTCCGATTTTATGTACGATACTATTGGCGACTATGATATTGATAGTGACGGCAAAAGGTTCAATCCTGTCGGCGTTGCACAATATCAAGATTCGGCATATAATGTCTCAAGAAATACAGCGGATATTGTTAAGGCAATGCGTATGCTGAATATTGGAGCAGATGAGGTCCGTGGCGAAGGTTTTTATGTTGATGCCGTGAAGCATCAGCTTGTTAAGTTTGATTTTGCAAGTGCTCAGACTATGGCGTCTATTGACAATGAGTTTGTCAAAAAGATGTATGACGAGATTGTTATAGGTCTCAAGACAAACGGTGTCTCGTTTGATGAGAACGATATCCGTATGGATAGCAACGGCATTGTACGTTACACTGGTAAAGTGGCTACGCGCGAGGCAGCAGATAGCAAGAACGTTATTGCTGTTGAGGGTGAAATCGGACAGATTTTTGTTCCCGATGAGCATGGCGTTGTACGTACTCAGTTTAACGCTGATGATAATTACGCTTTTGTTCCAGGATACACTGCAACGATTATTCCAGATAAAGCTGGCGAGAACAAGAGTGTTGAGGAGAGAACGCTCCTTCGTGGCTACGAGCAGACAATGCGTGAGGGCATTCGTTATCAAATTCGTCAGGATTTGCTGAATGCAAAAGAAGGTGTTGGCGTAGGCTCACCAGTTAGCGTCAACGATGTCTATCGTCATCTTTATGACGAAAGATATGATGTTGATTTTGTGGAGCAATATCTTGAGCAAGGCATGCCTGAGGATTTTTTGAACGCCATTATTGAGACAGCAGGCTCTCGTGTTCGCTATAGCAATAGCGTGCGTGATGGTTCTACTACGCATGCGGAGTACATGGCGAACACTTATGATGTCGATATGGCTAACGATAACACAGGCGATGCTTTTGTGCTTACGGGTGGCAGAAATATGGCAAGGCTCACGAGTGAAGCCGATGGCTATTTTGACCCTATTGCCACCACAGCAACATCAACGAACCAAGGATGCTTGCGTTATCTTGTCGAGGGTTCCAAGGTTGATGCAGACGGTCATATTATTCCTTCTGAGGATAAAAATGCTCGTTGTGCTTTGATGAATCACCCATTTATGGCTAACTCAAAGTATGACCCATTTGACCGCATCAATATGACTATCTCAAATATCATGCAGGCTTCTGCATTAACTGACCCAGTTAATATTGTTCAGACCCAGGTTGAGGGTTGGAACATGGACGATGGTTTTGTCGTCACTAAGAAGTTTGCTGATGGGTATAAGATGCGCAACCGCGATGGTTATATGAGGTCCTTGGTTGTTGGTGATAAGCTGAGCGATGGTCACGGCAATAAGGGTGTTATTTCTTTGATTGTTGACCCTGATATGCCAGATGCTGAGGCTGAGGAGCAAGGTCTTTGAATATTGTCCGTATGGTTCGTGAGAACCCTGATTTGGACATTATGATGCCTTTGTTCTCAGGTCCATCTCGTTTTAATGCTGGTACGGCTCGAGATATGATGAGCGGCGAGCGTCATGATTTTGTTGACGTGAACGGTGATGTTCACGAAGACGCAATGGGTCAGATGCAAATTATTATCACGGACAAGTCCGCTGATACTAAGACTCACATCTACGATGATGAGGAATTAGCCCAAGGACATGGACGTAAAGCATCTGCTCAATTAGCTTGGGCATTTAACTCAAAAGGTGCATCAGCTATTATGCGTGAGTGTTACGGTAATAACTCCACGGTTATTTCTAATATGCGTGAAATGCTTATTGCCTGTGGCTTAGATATCTCCGAGACAGGCGAATTTAGACGTGGTTATCAGCCTCATGAGGGTGAGACAAGACGTGTTATTGAGATGCCTGAACTTCAGTATAAAGACAATGGTGTGCTTGATAGAAAGAGTATGAGCACTGAGTTTGCTCAGTTAATTGCTCGTACTGGTGGTATTATGGAGCTTCCTTTTGAGCTTACGTACTCAACAGGAGATGCGATGCCGCCTTTGAATGACGGTAAGACTGATGTTATTTATACTGAGCAAGAGTGGGAGCGTAAGGGCTATACTCGAAAAGATGGCGTGTACGTCAAGCCAACCACAGTTCATCGTAAGGTGGCTGTTGGTCAGCGTCAGACGGACAATATTACCTGGGGTATGCCTGTTCTGTCATCCTATCTTCGTAGTGGTCAGTCTTTCGATGATGGTACTACATCGTCTCATGACTATACTCATCAGTATGAGGGTATTTTTATGGATGCCTGTGAGTATAGGGACGCAGTTGAGAAGCTTAAAGATAAGAATTTAAGCGAGAAAGATAGGGCAAAATACGAGAAGATTATTGAGGAAAAGCCGGCTCGTGCACAGGCTCGCTATGATAAGATTGCTCGTGATATTGAGGCTCGTAATTTTGCGGGTAAGCACAATATTTTCCGTGATGGCATTATGAGCCGTCGTATGCCTAATTCAGCTACCGCGATTGTTACTGAGGACCCAAGGCTGAAGATTGATACTGTTGGTATTGGCCGAGCGATGGCTGATGCGATTGGTGTTAAAGATGGCGACAGTATTTTGCTGTGGCGTGACCCAGTTCTTCGTGATAGCGGCGTTCGTTATATGAAGGTCACGATTGATGAGAACCTTACAGGTTTGTCATTGAATCCAGTTATGGATAAGTCATTTGATGGTGACTTCGACGGTGATACTTATGGCTTAATTGCTCTGAAGAGTGAGGCAGCTAAACGTGAGGCTGAGAGACTGTTCTCTGTTCAGGCTAATTTGCTTGACTATGGTAGTGGTGAGGCTGGAAATTACGGGCTTGCTATGCAAGAGTCTCTTGATATTAAGCTCGCTGAGCACCATAGACCTGAGATTGCTGAGCGTTTTGTTAAGATGCGTGAGGAAATCAACGGCTTTGAGGCTGACGCAAAGATTAGTCTTATTTCTCAGGATGAGTTGGCAGAGAAGCGTGAGCGTGCTGTTGAGGACTTAACGGCACTGTATCGTGATGCTTTCTATGGTGAGTGTGGTACTGAGACGTTGAGTTTCAAAGATGTTGCAACACATGTTGAGTCTGTGTATAAGTCTTGTGTTGAGACGGGTGCAAAAGGTAATACAGCTAAGGTCAGAGGTTATATGAACTGGCTTGGTTGTACAGACGGCAAAGACGGTGGTGACATTGACTTTGACGAGATTGTTGATAATAATGTTACAAGAGCTACACGCTTTGACCATCAGCAAGTTATGGATGCAACCGCGGTTAAAAGTCATGGTACTGGTATTGGAGGCTCGTTCTCTCAGAGAGGTGTTGCAGCACTTCGTAATAAATGTCAGACAGCAGTGCTTGAGCTGACCTATCCAGTAACGCAGTCACTGCTTCAGTCTAAGCATGATGCTGCAGAGGCAAAACATAAGTATGAGATGCTTATGGGTCCTGTTCGTGACCTCTGGCGTGGTGCGAGTGTTGTACAGGACGAGAAGGGTCGTTGGAAGACTGAGCGAGACAACGAGGGTAATGTTGTCCAGGCTGATAAAGATGCATGGGTTCAAACATTTAGCGATATGTACACTACAAGTACCGCAGCTGGTGGACTTAATGTTGACATCAACAAAGAGTGGGTTGATATTGTCGCTCAGAATCTTGTTGATGAGGATGGTAAGATGCGCAACATCGAGGACAAGGAGAACGGTTTTAGAACACCAATGGACCAACTCGCTTATGGTGGGACGTTCGGTACATTGGTCGAACTTGCTGATAAGAAGGCTAATTTGTTCGAGGGCAAGTATAATTCTCAATTTGCTCCTTATGTTGTTCGTAATAACATGAAGGTTCAAGAGGTAAAAGATGTTATTGCTTACAACGGTCTTGAGAACGACGAAGAGGTTATGAGCCATGTCGACAAGATGAAAGCGTTTGTTAAGAAAGATAGCGTCGAAGATGGTCGTGAGCGCAAGCTTGGTACACAGAAATCCATTTCTTTGAACGTTGCTGACAAAGCGCATACAGTAGTGAGCGATGGTGAGTATCAAAATTAAGTGTTGGTTAGCGGGTGGCTCGTGTTACTTCGGGTCACCTGCGCTCGCTACGCGAGCTACGTGGTTTGTTCGTTAGCACTACGCTAGACGTTCAAACAATCTCAAAAAAAAGTACTTGACAAATAGTTTTATATATGTTATAGTATGAAATACGAACATTTTGATAGAAAGGAATTGTTCCATGTTTGATAACACAGATGATTATACCATTGACCCAGAGGAAATGGTTGATAGTGATTTTATGAGTGATGCTGATTTATGTGCTATGCATATTGACGTCGTGATTGATGAGAAAAGCCAGTTAGATGAGTTTAAGTTTGACGATTGGGTTGATATCTATAGCACGTTGAAAGATATGAGGATTATTGCGTTAGATAAGAATCCAGATTTTACATTGGCTTATGAGAATAAGTTGAAGAAGTTTTATGTTGATACGTGCGGTTGTGAGACAGAGAGTGTTGAATCTTTTAGCTCTCAACTCGCTAGTTTTGGCGTTGGTAGATATGCCATAGAAGAAGATTGGCAAGCATGGAAAAAAGCAACACAAGAGCTTGAGTTAGATAAGTATGTACCTGGAAGCGCTTCTTCTGATTTTAGGTCTTCATTCCTTGATTTTTCACGCATGCCACAAGATGTGAAAGATTTTAACAAAGTGGTCTACTGAGGATAATGCTGTTTATAATATTCTTATTCAATGCGAATATTCGTCTGGTGCTGGCGAGATTGAGTATGATATGAACGCAATTAATAATGGTGCGTATGTACCTTTTACAATGGAAGAACTTGAGGCCGCAAGGGCTGATTTTGTTTATCAATTTAGCGAGCGTGTGCATAATTCATTGTATGGCTCTGATGTACGTGTTGTAAAAGGTGATGTCACTGATAGTGTTCTTGGTGGCAAGCCCGCTTTGGATGAAAAGACTTATGCAATGATTTCTAAAGATTATATTGCATGGTTGAAAGAGTATCAAGCTGAGAAGTCTGCAAGTCAATCTTTAGGCTTTGGTGTTGACTATAGTCGTCAGAATGTTGATGAGGGTCTTGATGCGTTTGATACCTTAGTGAAGGCTACAAGTCGTGATAAGAGCGTTGTTGCTGAGGCTTCTGATGAGAAAAAAGTTCTTGAGATTGACACTATTGCTGAGGATAAACAGGATATTATCGAGTATTAAATAAGAGTTATTGAGATGATAGAAAATGGAGCTGATAAATTCGGCTCCATTTTTTTTTAATATTTTTATAAATAACTCTTGACAAAAGTGTTGGTATATGATATAATACTGACAATTGAAATAATTATATCACACTTTAAGAAGTGAGGTTTTATATGAGACTCAAAAAGACAATGCCTGTTCTAAAGTTTCCTAGCCGTGAGCAGAGGCAACGTGCGAAACAGATGAAGCAGGTTGAGAAAAATAAGCGTCATGATTATGATGAAGGTGACGCTGTTCAAAAGACATTGGATGAACTCAATAATAGTATTGAGAATCTCCAGTTCGATATGGTTAATTTTACCAATGAAGGTAACGCGTGGCTTGATGCTCAAGGCGATGAACAGCAACGCAGTATGAGTCGTATGAATAGGGTGTATCAGCGACGTCTTTTGATGATGTGTGTGAGTCCTTTGCAGGACGGCATTACACCAGGTAGTTTGCTGACGGCTGCTTCTATGTTTATTGGGTTATCTTTAGGTAATCCTGACATGTTAAAGACTATGAAAACAAGTGTTGGCACAGTGCTTAACACTGCTGCATCAGAGATTGAGTCCCGTGGTGGAAAACTTGGAGATAGCGGCATTTCTAAGTTTTTGAGAAAGCACGGCGATAAGTATTTGCGCAGTGCCAATAATGGTCGCTTACCGTTTACTGCTGAGACAGCGGCACTCGCTCATATGGCGTTAACTCGTGAAGCATATGTTGAAATGCGTGATGGAAAGCATGTTCCAGAAGATGTCAAGCTCAAGTATGAGGCTGCAGAGAATACACTTCATACGCTGATGGCTCAAGATGAAGTTTCTATGGAAGATATGCGAGCATATGAGAAAAAAACTTTATTGGTCGCATGGCTATGAAAGATATCGGTGTGGCTCAGCGTTATAATGAGATTTCATATGATGGTGTCGCACCAGCTAAAAGCCAAGAAAGTTCGTGAGACAGTGTACGTGAAAGACGAGGATGGTAATTTAAAGCCGGAGGGCTATTATCATGAGGTCTGGAACGGTGAGTTTGTTGATGCAAAGGGAAAAGAATTATATTGGTAATATGAGTCTTCGTGAGCCAATGAGTGAGGATGAGCTTGCGAATCGTATTGGCGTTGATATGGTTCATAATTTTGGCATAGATGCGCCAAATGAGCTTGATGGAATTGGTGAAACCTCTAAGACAACGTATAGTTCTATGCTTAATGCTTTGTCTGATTCCTGTGGACTTGATTGTGGTGTTGAGGTAAAGAACCCAACAGAGCTGTATGACACAGAGTATAACAAGTATAAGCAGCTATTTGATTGTGGCAAAGCAGATGGTATGAGCGGAAATCAGATGTTTAGAACCGCTGTGCTTGGTGGTGCAACCACTGAGCTTGCTGTTGCTACTAAACTTATTGGCGCGAACTATATGATGCCTGATAAAGAAGCTGAGGCGGAGCCAGAGCCTCCCGAGGGCAAAGGTCGAAAGTCAGAGATTGGTATGTTCTTCTCGCACAGTGCTATGGTTCTTGCTCGAGAACTGTGTGATTATGAGCCTGAAGATGTTGAGAAAGCTGGTATTTATGAACGACTTTCTCAGCAATTGACTGATGATGCAGAAACTTATTTTGGTGTTGATATTCAGCATAGTAACATTGCATATGACACCGAAGGTATCTTTGAAAGTTACACATAGTGCTGCTGCTATGTTTAGAAAAGCTGGTATGTCTAAAAAGGAAATTGAAGATAAGATTTTAGAGGTACAAACGGCTATGCTTGGTGTTCAGTACGCTCAATACGAAGACCGCGGTGAGAACAATATTAACGATAGGCGAATCGGTAAAAGGGATGACATTGCACAAACTGAAGTTACCCAGTCATTGAAGAGACTTACAAATGCTGAAAAGATTAAATCCATTAGTTATGATGTCGAGCCAAAGGATGCTCATATTGTGAAAGCCGATGATAAGGTTATCGAGAAACGTGAAAACGATGATTATAATAAGCGCGTTCAATCAACCTTTGATAAGTTTGCGTCAGTGTTTAGTGACCATAAAGATACAGATGAATTTGAGAGATAAGGTGATACGTTATGAAATTACGTCGTGATATAACATATGTTGAGGTAAATGGCAAGAAATATGCCAGTACAAAAGCAGATGGGGCTTCACTTGAAATGGGTTCAAGTGAGTATCGCGAGCGTTTACGCGACCTAAAGGGTATGGATGAGCATGAGCAAGAAAAAGATAAGCTTGCTGATGCAGGCTTTCGCCCAAAGACCGAGGATAGATTCGAGACCGTTGAGCGAGATGCCTATGACGAGAATGTTGAGAATCTTAGAGAAGATATGCTTCGTGCAGATGCAAATATCGGAAAAGGTCGTCTCACCGATACACAGCGTAATGTGTCCCATCAGATTCGTAAGAGTTTGTATGTGTCAAAAATTGAAGAGAATGCTCGCGAAGAGGCTGAGAAAACAATAGAGACCGATGATGATGAAAAGGTCAGACGCGTTCTGCCTAATGTTTTAGAGAATGATGTATACAACGAAGGTGTCACTGAGGATGATTTCTATCCAGGTTCTAAGACATTGAATAAGTATCTTTAATGGGGTTGATGAATATGGGATTTATTGATGAGTTAAACGAGTATCGTGACCCAAATATTGTTGCTCAAGAGGAGCAACAGAGAAAAGAGAGGTCTCCTTTGAATATGATTATGAGAACTGCGTTTGGTATGCTTACTCAAATGCAGCAAGCACGCGAGACAGCGGCTATGATTAACATGAATAACAACGAACTTGACGCTGATAAAGAGCAGATGGCAGAAGTTGAAAACGTTGGTGCTGAGACAGTTTCGCAAGAACGTCTTGAGGCTGATATTCAACGATTGATGCAGAGCGTTTTGGACGATAGACCTCATCTGAATGAGTTTGATGATGAGGAGGACGACAATGCTTTGGTCTGATTTTCAATTTGAGAATAAAGGCTATCAAGATTCGGAATATCGAAAGTATTTTGTAAATTTGCCTTTATATGAAGGTAATGAGTACGGTCATTGGGAGAGCGATACAAAGTTTGTTCCTTCTGATTATGCGATTCATCAGATGCATTGGCGACCTGATGGTAAGGCTGAGTTCGAACTTGGTGTCTATAAAGACGAGGATTTGCGCGATAGGTGCCCGTTTTTTGGGGCAAAAACTCCTGTTTGGAATGAAGAAGCTTTTTTGAAAACGAGGAGTATGGTTCGCGATAGGATTGAGAAGAAACAAGCAGCAACAGAAGCTGCTGAGCGAGCGAAGCAAGAAGATATTGCAAGACGTCAAGCTATGAGCGATGCTCGTCAGAAGTTTATTGACAAATGGCGAAATATGGAGTATTAGTTATGAAACATAAGAAAATTGTAGCTCGTGCTCATAGTCATCTTTTTAGTAAGAAATCGCAGATTAATCGCAAAGGCGATGGCTATAAGAAAGTTGGACCTGTTTTATCTAAAGCACAAAATTTAGGATGTGCTGGTTTGAGATTAGGATTTCCAGAGTTCGATGCTGACCGTTGGAAAGATGACGATTTAGAGTTAAGTTAAAATGTTGATTGGAATACCGTTTTCTTTTATGAAGACGGTATTTTTTTTTGAAATAATACTTGACAAACCGAAAATATAAGAGTATTATAGGCATTAATATAGTATTAGTACGTGAGTTCTAAGGATGTAGTTATGAAACGTTTTTTGACGGCGCTTGAGATTATTTTTTACTTTTTATGGTTCGTTGGATGCATATTTCTAGGTATGGTTGGTGTGTTTTTGCTGACATCGGGTTTTGAGTTGTATGCATATGCAACGTTCGCAAGTACTGTTATTGTGTTTGTGTGTTTAATTTTAGGCATAAAAACAAAGAAAGGTTCCAGAGTATAATCGCGGAGAATTTATTAAAACTTATAAGCTAGAAGGGTATGCTCATGTTGATACTAAGAAATCTGGTGGATTTGCAGATATTTACAGTGATTGTATTTCTTTATGTGATACTTCTGGTAGCCATTTTCTTAAATGTACGAACTTAAAGTGGGCTGATTTCGACAGTTACATTGTTTTGGACAAGAATCGTGTTTGCTATAAGCTGAAAAGTGGCACTTATGGTATCATTGGACTCGGTTCAAAGATTAAGTTGAAGACTTTTGTAAAATTGCTTGCTTCTCATGAGATAGTAGACGTGAGGAATACGGAGAATGAGCAGGTGTATGAGGAAGATGTTACACGTAAGTTAGAGCGTGTGATGGAAAAGTAAAGTTTTTCAAAAAATTTTGAAAAAAGACTTGACAAATAAAAAGTGGCATGTTATTATAATAGTAAGCCGACGGAAGAAGTCGGGTTTGACACACGAAAAGGTGGTTTTAGTATGAATAAGGCAGAACTCGTAGAGGCAGTAATCGAGCGTTGCGCAGAGCGACATGCTTTCCCTTCTAAGGTAGCAGCAACAGAGGCAGTTAATGCTGTTTTTGATGTTATTTCTGAGCAGCTTGAGGCTGGTGAGCGTGTCGGTATTTCCGATTTTGGTTCCTTTGTTGTTAAGGACCGTGCAGCACGTCGTGCTCGTAACGTTCAGAATGGTGAGATTATTGAGGTTCCAGCAACCCGCGCAGTTAAGTTTACTGCATCACAGAAACTCAAGGCTGCTGTTAAGTAACAAGAGTCTTTAGTTTATATTGTAGAAGGTTCTGGGGTCTGAGCACTGCACAAAATATATGGCATGTATATAAGAGTTAGCTCTTATATCACTTAGGTTAAAGTGAATTTTTTGGTCTTGGTGCGTAGGTCTGGCCTCAGAACCATTCTTTGAGAAAGGTTTTATAGTATGCGAAATTATGACGAAGATATTAGGAAAGCAAAAGAGCGTTTGAAAAAACTTGAGGAGCAGAAGGCTCAGCAAGAGATTCGCATGTATGTGACTATTGGCAAGGCGTGTGTTGCTGTGTTCGGTGATAGTCTCGTCGATATGAAGCAAAAAGATGTTGAAACTTTTCTGAAAGAAAAGATTAGCGGTGTTCAAGAATTTGCTCCGTCGCAGGAAGAGTTTTATAATGCTTTGAATAGCATGGATGCCAACTCAGGATACGATACCTATCAGCAATAATGTTATTTGGGGTGATATACTATTATGACGTCTAATGATTTTATTTTAGATGAAGGTTGGATGATTGGTGCTAATTGGCTTAAGAATCATAATGATGGGTATGTGCCACTGGTCAATCCAGAAGATATGAAGGTTTTAGCTGTTCAACAGAGTTTTGAGCAGATATTTAAGGTTTGCAATAATTCCGATGACAAGTAATAGTGGTGGCTTTTATTTATATTAAAAATAGAGCAGTTTTGTATTTGCTCTATTTTTTTTTATATATTTTGTAATTTTGGCTTGACAACATAGCTCATTTGTGATATAATACGGCTTGTTAGTTAATAAGTTTTTACACTTGATAGTGAGGTGTGTTATGTCAATTGATTTTAAGATGTGGCATTCTATTTTTGACACATTTAATAATTCTGTTGCACACGATAAGGAATCTTTTAAGAAAGATTATAATCGTTTTGTATTAAAGCAAGATAAGCTTTCTATTCTTGCTGAGAAAGCAAAAGCAGAAGGTATGTTGGATAAATTTTTATCTCGTTGTGATGCTGAGGTTAATGATGGTATTGATGTTGGTACTAGGCACCATAAATGGTTGAGTACTGATATTGAGAATGCTTATCTTTTGGAAAACTTGAAAGCTAAATTTAATGACAACAATTCTTTTGATGATGTAGCTCGGGCTGTGTATGAGAAATTTGAAGGCAAAGTTGACCCTGATGCATTTGTTGGTTCTTGTGCTTATACTGAATGCTTTATTGGTGAGAGTTTTAGCAAAGTTTTGCCTGATAAAATTTCTGAGCAGGATATAAAAGAGGGTCTTTATCTAGATACATCAGAGTTTACACCAGATGATATACTTTTGTGTGACTTTGATTATTATTATATAATGGATTATGAAGATGCAACGGATAAACGTGAGTCTTATATTGATTTGCCAGATTACGCTGCAGAACTTGCTGTTTTTGAGGATAAATTTGACTGTCGGCAGTATGCTGGTGATACTGTGAAATCTCGTCTTGGTGCTATTTGCGACGAAGAGTTCGCTGCCGAGGTTTGGCAAGCAGGTACTCGTGTTTATTTTAATCGCAGTCTTCAAGGTGGAGAACTTACGGGTTTGCGTGGTATGGTTCGAGATTTTATGGAAAATGAAGATGCTCTTAATTATGCTGCAGATAGGTATGTTGTAAGCGAATTAATGAGTGATAAACTTTTGGCTATTGCAAAAGATGTTTCATCTTTGTCTTGCGATGGTATTTTGAAGAACGAAGAGCGTGCGAAGGTTGTGTGTGGTGTTGCATTAGAGCAATTTTATCGTGATAGTGTGGATGGCTTTGTTGGTACACGCGTTATTCAAAGCTTTGTTGATAACAATAAGATTAAAGAGCCAGGTAAGTCAAAGTTTTATGATGACTTGAAAGAGTATTTGGATTCTAATATGCGTGCAAAATATGATTATGCGTTTGATAATAAGAAAACTCAGTCGAAGCGTAAGATGCTGAATGTTCCTGATGAAGAGGATAGTGATAGTAATGATTTTGATTTTGGTTCAAGTAAATAGTATTGTTTTAAATATTTATAAATAACAATAAAAGGTCTGTGTTTATAGCGCAGACCTTTTATTGTTAGAATGCCCATGAGAGGCTCTGAGAGCTAATTTGAGGGGTGTTTTTGTGCGAGATAGATAAATTTAGTTGATATCATGTAAAAGGTATGAGTTATGGCTTACATGTTTTGGATGGTAGAGATTTTTTTAGAAAATTTTGTGATTCTGACTTGACAGCGCAATTTTCTCGTGATAGACTAGTGTTTAATGTTAGTTAATAGTTATTGTTGCCTAGATAAGGGGTGATATGAGTGGCTGAGATTTATACTTGTCAAGATGATATCTTGAGAAGCACACTTGCTTTGTTTTTTGAGCAAGCTGATAGCGATGTTAAGCCAGAGGATGTGGCTGCACCGTTGCTAGAGTTATACAATAAGAATATTGATGCTTATAATCTTGGACCAGAGAACCCTGATTCTGAGCCGAGTGATGATTTTAAGATTCGTTTTCCTTATCAGAAACGGGGCGATGCAAGACTTAGGCATAAATCAAGTTTGTCGGGTTGGCAAATTGGTAATTGCATGATTCATTTTCAGAACGTGATTCGTGTCTGCTGGCTCGAGGAAGGCGATGTTATAAATTCAACGTTGGCTATGTATCATAATGATGGTGTGAATCGAGGTATTTATGATATATCAAGTTCGGCTATTAGTGATTTGATTTATACATACAACCCTTCTATTTCATGGGCTGAATTGTCAAACTGTTTGAATTTTTTGAATTCATCAGCACCAGCTAAAATGCGCAATCAAGACCCTGATTTAATTGCGGTCGACAATGGAGTGTTTGACTATAAGACAAAGACACTTTTTGATTTTGACCCTGACTATGTGTTCACAGTAAAGTCGCATGTGGCTTATGTTGAAGGGGCTGAGAATCCTGTTATTACTATGCCTGATGGCGAGAAGTGGGATGTTGAAAGCTGGGTTGATGACCTCACAAGTGATGAGCAAGTAAGAGAGCTGTTATGGCAGGCGATTGGTGCAGCTATTCGTCCTAATGTCGCTTGGAATAAAGCCCATCTTTGGTACAATGTCGTTGGTAATAACGGTAAGGGTACGCTTTGTCAGTTGATTCGTAATCTTTGTGGCAAAGGGTCGTACACGTCTATTTCTATTAAAGAGTTCGGCAAGGATTTTATGCTGAGACCTCTGATGTACGTGTCTGCTGTTATTACTGACGAGAATGATACGGGAACGTTCTTGACGTCTGGTGAAGCATTTAAGTCAGCCATCACTCACGATGTCTTGCACGTCAATATTAAGATGAAAGAGCCTGTTGATATTCGTTTCAACGGACTCATCATTGAGTGTGTTAATGAAATGCCAAAGTTCCAAGACAAATCTCAGTCAATGTATAGGCGACTTTTGCCTATTCCGTTCGACAAGAGGTTTGAGGGTCGTGAGCGAAGTATATCAAGACAGATTATATTTATCGCAAAGAAGTGCTTGAGTATGTGTTATGGAAAGTGTTAAACACAAATTATTATGAGTTTACTATTCCTGATGTTTCCGAACAGTTGCTTGGTCAGATTAAGGAAAGTAATGACCCAATCAGGCAGTTCTTGGATGAGACTCTTGATAGACTTACTTGGACATTTATCCCAACAAGTTATTTGTACTTGTTCTATAAAGGCTGGTTTGAGAAGAATGTTCCATCTGGAAAGATTGTGTCTCGCGATTCGTTTACTAAAGACGTGAAACAATTGATTGATGATGAGTATACTGATTGGCAATCGACAAACAGTCCTGTGTTTGTTGGTGATAAATTAGATTCACCAGAGTTGCTTTTATATGAGTATGGGGTCAAAGAGTTGCAAGACCCGTCTTATCATGGCAACGATGTGAATCGTTTGTGTACGTTATCAGTAGATAAGAAACAAAAATTTAGAGGATTTGCCAAGAAAGTAAGTTAAAGAGAAAACCGCTTCAGTTTTTGGGGCGGTTTTTTGATACGTAAGCCGTTTTAAGCCTCGCATATATGTAGAATGGACAATTAGACCTTATCTATCAAAAGTACCCCTTAGAATGGCTCTCATAGGTTCTCAGGGGCATTTCTACATTAAATAGAGACCTTAATTTTGTTCTCATGAAAGACAATAGGAACGTCTGAGTATGGTTTACAGGTTGTGGGTTGGTGTGATGTTCGTTGGAACGTGTTACGGCAACACCTTAGCATATGCGATGTTGTCAACTTTTTTGGTTATTTATCTGTGTCTATGACTGTTTGGCAACAGCGGCAACACCGCAATGCAAGTTTTATGAAGATATATAATGTATTTGAGATTGTGTTATGTTACGCTTGGCTCACGTGCAATTTTTAATCTACCTGTGCATATAGGTGTTTTGGCTCAGGCTTGGCTCACGTTATTTGTGTAGCTGAGCCGTACTTTTTTGATGTTTTACCTGGGAACATAACACCCATGGCTCACGTGGCTCACCTTAACACAAGTTCTATGAAGGCGAGAAAAAAATAACGAAGTTTTTTAGTGTTATGTTTTAAAAATATGCTCCAAAAAGTGTTATGTTAAGCATGGAACAGGCTCTACAAGCCATTTAGCTGGCGATATAATGTTCATGGAACAGGCTTGGAACACCTTGGAACAGCACCTGTTCCATACTTTTTTGGGCGTCTACCTGGGAACATAACACCTATGGAACAGGTGGAACAGGCTCAGCCAACTTCTATATATATAACAAAAAAAAATTACAGTGAAAAATTTCTTATTACAAAATTGTATTAACTTACAATTTGTAAAGAATCAGCGAGCATTAAAATTCGCGCATACGTAGAACTTGAATTTACGTGTTCCACCTGTTCCATAAATATAAATATATATATTTAACTGGTATTATATTATTATTTTTTTATGGAACATGTATATTTTTACCTGTTCCATACCTGTTCCACGAAATATATATAGTAACGCATCACTGCACGTATATTGTGGTTTTTTTGTTTTTTTGGAACACGTGATTTTTACCTGTTCCATACTCTATTTCCGCAGGTAGTTGCGTTTTTATGGCGCCTGGACATTTTTGCATTTCTCCAGTTGGCAAAATTCACAATTTCTCCACATTTGAGTTTTTCGACACGTTTTTTTAACATGCTCGCGCATGCAAGATTTTTGTTAAAAATATAAAAAAATTTAACTATTTTAGTGTTTTTATAAAATGAATTGTTACAATTTTGTTAAATGTAGTAGCTTGCCGATATGATATTTATGAACGTTCCACACAATTTCTACATATTAATATATTGACATATGAGCATGCATTTATGTGTTAGCATATATTTTTAAAGGTTTGCTATCGCAGTCTTAAATTTGTTTAGGTTATTGAGGTCATTACTTGAGTGAAAGTCTGTGACGATGTTTGCGCGCTGTCACGGTTAGTCCATCGAGCAAGCTCGATGTCCAAACGCTTCGCGGTTAGTCCGTCAACGCCTTGTCAGGCTAGACGTCCTAACTTTTTTCAAAATAACACTTGACAACTTTTTATAAATATGTTATAATATAGGTAATTTGATATAACCATCTAATTTTAGATTGGACTATAGTTATGGCGTATGTTTTAGATGTTGATAGTCTGCATAAGCAAATGATGCAGCGCATTCAAAAGAACCAAGGTCGTTGGACAGCCGAGGACCAGATTTGGCTTATCAATCAAGCAGACGCTGCTGCTGTTTCTGCAGCAAGTGATGAGGAGATTGGTACCGCTTGGTACGAGGTCGGAGCGTCTAAGCACGATAGATGTGTGGCATTTCTTGAGTCATTAGTTAAGACTATGGATTTCCCATGGGATTGTGCATATAGCATGGATGATATTACTCCTGATATGGCATTGAACATTACTCGTTATGATAAACTTATGCCGCACGAGTATATTAGCGAAGTTACACCAGAGGCTGTTTATTCGGGTGATGCAAAGTTTGATACAAGGCACAAGACACTGCTCAATACTTTTCTTGTATACCGAGACGAAGGAATTGAGTGGACACAGGAATCTCAGGATGCACTTGATAAAGAGATTGATTTGTGTTTGCAGGATATGAAGCTTATTGATACCTATGCTTCTGGTTGGAAAGAGTATGCTGACGAAAGCAAGCCGATTTAGTGAAGTATGAGTCACAAGGTGATGATGGTGGTGCTGAGTATGCTCAAGATATGTATAATTGCTCTATGGTTTCTTGGCGAAATGGCGAAGAGCTGAAGCGTAGCTGCTGGATGAAGTTTTTCGACATGGTTAATGATGCTTATGAGAATGTTAATTTTGATGATATTAACGTTGTCGGTGTTGAAAACCCAGGCATTGACATGGATAAAATCAGAGAGCAATTCCCAGCGCAGTACGGGGCGTGGTTACGTTTAAGAGACGATGCGTCAGCTCGTGAGCCAAAGCTTGAAGAAGGTACGTATGCTCAAGTAACTAAGGATAGGGGTAGAGCTAATGCTAGGGCGGCTAAGGCTGAGAAGTTTCAATATGAGATACTTCAGTCTCGATATACCTATCCAAAGTATGAGCGTGGCATGGACATTATTAATGAGCGTATTGTTGACGAGCATTCTTTTTGGAAACCTTCTGACCAAGCTACGTTAGAGGAATATTTTATTCATAAGTTTAATGCTCTTGATAAGATAAAGACGAGTACGATAAGACTCGTGATGAGAAACTTATTGATACTTATATTGAGTTTGGTCGTGAAGTTTTAGATGATTTGGATGAAGTTTTTAATTATCATCCTAGTTATATGTATTATGAGGGTACTCTGCCAGTGTTTGGTATCGCGCCAGAGGAAGTTCAGTCATGTCATGATTATTATGAGCATGATGTTGATATTATGCTTGCAGATAAAGGAAAAATTCGTAAAGATTTACCGTCTATTGATGAGATGGAAGATAATGGAATGGAAATGGAGTAACTGATGAGTGGTACTATTGATGGATATCGGTTTGAGAATGTTACAGCAGATACTTATTATGCAATTTGTGATGTTCGTAGAAATATTAAGCGATTTGTAGAAGATAGTCATACTATTGATTTAAATTGTAATCCTGTTGACGGACAAAGAGAACATAAAGAGTTGAATGAAGTTGTAACTAAGAATATTATTGACGCCATTAAGGATAGATTATATAATATTGATACTGAGAATAAAGTTATTCAAGGTGTTGACGTTGAGGCGGTACGTTGTGTTGTTGGTCGTGTTGATTTTGATAACTTTTTTGGTCAAAGTAAAATTTTCAAAGATGATTTGTCACCAGAGGTAGCAGTACAGTTGATGGACCCTCTTGATGGCGTTATTTATTGTCGTAAGCATGGTTATGAGTATCCTAAAGAGTTTTCTGGTGTTGTGCTGAAGTCAGCAGCAGGAACTCTTCAATCGTTATTGGGAGCAGTCGATACCGAAGAGGAGTATCATAAAGTTGAACAAGGTTTTGTTGAACTTGCCGACGGTATTAATTTTGTTCGTGTTTATTGCGAAGACTTGGCTCCTGAACTTCTTGACCACTTTGAAGAGTGTGCTAATTATGTGAGGACTTCTTCGGCTGTTAGTATGCCTTGGGGTGATGAGAGAGCATTTATTGATGAAGTTTGTGAGAATTTTGAACGTTATAAGGCTGCTGAACAAGATGGTCGTAAGACTATTGATGTGCCTGAGTGCGAGAATGATGGAATGGAGATGGAATAGATAATGAGTGATACTAAGTATAATTTTGATGATTATATCTTTGATAACGTTCTTGAAGATACCTATCTTGCTATCAAAGATGTTCGTGAGAACATTGATAGATGGGTAAAAGAGACTCGTGAGATTGATTTTGACTATAACCCTTATGAAGGTCGTGACGAGCGTGAGAAGTTGGACAGGGTTATCACTAAACATTGTGAATTCTATTAAAGATAGATTATATAATGTTGATTTTGAGAACAAGGTAATGCGAGGCGTCAATGTTGAGGCTGTTCGTTCAGTTGTTGGTCGTGATGATTTTGGTGCTTTCTTTAGACCAAGTCAAATTCTTAAGGATTCTATTGACACAGAGGAAGCAATTCAGTTGATGTCGCCTATGGATGGCGTCCGTTATTGTCATATGTGTGGCGATATTGAGTATCCCGTGGAATTCTCAGAGCTTATGTTCAAGGCAACAACTGAGACTCTTTGTGGGCTTATGTCGTCTTCTCGACTTGAGTCAATGGTCGATAAGGGTTTTGCTAATTTAGCAAAGGATATTGATTCTGCTCGTGTGTATTCTCAGGCTGTTTCGCCTAGGCTTATTGACCATTTTGAGGACTGTGCCGAGTATCTCAAAGAGAAAACTGCTGATATGAGTTTGTCGGATAAAACGCGAGAGACTATTGATAAAGTATGTGAGAATTTTGAATGGAACGAGACTAAGATGATAGAAGCAAGGTTCGCTGATGTTGTAGCACAAGAGGGTCGTAAGACTATCGATGTGCCTGAGTGCGAGAATGATGGTCAGGAGATGGAGTTTTAGCATGATTGATACGCATATTTATGATTATGATACCTATAGCCGCGATACAGAAGATGCAACATATTTTTGTGCAGAATCGGTTAAGGATATAATAGATGGCTATGTTCGCGAAAAATCAAATTTTGATTTGGAATCTAAATCAATGATGGATAATCTTAATCGTATTACTTTGAAATTGCGAGCGAGTAATAATTGTATTTCAAGTGTGATGTCGGGATTTTCTGAGATTGATACTAAGCACAAACGCATTAGTGGGGTAAATATTGAAGCAGTGAGAGATATTGCTGTGCCAGCTCAATTCGATGAGTTATTTTTTAATAGCAAGGTTTTTAATAAAAAGGCATATATTCATGATTTGACGCCTGAGCGCTCTGTGCAGATATTGTCTCTTTCTGACAGCATCAAACATTGTGCTCGTTTTGATGAGCCTTATTATCCTAAAGCTGTTTCAAAGTTGATGCTAAAGTCAACTGTCGATACCTTGTGTGATTTTTATCAGCATAGACGTTATTCTAGTAATGTACTGAGTAGCGCTTTTGGTTATTTGGCCGATAATTTATATGATGCAAAAGAGGTTGCAAAAGATTTTCTTTTTGATTTGGATGAGCATTTTGATGATTGTATTGAGTATCTTAAAGAGAAAACTGATGGTTTTGACTTGTCTGAAAAGGCGCGAGACCGTATTGCAGGTAAGAAAGTCGTGTCTTGTAAAGAAAGTCGTTAGACCTTAGTCAGTTTTATGGTGAGAATAAGTATTCTGATGGAACAGATATTGAGTTAGGATATTAGTTATGAGTAAATTTAATATGGTTGATGCTGTGATGTCTTATTTGGATAAGTATCAATTCCCTGATTCTTATAATTATAAGGATGTTCTTGCAACTTTTAAGCAAATTGACAATGATTATCGTAATGATGAGGGTGCGTTTAAAGATTGCGACGACGATGTGTTTAATTATGATGAGTTTGCTAAAGAATTATATGAGCGCGATAAGTCATGCAAAGATATTCGTAGTGCATTGGCTGCTTTGTTTATTGATAGTGAAGGTAATTCTTATAGAGCTGGTCGAGAGTTTGAAACTGATACTCAATATCATGGATGGCGTCATAATACGTGGCCAATTAGTTTTGAAACAGATATGAATGGTATTACTGTTCAAGTTCCATTGTCATCTTATTTTGATGCTCATTTTAAGAATAAATATAGTTACGATAAGGATGATTATGCTCTTTTGTATCCGTTTCTCAATAACGGTGCTAAAGTTACTTCTGAGCTTTCTAAACAAACTGGTGTGTCCAAAGAAGACTATTATCGTTTAGCATTAGATTATGCTGGTGGTAGTTTTGACGATAATTCTTGGGTTAAGGATTGTACTGATGTGTCTCGTAGTGTTGTTGGCAACATCTTGGCTGACTATTATTATGATAAGGGTCGTGAGGTTGCTCAAGATGTAGCAACTAAAATAGCTTATAGTGGCAAAGATATTAAAGACATTAGTGTCCAAGATTTTTATGAGATGACCGAAGATATCCGTAAAGATGTTATGGTTATGGATGATAACATTAATGATTTATATGGCGATATTGAGGTCGGTCACAGTATTGGTTATTGTGGTGACCCTTTTGTTAAGTTATCTGAGTGTTTTGCTGGATGTTTTGAGGCTGGTTTGTTAAGCAGTGATGATTCTGGCAAATTGACTGCATATCTTACTGAGGCGCTATCTCCTATTAAGTCATTTAGACTGTCTGAAATATACTGATTCTTCTTTGCTATTTGATAATTTGGACCACGGTACTATGGGTGCTCCACATTTTAGTGGATATGAGATTTCTTTTGACGATAGGTATTATGACTTTGATAAGCAGGCCGCTAAGGATATGAGAGAGTTTTGCGATTACGAAAGTAAGGAATCTGAGACAACCGTTTCTCGTAAAATGTTACATGTGCCTGAAGCAGTCGAAGATGATAAAGATTTAGAGTATTAGCTATCTGTTTCTCTCTTAGTCCATCTCGTTATACTTGATGTCCTCGTGTTACCGCGGTTTGTCCGTCCACGCTACGCTTTGCTCCGCAGATAGTCCATTGAGTAAGCTCAATGTCCTATCGCTTTGCTAGACGTCCAAATTGCTTAGCTATCGCTTCGCGGATAATCCGTCTACGCCCTGTCGGGCTAGACGTCTTATCAAAAACGAAACCCCTGTGATAATCTCACAGGGGTTTTTGTTGTAACAAAGGAGTAACAAGTGCAGATTGTCTCCCGACAAGCGTGTGCGCTTGTGTTACTCATAAGTGTAGTCTGTTTCTTTGTCTTTAGACATGTCATCACATACATTTAATGTTTTACGTTTTTTGTTCTCATTATGTTTTATAATGTATGCGTTGATGGCATTGAGGTCCTTTTTGATATTGATGTTTGCACACATTAGTGTTTTCAAATCATTGTTTTCTGTTCGTATGCGTGAGCTTGAGCCTATTGATTCTTTTATGTGATTGAGTTTATCGTAGATAGGTTCTTTTTTGAAATTCATCGCTTGGACAGATATATTGTTGTCTTCAACATATATTTGATATTTTTTATTTTGAGCTTTATATTCAAGCGTGATATGTGGTTGTGAATGTATTGTTTCTTTGTTGTCAAAGAACACTTTTGTGCTTGAGTTGTCAAGTATGAAATCAAAATATGCTTTTTGAATCGTTGGTGCATCGGCATACATCTTTGATTCTTTGATGGTTTTAGCAACGATATTTGATTGTTCTTTGTTGCTGTTTCAGAATACATGTTAGGATAGATTGTGAGCAGCTCTATGCCGAGAGGAGCGTTGCTGTTGGTTCTCAGCACTGCGGTGATTGAGCGAGTTTTGAGGTGCTCGATATGTCCTTTGTCGTTCATGATAAAGCCGTTGAAGGACTCATCCTCATCTTCTTCATAGTCGAAGGTAATAGGGATTTTCTCAAAATTCTTGTTACTGTAGACGGCTTTCTCAATGGCTTGTGTCTGACTCATAATAGCTGAACGAAGGGCGAAGCACATGTCAGACTTGCTGGTGAAGGTTGATACAGCACCAGTGTCTTTTTGAACGAGTCGTGTGAGCATCTTCTCATTGGATTGATTGATGTGTTCAGAGAAGACGTGTGTTGCACTTGTTGTGAGAAGGTCTAAAAGGTTATTCTCATCAGCGACAGCTCGTCTGAGTGTTTTAATGTATTCTGAAACCATGTTGCATCACCCTATACATAAGCAATGCGACTGTTATTTGGAACAGAGTCGTTTTTACATAGGGCGATATAGGTCTTATATACTTCGCCCTCAGGCATGTCAGTAAGAATTACGACTGGTTCTGAGTGATAGGGAAGTATATCATCATAGAGTTTGTTGCAGTCAGCAAGTACGTTCTCATAGGTCAGTACTGAAGTTTTGTCGACTAAATCTTTAGGGTACCAAGTTTTTGCGACTTGATAGCCAGCATCAACAATAGCTTTCTTGAGGTGACCTATTTTATTATGGCAGACAATAATATGGTTCATATTAGTCTCCTTTTGGTTATAAATGTGTAGACTTTGTGTAGTATAACATAAGTTTTTCTTTTTGTCAAGTGTTATTTTTCGAAATTGTCACTCGGCGCGGTTTTGAGCGCCTGCTCTTAGGTGACATTTCGCTATATCTTTTTTAAGATTTTTCTAAATAACTCTTGACATTGTTCCACGAATATGTTATAATATTATCAATTTGAAATCGGTTTTATGATTTCATTAATATTGAAAGGATTTATGATGACTGATTATTATAAGTGGTATGATAGATTTAATAGTGACAAGACTGTTACGTTTAGACCAGTTGATGGTTATGAGCAGACATTAAATCTTGTCGACAGTCTAAAGGAGCTTCGTGATAATTATGCGAACGCTGCTTATGAGTCTGACTATTATGATACCGACAACCTTAGTTCTATTACCAATGATTATAAGGTCCAAGCAGAAGACCTGCTTATGGACGATATTGATTTCAAGAAGACCTTGGGTCGACTTGGTTTAAATATCGTAATAGTGATTTAACGTTTGGCTCAAGCTGGCAGGCAGTGCGTGGTCTTTTTGGTGAGCGTTCGTACGACGCGCTTGTGAACAAAAAGTCGTTAGGTTCTGAGGCGACAGCTAAAGAGCTTGTTGAAATGCTTGCTCCTAAGGTTGCAGCTAAGACGTGCATTAAGCGTTTTGGTGATGTTCCTACTGACCATATGCAAGATGTTATTGAGCTTGCTGGTGCGAATCATCTTTATAATATGCAGTATTATAACAGCAAAGATTCTGAACAAGCCATGAAAACACTTATGGCTGATGTGCTCGATGTCAATGATATGCTTGATGATGCGGGTCTTGCTGCGAGAGACCATCTTGACTTTGGTATGATGAATGAGAAATTTTCTCAAGCAGGTATGACATTGGTTGATGATTTCATTAAAGAGAACGAGACTCGTATTTTTGGTATGTTTGATTTTGATAAAGAGTCTCCTATTGACACGTTAAAGCGCACCCAAGACGATAAGTTCGAGTGGACTCCTGAGATTCAACGTTATTTCGGTCGTGCCGTTCGTGAGCGCATGGTCGATATTGAGGATTGGGAAGCACTTAAAGTTGATTTAATTGAGATGGACGATGGTTCGACATTGACCATTGATGAGTGCAAGGCACAGTTGTTTGACTATGTTGCAAGCATTGACCATCTCGATTGGGATAATATTGACCATGAGCGTGTAGCAAAGCCTGGTTTTGATACTAATGAGCTGCGAGCCTGGGATAATGCTTCTTTTGAGAAGTGGGTCAAAGGGGAGCTTGATGGAGCTGATGTAAAGCGTCGTCATCAGTTATTTGTTCCATCTGCTGGTCCTGGTGAGCAGCTGTCGTTCGATTTTGATTGTTAAGTAGTTGATGTGATTATGGCTATTGATTTTGATGAGCTGAATAACTTTCTCAGAAAGTCACCTATGATTTTATCTCAGGCTGATGTTCTCGATTGGTCTGAGACAATGACTAATGATGCTAAGACTAAAATTCATGATGGTCTTAAGGCTGGTGCTTCGTATGAAGATATTGAAAAGTCATTGCACGAGCATACTATGAATGCTGTTAAAATGTCTTGTTATATAATGACTAATATGGCTTCTATTTCTGATGTGTCGTTGCCTTTTATGCTTGGCATGGATACTAAGTCATTGGTTAATGTGTATCAAGATGCTAAGTCTGTTGCTGATAATAAAGGTTGGTGTGGACAGAAAAGAAAATCTTATATTGATACTTGTCTTGACGAGAATATTATTTATAAGACATATATGGCGGATAAGTGTGCCTGTATGTTTTTTGAGTCAGGTCCTAATATTATGTCGGGTCTTGCTGCTGATTGCAATACTTTGGCATCTAAGTATAATGTTGATGTTAATGAGGAACGTGCGATAGACCAAGTTTTTCATTTTACCGATGATGATGATTTGCGTGCTGCTTTTGTTGATAATGTGAAAATTCATACGTTTGCGTTACCGAAGCGCAAAATATTAAATGTTCCATTTGAAGCTGATGTTGATAAGCAATCGACAGACGATGACGATTTTGATTGTTAGTGAATTTTTAGGTATGGGGAGGTCTATTATGGCTATTGATTATTCGTTATTGTTAACTTTGAAAAGTATGTTTCGTGACGGCAAATATGGTCGCGAACATAATAAGCATGACTTTGATGCAGATTATAATAATTTTGTTCTCATGCAAGATAAGTTAACAATTCTTGCTAATTATGAGCAAGCACATGGTGGCATTGATACTTTATTGTCTTATTTAGATGATAATGTTGTTGGCTCGGCTATTAAAGATGCTTGTAATGATAAGCGTTATTTAAGTAAAGCAATCGAAAATGCTTATCTTGTAGAGAGTTTCAAAGCAAAGCTTGACGGCAACAAGTTTTTGATGAGGTTGCCCATAGTGTTTATGACAAATTTGAAGGTAAGATTACTCCTGCTGAGTTTGTTGGGTCTTCTGTTTATACTGGTTGTTTTAGCGGTGAGCATCTTAGTGCGACTTTGAATGACAAAATTTCTGAGCGAGACTACGAGGCTGGGCATTTTCTTGATACCGATGAGCTTCCTGAGGATGATGTTCCAGATGAGGTTTATAATCTTGCTGATACTTATTATATAGGCGATTATGAGCTTGAGTGTTATTCTCGTGAATCCCATATTGATTTGTCTGATTACGCTGAAAAGTTGAATCAGTTTGTAATTGATAAGGGTTTTGGTAAATATGTTGGCAATACCGTGAAATCTCGTCTACGTAGTGTTCTTGATTATAGTTTTCATGAGGAGCTGTGTCAAGCGGGTTCTCGTGTTTATTTTAATCGTAGTCTTAGTGGTGGCAATCTTGAGCATTTGCATGATTTTGTGAATTATCTTATTGATAATAAGTCATCATTTGATAAAATTGCTGGTGACCATGTTGTTGATGAAGTTATGCGAGACAAGATTGCAGATGTCGCTAAGGATGTTTCAGCACTTTCTTGTGATGGTGTTTTGAAGAACGAAGACCGCGCACAGGTTATCTGCGGAGTGGCCTTAGAGCAATTTTATCGTGACCATGTTGGTAAGTTCGCAGGTACGCGTGTTATTCAAAGTTTTGTGGATAATGATAAAATCAAAGAGCCAGGTAAGTCAAAGTTTTATGGTGACTTACGTGAGTATTTAGATGCGCAAACATGTGCAAAGTATGATAGTAAGTTTGGTGCCCATAAGAAATTTGATGGTAGTAAATATGCTAAGACAAAGCGCAAAACATTAAATGTTCCATTCGATGTAGACGCTGATAAGCAATCGACAGACGATGATGATTTTGATAAGTGATGGTGAGATTGATGGACCTTATTGATGTTCACAATTCTATTGATACGATGAAGTTTTCTTCGTTTGTTGCTGATTATATGTATGATGATGCTTTTTCACGATATGGTTGAAGCTGCAGTATTACTCCATCTGATTTTTTGGAGCAAAAGATTGGTGAAGCGTTAGACCCTATTAGGTCTTTAGAGTTGGATGATTATAGTAAAGACTATAGTCATATGGTTGCGGCTAAAGATAATTTATCCATGCTTTTGATTGATTATTATCAAGCGTCAACATTAGATAAAGATAACCCAGAGCAATTCTTTGTGTGGGCTATGGACGGCTGGCTTGATGGCCTTATTTCTGATTGCGACCATGACCGTGAGATTAATGGTATTATCACACAAGCCTATGTTATTGAGGATTTTAAGCGTGATTTCTTCACTGCTTGCAGTAAAGAAGAGATGGCTGATAATTTGTATCATCGTCTGTCTGATTTTTTCTATAACAAAGAAGCATATTTAAATCTTGCTTCGATTGAAGGTTTGTTCCCAGAAGGCATCTTTGATAAACTTCGTGATATGAACGATGACCCTTATGACTATTACGATTATCAGATGTCTGGTGCATTAGACGATAAGTATACTGGAGCTTTATCTGATGACAAAGCTAAGAGTTTTAATCTTGAATACTATCTTGATGGTTTGAGAAGTATTGTTGGTGATGGTAATTTTTCCATGCAAGATTTGTCTTGCGTTTATTCTCGTCTAAGTGAGGCTTTCCATCCCTATTCGTGATGAGATTTTGGCGAACAAGTATGATAAGAGTTTAGATTCTTTGTATTCTCGTCTATCATATAAGATGGATGAGACATTTGTTAGTGTCGCTGACAAAGTCAATAAAATTAAGCCTCATATGTTAGCCGATTGGTTTGAAGAGGAGCTTGGTACGCTTCGTCAAGAGGTTGATATGATTGGCTTAGATATGACTGGGTCGCATAAAGATGGTTATGTAACCAAACGAGACGATGAGGCATTATTGCTTGGTATGTTATGTGAGCGATATTATGATGAGCATTTTGCTAAAATGGGTTTCTCGTCTGAACTAAAGCATTATAGACCACATATGATGGATGCTTTCTTGGATGCTCCTGATGTAAGTTTTGCAGACAAGTTTGCTTATTATAAGAAATATCGTGATGCTATTTCAGTTGACGAAGTTTATAATTTAGACGCGAAGGTCGGTTATAAGAGCTGGGATAATAGTTTTAGGCTTTTCAGATACAGTGATGCTTCATTTTGGTGAGTATTGTAGCGATTATGGTGTCGGTGAAACAAGTCTTAAAAATCGTCGTTATCTTGAAGATGCTGCTTATGCTCAAGGCAGAGGTTTGACCGCATCTTTGCAGAAGAATATTTTTGCTGGTTTGAATGGTGAGAACGCTGGTTTAGATAAAGTTGAGGCATGTATCACTAAGACTGTTGATATTGGCGAGGACTTTTTAGCTAATATGAACGCTGTTTCTGGCATTGTTGGCTATGGTATTAAAAAGGCATTTAGAGCGGCTGGCGATGATAGAGGTTATGGATATTTATTATCTGGCGCGATTGCTAATGCTCGTCAGAAGCATTTGACCCCAGAGAACACTGTTAAGTATGTTCAAAAGTGTGGCGTTGCTAATATCATTTATAATTCCGCATGGGCTGGTATGAATGGTGAACCAATTCAGACCATGAAAGGTCTTGGCTATAGCCGAGTTGTAAGAAGCAGTTATGTTTATCCTTATGATATTAGTGATGAGCTTGCATCAAATATTGTTAATCGTTTTTGTAAGAACAAAGAAGCAGCTCAAGTGTTTAAAAATATTAATGACGGTACTCAGGACCCATTTGGTGGACCTCAAGAAAATCAGGTTCGTAAAGAGTTGAATGTTCCTGCTGATGATAAAGATGATGACTTGGAGAAGAGTGTATAGTTATGGCAACTTATAGGCGATACAGTGTTGATAATGTTGATGATGTGAAGCAGTATGGCGACTTTGATGCATATTTTAAGTGCAAAGATATAGATATTAGTTTTGATGAATATGTGAAGCCACGTATCATGAGAGCTATTGATTTGCGTGATAAAGGATTTATCTGGTACTAATAATCTTTTTACTAATATGTGTGCTGTGACTGACTCATTGAAAGTCATGCGTTATAATTATAATAAAGCTATGGATGCTAATAGGTACAATAATCCGCCTTATAAAGATAGTAAACATTGTGCTTCTTTTGACGCACAGGTTGCATCTTGTTATGTAGATTTGTATAATCAATTAAGCGATGACACTTATAACGCAGATTATAATTTGTACGCGTCAATGAAAGCTGCATCTGATGAGGTAGTTTTGTTTGATGCTGGCTTTGAAGTTCAAACTGTGTCTGATGTTGTTAATACTAAATTTCCTGATAAAGTTTGGATGGTTGATGAAACAGTTTCTACGTTACATTTTTGGATTTATAATTACGAATTGGATTGTCATTTGATTGTTTCAGATTATGAGGAAATGATGGATGATAATTTGATTTATTATACACCATCAAAAATGGCGGATGACGTTGATTATTATAGACTTATGCAAGATAGTGCAATGTTTCATGATTGGCAGCGGCGTTTAGATGAATCGTCACGGAAGTATTTGGGTTTGTCGCCTGAGCCAGAAGATGAATCTGAAAAAGAGTTTTAAAGTTTTTGATAACTGATATTGTTAGAATGATAGGTGTTTGATATGAAATACAATATGGCTCAAGAAGAAATCGATGATATTGTTTTTGGTAGTAATTTGGATTTTGTTTGTACAAGATAATTATGATGACGAAATCGAAAACTCTGAATTTGATTTTGATGTATAATTGTTGTTATATGAATTCATAATTTATAAATAATAAAAAGGTCTGTGTTGTTTTAGCACAGACCTTTTGTTGTTGGGATGCCTCTGTGAGGCTCTGAGAGCTAATCTGAGTGGTGTTTTTGTTTAAACGAATACTTAGTCATTTATGGTAGTCGCCAGTCAATAGGTGCCTCATTATGTTCAATAAGAGCCTGATTGGTTTGAGAGAAAGGTTTTGAACCAATGAAGGCACAGAAGTCCTTTGTTGCTCTTAGTGCCGACAATGGCGATGGATGAGTGGATGCGAGAACTCTGTTATATTTGTATACGGATTCTGGAAGTGTCTGTAAGATATCTGTGACAGTGTTATGAGCGTATTTGCCCCAGCAGAGAAAGACGGTGAAATTGTTAGACATCATAATATGAATAAGAATGGGTTTGACAATCTCATCCCAGCCAAGGTCATGGTGACTGTTCGCCTTGCCTTGTTCAACAGTGAGCGTGGTGTTCAGAAGAAGGACTCCTTGTTTTGCCCAGGGGGTTAGGTCACCTGTTGCGGACATTGGTAGCGACAGGTCGCTTGATAGTTCTTTATATATATTGCGAAGTGATGGTGGGAGTTGTGTTCCATCGTTGACCGAGAACGCTAAGCCGTTAGCTTGGTTAGGCTCATGATAGGGGTCTTGCCCTAAGATGACAACTTTGCAGTTGTCTGGGTCAACGTATTTTAGAGCATTGAAAATCTGATTGTTAGCTGGGTAAATGGTTTTACCATGTTGACGCTGCATGGTGATTTCTGACTCAATGCTTTTGAGAACACCTAGGGTATATGGCTGGAAGGTCGATTTCCATTTTTCTGTGAAGTCCATGTGTGATTCTTTCTCTATCAAAAAAAAAAACAATACTGATAGCTTTTTTAGCTACCAGTATTGTAACAAAGGGTTAGAGTGTTGTCAAGAGTTATTTTTAGAACTCAAGAGTTTTGTAATACGACTCATAGAACTTGACAGCATCAATTACGTGGAGGTTTTCCAGTTCTTCGTCTGTGAAATAGCCAGAGCGAAGTACTTTGTCTGCAACGTCTGTCATCCAAGCCTGTTTTGGGGTTGGCAATGGATTGTGTGCAAGATGCGCTTTCACACAAGAGCCAACGTATCCTCGTAACTGCTTAATTTTCACATAATAGAGGAACTTTTCTTTGCACATATAGCCTCGGTCATCCACGAGAACCATACCTTCTAAAGTATGGTCGTTCTTATGAGCGTCAACGTATGCGTCAAGTTCTGCTCTGTCGTTGAAGGTGCATAGCTCCTCTTTCAGCGACAATGCTTCCGATACAGGCTTCACTTGCTGTAAGATTGCTTGTGAGAACTGTGTGTCAACAGTAATACCATTAGTGTTGTAGGTATTAGGAATCGCATCGAGGAGGTAGAGATGGTTCTCATTGAAGTCAATGATGTGTTTGTCATCAACGTGGCAGACCTCAAAGACGAATGAGCAGTTGTTCTGTTCCGAGAGGTCTTTAAGGGTGTTGATATCATTGTCATCAAGTGTGTTCCAGATTTCCTGGAATAACTCTTTGAAAGGTCCTTGGGTGGTTGACTTAGAGGCAAGCACAATGTCGCCATCGATAACAGACATGATTCCCAAGAAGCCGTTGTATTTCTTGTAAGCAACTGCTGGGAATTGGAGATGCTCACCTGTTGGGTCTGTGTCGATATAGAAGAACTTGTTGTAGGAGCGCATTTTGACGTCTCCTGTGGTTGCGTCAACGAAGAGACCACGAGCATGAATGGTCTGAGCGTTCCAGATGTTCTTCTGAAACGCTTTGCGAGAGAAATTCAGCGAGATAAGGTTGTGGTCTTCTTGAGTCTTAGCGACGACATAGGGGCTATTGAGCATTTTTTCGGTAAACGAGTTCATTTTTGAATCCTTTCATTGAGCAACCATCATGATTGATAGTTGCAACCATAAGATATCCGCCAAACTCGACAGAGTTCTCAAGGCAGATGGAGTTATAGGTTGAGTCAGTATGACGGTGACCGTGGATTTGAACGATGGTGTCGGATGGAACGCGCTTGCTCCATAGCTCATCAATTTGAGTCTCGTATTTGCCTACGCCAAAGATGAAGTTATGTGCTGGAACGTCGTGGAGGTGTTCTGGCATAGCTGAAACGCCTGCGTGGGAGACGAGGTAAGTAACATCGTCATATTTGAAGACGAAGTGAGAGCGAAGCTCTGACACGAAGCTTCTCATGTTTTCTTTGAGAGCGTTGATTTCAGAGTCGTTCATGCCTTCAGTTGCTTCAGACATGGAGCGGATTGCGTCTTTGGACATAAGGCTTGAGCAGTTGTCGAGCCATGAGCGAATGTGACGCTCGTGGTTGCCTTCGAGCCAGATGATGTTGTGGGCATGACGATGCTCGATGACCCAGTTGAGCATCTCTTTGTTTTGAACACCACGGTCGAGATAGTCGCCGCAGAAGACATAGAGGGTCTTTGGGTCAAGTGGGAGAATTGCGTCGGTGAGGGAGTTAAAGCAGCCGTGGACGTCACCGATGACCTTGATGGCGTCGTACTTGTCGGTGAGGTTTGAAGGAGTTTCATCAGCATAGAATTCATCAAGTGTGGCGATGTCTTTGACCCAGTCAGGGTTTGGCTGCGACTCAACTTTGTGTGCCATAGCATAGATGCAGTCAGGTGGCACAATTTTGTAGGTTGGGCGAGCAGCGTTTCGAGTCATGAGTTCTTTGATTGGTGCTGTGAAGGTCATGCAATAGACCTTGTAACCATATTTCTCGGCAAGAGGTTTGTATTTCCTGAAGCTCTTGGTAGAATTATGAGTTGCATCAATCACGGTAGTAGCACCGTAGCGCATGCGCTCGTCAAGGATTTCTCCGAGGAACTCCCAGACTTTGCGGTCTAGGTCCTGAGAGGTTTTCATGTTACCATCAAGGTCCATGGAAAGACCTGCAACCATGAGGCGCAAGTTGTCAGAGGAGATGACGTAAGGTTCAAGGTTGTTTTCTTGATGAAGGTGGATTTGCCTGAAGCTGGAGCACCGCGAAGCAATAATAGTTTTTTCATAGTAAGAATCTCCTTCGTTTTATATTTTTATATCGTGATACTCTCGTTATAACGTTAGTTATAATAGTATGGGTTATAAAATTTAGTTTGATGATTTATTGTTTCTCTTGTTGCTTTAATCATAGCTATGGTTTTAGCTATAAGAAGATAATCCATCGAGCAAGCTCGATGTCTTATTGCTACGCTATCGCTACGCGGTTAGTCCGTTTTCGCCGTTTACGGCTCAACGTCCTAACAAAAAAACACGCCCTAGCAAAAATTGCTAAGACGTGTTTTGATATTACAGGTGAAGAACTCTGTCTCTGATTTCCTCAGTTCGACCTTGGTTCCAGAACTGAGTGCCAATATACCTTAATACCCTCGGTTTCCCGATATTTATTAGGGGAGTGGGCTATGCCTTATGTTCTCTCCATTAAAGTTGGTTGAGCAACACCAATAATTATAGTCTCTGCACCTTACGACCTACATATTCTTGAATCTGAGATTTCCTGCTTTTTAAAATCTCTGGTTCGGGTTTTGGATACGCATATTCTTTGAATAGTATTTGCTCGGCGTACCAGCGAGCATATAGCGCTTCTTCCTCATCGAGGTATTTACCAAGATTGAGCATTTTCTGGTTAATCTTGATGTAAGCGTACCATTGGTTGCCAGTTTTGCTTACACCTTTGTAATTTGCGTTCATTTGGTTTTGTGACTTTGTGACAATGCGTAGGTTACATTTGCGATTGTCGAGCGTGTTGTGGTTGATATGGTCAACAAACTGGTCGGTACCAAGAATTTCTCGGTGCATATGTTTGTTGGAACCAGAAAACTTTGGAGCGTTCATAGCGTACCCACTTGCAGATAGCTTCCATTTAGTGTAACGGATTTTGTTAACATCTTCTGCGTCAATGATTGCGGTTGCAATGTGATTGCAACGAGCATCATAAATCTTTACACGCGCGAGTTTGCCATCAATGATAATTTCATTCCTATCCATGAGTGTTCGTGGATTAGTATCAATGACATGACCATATTTCTTGAGTTGGTCATAGTGTTTGTTACAATAGATTTTACCGTGAGACTTAACCTTACGGAACAGTTGTCTGCCACAGACGCAGCAACGATAGTATGTTTTTCCATCGTGATGTTCAATATCATGAGTCTGAGTTTTGACTCGGTTAAGAATTTGCATTTAGTTTCACCTCGATTCAGTAGTATATATGAAAGCAGTTTGTTTGTAAATCGTCTTGGTTCAAAGTTGCCATGCAGTTGTACTGTTTAGGTTTCTTTGAGTTTCTATTGATTTGTATTGCGGCAATGTTGGTTAGAGCTACCGCAAGTTCTGCGTGTCACCGTGAGCGTATTATGGTCACGGTTGCCGCAGCGAGGACACTCCCAGTCAAGATGACCGTTTTCGTCCTCAATAATTTGAATCTCACCGTCATATCCACAAGCTTGGCAATAGTCTGACTTGGTGTTTAACTCAGCATACATACAGTTGTCATAAATATGCTGAATTAGTTTGATGACGGCTTCGATATTGTTAGCCATTGATGGCAGTTCTACGTAACTAATACATCCAGCGAGTGAGTATTTTTGAAACTCTCCCTCAATGGAAAGTTTACTGAAAGCGTCAATTGGTTCGCGGACTGATATGTGGTAGCTGTTGGTCACGTAGTCGTGGTCAGTGATACCGTCAATAATTCCAAAGCGCTTTTTGAGTGCTTCCGCGAATTTATAAGTTGTAGACTCGATTGGAGCGCCATATAAGCTTGCGCCCATATTACACTCAGCGTTCCACTCATCGCACTTGTCATTTAGATGCTTGAGAATCTCGATGGCAAATTGTTTACCTTCTGGCGTTGTGTGTGATACACCGAGCATCGCCATGACACACTCATAAATACCAGCATAGCCAAGCGAGATTGTTGAGTAACCATCTTTAAGCAACGCGTCAATGGTTTCACCCTTGTTTAAACGAGCGAGTGCACCATGCTGCCATAGAATTGGAGCTGCGTCTGACTTAGTACCCAAAAGGTGTTTGTATCTCCAAAGTAGCGCTTTGTGACAGAGTTCGAGACGCTCATCGAGGATACGCCAAAATTCGTTTATGTCCTTATGTGCGGACAGTCCTACATCTGGTAAGTTAATGGTTACGACAGCTTTGTTAAATCTACCGTAGTATTTAGGTTTGCCATCATAGTTTTTTGCACGAGCGATGTTATTCCAACCGTTTCGTGTTTCGTCCACGGATAAGAAGCTCCTACAACCCATTGGGAAGACTGCATCTCCAGTGCCGGGAAGTTGACCTTTAGCGATTTTGTACTCTTTTAGTTTCTTCTCAGACACATAATCTGGGACAAGTCTCTTGGCTGAACATTTAGCTGCCATTTGAGTGAGGTAGAAGTATTTAGAGTTCTCGTGAACGTTATCTTCTTCGAGACAGTATATGAGCTTGGGGAATGCAGGAGAAATCCAAACGCCCTTTTCATTCTTGATGCCTTGATAACGTTGACGGATAACCTCCTCAATGACCATTGCAAGGTCGTGTTTTAGTTGTTCATCGTCTTCCGCTTCATTGAGATACATAACGGTTGAAACAAATGGTGATTGCCCGTTACAGCTTGACATGGTGAGGATTTGGTATTGAATAGTTTGGATTCCTCGAGTAATCTCTTTCTTGAGTCTACTCTCGACAATTTCTTCCAGTTTGTCAATGGAGAGTCCAGTTCCTTCAAGCTCCTCATAGACTTCTTTGCGAATTGATTGTCTTGACACGTCGACGAACTTTGCAAGGGGTGTATAAGACCAGGTTTGTCCCTTACAATGAATTTTGTGTTTTCATTGACTAGACTATTTCTTGTTGGATTTGTGTTATCCAACCATCACGTTTCGACTGCAAGTGCAGCCTACGTCTTTCGACTAGTCGTTACATTTAATATACGAAAGTAATTTCCCTCGAAAGGTGTTTCTCCCGAGATGTATCTATGTGTTTGCGATTCGGACACTCCAAGGAATTTACCAAGAGCCACGATTGTCTTGAAGTGGTATTTATCGTTTAAGATAATTTCTTTGAATCGACCGTTGCGAGAGTAACCAACATTTCTCGTTCGGTTATCGCGGCGATAGGCTCTCTTGTTGTTTTCAGCTTGAGACACCCATTGGAGATTGCAAGCGCGGTTATCTTGATAGTCATTGTTGATATGGTCAACCGTGTTATTAACCTCTGAATATCCGTCAACAAAAGTGTGCGCTATTAGTCGAGCAAGTTGAAAGTTTTTAGTTCCAATTTTTATATAAAGTCTGTTTGATAGTTGGTTAATTGCTGGCACAAGTAATCTATAGCAATCATATGACTTTACATAATGTTTTACTCGTCCTTGATTTGACGCATAATATTCTGGATAACCGAGAATTTCTTTCCATTTTTCGTTTGGCAAATTATCAAAGCGGTAGTGAGCTTTTCGTTCAGCTTTAAACTCTTTTGTTTGTTGACCAATGGAATCGAGATAGACTTGACGAACTTTGGCAATGTCTGGCGTGTTCTTTGCAATGTTTCTGATAAGGTGTACTTTGACGCCAAGTTTGTCCGCGATTTCCGTATCAGTCATACCTTGATGATAACACGAGATAATAAATTGCTTGTGTCGAGCAGCAAACTTTTGGTTTGACTTGCTCATGTAATGGCAATTTGCTTTCTCCATGTTGTTATCTCTAGTAAACTTTGATGCTTGTCTACGGTCAACTTTAAGTAATCGCGAAATATAAGAGAATGAGCGTCCTTCTTTTTCATAGAGTTGTGAGACAGTATCTTTTAACATTTCAAGTTTTTCGTAATCGGTCATTTCCAAACCGTTTCCTTTCGTATATTAAACACGAGATTGCGTATTCCACGTTTTCCTCGTTAGCCTTGAGTAAGTTCTCAAGACACCCATATGTAATGGTTAGTGATGTTTTAGTACGGCAGACTTTATTTTTTGACCGTACTGAGCGGCACTTACTGCCAAAGCAATCTGACAGGCGATGTTACAAGCTGTTGAGAAACTATGAGGTTTTTCAATGGCTGCGCCGCCAATCATGGTGCCGTTTTGTAGCATATCGTCCAAGTTTACTAAACAACAGTTAGTGAGTCGCTGCAACGTATAGTCCATATCATGAACATGAATAAGACCCGCGTCGTGAGCTTTAACGACATCTTCTGGAAGAAGTCGTCTACGAGCAATATCTTTGCTCACGATACCAGCAATATAGTCACGCTGTGTGCTCACGAGTGTTGGGTTCTTATTAGAGTTCTCCTCGTTGGCTTCCTCATTACGGCAGTCAACAAGTGCCAGAATCTCATCATCTGTCTTTTGGCTTGCGCGGACAATTTCTTTGTTCTGGCGGTATTTAATATAATGACGAGCAATGTCATGGTAGTTATTTTCCATGAGAGTGTCTTCTACCATGTCTTGAATAGCCTCAACAGAAAGGTCAAATTGCATAATGCGTGCAAGGCATTTATTGACCACTTGGTCTGTGAGGTGTTTCAGCTCGTCATCTGTTGTGGAGCCGCACTCGCGAGCAGCCCCTGCAATAGCGTTGTAAATTTTTTGACGGTCAAAGGTGACTTTTTTTCCGTCACGTTTTACAACATACAATTCGAGTTCATTGTCCATAATTTTCCTTTCTTTGTTTGGACAATTACTCCTTGGTTGCGTAGGCGTTGTGCCAGTCTTTGACCCCATGTGGGAAATAATTGTTGGCAATACAATCGTCTAGATACATTGGTGCTGCATCTCGTACATATGCTGAGAAAGTTTCATCAGTTGGGTTAGGGAATTCTTCTGTGAAGTTTCCCACAGAGCGCCCTCGATGTCCCAATAGTTGAACACATAACCTTTGTAGAGAAGGTCAGGGTCAGCATAGTCGTTGTAATAGCCAAACATAATGTCTGGGCAACCACGCCAAGGAGCAATAGATTTGTAATTGTGCATTGTTGGTTCCTTTGCTGTAATGTGCTATACAATTATCAAGGTACGTTAGATATATTATTATAGCACAGATGAATTGATTTGTCAAGATATAGTTTTGTGAAATTTATGTGAACACTATATCTTGTGATTTTATTGCTTGGTTTGCCAGGCAATAGGAATCATTCTCCACATATCTGGTTCTACTTCAGGTATGGCGATAAGGAAATCAAGTATTTTAGATTGATTTTTATTGGTGTTGAACACAATGAGATAACCTTCAGGTGATTGGTAAATGGTGAAATCATCACAGTTAATGTATTTGATGAGTTCTGTTTGAATGCCAATCATTTTGTTTTCATCTGTTGTATTGAGATTGATAGACCAAGAACCGTTGACAAAATCGTAATCTCGATATAACACGGATGTGTTATCTACGTTTGTTTCGGCTTTAAACTCATCCCACAATTTAGTTATTTCTGGATGATTTAGGTATGCAAAGATGGCTTGAGATATGCGTCCATTGCTTTCTCTCATGGTATAAACGACTACTTTTGATTTATCAGGCATATCTGGTGCATAGATTTTATCTGGACGCATTATTGTTCTCCTTTGATTCGTTTCCAATAGGCCATAGCTTGTTGTTCCTGAGGATTGTTGCCTGGTTGGTAATAGTGGGTAGTGATATCATCAGGTAGATATTGTTGGGCTACCCAGTGATTAGGATAGTTGTGAGGATAGATGTAGCCCGGGGCGTGCTCAGCGGCAAGGTGAGATGGCACGGTTGCTCCTTTGCCAGCAGCAATGTCTTTTTGAGCAGTCATATAGGCAGGCTCGTTAGAGTTAGACTTAGGTGCTAAAGCTAGGAGCAGTGCCGCTTGAGTGAGTGGTTTATACGCTTCAGGCAGTCCTAGTCTTTCAGCTACTTGACAGCAGGCTAATGTGTGGACCATAGCGTCGGGGTAGGCGAGACCAATGTCTTCGGCTGCGATGACTTGCAGGCGTCTGATGGGGCTTATCATGTCGCCACCTTCTAGCAGCTTTGTGAGCCAAAAGACCGCAGCGTCTGGGTCTGAGCCTCTGATGGATTTGGAGCGCAGAGATGTAGGCATAATGGTTGTCGCCATGGGCATCAAAGCCTGCCATAGAAGCTGTTGGAGTATACTCTTTGAGCGTTTCTTCGGTGATATCGTGCGGGTCGTGTGTCATGCAAAGCGTTTCAGCACAAGTTAAGGCGCGTCTGACATCTCCGGAGGATATCGCTGCGATTTGGTCGATAACCGATTTGTTTAGACCGTGAAGTGGTGACGTTGGTGTCGATGCTTCGGTTTTGATAAGTGTTGCGATATCGTTTTGTGATGGTCTTTTGAACTCAAGCACGGTGCAACGCGAAAGGAGTGCATCGTACACGCTGAAATACGGGTTTTCAGTGGTTGACGCGATGAGAATTACGTCTCCTGATTCAACAGATGGTAGGAGCAATTGTTGCTGCTTTTTGTTGAAGTATTGAATCTCGTCAAGATAGAGCAGTGTGTTGGGGTTAGACGTCGCTGTTTTAATGTCAGCAGATGAGGCTGAGACTGCGTTCAGTTTGACCATATTACGAGAGGTTGACGCTGCGAGAATAAGTGCTGCGGTGGTCTTTCCTGTTCCTGGCGGACCATAGAAGATGCATGATGATACTGAGTTATTCTCAACCATTTTGCGGAGAATGCCATGGGGTCCAACGAGATGGTCTTGTCCTACCATGGTGTCAAACGATGTTGGTCTGAGGGTGTCAGCTAGTGGCATTGGTGTTTCCTCCTTTTCAAGAAGAAATAAGGGACGGTATAATACCGCCCCTTATGTTGGGTTGTTTAGGCGGTCACTGGTTGACCATTTTCGAGTTGCTCTACAATGGAGTTATAGTCATCGACAATCTTAGGATTAGCCCTAATATCGTAGGCGATAACGTACTCTGACTGCATAGCACGAGTGAGAGCGACATAATACATGCGCTTCATCTCCTCGGAAGTGTCGTAGGACTCTCGATAGAGTACAACGACATTCTCAAACTCTAGTCCTTTTGCAGAGTGGATGGTCGAGACAACAAAGTCTGCCTTTTCAATCTCTTCTGCACGTTTTTCTTCGGCATTCTTGTCAGCCTGCATGGACTGCTGAATGGCGTTGCGACGAATCTCAAAGCTCAACATGGACTTTTTTAGCTCATCAAAGAACTGGTCTCTGGTGATGCTTGAGTTCATGTACTGGCGTACTTGTTCGGCAATGTAGCCACCATCTTCTCTTGCCCAATCAGCAAGCATGATTTGAATGAGGTTGATAGCCTTTGACCCGTTGTGGGTAATGCTGTCAAGCTTGTTGATAATCTCGGTCTGGATGGCTGGGATAATGTTTTGAACAGTCATGTAGGTAACATCTTGCCAATAACGTTTGATGAACTCTGAGAAGATTGTTGAGTTATAGATTTTGTCAGGAACAAGGCTGACAATATTAGCTCCTGGGTACATGTTGGTAAGAATACTCTTGAATCTGTCAACATCGCGCCTAGTATAGGCAAGGAAAGCTACTTTTTCCTTATTCTTGTACTTCTCATCAAGATAAGGCGCAGCGTTTGCTGCGATAATGTGTGGCAGCTTTGAATCAATATCGGAAATCTTATTGACCCTTTCATAGTGAAGGTTTACCTTAGTCTTGAAGAGTCAGCGGTGGTAGCAGCAAGGCTGTTAGCACGAAGGCGAAGATTTGCGTATTGGTTTGCTTCGATGTTGGACAGGACTTTGTTAGCAAAGTCAAGAATCTCCTGGTTGGAACGATAGTTTGTCTGCATTTTGTAGTTCGTGAAGACGTTGGAAGACTCAAGAACGTTTAATGCACGAGGGTTGGACGCACGGAACTCATAGAGCGTTTGGGACGCGTCTCCGACAATAAACAGGGATTCTTTGTTCTTATCAACATACTTGAGAGTATAAATGAACTCAAAGATAGAGTTATCTTGAACCTCATCGATGATAAGATATTTGCTTTTGACCTCTGGTGGTTCAGCGAGCGTATCAATCTTTTGATAGCAAATGATAATCTCAAGCTCAAGCGATGTCTGACCGATAATGTCGAGAGTCTTCATGACCTCGTCATAGTTTTCCTCAATAAAGTTATTGAGGGTTGTGAAGGCATCGCGGTCTGCCTTGGCTGTGCTACGAAGGCGCTTTTTGAACTCATAAGCGAACTGGTCATCAGGCATATAAATATCAAGCGAGTTGATAATAGTGTCAATGCTTGAGAGCTGATGCTTGTCAAAGTTGTTTGGTGTAGATGGTGTGAATCATCTTAGCAATGGTCATTGAGTGAACATCAGGGTTGAGGTCGCTAATGTGGTTTGCTGCAGCGTTGGTGAACGACAAGACTGTGATATCGTTAGGGTCGATACCAGACTCAACCATGTACTTAATGCGAGCTAGAATGACCGAACTCTTGCCAGAGCCAGCGACAGACTGCACCAGAGCAAGTGGCTCTTTTGTGGTAATAGCCGCAGCTTGTTCTTTTGAGTACATTGGGTCAATAGCAGGCTCGACCTGTGGCACAGGAAGGGATGTGAGTGTGTTCTTGACTGTGTTGAGATGGTCAAGTGTGTTAGACATCAACAGGTTGAGGTTGTGCTTACAGATTTCTGTAAGCTCTGTGTCATTGTATTCTGCTGCTAGGCGATGGTAAATATCGCGATAAAGGTTCAGCGGAATATTGTAGGTCTCAAGCTGCTGTACAATATCAATGACCGAATAAATGTTCGCTTTCTTCTGGCTTGGTGCGAATGCGTCCAGATAGTCAGAGACGGTTTTTGCAGCGTTGGCTTGCCATTCTTCTGATTTGTGACAAATTGCGTCATAGATGTCATAGTTGTTGTAGAAAGCCTTTAGGTTTGTGTCAAAGGTGCTTGAGGAACTTGGTGATGTATTTACCATGCGTGTATACACGAGGTCTTCGACGAATTCCTTTGGGTTGCAAGTGTGTACACCAAATACTTTGTTGGTGCGACTTTTGGTTTTTACGATTGCGTCAATCGAAGCGGGTTCCGCTGTTTTGCAAGTTGGGTCAGCAACATTAAAGACGGCAATCTCGTAGCATACGTGGAATTTTTTTGACGCTTTTGCTGTCTTAGAAGTTGTTTCTTCAAGTGTTGCTGAGTATGGCACCATTTTGATATAGATATCATGACCATTTTCATTCAAGATATGAGTCATTTCAATAGTGTCGGGGATAGTTATATCGTCTGTGGTATAGATGAGGTGTGCGGGAATGATATAAAATGGGATATGAGATACGGTTGCTTGACCGTTGAAGAATTGGCTGTGTTTGCAGCGTAGGTCATCGTGAAGAGTTTGTGGGAATTTCTTTTGCTTAGCTGGGTTTGCGTTGGCACAAAGAATTCCTGTTGACTTTCCTGAACCTGTCAGTTTCTTGCTAAAGAACTTAGGGTCGAAAGCTTTAAAGTTTTGGATTGAAGAGGCGTCATCTAATTTGATTGGCATTTTTGTCCTTTCATTGTTGTTTTATGAAAGGACGCCTATATGTGTTAGATATAGACGCCCTTTGTTTGAACTTAGACCTAATTGGTTAAACGTGTGTTTCGATGTACTCACGAATAGTTTTCTCGGCAGGACGAGCACCAAAGTCTGGGACATAGGTGTCGTTAGCAAGAGTATTGAGTGTGTCATCATCAAGCTCAGTTGGAGCCTTAATAGACGGATGTTCCTCGATAATTCTTGCGATTTCCTTGGCGTATGTTTCAGCAAGAATGCTCTTGTAAACGTCTTTAGAAATTGCGTTGAAGGTGTAAATGTGAGTAAATCGGTTGATAAGCTCAGCGTCAAAGAACTGCTTTAGCTGGTCGATAACTGCTAGGTCTGTTGCTTTGGTTTCTGATGCGTTACCAAAGCCAATTTGCTTTTGGAAGAGCCAGCAGAGTGCGATGCATTGGTAGTAGCAATGATGATGGCTTTTGTGAAGTCAATAGTTGAGCCACGAGATGTGGTGATGGTACCTTCATCAAATGCACGCATGAACAGTCGCTGGACTGAGCGATGTGCTTTTTCAAACTCATCGAGCAGAATGATTTGATAAGGATTTGACTCGAGAGCATCGAAAGGAGCTCAGCGTTGTCATCGTAGCCAACGTATCCAGCAGGAGCGCCAATGATGCGGTTGACAGATACGCTATCTGTGTACTCTGTCATGTTGAGAATGATTGGCTTTTTGCCTTGTGATTTCATGAGCAAGAATCTTGGTAACCTGAGTCTTGCCAACACCGCTTTTACCTGCGAAAAGGAAGGTTAGTGGTTTGGTGCGAGGGAAGAGTCCTCGAGAGTCATGAGCAAGAACTGTTGTTAGCTCATCAATGACCTCGTCCTGACCTTTAATCGAAGACAGCTTATCAAGTGTGTCTTGCTTGTTAAAGGTGATTTTCTGCGATTGACCTGTTGCAATTTTCATTGCGGTCTTCTTTGAGAGCGTTCTCAGTGATATTGATGTTATAAGGCAGCGCACTCGCGAGCGTTGGGTTAGACGCGAGAGCAATCTCTTGCTTTTTGCGCTGGATAACAGCATCAGCACATGCTCTATCCAGAAGGGTAAGAGCTGTGTCAGGACGATGATTGCCTGCAGCTGAGTATTGGTCAGCAATGAGTGCAGTGAGATGAATAACGTCTTGGTCAATGGTTACTCGCTTATAGTGTGAGGTGAATCCTTTGGATGCTTTCTCAAGAATGACCTCAGTTTGGTCACGAGTAAGCTCGTCAACATAAACTGTAGACCAGCGACGGTTGAACGCAGGGTCATCCATGAAATGCTTTGCTTCTTGGGTGGTTGTTGCACCAATAAGACGCATGCGACCACGAGCCATAGCTGGCTTTAAGATTTGAGCAATCTTTTCATAAGATTTGTCTCCACCGCTCACGAGCTGGTGAATCTCATCGATGAAGAGAATGATGTGATTTTGCGGGTCCTCAACATAGTTGATGAGGTCAACCATTCTTTCTTCGAGCTGACCGACAAAAGATGTACCTGCCACGATGGTGGAGAGTGGAATCTCGCAAATGACGCTGTCAGATAAGGCATCAGGAATAGAGTCGTCGCCGATTGCAATGCGACGAGCAATTTCCTCTGCGATTTTCGTCTTACCAGTACCTGCTGGACCAACAAGCAACGCATTAGGTTTGTTCTTGCTGATAAGTGTTGCAAGTGTTTGGTCAATGCAACCATCGCGGAATAGTGCTGGGTCAGCGGTTGCGAACTGGTTGTTATAGTTAATGAGCATATCTTCAATGTCAGATGATGTGCCCAAGTTTGGAAGTGAAGGTGCAGAAGGTCCACCCGAAGATGAGCCGCCATTTGGAGGGTTTCCAATATTGGAGTTACCTGTGAAATCTTGAAGTCCCATAATCGGGTGTCCTTTCTTATTAGAATAGTAATCTTAGTCGAATATTTGGCTCGATGTGTGTCATAGTGGCACAGAAGTTCTTAGCATCGCTTAGGATATAGTTCCAGTCGGTATTGCTGATAGGAACATAATAGAGGTTTCTAGGATGCTTGACATAATCCGAAGGAGCTGAATACTCGAAGTCTGTGATGATGATTGAGAGTTCCTTTTTGCGTTTAGGAGATGCCTCAATGTACTCCCAAATCTGTCTATAGTCGGTTCCGCCAGTTACCTTAGGAACCTTTTCAAAGGACTTATAGATAGCATTGACGGAGCGGTCTTTGACGGTTAAGTGCGTGGATGCACTTAAGCAATGGGAGAAGCTGTTGAAGTAGAAGTTCACGTTAAGCTTTTTAGCCATCTTGATAAGCATCAAGACAGTGTCTTGATAATTGTCCTCTGAGATGGAGCCAGAGGTATCAATATAGAGATGAATATCGGGCTTATACTTGGTTGAGACAACCTTGCCTTGCTTGTTGAAGTCATCAGGGTCTCGTCTGTTAGGGCGAGCAAAGGACATCTTGATGTTCTTGTAAGAGTTCTCAGAGCGATTGACGTTGGTCATTTTCGCAAGAACTCTCTTGATGAGTTTACCAAGGTCAAGGGTTGATGGCTGCTTTGCACGGAATTTTACTCTAGAACCTCGTGCTACACCGTTTGGTTTGCGATTGGTAGCCGCCGCAGCAGCAGATTGGATTTTCTGCAAAGCACGGGTAGTGGCGGTTAGCTGATTGAGTGTTTTTGGGTTAACGACGCGAGGCTTACCCTTGATGGACTTATTGATAATGGTCCATTCATCAGTGATTTTCTTAGCTGAGGAATGAGCGTGAGCTTCGATGTTAACGAACACAAGAGTCTTGGCAATATAGCTCACCAACATGGAATGGTAGCACGTTAAATGAGTTTGGGTTTGCCTGAGCGTACTGCATAGCCATGTTTACGATAAGTCGAGCAAAGCTGTACTCATCGGTATTGTCGTCGTCATCATTTCTGATAACAATTGACTCAGTAAGCCCTAGTAGAGTAAGATTTTGGAAGTCGCTGAGAAGAGACGTTGTGTCCGATGGAAGCGATGGCAATAACGGAGCTGTGTTGTTTTGCAGCCACGTTAGGAATTTAGCGAACTCAGTTGCGTTCGTGCAAGAAAAGCCGAGTGTACGAGGACGTGCAAAGTATCCCAGAGAGACAAAGAACTTGTCATGGTTAGCAAGACCAGCAAGGACCTCTTTTGCAGATGGAATGACATCAGTGAGAGGTGTGTAGATGGTTGTTGGTGTTGCCTCTGGCATCTTTTCTTTGACTGCTGCCTGTGTAAGGAAGATTTCTTGCGTTGACGCATTGAATGTTTTGTCGAAGTAGACCATTGTTTTTGAGAACAAGTCTTTGACAACAGGCTCGGTAAGCGGGTTAATCGCGTCACCCATGCAGTCAAGGATAAGGTTGTTCACCTCAGCCTCAGACAGGTCGTTGGTACCATCATTGATGGAGACCTGTCCCAGAGGCGATAGGTGTGAACAAAGGAAGCGTGATTGAGTTCATAACATCATCATCAGGGGCAAAGTCACCAGTGATGCTTGAGATGTAAATAGGTGAGAGCACCTGAGGTTTCTGATTTGTTACATTCATGGCGTTTTATGCCCTTTCGTGATATGTGTTGATTGGTTACAGTGCATTGATGAGTGCAGCCAACATCTTTGCTGTTGGGCTGGAACTCTTTGTGACGGAGACAACATTGTCACGAGAGTAGTTGCCATTGGTGATGAGCTTAACAATAGCCTTTGATGCTGCAGGGTCGAGTGTGTCGATGCTATCAGCGATGTAAGGGATAATGTTAGTGTTGTCGTCACGCTCTGCAAATGCATAGAGAAGCGACTCACTCTTCTGCTTATCATCAAGGGAATCGAGTCGGTCATTGAGTTCATCAATGGTGCTGGATGTCTTGATATAGTCGAAGCAATCTGGCTTTTCAATTTCCGCAACGTCTTGTTCTGCCTTGAGAAGAGCCTCAGTTACCTCAACCATAAGGTGTGCGAGGAAGGCGGTGTTACCGACATATCCTTCAAGGACCTCCTGAAGGACAGGGATAGAGTCGCCGTCAACGGTAATCATTTCTCGAGAAAGGTCGAGAAGTTCATCGTGAGAGACGGTGTTCAGGAACCTGGATACGGCAGTAATGCTTCGTGGTGTGGTAATTTGTAGCATAGCGTCACCATCATCGAGCATATCGTCAATGAACTCCTCAGTATCGCTGTCGGAGATAGAAGTAGTTGACTTGCAGAAAAGGTCTTCCTTGTGCTGCTTGAGTACTGCCTCGACCCACTTATTAAGGTCTGGGTTTACAGCGATGAAAGTGTCAACGTCAGGGGTGACGTGGTACAAGACGAAGCGGGAAATTGATGCTTCATCGAGGGTAGTAATGTTACCTTTATCGTTACCTGCGGTGATGACGCGGAGGTTAGGCGGCAATTGCTTGGAGCCAATGGAGCGAAGTGTTGGGATAGAGAGTGCCTCAGAGGTAACGTCAGGGTGTGGTACGGTTCAGCTCATCCATAAAGAGGATAGGTGTCTCATCAGGGGTGAGCAATAGCGTACTCAATGGCGTCATGGATGACTGCGTGAGGGTAGAAGACCTGCTTGTAGTCATGGACGTTGCCGTCCTTGTCAGTAACAGGGACCAGACGTGCGCCAGTAAGGTCTGCCTTATCAGCAAGCTGGTTGCAAGCTAGCGTGAAACACTTAGTCTTGAGCTTAGTTGCGAGCGCTTCAACCCAAGACGATTTACCAATACCTGGCTCTCCGAGGAGCATTGGTACGAGGTTGTCGTGGACGTTAGCACTAACGCAGGTCATGAGTGTCTTGTCGAATTTCATTCTTTGTTCTCCTTTGTTCGTTGGTATGAATGAAAAAATTACTATAACGGAAAGTTTTGTTCCATTATAGCTTCAATATTTCTCCCGCACGCACCGAGACAGAGCTGAGGTGCGTGATGGTTTTGAGAAGTATTCTCTTGATAGATAGAGTTAAATCTTAAGTTCATCGATACACAGGCTAATCATGTCAAATAACAACTCTTTGCTATTTTGCATTGGTATCAGAGCAGTATAATCGTCATGATTGTTGGTGCGTTCTTGCGCTGTGATATTGTCAATAAAAAGACATGTTTTGTTGTTCGTGAGGTCATTGTTGACAACACTGATGTGATAAATATTATCGTGAGCTTTGACAATCATATACCCATAAATCATATCATAAGCTTGAACATTGATATGTGACCCAAAAAGCAGATAATCGAGCTGATAGATGATAAAGCTTGGACTTTCTTTGTCGCTGAAGACGTCATCTCGAGGTGTGTTGTGGGTATCTTTGAGAGCATTCCACATATCTGAGACGCTATAATATTTAGGAGCCAATGCGAGGATTCTTGAAATCATTTTTGGAGATAATGAGTCAAGAGCAGTATAGGTAGCACGTGTGATAATAGTGGCTTGACGATAGCTGTCTTCAAGCTTCTTAGAAAGAATAAATGTGTTATTATCAATTTGATACACATAAAGGTTCTCTGATTTGTCTTGTTTAACACAGAGATTATTAAACATAGTGAGATTTAGTTGTGACATAAGTATCCTTCCATAGTATGTCATGATATATGTTCTAGTATCTCTCGATGATGTTCGATATAGAAAGGAGAACAGTCATCTGATTTTATTGTCACAAATATTTTTTTATAACTTTTTGAAAAAAATTTTTGTTAAAAAGACTTGACAAAAGTATTGACTTATGTTATAATATATAGTAACAGTGGGATTCTGTTAAAAATTGCAGTAACATAAGTTGTTAAAAAAAAAAAGACCCAGTCACATAAGTGACCAGGTCGTTTTGCTACTTATTTCTCCATCTGTTTTCTATGGCTCGTTCTATGTTGTAGCAGTTTTCGCAAACAGCGTAGCCAAATCCGCCTGCCGTGTGTGGATCTCCTTGCTTGTGTAGCAGCTACCAAAGGTTACTTTTCGTCCACAATGTGGACAGTTGACAATCTCGTCCATATCATCTGAGTAGCTTTTGACGTTCCACTCGTCGGGTACATCATATGGGTCATACTCTTGCGTTTCATAATTCCAGCGGTTAAGAAATGGCATTTTTGACTTCTTTTCTTTCGCCATACGAGCAGAAACCGTTTCTGTCACAGTCAGTCCATCCCACGTCGAGCACAATCAAGATGGACTGTGTCGTAGAAAATACAATCTTTGACATCTGACGATTTTTGTATTCGTGAGATGGACCTCATTGTTGTCATCGACTGTGGCGATGTATTCGTTGTTTGTCATGATAGCTCTTTTTGTTGTTTAGATGTCTGTGTTGAAGATTCTGCAACCGCAGTTTGGACAGTAGGATAAACCAAGTTCTTCGAACGTGTTGATGTCCAAATCATCGTATCGCTCTGATAGATTGACGTTGCAGTTGCTGCAGCGCCATTCCCAGTCCTTGTCACACTCATCAGCACCTCGTGGCGTCGTGTCACGGTATATGAGTGTGCAGGTCGGGTCAATAAGTTGAGCGAGGCGTTCGAATGCGAAACCTTCTGGTCTAGTTACATCCCAGCCTAGAATCCTCTCAAGTTCAAGCATTTCGTTAACGAGTTGCTCATTGATTTCGAGGTCATGTTCGCAACCTTTGTTTTGGATTTCGCGGATATTTGCAGATGCTTCTTTGAAAGCGTTTGCGATACGTACGTATTCATTCATGTTATTGACTCCTTTGATTATAGCGTGTTGTTCAATTTTTCTTGAGCGGTAATACGGACAAACTCACTTTTATCGTTGATAAGCACATCAAGACCATAGCCTAGTTCTGCGACGACAGCTCTTACGTCTTCGTCATCATCGTACATGAGAACGTCAAGCCTATATTTTTGTCTTGCCACAGCTTCTCTTACATATGAACTCTCGTCATTCAACAGAATGTCTAGAAATATACCTTCTTCTGCTAATCTAATTTTAGTATATTCATCTTGATTATGAACGGCGTTTTCAAAAAATTGTTTCGTATGGTGCCATATATAGTTTCTTTCTGAAAGTGTTGTGGCTATTAACAAGAGCCACGTTTTAATAATCGTTTGGCTGTGTCGCTAACTTCTTTATTTTTATCCAATCTTTTGTATTGAATGCTATTTCATATGAGAATATAGTGGCATCCATGCAATCGTTACTACAAATATCAAAAGCATAATTATTGGTAGTACTAGCGTTAGACCATCTTTGCGGTCTGATTCTGGTAGGCTATTTGTATATATGGCCAATAATATGCAGCCAAAGAAGGCAGTAAACATTATTAGGTCAAACGTCTGTTTGGTCATTAGGTTCCCTTTTTTTTTTATTCGTAGCTGCAATAGTCGTATTGTGCTTCACCGTTTGATAGTAATGATAGAGCAGAAAGAATGTCTTTTACTTTATCGCCAATGAATGTCGATTTGTCCCATTCGTTTGTTGGGATGTTATCCGCTTTAATAGTTAGATTCATATATACTGCGACCTCGATTTCAACAGTGAGTTTGCCTTCTTTTTCGTCGCGGTTGTATAGGCTAATCCATTCGTCGCTAATAGACTCAATAGTGATTTCTTTAGCACCTGTGATGGGTTCGTCATTAAAAGACTTCTCTGCTTTACGTAGTACGTCATTAACATATGAAAGTTCGTCTTCATATGCTGGCAGTGCATCAGCTTCAGCGTCGTCGCCTTCGCTATATGGGATTGACTTGATTCCGAAGTCCTTGCTGGTGTACTTTAGACGTTTGTCAGTGTAGTAAAATGTGAAGCCGACTTCGACTGGGATTGGGTTAGACATGGTTGATAACCTTTCGTGTGATTGTATAAATACCAACGTAAACAAGAATCGCTACAAATACAGGCACATTGTAGTATGTAACAACCATAAGACAAAGTAAGTTAGTTACCATGAGCGCAATTGATTGCTCATACTTCGTGTAGTCGTGGTCGTAATAATCCTCAATCGTTCGTGGACTTAGAAAATATGCGATGCTTGCTCCTAGTGGTATGGAGAGTAGATAGAGCAGGTTCATATCAATTGTTGTAATGTATGCTGCGATTGCAAGCATAAGCGCAAGCTCCATGATTGGTACGATAATGAGGTGTAATGGATAGTGTCGTGGGGTGGGCATTGTTTGGTTTCTATTGCTTAATCATGGTAAGTATCATAACTATTGAATAAACAACGTTTATTACGGTTCCGCCATTAAGATATAAATAGCCGATTCGTTTGCTTGGTGATTTGGCTAAATAGAGACTCAAATATAGTCAATCATCTTGATAAATAGACAAATAATCAGCCATGCTGCGTTAATTGCTAAGAATAGCAATACTCTTGCTACTGCTGGGTCAGATATTGTTGGGAATGTCATTTGGGAGACGTCCTTTCGTTAATGAATAATGAGTGATGCTAAGAATGTCCAGCCGCATACAGATAGCATAAATGCTGAAAGATATGCTATCAAGAGTGTGATTGGCTGCATTGTGTTTTGAATCATGATGGTAGCTTCTTTCTATTCATAACTCCAAGAATTGGGGGCTGCATGCCCATGAGCCAATACTGAAAACTCGTTTAGTGCGCAAAGTAAGCGGTCGTCAATAGCATTTGCTTCTTTGTATTCATTCTTTGGCAGCTTTTTAAATTGAAGTTCAAATGTTGCATTAACGGCGACCTCTACTTCAACGTCGAGCTTCCCGTCTTTTTCGTCATGATTATAGAGACTAATCCACTCATCACTCAGAGACATCTTGGTAATGCGTGTGCAATCTTTGTCAAGGCTAAACTTTTCAGCAGTTCTGCATAGAACGTCTTTGATGTGTGCGAGTTCCTCTTGATATGCTGGAAGTCCGTCTGCTTCGGTTTCATCGCTCTCACCATATGGAATAGATTTGAGTCCGAAATCCTTGGAGGTATATTTACGTCGCTTATCTACATATACAAATGTGAAGTTGACTTCCACTGTTTTTACTGTTGGCATGATTGTTTCCTTTCTTATGTTTTATAGTGATGCTAGTACGTTAGCTGCTATAAGTAACGTAATACCTACTATTGCTGAGACTGGAGATAACACGCTGGCGAATGTTCTCTCATTGTTTTGTTCGTTATGCATAGCAGAAAGTGTTTCAATAAAACATAATCCATATAGCAAAACTGCATTTAGTGCAAGAGATTCTGTCAGTTTCATACCATATTGTATGGGCACCAAAACAAGGAATGTGATGAACATGCCAAATATGATTAAGCCCGCAATTTCGCCTTCACTTAGTTTTCTCATCATAATCACTTACTTTTTTGTTGCACCATAGTTAGGATTAAGTGGAAACCACAATTTACAGTACTTGACAGCCGCTTCACGTCTAAGAGCTTCTGCATATTCGTGGTCACGAACCATACTGTCATGAAGTATCTTTTTACCGCTCTCAGATAAATAATCTGTTACATTGATGCGTGGATAATATGATTTGAAATCTGATTTATTTTCGTTAGTCATTGCGATTTCCTTTCGTCGTTTGTCGTTACTCTTATTTTACTGGGCGAGTTAAGTAATTGCAAGAACTATTTTTAGTTGTGTCGGTTTTATGAATCATTTTCGTTATGTGATTGTTAAGGTAAAGCTCTTAGTACATCTAACAGTCGGTAGCCAATATCTTGAGAGATAATTAGTGTGCCAATTGCAAGCATACATAGAACGACCCAAAAGACTACTCTCGCCCTCTTTTCTTCTTTAGTTTCTTCTCTTGGTGGAGATTCTCTAAAAGTATCTTGGTCGCTCTGGTTCATCATACCTATCGTCGCTCATCAACCACCAAAGTAAAAGCCAATCCATTATTGTTCACCCGCTTCGCTTCTCAGTTTCGAGGTAAGAATTGAGTCTGCTTTGAAGTTGGCAAACAATAAACCAAACAGTATTGAGAATCCAGCCACAATTGCGACCATCATTGGGACTACGGCTACTAACATTGCAGCATCTGATGTCGCGTCAACATGACTAAACCAATTTGCTTGCAATAGAGCGAACTGATAAAAGTTTGGGAAAATGATGTTTAATGCAATGATTGTCAGAACGAGTGTTGATTCAATATATAGTGGTGCTAGGGCATCGATAAGTTCACTGTGAACTTCGCGATATTTATCGTTGCCATCAGATTGCTTGTATGTGCCAGCAAGCTCGATAGCTTCATGATACTTAGCCTTTGCTTCTTTGCCAAATAGCTGTTTTGCATAGAGCATGATGATTACGATATGAATCGCGAAGATTGCATATCGGTTGTAGACATAAACCACTGCGCCGAAAATGCTACTAACGGCAAACACAATGAAGCTAGTTACTGCCGAAATCCACGGCATCGGCATAGTCATTGGGTTAATAATGATGATGCAAACCGCGACAGCGAATAAAATTACGTTGAAAATTGGTGGGTAACGTTTAGACATTAGTTGTTTCCTTTCGGTTAGTGCGCTATGTTTGCCGCGTTTACGATGAACCATGTTTGTAATAATACTGAAATGTGTAGCGCGAGTAGAAAGAATCCGACGATGGCAATCACTGCTAATGGATAAACAATAAGATGCTTTACAAGATATATATTGACATCCTTTTGAGTGTTATGTGGCTTTCGGCTCTCATTGAATGCACCAAACATGACAAATACTAGATATATTGCGATTACAAACATTCCGATACCGATTAGCAAGTATTGTACTGTGTCATTAAGTTCTTGCAATGTCATTTCAATTCCTTTTATTTTCTTTCATTTCACCTTTTTATGCTAATAAAGGTTTACGTGAAGTCCTAATCATTGAATATTCAAGTATTTGCGACAATTGGTAAACACAAGCTGTTGAATACGATTTAGGTCAACAGTACCTTTTTTTCTTTTTGAAGTGACCCCAGAATTCTTCTTCCATGAGGTCGTTTAGGCAAAGGTTGAGGAACATGCCGATTGACTTTTTGTCATTTACCCATTCATCCATGTCGAGTGTGTTCATAACCTTTGCTTGACATTTGCTCATGAACGCATCTGTGCAGAATTTATTTACAAAATTTTCTTCATTTTGTCCAGCAAGAATAGGCTTCTTTGGCGTGGATTTTTGCTGGAGGTACTCATCGCGTACAATTTTTCGCGATTTGAATATGACCGTATTCGTCTCTGAATTTGTAATTCTTGATTACGATACCCTTCACCCTTTTAGAATTTTGGGAGTGAGGTTGTAATCAGTTTTTGTCTAGGACGATTTCTCGATTTCTTCACGAGACGGATTATGAAATGTTCCAATTACAGGAATAATTTTGTCGTAATCCCCAAATTCAGCTCTTATAGATATCATATGGAATATACTCATCCGCTGTTGTGTCAAATACATCAAAGATGAAAAATCCATGATTAAGGTACTCTTTGATGTGACCAGGGAATCGCTCACCATCGACGCCGAGCCATTCGCCATATACGATATGGTCGGGGTGTGATTCGAGATACTGAATAATCTGAGGAAATTCTTTCTCTCCATTGAGTGTGAGTGTTTTGCAGAAATTAGCATTGTCTTTGTTAATGCTAATTTCACGCGTACGTGAGCCAGCATGGATAGTGCCATTTTTCATGAACAGGCATGCGTTTGTGCCGTCCAGCTTTGGCATGACAACTACGTCTCCGCAGAGGATTCCTTGAACCTCGTCTTTATCGATACGTAGTACGTGTGTGTATGATTTATACTGAGCCATTTGTTTGTTCCTTTCTTCTTTGTACAAATAAAGTGTAGCACGATTTCTCATGCTACACAATATTTACACAAAGTTTTTTGATTGTGTTTTATCGACGCATTTTGCGCGCGGTTGCAATAGTTGTTAAACCAAAGAGAATCATACCACCGAGCATTGCAATAGATGTTGCGTTGTCGCCTGTGTTAGGCAGAATTGCTACCTTTTTGGCGTGAGTAGATTTCTTCTGCTCAGACTGCTTAGGTGCTTCCTCAGATGGCTTCTGTGGCTTCTCAGATGGCTCGGAAGAAGTCTCTGGGAGTACTTGGAGTCACAGGAGTCTCTGGCTGATTTGGCTGTGGCTGAGGAGTATTTGGGTTCTCTGGAGTCACAGGAGTTGTTGGATTCTCTGGTTGTGGGTTGACTGGATTCTCTGGCTGAGGATTGTCTGGCACAACTGGTGTATCTGGGTTACTCGGTGTAGGCGGATTCTCTGGCTCTGGGTTTGGAGTCGGAGTTGGCTCTGGAGTTGGCTGAGGTTCTGGCTCTGGTGTAGGCTGTGGCTGTGGGTTCACAGGCTCGTCTGGGTTGACTGGTGTAACAGGGTTATCTGGGTTTGGATTGTGGTTATCGCCATTATCACCAGGGTTCTCAGTGTTGCCATTGTCGGTATTACCAGGAGTCTCTGGGGTTGCTGGGTCAGATGGATTCTCAGTACCGTTGCCACGACCGCCAGAGTTAGCAGCTACATAAGACCATGCACTTGAGCGGGTACGCTCAGTTGAAGTGAGAGTAATTGAGTTATCAATGTGGTCTGAGAAAGTAGTCTCATACTCAATCCAATACATGTTGTTCTCGTCAAATGGAAGTGCGGACAAGTCCCATGTGAAGGAGTGACCGTCTTCAGCGATTACTGGCTTAGCGGTACTATCGGTAATCTTTACCCAACCTGGAGTTGGAAGTACGTTACCCTTGTTATCCATCATAACGCGGTAAATGCGGAATGAGCCAGCAACATAGGTTGAGGAGTTCTCAATAGTGTCAGTAAGATTGACATTGTGAAGCGTAGTACCAGCGTTGTTGAGACGTACTTTCCAAAGAACCGTGTTGTGGTCGGTCTTAACGCCCCACTTAGCGATGTTCTCGTCAGTAAGCTCGCCATCGGTGAATGCGCCGATATTGAGGTCGCTAGAGAAGTGAGTGTTAAGGTCAATGACGCTGAGTGTCTGGTCGCCGACTGGTGTGCCCGCCTTCATGTGTGCAGCAAGCCAAAGGGTGCCGCGAATATCAGACTTGTTCTCTACCCAGTCATTGAAGGTAATGCGAACACGACCTGGGTTTCCTGCGGTGACATTTGCGGTTCCCATTTCAGCGCCATCTGGGGCATAAATTGGGAATGATGTTCCCTCTGTTGACGGGAATTTCAGCTGTGTTGGCAGTTCCAGTTCAAGATAGTCGCCGTTATGTACGTCAGCGTCCTCTTGTGTTACTTTCCAACCAACCTTGATGTAGAAGTCTGAGTTAGTATTAACTCGTGTGATAGCTTCCTTGTTGAGGTTGGTTAGGCTAAACTCCGTAATAGTTGTCGCCACTGGTGATGTTGCAGCAAGTGCTGGAACAGCTAGTCCAACCATTGCTACGAGAGTTAGCAAAAACAGTTTTACTTTTCCTAGCATTTGTTACATCCTTTCTTTGTGATGAACTTTGTACGTATATCGTAACAAATTACTTCTTGCATTACTCATAGTTCACAAAATCCACATAGTAAGTATAGCAGAAACTCCCTAGTTATACCACTAGGGAGTTTACTATCTCGATATTACTTTTTCTTCTTGCGAATACCTAATGCTACAAGAATTGTTCCGATTGTTCCCAGAACACTCGATACTGTAGCAGTATCTCCTGTGTTAGGGAGTACAGATTTCTTAGTATTCTCTCGACGATTAGTTATCTCAGCAGTCTGAGTTACTTTGTCGGTACGGTTTCCCTGTGTTTGAACGCCATCTTGAGCTGGAGCTGGAGCTGGAGCTGGAGTCTCGTGGCTTGAGTCCTCAGTAGGAGTTACAGGTCGATTAGGCTCTGGCGTAGGCTCTGGCGTAGGCTCTGGCGTAGGCTCTGGCGTAGGCTCTGGCGTAGGCTCTGGCGTAGGCTCTGGCGTAGGCTCTGGCGTAGGCTCTGGCGTAGGCTCTGGCGTAGGCTCTGGCGTAGGCTCTGGCGTAGGCTCTGGCGTAGGCTCTGGCGTAGGCTCTGGTTCGGGGATAATGTTAGGCAGGTCGCCGCCGTTAAAGACAGCATAGAACACGCCGCCCTTTTGGGTGTTTGGAATTCTTTGACCTGGCTTAACGCTTTCACCTGTGAACATATTGGTAAAGCCGATGACAGGACTGCCGTTCTTGTCTACAAAGTTAGTTGGAGCCTTAATTTCACCAGCGTCTGTTGGAACGTTGGTAAATTGTTTTGATGCACCATCAATAAAGGTGATGTCGTCGTTTTTTGCCCACTGGATATACTTGGTAAAGGTAATAATCTTTTTACCAGCATTATCAATGGTTTCTGTCTTAGTACCATCGGCTACTGGATATGGCATTTCTGGCGCTGGGGTATCAGCTTTGTCATCTTGTGCGTGAACACTAACGCCGACGATACGATAACCATCACGCTTAAATGTTTCCTCAATGGTTGGTGGGAATGCACCGCCCATGTCGTTCTGCTCAGAGGTGACATCAAGAGTTGTTGTACCATCAGTAGTTGTGCCACCATTGCCATCAATGATGTAGCGAGTTATTACGTCAGCATCGGGTGTCGGCGTTGGAGCGTCTGCTTCAAAGATTGGCGTGATTGCGTTGAACCACGTATCGGCTCGCGAGTAACGTGTTGCTCCGTCAGCCATAATGCGAGTATGTGTCAGCTCAGCAAGTGAGAGAACTGCGTTGCCATCGGTTGTGAAATTGACGGGTACATCTTGGTTGTACTTGTCGGTACGGAACGCCTTGATGTGGTAACCTTCTTTAGTTGGTAGAGACGCCTTTGGAATGGTGAAACCATTACCCATATCCTCGGCAGTTGGAGCGAACACGACTGCTGGGTCGTTTGACGCGTACTCACCATTGCCTTTGTTTACTTGCAGCTTAAAGTTATCGTATGCTGCCCATGATTTCATCCAAGTAGCTGCGACACCGCCATATTTTTCTTCGTTACCATCAATGTCTTGGGTGCTAATGTTGAACGTATCATGAACGTTGATGTGTGTTACGCCGTTTTCATCAATGGCATAAGGCAGCGAATCTGAGTAGTCATCTTCCCATGAGTTCGTCTCGTAGTTACCAGCGGCATCATCAATCTTTGTGTAACCCGTCATAGCCATGCCGCCCGTGTTTGGATTAAAGTTGGCTTTGAAGGTAACGTCGTCGTTACTCTTGTCATAGGTGAGAACTGGTACGGTGAACTCGCCCGTGTTTTCATCCTTTGAGCCGTTACCCGAAACAACAATGCTAACTTTGGTTGTCGCGCCGTTGTCATTTGTGTAGATAACATCACCGTTAGCGTCTGGTGTTAAAATATCGCCAGTATTAGTAGCCGAGATAGTTGTCGGCGTCGCCGTGTCAGTTGTCTCGGCAATAGCTGGCGTGGCGGCTGCAATTGTGGCAAGCATGCCAAGTGCAAGACCTGCGGTAATAGCTGTTTGCGCTTTGTGTTTGAGCATTTAAATATCCTTTCTACTAGAGAAAAGGCTCCCACCGCATGTGGGTGAGAGCCTTAGAGATTAGTACATTAAATGTGCTTACTGATTCTTGCGCTTACGAAAGAAAGCAAAGGAACCAAAGAGTGAAGCAAGACCTGCGATAACGCCTGTCATAGATGATGCGTCACCTGTGTCAGGGATGTCAGTCTTCTTACGTGTAACAGTTGTCTTCTCGGTCTTTGTTGGCTGGGAAGGTGTTTCGTTAGTAGAAGGAGTGGCGCTTGGGTTATCAGGTGCAACTGGTGTATCAGGGGTTACTGGAGTATCTGGGGTAACAGTACCAGTTCCGCCACCAGGTTCACCAGGAGTAATTTCACCGTTGTGTCCACCAGGAGTATCAGGTGTTGGTGGAGTAACAGGATTGTCTGGTGTTACTTCGTCCTTCTGCCAGACAGCATAGACGTCATAGACGACAATGACCTTATGTGGGTCTTGTGGGTCTGTCATCTCGCTACGCTTACCGATGCTCTTGAGGTTAACCATGTTGTTGTTGACAATGACGTTTACCTCAGTGTCGAGACCATTGCGTGACCAGCCTTTGAAGGTATAGCCCTCGCGAGTAAATGTTGGTCGAACTGGAAGGTCAGTGGCAGATGGGTCGCCAGAGATTGCGTAAACAGTTTCACCGCGCTCACCCTTACCACCATTAGCGTGGAAATGGAGCTGAATGTGAGAGACGTTCTGCGGGTAATTCTGAGTTGGGTCGTAATCTGGTGGAGTAGCTGTTACATAGTCAGCGACAAAGACCTTATCCTTGATAGAGTCAGCATCATAGTGACCACCTGGCAGCAGAATGACTGTGCCGTCTGTGGAAATCCAACGCTTAACCATAGTACCGTCAGCGAGGGAATACTCGCGGTTAGGTGCTACAACGTCAGCGTGTTCACCTGTGTTAGTAACGCTTGTCTCGCCCTTGTTTAGCTTACCAGAGTAGAACATAATGGTGTTCTTACCTGCGACTGGCTCGAGAGTTGGTGGAACGCCGTCAGTTGGTACGTGCTCGCCAGTACCAGGAGTAGGTGGTGTAACTGGGGTATCTGGTGTTGCAACCTTGTAGACTGCATAGACCTTGTAGACGTGAACAACGGAGCCGTCAGTATCATTCTCAACGGTGAAACCAACGCTAGAGAAGTCTACGTGGTCGTTACCAAGGACGAATGTAGTAGAAGCACCTGGGTCTTTTGCCCAACCAACAAACTCATAGCCAGCCTTCTCAGCCTTTGGAGCAGCAACGTTAGTGGCTTCTGCTGGGTTAGCATTGGCAGTGGTTGAGGTCGTGTCGGTAGAACCAGCGATAGTGCCGCCGTTGGCGTCAAAGATGTAGGTATTCTTATGCTGTGTAGCAGGAGTGTTCTGCTTCCAGATAGCAAATACTCGACGAGTGTGAATGTCGGTAGTACCGTCCATGGAGTCGGATGCGGTAATACCAGAGAAGTTGGCGGAGTTTACACCGAGAGACTCTGCTTCGGTTGAAGCGTTAGAAGCTCCCCAACCGACGAAGGTGTAGCCGTCGCGAACCATTGCTGGTGCAGAAATTGCATCTACATCGCTATCGTTACCACGAACGACGGTTGAGTGAATGACGTTCTCGTCATCTGCGACGTGTCCACCATTACCCATGAAGACATAGCGATACTCGTCGGTACGTGCCTGGGAATTGTCCTTCCAAATTGCATAGAGGGTATAGACCTCGTCGGTCTTGCCTGGGAGAGCACCATCTTTGGTGTGACCTGGAATATGTTCTGCATCGCGAATGCCCATTGCTTCGGTGAGAGAGCGAGCAGATGTGGCGGTGCCATTCTTATCATAAGAGAAACCCGCAAGGGTGAATCCGTCACGAGTCATCTTAGTTGCAGCCTTTACGTTTGGCATATCAGCTGGAAGGAAGTCATGACGCTCAACCATGGTATCAAGACCACCCTCGAATGACCGCCGTTAGCGTTAATGACGAGTCGATATTGAACATCGTCGTTGCCGTCTTTTGGTTGCCAGACTGCGTGGAAAGTCTCGCCAGCGAGTGTGTCAATCTCACGGGTCTCACCTGGAGCCATTTCGTCGCCGCCGTTAACGTCAGTTACCCACTTAACGACGGTGTGACCGTCTGGGTCAGTAAGACCAGATGGCGCGGTTACGGTAGTACCAGGAGCGCCAACAAACTTTGTACCATTGAGAGAAACATCGCTTACAAACTGAACAGCCATCTTGTCGGTTGGTACGCCATCGCGAACATTTGGAATGTTACCCTGTGTAAAGGTAATATTTGTTGAAGTTGGCGCAGCGGTTGGCGTGGTTGTTGGATTGGTAGTAGGAGTGGTACCTGCTGGTGTTGCACTCTGCTTCCAAATAGCGTAAACAGTGTGGTACACATGACCGTTATGGTCGCGCTCAAGAGTCATCGGATTTTCGCCAGCAATAACGGACATAAAGTTAACATTAGTTACTCCGAGGTTTGACATTGCATTAGATGTTGCAGCCTTACCCCAACCAACAAAGTCATATCCGTCACGAACAACAGTTGGTGCTGGTACGTTATCATCGGTCATACCAGAGGTTGCTGGTACCTCAACTACTGTGTCAGCACCATTAGCCGCGTGACCGCCATTAGCGTCGAAACGATATACTGGCTGCTCAGTCTCGCCAGTAATATTCAGCTTAATCTGATAGATGGCATAGAGCTTGCGTGTATGAGTTACATTACCGCTTGCGTCTGTAGTATCTGTAACCTGTGCCTGGCTTGCGTCAACGGTATACACACCCTTAATACCCTTGGAATCGGTATATGAAAGGTCTGCCCAGCCAACAAATGTCATACCTGGCTTAGATGGTGTAGCTGGCGCATTTACCGACTGACTGTCTGAATCAAGAGTGACGGTCTTAGTAGTCAAACCGTCAGCAAATGAACCACCATTAGTGTCGAATACATAATCCCACTTCTCGGTAGTAGCTGTTGGTGCAGCAGGTGGTTCTGCCACAGCAGGTGTTCCAGCCGTTACTGTAGAGTTTTCCTCAGTTGGAGTAATTGCTCCTGGGGTGGACTCCTCTGTAGACGCGGTTGGTGTAGCTGGGTTCTCAGTCTCAGTGGTAGCTGGCTGAGGAGTCTCAGCTGGCGCGGGAGCCTCAGGTGTGACAGGTGCTGTCACAGTGGTTGTTGGGGTTGTCTCCTCAGCGAATGCCTTAGGAGCCATACCAACAAGACTTGATGTGAGAACAGCACCAGCAGTAAATCCTGCGAGAATGCGGTTCTTTGTTTCTTTTCGGAAGAAACTAGACATATTGTTGTCCTTTCTTTTGACAATAAATTCTCCATAATTATTACATAATAAATAGAGCTTGTCAAGTGTTATTTTGAAATATTTTTAATTAATTTTTAGTACAGATTTGTTACTTATTTGCCATCTACATAGTAGTAATTCTGTGCTTATGAGCCATGTCTCGCATGAAGGCTCGAAGTGCCTCCGGATTATCAAATAGTGTTGCAGTGACGGTGTAGATAGGCACGAACTCTGTTTGCAAGTCAGATTTGCGTTTTACTGCAATGAGGGCGTGCTCGTTTACCTTGAGAAGGTCATGTACAATAGCTTCTTTTACGAGCAATTCAAGGTTGAGGTTGAAGGCGTAGTCGTAAGCAAAATTAGATGCTGCAGTGGCGAGCGTCTCTGGTTGGAAATCGTTTACGACGAGGTTAACACGTACGATATTGTTAGGAAGCTCCATAGCCTCAATAGTGTCGCAGGTCTTGATTTTCATTTCGAAATCAGTGAATTCTTCGTCTTCAGAAAGATGACGCTCAAGATATTTTGCTTGGTCATCTGACTGTTCACGCTCAAGGAAGTGTTGCTGGCGTGCGAAGTCATCATTGGTTGCTACGTAGATGATAGAAAAAGAAGTATCTGGCATATTCTCAGCAAGAGTTTTTGCTCCAATAGGGTCAATAATATAGAATTGTTTATCGCTCAAGTCTTCTGGAATAACATAATAGTCGTTGTCATTGATATTGGTATAAGCAACTTTGTTTGTTTCTTGAGCCGCTTGTTCTTTAGTTACAAAGATGTGTGTGTCTGGCTCGTCTGGTCGACGAGGTCTTGTGGTGCGCGAGATAACTCCTTTAAGACCTTGCTTTGTTAATTCAGATGCAAGATAGTCTTTACCACAAGCGGTTCGTCCGATAATAAGGTACATCATAGTGAAACTCCTATTCGTTGTTTTGTTTAAGTTGTTGCATAACGTCTAATGTGTGGGTGTCAAGTGTGCCATCTGTATGCATGAGTTGCATAGTGGTATAGATGGGACCGTTTGGTTGTGTACCAAGATATACAGCTGTTGGAACTTCCTTGACGACGGCGTGTTCAACGATTTCTTTTCCTGCGTTTGAACCAACGGTAACGTAGGTAATATTGATACCGTTTTTCTTAGCATATTTTTGAATTTCAGGAATAAGTCGTTGGCAGTCGGAGCATGAATAGCGATATAAGACAACAATATCACCTTTTTGGGGCTGAGATTCAAAGGGAAAATCAAAATGCGTTATCATGGTTTGAACGGCATTCGGTTTGTTGATGTCGTCGATTGTTCCACCTCTTCCTGATATGATAGCAATGCTTGCGAGTGATAGAGCTGCTGTTACAAGAACAGGAAGGAAGAGTTTAGGTAAGTTGTCCCTGAAAAAGTCATTTTTTGTGCTTGCAATAGGCAGCACAATTGCTAAGATAAGTGCTACGACAAATATTGGAATAAGCATGTTAGTGTCCTTTGTTATCGTTTTCAGAGTTTTTAGCGACTACTTGCTTTGCAACGCTTGTTAGCCATGGGAGATTTGTCTGAATTCATCATGTTTGGGTCTATACTCAAGTTCTTCTTGTGCGAGTTCGGACAAAATGGTAATTTTATCTTGGTCGGTGTATGTGTGACCATTGTTTTTAAACTTTGTTGCTTTAAGCAATGTATTAAGTTTATTGAGTTTATGACTCATATATCCAAATTCATATCTTGACATATCTCCAAAGAAATCTTTGGGTGATTTAATATATTGATTTGCCTTTGTCAGATAAGTAAGAATAAGGCTATAATCTGGTATTTTAGTGATATCTTCTGGTGTATAGTCGATATCACGTTCGATTTCTGATTTAGTTTGTTGCGATGCAAGATAGGCATAGGTGTCTTCCCATGATGTTGGATAAGGTGATGGATTTGGTGCTGGCGGCAACATATTTCTGGTGAAGGTCACCCAGTGATTCATGAGAATTTCATAATATGTTGTCTTATCTTGCATTTTGATTTTTGTTTTTGCAATAGGGAAGTCATTATAGTTTTTAGGAATGGGGAATAGTAAATGATATCCTTTTCCTGATAATGATGTTTCGCCGTAAATATATGGCATTTGCAAAAACTTTGATTTTAGATTATCTGGACATGATGGTTCAATGTCAAGAATCATGAAACCATCGGTTTCAGCCTCTAAGAAAAAGGCGTGGTTAGAAGGGTAACCCCCAACAATATCTACAGATTGTGGAAGTGTTACCATAGTGTTCTTTTTATTTGGGTCGCAACCGACGATGCGGTCTGTCATAGCGAACTCGACAAGGTCGATGGGGCGTTTCTTTTCGTCTGAAATGCTCCATTTGGGTGTGAGTCCGATGGAGTGAATAAGAGGGTTATTGTAGAAGTTAGGGTATAGTTCATAGATGGATTTAGGCATGGTGTTAGACCCCCTTTGTGTTGTTGGTAGGTGTTATTAGAAATAATACCCGTAGAAGGTGGCACTACGGGTATATTCATTTTAGATTAGAATGGAGCGTTACCGTTACCCTGTGGGTTATAGGTAATGCCACCGCTGTTGGAGCCAAAAGGCTTATTGAAGAGGTTCTCAGGCTCTTGAGCATTCTCCCAAGGGTTAGTCTGTGTGACTGTTTGAGTCTGTGCTGGAGCTGGCTCTGGCTGTGCTTGCTGATTGGCGAATGGGAACGCCTCGTGAGCCATTGGAGAAGCCTCAGTAGCTGGTGCCTCGGTAACAGCAGGAACAAAAGTGATACCAAGCGCGCTTAGACTAGCGGTTGGGTCAGCAGATGCATAGTAGCGTGGCGCCTCGTTGAGGATGACACCATCAAGAGTAACACCTTTGTTTGGCTTACCCTGGAAGACACGCATAACAAGAGTGACGTCAAGACCACTTGCAAGCTCGTTTGGAAGGACAATCTGCTCGACCTTAAATGGGTCCTGTGGGTCACGAACACCGACCCATGGGAGACGATTGCCACGGTTTACTGCAGAGAAGTTAAAGCCCTGAGAGCCGTTTGCATGAGAAGTATAGAGTGACTCCTGAGCATAGCGCTCCTCAAGAGTTGGATTGTCTTTGTGCTCTTTTGGAATACATACATATGCATCGGTAATGGTTGCAGAGGTGTAAGGGCGCTCGATAGGGCGCATGCCGCGAGCAGCACGACGCTGCTTGTCCTTTTCAAGCTCCTCACCGTCGACTTGCTTTGCAAGACGACCATAGGTAAGCTTACCGCGTACGCAGAATTGTACACCAGGTGTGAGGCTTTGAGTGCTGATAGTTCGATTTGCCATAAATAAATCTCCTTAAATAGTTTGTTTCGTAGTGAGCGCCACCTTTTTGCTCTTTTAATATAGTAACTCATTTGAGTGAGTTAGTCAAGGGAATTTTGTAAAAGTTTTTGAAAATAAGTCTTGACAAAAGTATTGATTTATGTTATAATATATGTTGATAGTGGATTTCTGTTAAAAATCTCGTTTCTCTTCGAGGGTTAGTCCGTCTATGTTTCACTAGACGTCCTAACAAAAAATTCAAAAATTTTTACAATTAAGTATTGACACGGCAAAATTAGTGTGTTATTATTAGATATAATTTGTTTCGTGTCTGTTGAAAGGTGTATCATGAAGCAATGGAATAAAAGTATTTTTATGGGTATCACAGCTGGGTTAGCTGTTATTGTAGCTGGCGTTGGTGTTGCTTCTTGTGTATCTGTTACACATGGTGTTAATAAGTTAGCTTCAAGTTATACAGCTGTTGTTGCTGATGATGCTGTGGCATCTTATGCAACCTATAGAGAAGCTGTACAGCTCTATAGGGCTAATCTTAGACGAGCATTACAGAATGTCTCGACCAAACCAGGCTTAATTATTCCTTATGAGATTGATGCACGTTTCCTCGCATCACTCGAAGCCGCAGGTTTAAGTCGGGATAATATTATTCAGGACAAAGATGGTACTTTTGTTTATATGATTCAAGACGGAGATACATTGTCTCAATTATCAGCGGCTTTTGGTTTTAGTGTTGACGAGCTTGCTTCATTTAATCACATTCGAGATGTTGATGTTATTTATGCAAATTCCTCATTACGTGTACCAGAGGTAGCTGCTAAAAGTAAGCAATAGAAATATTGCCGAATCATATAAACAAAAAGCTGCGCAGATTATTCGTTTTCCCTTTTCTTAATGTTTTCATGCTACGCTGTGCTCCGCGGTTTGTCCATTTTCACTTTGCTTAATGTCCAAACGCTTCGCGGTTAGTCCGTATACGCTTCGTTTCACTACGCTATACGTCTGCTCGTTATGCGAGCTTCACGGTTAGGCCATCGAGTAAACTCGATGTCCAAACAAAAAAATAACAACCCGCTCGTGAGAGTGGGTTGTTTTATATGAAAATTGAAAATACTAAAAAAAAAAGGTCTCGCTTCGCTATTGCTACGCGGTTAGTCCATCGAGTAAACTCGATGTCCTCGCTCTGACGAGGTTTGTTTATCGAGTAAACTCGATGTCCAAACGTTTTGTACTACTAAACATTGTTGCGAAATTGTGTATAGAAAGGGGTGATGTATTTTCAATTTGTCATCGACGAGTTATGGTGCCTCTTCAGTGATTCGAACACTGTTCTTCGGATTACAAAGCCGATGTTTTACCAAGTAAACTAAAGAGGCGATTTGGTCGCGGTACCCAGATTCGAACTGGGACTATGCAGCTTATGAGGCTGTTGAACTACCATTATTCTATACCGCAATGATTATGGTGGATTGTTAGGGAATCGAACCCTAGACCTTGGGATTAAAAGTCCCCTGCTCTACCTACTGAGCTAACAATCCAAGTTTGGTTGTCATGACGAGACTCGAACTCGTACGACCGAAGTCCATGGGTTTTAAGCCCACTGCGTCTGCCAATTCCGCCACACGACAATATGGTAGGCGCTGCAAGATTCGAACTTGCACGATAGTCACGCCACGCGTCAGTCACTATCGCCCCTCGATGTGCAGGGCTGTGTCTACCAGTTCCACCAAGCGCCTATAAGGTTGCGTTTAGGAGTCGAACCTAGTGGAAACGGGGGCGACCCGTTTCATCAAACCCCGAACAGGGTTCGGGTGTTTGATATGGATGACCGCATCCATCAGAACGCGCTTGAGTCAAAGCCAAGAGAAATACTCAAGGTTCCCAGCCCGTACGTCTGGTATCTTTATTTCTTGTTTGTTGTGGTTCGTTATATTTTTGAACCACTCACTGAGCCATTGACATTGTCATTTACTCAGTTGGAAGCGGCGTACCCGTCGGTTACCGCAGCTGTTAGGTATTGCCACGAGCCTTTATTGGATGGCAATGTTTGTCGCACAACTCAACATGGACAGTCAAAGAGTTGGCTTTCGCTGACTGCGTGTCTGTCTATTCACGACCAGCAAGACTCGACATTGTTATTATAAGACTCATTGTCGCAACCGTGCTTTGGGGACTCGAACCTTACGATGGAATTCATCGCCGCAAACCGTGCGTGCGGAGTCGAACCGCTAACAAATCATATTGCTTATAATACTTCAAGCATGCCTAGCTTACCAAGTTTTACGACTTTGGCAAGTCAATAATTTACTAATTTGGCTGGGGCAAAAGGAATCGAACCTCTATTCTAGGCACCAAAAACCCATGTCTTACCGTTAGACGATACCCCAATTTGGTCGGAGTAGCTGGATTCGAACCAGCGACCTACCGCTCCCAAAGCGGTCGCGCTACCAACTGCGCTATACTCCGATATGGTGGAGACAAAAGGAGTCGAACCTTTGACACGAGGATTTTCAGCCCTCTGCTCTACCGATTGAGCTATGTCTCCAAATATGGCACGCGATGAATGATTCGAACATCCATGAGCAGTTTTGGAGACTGCTAGCCTACCGTTAGCTGAATCGCGTGTTTCTGGCGGAGAGTCAGAGATTTGAACTCTGGATAGACCAGTATAGCCTATACTTGATTAGCAGTCAAGCTCTTTCGACCACTCAGACAACTCTCCATGTTGTTGTTATGGCGGAGAGTAGAGGATTCGAACCTCTGGAACACTTGCGTGCTCTCCTGTTTTCAAGACAGGTGCAATTAGCCACTCTGCCAACTCTCCGTATTACATTCCATAACCTATAGAAATGGTTACATTTTGTACCCATTTCCATGGTATTTGGTCTGTTACCTTGGTTGAGCTTTACAAGTCACACTCATTTCATGGTATTGTGGCATGTTTTTAATAATTGCTGTTTGTGACTTTAGCTCACTATTCAAGGCTCTGTTTACCATGATTTCAAGTCATCTTAAAATATAGTTGCTGTTAGAGCCTTTAGGTTATCTATAGTTGTGAAGGTACAACTACACAATCGTAGCGTGGGTCATTAAGCGTTTGTACCATAATCTCAAATGCTGAGAGGTCAATACCCCTAATGAGGTTCTTGAACGTTGAAGCAGATTGACCAGATACGAGAATTGCATTTGGGTCGTTCTTAGACGCCAGGAAGGTATCCTTGCGAGAATCAACGTTCCAATATACGAGCTTGGGCATCTCGTAACCATGCTCAGCGAATCGCTTGCGCATTTCCTCGGTGAAGGTCAGAGAACCACCATGCCATGCGTTAATCTCCATGTCGGAGATAATGACAAGAGCCTTTGGTAGGTCTGCCTGTGGGCACTTGGTGCGTACAGCGGTGCTTAAAATTGCATCAAATGCAGCTTCAAGGTTCGTGTCGAAACCAACGTGCTCGGTTACAGAGCGATACTTCTCAAGGAGAGTGTTGCCAGTCACATCGACAATTCGAGGAATGTCGGTGAATGTCATGAACTTATTAGCAAACACTCCGTGGTTACGCTCAGCGAAGTAAATTGCTAGACCAACAGAAGTGTGCATTGGTCTGCCCATCATAGAGCCAGAAACATCAGCCATGATGAGGAAGTTGTTATCTCCCTCGACATAGTTTGGAAGTGCCTTCCACTGTGCTTCAGCTACGTCACGATTGCTACGCTCAAGTGCTTCAATGACGTTATATGGATAAAGTGTGGCTGCGTTAATCTTAACATCGCCAGACTTAACAGCGTCCATGTAGCGATTGAAACCCTCATAATCATGACGTGCAAATGCGCTACCGTAGTTAGACATTGCGTTAGATGGAACTGCCTTATAGTCAATGTCAGTCCACTTGTTAGCAGACATCTTGACCTCGGTTACGTCAATGTACTTACGCAGTGCAGAGAGTGTCTTACGATACTCTCGTGGCGTGGTATTTAACGCCTTAACGAAGCGATGTGCAAGCGCAACAGTGTTCTTACTCGATGCGTTGATAGATGGCATCCACTTTGCAAGAAGTGAGACGTTCCCGTACTTGTCCATTTGACGCTTGTCAAACACAAGCTCCTTTTTGACAAACTCAATCATGTCTGTTTCAACAGACGTGTCAAAGAACACGAACAGGTCGTCATAACGACCAAACTTAACGATGTTCTTGAAGTTCGCGACTACAACTTCTGGATAAAGAAGTGCCAGCTCACGAAGCATAAGCCTACCAACAGCTCGCTCGCCAAGACCGCCACGAACGTCACGTCCGTAGAAAGCCATCTTAGTGGCAAGGTCGGCATTCTCACGAAATGCAGCGTCAAACTTGTCGATAACGTCAGTTGGTCGAGAGCGAAGCGCACCAAGTACCGCAAATAGGTTAAGGAGCTTGTCTCCAGTTGTGGAGAGTGCTCGACCACCATTCTCGGTTAGCGTTACGCTCGTCTCAATTTCAAGGTCGTCCATAAAGCTCATAGTTAATCCTTTCTAGGCGCAAACGTGTTTGATTAAAAGTCAAATGTTAGTTAAATAATTGCTGTACACGCCTACTATGTTTTTAAGTCTAATCTAGCTGAATGTGGAAATCAAGAGAAAATCCTAATCTTCACATATTCACCACATTAGTACAAATGTATCTGAGTAAATACATCTGTAATAATATGGCGGGGACTGGAAGAATTGAACTTCCATCAACTGATTAACAGTCAGCTGCTCTACCATTGAGCTAAGTCCCCGAAGATGACACGCTTTACACGAAATGGAAGGAATCGAACCTTCTGAGGTTGCGACCTCTCAGAGTATGGTGGCTCTTTGCGCCCCCAGGCACTTCATTTCAAAGCGTGTCATTACTTTATGAGTAATGCGCTCGTACGCGGCTACCGAGGTTTCGTCTTTTGAACATCCGTTCCCGCTACTTCCGTCGATATGGTCTTTGCCGTACCGCCTACGAGCCTATGGTTTTTAGTGCTCGTTAGTTTCCTGGGACTTTCTGTTGTACTTAGTTGTGCGATTTTCCGCGTCGTACAAGCCTGTCCGTCTGAGGTCACGTCACCCCTAACGAGCGTCTCGGGCAATTATGGTGGAAGGATTCGAACCTCCATGGGGAGCTACCCTGTATACCCGCGAACAGCGAGTCCTTTGCGTTATCATACACGCCACCATTGCACATTACTCATTCAGCTCATATGCTTGTGTTAGCTAGACACTTTGCATTTCACGTTGCCACCGTCTCAAGTTTTACGACATTGATAAGTCGGCTTATGTTTTTGGGTGGATGGGCGTTGAGTTGAACAACGTTACAAGAAGGTTATTCTTGATAACTACCGAGACCCACCCGTTCTGGTGGAGATAGAGAGATTCGAACTCTCGACATCTGCCTTGCAAGGGCAGCGCTCTCCCAACTGAGCTATATCCCCATTTTTGAACAGGCAGACCGCTGTAGCGATTAAATCTGCCTGTTCGTGAGCTGTGCCGATTCCGGCTCGACACAAGCCACACTTACTCGTGGATGCTCAACCACGGAAGCTCCAATATACTATAACATAGATATTTTACTATGTCAATAGTTATTTTGAAAAAAGTTGAATCTTTTTTTCGCCTAGAATGTTGCAGACACATCATCTGGAACGTCATCCCAAGAATAAAATCGCTTTACCTTATAAGGATGCGTTGTTTCAACGTCTTCGATAGTCATTGTTTGTTGACGTGTGAAATGCGGGTCTTTGTCATGGCTATAAAATAGTAAAAGAGGTACAAGAGATGTGTCTTCTAGGTTTTGAATTGAATAGATTTTTACAAAATCGCCGTGCCATATGCCGTTTACTTGTACTTTTGCTTGTTTTTCCATGATATACCTTCTTCTTTTTTTTTTTTAGAAGAAGCAACCAATGCAGATGCTGAGTGTTACTGCTAGAATCATTGGTCCTGAGATTTTTGTGATAACATCGTTATCTAAATCTTTATTCAGATAATTAAGAATTGCAACAGTTAGTGCGGATACCATACACATAATTATTGCTTGGTTACTTGGATAATTCATAATATAACACTTTCAACTAATTCACTATGATTATGTATTAAATCGCTTGTCGAGCATTGCGTTGAATTCGAGATTACATATAATCTTAAATAAATCGAATGCGGAGTTGCCATCGTAAGAAATCATGCCAACGCCGAAGACTGGTAGGCTGCCGTCTTCAAACACATCATCAACATTAGATAGTAACGCCGCAATGATTGCTCGGCGAACGGTGCCCACGCGCGTATTGAAGGTAATGACGTCAACAATACGTGAATAGTTGTTGTCCCAGAAATTAAGTCTATTAAGCTGTGTATCTTCGCGACCTTCAGACTTTAAGAATTCGTGATACAGCTCAACAATTTGTTCTGTGGTGTTTGCGAGCGTGTCATTGTATGCATCGTAAATATTCATTATTTCATCCCCACCATAAACTCGTTCATACAGTTGTCATAGAATAACATATATGCAGATTTGCCATCGTAGTCTGGAGCATTGCCAGACAGTACCTCGTACTCGTTTGAGCAGTGCTCCATGATAACTGTCCAAACTGCGTTTGTCAATAGTTATTTTGAAAAAAAAAAACAAAAGGTTGGTTCGGGGTCATACGACCCATACTGCAACTTTGGGCTTCGTTATCAGCCCCAATTTGTTTTTGTTACCATAGTATTTTTTTAACTAGTATTTATACTATAGTCATATTTTCTCTCGGTGATGGAACATCACCTTTTTATTCACGGTCTAACAGGCAATTCGCAATGCAAATACTTATGAGTTGCGTGAATATGAGCAATGTTAGAGTATGTACTGTTGATATGGACATTGGATATGCAAACGCATAGAGAATTGCTAGGGTTATTACAAGAAAATTAAAGAGAGTTATTTTTACCGCAAGTTTTTTTCCATTTATTCATAGTCTCTGTCACCAAAGTATTCGTCTAATAGATTTTTCCATTGGTCGTTCTCACTAATGTCAGGGTCTTTGAAAGCTAGAAAATGTTCTGCTAGGACAGTATAGTCATCATCATCGATGTCTTCATTATCATAGCCATACTTGTAACATTGGACAGCTGCTTCTTCGCGCGCATCTTCAATCTCAGTCTTTTCTTTGATTTGTCTGATGAGGTCCTTTGGGGCAATATCCATGTTTTCTGAGAACATGTCCATGAAATCAGCATAACTGATACCTAAATTTTTAGTGAGATAGTCGTTCCATTCTTCTACAGACTTATACATTGGTTTCTCCTTTTGTTATGTGTTAAGTTCCAGTTTAACAGCGTTAAGGAGTTCTTGCTCTGATAAGTCCTTACGCTGAAGGGCGGACAAGATTCTAGCATCAATGGTGTTCTTTGTCAAGAGGTGGTGAATAACTGTTGGTTCAGTTTGACCTTGTCGGTACACGCGAGCATTAGTCTGAAGATATCCTTCGAGTGACCAAGGTACTGTGTACCAGATTAGGGTCGAACCACCATCTTGGAGATTTAAGCCGTGACCTGCTGATTGAGGTTGGAGCAACATGACAGGAATTTCCTTTCTATTCCATGCATGGACCATGTCGGGTTCACCATTGAAAGCATAAACTTTGTGCTTATATTTGGTTAAGTAATTGAGAATCATTTCCTTGTCAGACTTAAAGTGATATGCAACTAAGGTTGGTGTGTCAATATTAGAGAGCATATCCTCAAGCATTTCAAGTTTTGATTCATGAATTACCTTATAGTTGTGACTGTCATCTAGGTACAGCGCACCTGATGCCATCTGAGATAATTTAGCAGAAAGGACTGCTGCGTTGGCAGCAATAATGTCTTGTCCGTCAAGCGTTAAGACAAGTTCTTTTTTCATCTCATCATAGAGCTTTGCTCATCTGGTTCCATGGTAACATTGACGTTGTTCATGGTGAGTGGTGGAAGATTTAAGCTCGTGTTTTCTACTGAGATAACGCAGTCTTTGATACGCTTATAGATTTCTTCTTTAGCACCTGGAAGTGCTTGCCAACCAATAGGAGTATAGCCATTGATATACGCTGTTGGTTTGAAGAAGGTGTTTCTATATTGCGTTATAGATGAACCAAGGCGAGTGCCTTTATCTATGAGATAAATTTGTGCCCATAGGTCCATAAGACCATTAGGTGATGGTGTGCCTGTGAGTTCGACGAGTTTATGAATGAACGGTCTAACTTTCTTTAACGCCTTGAATCGTTTTGACGATGGTGTTTTAAAGGACTGACATTCATCAATAACAACAAAAGGAAAAATCCATGGCTTGATGTTCTCTACTAAATCTGCTACAAGTTCATTGTTGATGAAGTAAATGTAGAAGTCATTGTTCTTTGTGGCTTCGACAGCTTCAGCATAAGTTTTAAGACGGTCTTTCTTTAAATATTGCCTTCCTTTTTCATTCACGATGAATGATTTAGTTTTAAATGGGAATCCCCATTTTTCAATCTCATCAAGCCATGTTGAGCGTGCAATAGTTTTAGGGGCTATTACAAGTACATTACATGAAGGATTCATTTCATACAGTGTCTGAAGCGTAATAGCAGTTTTACCGCAGCCCATTCCTAAAAATAGGCCTGCAGCAGGTCTTGATTTAACAAACTCCTTTGCTTGTTCTTGATATGGATGCAGTGTAATTTTAGGCATAGATGTGACCTAGCAATCAAAGGTTTTAGAATAGTGAACTGCATCAGACATATCAGAAGTCATTTGCTTGAGTAGTGCACTGTACGAGCCAACATGAGAGTCGGTTTGATGTACAGAGTAAAATCCTGATAGCTTATTAGCATAAGAGTTGGCGTGAGCAACGAGCTTGCTGAGCTTATCAGAAAGTGTTGCAATTTTAGTGTTGACTTTGACTCACGCTCACGAGAATCTACGCTGAAAGTTAGGTCATCGAGCTTCTCGATGTTGTTAGTAATCTCAGCAAATAGTGCGTCAGTAGACTTTGGAAGTTTTGTTGCAGGATATTTCTGAGATAGAGCACGGCCATCCAGATAGAGAAGGGATGACAATTTTGCAGCTGATGTGCGTACTGTTGCAATGTCACTTCGAATAGCAATTGCCTTCTCATTTGAAATCTTTTTATCCATGATAACATCCTTTCCATGGTTAGTTGTTATATACTATGTTATAGTATTTGTTTTGATTTGTCAAGAGTGAATTTCGAAAAAGTGGAAAATTATTGGAGAATGAAGTCAATAACATCGTTGACCAATTCTTTGGTGTCGGCTACAAAGACTGTTGCTCCGTGCTCACGCATTTTTTTATGGATAGCAAACTGAAGCTTGCGTGGTTTTTCGCCTGGGCGTTTTAGCTCAAGAAAAATAGTTTTGCCATTACCAATTAGTATGCGGTCTGGAACTCCTCTAGTTGACGGCGCGGTGAATTTGTAGCAAAGGATATCATGTTTTTTAGCTTGGTTATATAGATATGTTTCGACATCATTTTCTATTTGTTTCATAACGGTGTCTTTCGTTAAAATAATATAGGGTGGGTGTTTGTCCCACCCTATATGTGTTTAATAGACGTTAGCTATCTCGTTTTTCCAGTTTTTATCGAAGGCGTCTTTGAGAAGCTTTAGATAGTTGTCATAGTCAAGGTTTCTGATGACAGAGTTAAGCTCATGTTCGTCCATGTCATTGATTGAATGGTTTTCAATAAGACATGGCCACGTTTCTTCAATACCTTTGACTTTGACGGTTTGTGCTTCGCGACCTCTTGGCATGTTTTGCACGCCATTGGCTTGCAAGATGTACAGTGCCTGAGGTTCATTTTGAACAGCTGCTTCGTTATTGCGATTACGCTTTTGAGCGGTGTTCGTTGTGATAGCTTTTGCTGTTGCCATGTGGACATTTACAGCTCCTGGCGTTTCATCTTTGACCAAGAATACTCTGTTGTAATGCTGAACTTGGTGGATTCTTTCTGGGTCATCGATGTTGGAGGTGTAGATGTAGCGATAGGTGCCATCAGATGAAGCAACGATGTTTTGGAACATACGGAGCATATGAGGTTTCTTAAAGTGATTCTTAGCACTCAAAAGAATACTCATGCCGACTTTTTCATTAAGAGAGTCTGTGATAGAAAGATTGTCTTCTTGTTTAGCAATCTTAATGAGGTACTCGGATAGTGCCCAGTCGATAATAGCTGGATGGTCAAGTGACTTGGTTGGGTCGGTATCGGCACGACAAGCAAGTGATGAACCTGATGCCGATAGAATCTTAGAGAAGTCTTCTTTGAGTTCCATACGGTTGTTAGAATCCTTAGAGATAAGATACATTGGTTCAGGCTTAATGGCGACACCAATTTCTTCTGCTTCTTGTTTAAGAATCTTGTTGTTAAGTTCTTTCAAGAACAGAGTAGAGACCATCAGTATTAGTCGAGGTAATCTTAGCTCCGTAGTATGTCTGAGCTTGAGCAATACGCCATGTGAAGAGCTGTCCAATAATACGCATAGAAATAATTGTGTTATTCATGCGAATGTTGGACTCAAAGTTAGTATCTCCTGCGCCAGATGCCGAGTTAAGGAAGAGTTTATCTCCTGCTCGCATAATGGCATAGAAGGCACGTTCTTCTTTGGTGTATTTGCTCTCATCGTTCATCATTTCGCCATACAACTCTTTGTCATTGTAGAAGTCTTCATAGCGGTCATAGCCTAGATTTTCATTCCAGAATGCGTTGAGCATACGGAGAAGTCCTGGGTAATAACTGGTGAAGTCTTCGTGAGTTGCTGGGTCTAATGATGTATAGACATACTTTGGATTGATTTTTGTGGAATCTGTGTCTCCTGTCTTGAAAAGCTGAGGTTTAGACTTTTGAAAAAATCTTTATAGAAAAGCTCAGCGCGTTCTGATGGCTTGACAGACTCCATAGCCTTGATGGTTGCTTTACTAGTGAGGAAGTCTTTATAGGGACGTTCTGTTCCATCAGGCATAACAATCTTTTTTGCGCGTCTAAGTTCCAGTGGGTCTGGATACACACTTTTGACATAAGCCATATCAAGCATGGTTTGGTTCCATGCATCCATGTCCATGTCAAATAATGTCTTTGTTGTATTCAGCTCCATGGATGCCACCTGTTGAGAATGTTGCAAAGCAGGTCGAAGGAGAGCCATCACGCTTATAGTATATGATATTGCTATCACATTTAGCGATTTCGTTAAGTGTGTGTGGAATAAGCTCTTCAGGTAATGCACCTTCGTTATCAGCATAGTCTTTGAAATAATTATCAGATGCGTTGAAGTTTTTGCCTTCAATAGATTTATAGTAATCATAGATGACCATGAACTTTGCACGCAGCGATGGCTGTGGGAACAATTTGAAGAAGAAGTTTTTGGTCTCTTCGAGAACATTGATTTGTTTAGCGTTGATTCCTTTTGCTTGCAATTCTTCGACTTTGCGCAGAGATGGATACATAAACGATACTTTTTCAATATCGTGCAGATATCCATAAGGGACAAAGTGCTCTGGTTACAAACTGAGCAGATGATGAATCAATGCGCATTCTTTGTCTATCAACAGTCTGCGGCGAAATATCTGGCTCATAAGCGTCTTGTTTTTTGGTATAGATAAGTTCTGGATATTTTTTCAGTAACTCTTTTTTAAGAGTGAACTGACCAGTATAGAGCTTATGATGGAAAAGTTGTGCAAGGTTGACGACATCTGATGTGTTGTACGCAATTAAGTCATATAGCTCATCAGGAGAATAGAGTTTTGATGTGTTAGGTTTTAGTTTTTCAGATTCAAGAATCTGAAAACCGAGCATACCAAGAAGTCTTTTAAGTCCAACTTTGGTCTGCTTTTCATTAAGTCTAGCTACATCAATATGTCTGCCTGAGAGAAGCATATTGCGTCTAATAAGCCATCTGTTGTCTTGATAGTTTTCCTTTGTCCAAAGCTGTGCATTATTGAATTTATTGCGTCCTTTTGGGTCTACTGTTAGACGACTTGGCATGTTCTTTTTAAAGTCTGGTAAGAATAAGTCGTCGTTGAAGATGCGCATATCATTTGCGGTGATTGGCTTTAGCGTAATAATAGGGTTTCCCTGGGCGTCTTTACTACGTTGAATGGTGGAATCAAAGAATTGTGCCAACATAGTAGTATCATAGTTATATGAGTTATAGCCCATGAGATACGGATGAATGTCGTCATCATAATTTGGGTCGGTGTCACACACAAGACGCATTTGGTCTGGGTAGTCAGACGCAAACGCTGGGTTGTTGATAACTTCTGAGTTCCATACACCAAAAGTTGTAGCCATGTAGGACACAGCGGTTGGTGTTGATAGGTCAAAGAACTTGATGGAACCGTTAAAGTTTCTGTTTGCATCGTAGATTACTTTTGAACATTTTTGTTCAAAGTCAGGCTCAGAGGTAAGTTGTGGTGTGTCGGACAGATAAAAGACGTCTAGGATGTTTTCTTTTTCTTTGAAATTACAGAGTGTGAAAACATTTTGCAGGGACTCAATATCATAAAAATTGTAGTTCATAGCATTGGTCCTTATCTATTACTGGGCAATGGTGTTGATAATGTCAACAACGTCTTGTGCTGATGTCTGCTTGTCAAGCGTGAGACCGTTGTATGAATCAAGGGTGTTCTCACTGTTGAAGTATTTAAGACCCTGTCCGTTGAGAGCGTTCCATTCATTCAAGTTCTTTGAATAGTCATCAATGAGAATATCAATATTAGATAGACGCTCGCGACCAAGCATGTTAGCAACAAATTCAGCCTTAGACTTGCCTACAGGAATAGTGATGAAGTGGCTTTTGTTGAATGTTGGAATATGCTTATCAAGCCAAGCGAGTTTGTCGTTTCTCTGAGCAATAAAGATTGATGAACGTTTATGACAAGAAGACAAGATGTATACATCAAAGTTGAATTGACTTAGACATTGTTTAAATAGTTCCAGTGCTCTTTCGTCGGCTGGAACATTTAAGTAATAGTGTGCATTTGGGTCAATAAATTCAGGTGTGCATTCTAGTGTATCAACGTTATATACTGTTTTGTCATAGACGTTGAGAACGCCATCCATGTCGAAAAAGACATGGATTTTGTCCTCGTATGTGTCGGAAGTGTATTTACACATTGTTGTTACTTTCTTCGTCGGTGATAACTACGTTTTCTGCTGGCAATGATTTAGTATGTTTTTGGATACCACGGAAACGTTTGTCAGAGAGATTAGGGTTAGCAATTTGATTAGGGTCGTTGCCGTGATATGACGAGTTGAACCACTTTTGGACACCATACTCAAAGATAAGAGGCTCAGGGCAATCCATGCGATTTTTCGCACGAATCTGAGGGTCTTGTGGGTCAATGAAAAAGATATCAGATTGTTCTGTGAGTTTTTTGATTTCTCTCATGAACGGTAGCTTTGAAATGATAGTACCTGATGGCTGGTTTGTTCTAAACCAGCAGGTGTACAAGTCATAGATATACGTATAAGGGAGAAGTGTCCATTGCGACTTTCTTCGAGTTCTTTATAGAACTGTCTGATTGGGTCATTGAACTCTTTGTACTCATTTAAGACGTCAAGACATGCTTGAGGGATTGTTAGCTCATAGTAGTCGGTATCATGTAGTACATGATAGAGTACATATTGTAGGACATCGTCACGGTATAGATAAGTGTCCTTGATATATCTACGCTCAATTCCTTCAAAGCGCTTATCCATAGGGATAAAGAGTTGGCGTCTATAGAACGAGTCAGAGCGGTCTTTAACCTTAGGAAACTCGTTCATACATTGCACCATAAAACCGTAGAATTGGTACGCAATAGGCGCTTTGAATTTACGGTTAATGGAGAAGACATCATTGGTGATAATAGCTTTAAGGTTAGCTGCACGGTCAATATATGTACCAACATCGTTTTCATCGACAATGATTGCGGAGGCACGGGTGAGTGGCTCAAGCATAAAGTCTTTTGAGAAGTCAGAGAGCGGAATTGACGCATAAGCTCCTGCTCCACAGATGTTACGCATTAAGGTGCAAAGGGTGCCCTTACCGTTATTACCGTTTTCAGAATAAAGCCATGCTGATTTGTTCCAAGGTACGTTTGGTCTAATAATAGCTCCGATGATTTGCCATAGAAGAGTTATAATTTCTGGGTCATCAGAGAGTGAGTGCATCCAAGATTCAACATCCCATTTTTCACCATCTGGCATGGTGATGATAGGGTTTCGGTGCATTATCTACATAATCAACATGAGATTTAGTGATAAAGACATATTCTTTATCGAACGGCATAAGCTGTTTAGTTGCATAGTTAAAGATACCATTGTTTACGGCAACGAGGTCTTTATCAAAACAGCGAGTACGCCATGGAGCACGGTCTCTGAGTGCTGTCATGATTTCTGAGAATTGAGAGATGGTCATGGTATAGTTGTACGCGCGAGCTAAGCGCCTTAGACTATCTTCATCAGAAGTATAAGTGCCTTCGTTATAACCCATCTACGTTATAAATAGAGATTACATCATAGTCAGGGTCTCTATTTTCTTTAGAAGTAGAAATGCGACATACGTTGTCAAGTGCAATCATTAAGTCGGCGATTTGTAGTGGTGACAATACGCGCAAGGATGGAATCCTGTCTGAGCCGAACTTACGATTAGGGTAACGTTCTTTAAAAGGAGTGTATTCATCTGCATCTTCTGCTTCAGGTCCAAGGTTATACTCATTAATAGCTTTATTTGATAAGGCTAAAAGCTCGACCTCAATGTCTTCTTTGCTTGGCAAATTAGCTTTGTCAAGAGAATAAATATATTCTTTTGTTACCTTGCTGAGCAGGGCATTGTATGAATCGTTACGAGCCACTTCTACTCCTTTCTTGATTACTCTATAGTATATACGGTTGATTGAGGGTTAGTCAAGAGTTGTGTTTATAGATTTTATCTATTGGGTTGTTCTTGATATATAGATAGTTCATATGACACCAAGACTGAGTTCTTGTCTTGGTTGTCTTGTGAATCTCTCGCTGTCCGCTTGCGGACAGTCAGTTTGCATGAATAGTCTTATTAGGGTTTACAGATTGATAGGCGGGTGTTGTTATAGGTTGCGTACTTTCTTGCTTAATTTTGTGACAAATTCAGCTTCAATGTACGCTCCGAAGTAGGTGGGCTTTTATGGTGTTGCGATTGCATGTTATGTGCGGAACGGAGGGTCACAATATATAAAAAGTTTTGTCACATTTTGGTTTTGCAAAATGTGACAAGATTTGTGACACGGGTTGCAAAAATTGAAATAATGAAGGGTTATAGGTGATAATTCGAGAATTGGCAAAAATGAGTTTTGTCACATTTTGAAAATGCGTTTTGTGACAAAATTTTTGCCAACTGGGGAAACGTAAACGTTCAAAACGTTCAAAACAATCAAACATTCATAAAAACCGTTCAAATCATTCAAGAATTTTTTTTGACCTCGAGTCAAAAACGAAAATCTCAACTGGGGTTTTGTAGCAAAAAAATATAAAAGTTTTAATTAAAATCTGCGTCACGTTGAATGTTAGCCTTTTCTAACATGTTCATTCTGAACGATTTATATGAAATCGCGTTCATAAAAAGAGGCCAAAATTAAAAAATTCCCGACTTTTCAAAAGCAAAGTGTGACAAAAGTGTGACAAAAAAATACGCTTTCAAGTGCAGCTTTAAAATCTTGTCACATTTTGCAAAACCAAAATGTGACAAAAAAAATACGCTTCGACGTGGGGTTTTGTTGTTTTGTCACATTTGTCACACTATTTTTAAGGTTAATTAGAGAAGTATTTAATAGTACCTATGACACACTGTATGCTTTATTTACAAAATAGAACATATGTTCGGTAGTAAAAAGGGTTTTATAAAGGGTTATACCAAAAAGGTGTGACAAATGTGACAAGCTATGTTTTTCGCTAAAAGTTAAATTTTCAATTAGTTAAAACTTTTTATATATTTGTCGCGGTGTTATGTTACGTGAAATTCAAAACGGTAAAAATATTTCCGTGAGCCGCTGTGTATGCGTATGCCAATTTCGATATTTTGGGTTTCTTTTTGGCGTTTCGAGAAAAAAAAAATAACTCATAGCTTAGTTTGCTATAAGTTATTGAAGTTTACTATGTCGGGGATAGGCGCAGATGCCTCTGTGAGGCTCTGAGAGCCGTTTTAAGACATGGTTTTGCTGTTTTAGGCATAATTGTTCATCTTGGATATACCTATATCTTAAAACAGATTTATGCGCGGCTTCGCTATTGCTACGCGGTTAGTCCGTCCACGCTTCGCTAGACGTCCAAACAAAATTTAGCCCCAACCTAATTTGGATGGGGCTTACTGTCCTCACCCGATGGCGAGGCAGTCTTCACATGTGGTTATATCTATTGTTTTAATAGATTCGAGTAGACGTTCTTCTATAACGTCTCTCGATAGACTAGGGTCTATCTCTTTCTCACTTATTCTCCAGTATATTTTGTAAAGATTTTTTGAAAAAGTTTGTATTTTTGCTTGACAACTGTTTGTTTTTTTCATGATATACTATTTCTATGAATAAACGAAAGGTGGTTATATGAACCGACTGATTGAAAAGTATTTAGATGCTCGAGGTTATACGCTAAAGAAGCTAGCTGATTTGAATAACCCAGAGCATGCAGAGTTGCTCGATATCGATACTATGGCTCGTGAACTTAATGTTATTTGTGAGTCAGGAGAGCATCTTGTTATTTTACCAGACTTTGATATGGACGGTATTATGTCTGGTACTCTTGGCTATGCGGGCCTTGCTGAGTTAGGTTTTAATGTTGACCTGTACCGTCCTAATCCTAGTGATGGCTATGGTTTTGATGAGAATACTATTCGTGATATTTTAGTAAAGTATCCTGATGTTGACGCTATTATTTCATGTGATACAGGTATTACTTGTTACGCAGGTGCAGAGTTTGCAACCGATAAGCATATTAAGGTACTGATTACTGACCACCATAAGCAGGAGCTTGATGATACTAAGTCATTAGATGCGCTTGTGGTTGTCAATCCTAATAGGCTTGATGATACGTATAAGAACAAAGGTATTTGTGGTGCTCATGTTTTCTATCAGGTGCTGCAATACTATGCTGATACATATGGAACGTTGTCTCAGCGTGAGAACATTAGGCGTCTGCGTGTTTTTGCGGGTATTGGTACTATTTCTGATGTTATGCCTTTAGTATATGAGAACCGTGATTTAGTTCGTGATTCTTGTGCTATCTTGCGACTTCTGTGGCCTGTTGTGTTACAAGATGGGCGTGTACAAGAGTCTCCATTTTTGACCTATATGAATGCTGACGAGCGATTCGTTAGTGCGTTCAAGGGTCTTGTCTGTGTTCTAAAGCTCTTTATTCAGAACGGTAAGCTGCGTCGTCAAGATGATATTACTGAGGAATTTTTTGGTTATTATTTAGCACCTATGTTTAACTCTGTTAAGCGTATGAATGTTGTTACTGATATTCCTTTTGGTGTTTTCTTCAGTGATAATGCTGACGAGTGCGCTAAAAAACTTTGGGATTTGAACGAGGAGCGTAAAGCTGCTGTTGCTGCTTATTATGAGGAAATGATGGGCATGGCTCAGTCATATGCACCTCACATCTATTATTCTAATGCACCTGCTGGTATTCTTGGTCTTTTAGCGACAAAAGCGTATTGGCGAAACTGGCGAGCCAACGTTTGTTCTGGCGAGCAATGGCGGAAATGGCTTTAGGGGAAGTGGGCGTAGTCCTTTATGGTTCCCTGCTATTTCTCTTTTGCAGCCTGCTGGTTTTCATGCGGCTGGTCACGAGGGCGCTTTTGGTATTGGTGTTACCGACTTGCGAGAGTTGAAAGCATTAGCTGCATATGTTGACAAAAAAGCTGATGAGTTAAGACCTGAAGTATCTGAAGATGATGTTTTATCTTGTGATATTGAGATTGCAACTGATGATACTGGTGATAGTAATATCGATATTCCTCTGTTCTTGGAATTTATTTATGAACTGAAGCAGTTTGCTCCTTTTGGCAATGGTTTTGAAGCACCTGTTATTATGTTTACGTTTAGCCCTTCTGATGGCGAGTGGACACGCATGGGTTCGACAAAACAGCACGTTAAAGGTACTTTTTCTCAAGGCTTTGAACTTGTTATGTGGAACAAGGGCGAGGACTTGGGTTCAATGCTTACATGCAGTAAGCTACACGTTTTTGGCACACTTTCTATCAATGAGTTTGCTGGTAGAAAGACCGTGAACTTTATTGCGAACGATGTGGTTTGTGAGGGTGTTGGTACTGTTACGCCAGAATCTGATGATGATGATATGGTAGAGGTTGGTTTCGATGAGTAAGAAAGCATTTTATATCGGAATCCCGTTTCTTTGTCTCGCTGTCTATTGGTTTGGCGGAGCAGCTGTTATTTTGAGTACAGGGGTTTCCCCAGTTTTGGGGACTCTTGTTCTTGATGTTCTTTTGGCGTTTGCTTTTTGGCAATATAGGTTTGAGTTTTCTTTTTTAGCTATGCCAAAGATTACACGCAAAGAGAGAAACATACTCATAGCCCTTTTCATCGGCGTATGGTTGTTCGGGCAAATTACTGGTGCATGGGCATTGTCAGTAGGACCGTCAACTGACTATGCTTCGTATAAAGAGGCTATGGGGACTTCTGATATTGCACAGGGTCTTCTTTTAACATTGGTTGCTGCGCCTATTGCTGAGGAGTTTTTGTTTAGAGGTCTTATTTATTCCATGTGGAAGAAAGTTATGAGTCCACGTTTTGCATTTATTGGACAAGCATTGTTGTTTGCTCTTATTCATGGAACACAAGCTCATTTGTTGCCTATTTTTATGCTTGGTGTGTTTTCATGTTATGTATTTGAGCGAACAGGCAATATTTGGGCTTCTATTGGTGTTCATATTGTTTACAATATTTTCAGTATTCTGTTTGTTGGATTGTCTATACCAACGTTTTTAACTGAGCCTTTTGTGTTCGTCTTAGCCGATTTTCTTTTGATGGCTTATTTAACTTGTGAGTATAGGAAATTGATTTATAAGACAGGCGGTGCAGTTTATGTCGCGTAAAAAGTCTAAACGTAAAAAGCGTACTATTACTCCTGAGCATTTAGCTAAAATGCAGGAGGGCAAAAAGTACGCTAAACGCAAGCGAGAAATTGAAGCGGATGTTGCGTCTCTTGAAAAACGTGTTTTGAAAGATGTTGGTTTTTCTGCTCGTTTAGCAGATAGTTTGAAACGTGAAGTTAAGCATTAAAAAAAAGAAACCCCTCGTTAATAGCGAGGGGTATTTTATTAGCAACCGATGATGTGGTCAATAAGACCGAAGTCTCTTGCTTCTTCGGCTGTGAGGAAGTTGTCTCGTTCGCAGGCTTCTGCAATCTCGTCGATGTCTTTTCCAGTGGCATCGCTCATCATGGAATACAGAGTCTCACGCGTTCTGAGAATGTGGTTAGCACGAATTGCGATGTCTGTTGCCTGTCCTTGTGCGCCGCCTAGTGGCTGGTGAATCATTACTTCTGCGTGAGGGAGAGCATTTCGCTTTCCCTTGGTACCAGATAGCAGAATCATTGCTCCCATAGATGCAGCAAGACCTGTTGCAATGGTGTTAACATCATTTGGGATGAGGTTCATGGTATCAATGATAGCAAGACCTGCGGACACTGAGCCACCAGGTGAGTTGATGTACATGTTGATGTCTTTTGCGTCATCTTTTGCACTTAGGTAAAGGAGCTGTGCTACGCAAAGACTTGCAGATTCATCGGTGACTTCACCATCAAGCATGATGATGTTGTCGTCTAGTAGTCGTGAGTATAGGTCGAATGCCCTATCTCCGAGCGGTGTCGACTTAATGGTTGTAGGAATAGTGAGCATTTCTTTTTAGTCCTTTCTATAGGTTTTATACAGAAAAACTCTCGCTAGGCTTTTTGCCTAGTTTTTCGCTACAAAAAATACCCTAACGTATTTGCTAGGGTATTCTGTCTTAACTTTGTACGCAGAGAATTACTGTTCTAATGTCGTGTCCATACCTTGCATAGCCAGAACACGTAACCAAGAACAAAAGTTTTTTGTCTTTCACATTATCCCAGTTGACCGATTCGGTTGCCGATGCATCTTGGTAGAATTGTTTTGCCCATTCTAGTCTGTTTTCATCTGACATACTTGGTACATTGCGAAGGTCTGTCTCATGAGCGTTTACTCTTTGAGCCGCAACAGGTGTATATTCTTCAAGACCAGTTTTTTTGGTCCAAAGAAGGACATTTCCCAGGTTATTGAAGTTTGTTTGGTCGGCTTTGTCGCCAAGTTCGTTGAACATAAGTCCGTACATGTTCATTTTGTGACCATAAATGATATTTACTTTATCATTTGACTCTTCTCCGAAGAAGATAGTTCCTGATTGGGAGTAATATCCGTTGATATTATGTGATAGCCAATAATCTGGGTCGTCTTCTGTTGCTTGAGCAACAGGATTATCAATATGAGTTCCTTGAATCTTTAGCCATGATTTGGTGTTAGGAACTTTTTCTTGTACAACGTCCCAGTTGATATCATTGTTTGTTTCTTGACTATTGTTGTCGCCACTATTGTTATTGTCGCCGTTACTTGGTGTGTTATGAATCTCATCAGCAAGAGCAGTGCTTTCCTGCTTTGCAATGATATCTGGAACAATGTCCATCATTGACTTGGCAATGAGGGCGATTCCCGCTATAAGTAACACTACAGAGAGTGTTAGCATGATGATTTTTTTCATTTTCATATAAGTCTCCATACTAATAGATGTTATTTTTATTTTATAGTATGGCTGGATACTTGTCAAGCCTTAATTGTAAAAAAAAAAGCCAAAAAAAAATAACCCACCTTTTCAGATGGGTTATTTGATAGTTCTTTAGTTGCCAATCATCATACGAGAACTCTCGTAGAGTTGGTAATTGGTAACACCAGCGTTCTCGAGTTGGGACATGACGTTAGCCATAGCCTCTTCACGAGAAGAGAAGGTTCCGTCATAGCCGTAGGTTGCGGAGTAGCTGACATTGTTGTCACCGCGAGCAAGGATAATGTACTGAAGTCCCTTTTCCTTACCGCCGATGCTGTCGTCCTGACTTGGAGCTGCAGGCTCGACCTCATGGGACTCAGCAGGCTTCTCCTCAGCCTCTGCGTAGTTGTACTCCCAGTCACGTTTAGCTGGGCGACCTGGCTCCTCAACAGTCTTGTAGGAGTCGTCAGAAGACTGAGAGTCCTCAGATGGCTTTGTGTCATCTGTAGAGGTAGTCTCGTCAGTCTTTGTCTCATCAGTCTTGGTATCTTCTGCCTTTGTGTCGTCAGACTTAATCTCGTCAGTCTTTGCTGGCTGAGAGATAGCAGCGGCGGTCTGAGGAGTGACAGTTGTCGTTGGTGTGTTTGCAGCGACAATGCCCGCTGCGGTTCCACCTGCTACGGCAATAGTTGCAACTGCCATACCAACCTTCTGGATAACGGTTGCGCCCTTGATGAAGGTTCCAACCTTTGTCAAAAATGGAAGCTTATTGATGTTCATAGCACGTTTCCTTTCTATTGTTATGTGTAATTTGCTATTATTAACAGGTATTGCTTCGCGGGTTAGTCTGTCTACGCCCTGTCGGGCTAGACGTCCAAACTTAGTTTTTCTGGTATTCACCTGTCATGTAGTCTATCGTGTAGCCAGTGGCTACATTGTAAACTCTGACTTGTTTATCAATAGAACTGTCATTAGATTTAATATTCACAATGACAGAGCGAGGAACAAGTTCGTCGCCTGTGTATTCTGGTTCTACACTGTAATATACTGTTCCGTTAGGATTCTTTTTGAGATAATCACGAGCAAGTGTCTCGGTGTAAGCCATGCCACCGTTGCCGTCGTTTTTGCCTACGTTCTGTTGACGTGTACCTGTAATTATATTATAGTCAGCGTCATCGCCACCTAGTGAGTGTGCTAGTAGGTGTGAGCGGTTATAGAAGTATCCTGAGTAATGGGAACCGTCAGTGAAGTTGATGGTTACTTTTTGGTTTTTAACCCATCCAGATGGTTTAATACCAGAGATATCTTCACGCTCACGTTGACCATATTCATAGTTAGTGTGGTCCAAGTTAGCTTTAACACCTAGAGTTCTGCCGAGAGAGTCAAATTTGTTGTATACGATTTGCCCAGGTTGAATTGATTCGTCAACTTCAGCAGGACCTAGTTCTTGGATAACATTATCATCTACAGTTTGAGTTTGAGCGTATTGTGTCGTAGGCGCTGTTTGCTGTATTTTGTTGATAGTAATGTGCGGGTTATTTCCACAAGCACATACTGTAAATAGTGTCAGAACAACGATAGCGTAAGATAAGAGTCGCTTGATGTATGATTTGAGTTTCATATTTCTCCATCCTTTATGTTACAGGGCATATCTCGATATGTGCTAACATATATTGTTATGAAAAGCCCCCACGGGCTTTATCGGCGCCGTAGGGGACAATTCATATACTCATCGCTTGCGGAAATTTTTAAGCAGTTGCAATGTTACGCTTTTTGTAGACGACGTAACCAATAGCAGCGAGTGCTAGGATGCCAGCACCAATAGCGACATTGCGGAACATATCTTGCTCCTGACCAGTCTGAGGAACAGACTTAGAAGGCTTTTTCTTAACGTTGATAGTCTGACCCTTGTCATTAATATCAGCGTGAGTTGCTACCTCTTTGCCGTCTTTAGTAAGGGACTCAAAGGCAACAATGCTCTTGCCCTCAAGGGAAGAAGTGTTGACGGTGTAAGGAACCTCAACAGTACCGTTAGGTGACTCTGGTGTAAAGGTTACAGAAGCAGTGACTGGTTTACCGTCCTTGTCTTTCAGTTCACCCTCGTCTTTACCATCAGTACCGACGACATGAATAGTCATAGTCATGGTGTACTCTTTGCCAGGAGTGAGGTTGTTGTATGCAATGGTGTCGTGCAGCTTGACTTCTTTGTCTGGCTCAATGTCGTGGCTACCTTGAAGGTCGGTGAACTCGGTTTGAATCTTTGGAGTATCACCAGGCTGGTCATCAACGGTGCCCATGTCGACGTTGGTGCCATCGCGGAAGATAGTAACAGAGAAGGTTACTGGTTTGGTACCCTCAGTTGCAGAGGTGGTAATCTCAGTGACATCATAGGTGTCATAAGGGAGAGCGCCCTTTGCGTCGTTTACTGGAACTTGCTGGTCTTTAGTACCAGAGAACCAGATACCAGCCTCTGGGTCAAGCTTGGACTCATCAACGGTACCATCAGCAGCAATAGCTGCATCGTTAGCGTTGGTCTTCTCAGAGTGCTTGATATCAGCAGAGTTGAAACCACCGTTAGCATCTGTTACGATGTAGTGGGTCTCACCAGTAGTCTTTGAAGTGACCTTGAAGAGAGCCTTGTCAACACGGGTCTGAGTGTTCTCAATAGCCTTGACGAACTTAAAGTCGCCGCGCATGATTTGCTCAGGTTGCTCAGTTTTGAGGTTGTTGATAACAGACTCAACCGTGCCGTTAGGCTTGATTTGCTGAACGTTTAGCTCATTGTTCTCAGGAAGGAGATAGCCTTTTGGCGCCTTGGTCTCGATGACAGTTACAGTACCGAGAGGAAGTGTTGTGTGCCCGAATGAGTCAGTATATAACTCATCGCCATTTACAAAATATTTTTTTGCGTTGTGTAGGTCAGCATAACCGTCTTCGTCAGTTTTTACAGTCCAAGAACGGGTTGGCTGTGCTGGAATATTATCTTTTGTGTAATAACCAGCGTAGTAGCTAATTTTGAATTCAGCACCAGCGAGAGAAGCACCGCCAGCAGCTGTTGTGGTATCTGTCTCGGCATTTTTCTTTGAATCATGATTGCCGTTGGGTCGTTCTGTGGAACGTCTTTGACAGCAAGTTCAACAGCTTTGCCGTTGATGGTTACTGGATACTCTTTAGAGTCAAGTGCATATCCTTTAGGGGCAGTGGTCTCTTTGACCTTATAGTCGCCTTTCTTGACACCTTTCAGCTGGCCTTTACCTTCTGCGTTGGTTGTGATAGTACCGACTGTTGCGCCGTTTGCATCTGTAACAGTATAGACAGCGCCCTCGAGAGAGTAGCACTCGGTGTTACCGTCAGTTATTGTTGGGTTTGCAGATGTCTTTACGAGAGAAATAGAGCCAACACTGTTCATGAAGGTCATTGCCTGCTTGTTATTAGTAGGAATGAACGCCATAGCGGAACCTAGCGGAACTGTTGGGTCAGACGCAGTGTTGTCAGCAAAAGCAGATGCTTGAGCATAGATAGTCTTAGATGCTGCAAGTGCTTTTGCGTGGGAACCATTTCCAGAGTATGGAATGTTAGGGGAGTCAATACTACCCCAACGGATACCCCAGATAGCGAACTGTGCTGCTGCCTGAAGGTCAGAGCCGTTTACGCCCGCCCAAGACTTGTTGTCTTGGATGTAGGTGGTTGCGTAATAGGTGATGTAATCAATCATAGCGCGGTCGTGGTCATTGTAGGTGTGACCATTTACGGTTGAAAGATTAGTCATCTCGGTGACAGTACCAGAGTTGTCAGCAGCAGTAGCGTGAGTCTGATTCTCAGGGTCTGCACAGAACATAGGTACACCAGTGGATGCGGTCCACAGATGAATACCGTGGTCTGTGACATAATTGCTGTCTTGTGCGACAGTTACGGTATCGCCGTCAGCAGCATATGCTGTTGTAGCGGCACCACCCATAAGTGTTGCAAGTGCTTGGGATGCGACGAGTGTTGCTACAAGAACAACATCTTTGATGCGCTTACCAAGCGGTTTTGCTTGTGTAGTCATATATGACTCCTTTACTAACTTGTTTCGTATTTTGGAATACGATGAGTACAATACAAGCTATACTATAACATACTTATTTTTGTTTGTCAAGTGTTATTTGAGAAAAATTTTAATTTTTCAAAAAAAAATTACTCTACTAGTTTTTATGCTAGTAGAGTAATAATGTTAGAGTGCGTTTCTACTCCCAGTGACCCTGTTCTGGGTGATGGATAGTTGTGTAGTCAGGTACAACGGAATATGAAATTTTTGTGTTGCCCGCTTTTAGTTGTTGCTTCATATACGCGCTTAGGCTATCATCGTCATAGAACACACGACCATCGGAGGTGAGATAATGAGAACCTGTCTGGACTTGTTCGTCCCACGCATATACGTCTACAACGTAGTGCTTTTCGCGCTGGGTAGGCTGTGCTGGCGCAGAGTAGGAACTAGAGCTGTTGTTGCTTGATGGAGCAGCTGGGGCAGAGTAGCTTGGCTCTGGAGCGTTCTGAGCAACAGTCTCAGCTTTTTCAGGTGCGGGTGCCTCAGCCTCATTTGCAGCTTCCTGCTTAGGTGCTGGAGCTGCTGGAGTGATAGCAGTACCTGCTGGGTCAGTTACTTCTTTACCACCAGAAGTTGCAACGTTTGCCTTCTCGTCATCGGCAAGACCGTCATGGGTATCCTCAGACATGGTGAAGCCAGTAGACTCGTTGAGGACCTTGTCGGTCTTAGGAGCCTCAGCTGGAGTGTCGGTAGAGGTGGCGTTAGCGTCCTCTTTCTTGTCAGAGGTAGCATCAGAGGTCTTTTCGGAGTCAGCCTTGACATCAGAGGTGGCAGCATCGGTCTTAGTGTCAGCAGTTGGCTGAACCTCGTCCATGTGCTTAGCCTCATCCTCGGTTACTTCAACCACGACGGTGGACTTAACCTCATCTGGGTTAGTCTCATCAAGAGGAGTCTGCTTGCCAGCAGTTGCAACCGCGTCTGCGGATGGCTCCTCGGTTACCGCAATCTTGACATTACCTTCTGTGTCAGTGACAACATAGGTAACATCTTTGATGTCTGTGTCTTTGTTCTCATCAGCGGAGTCTGTGACCTTGGTCTCGGCAAGGCGAGCTGCAAGAGCGGCTGCACGGCGAGGTGCGTACCAGACGTTGTTGGCAGCGGTGTCAGAGGAGGTCTCAGTGACCATAACGTGACCGTCTGCAATAGAGACCGATACAGGGTTTGAAACAGAGACATCTGTGCCAGCAAAGGTCAGGTTAGCGGCAGCCTTTGTAACGTTAGCTGCGGTGAGCTGCTTCATGTTGCGCTGGACGTTAGCCTTAGCGACAGTTGCGGGTGCCTCTGGAGTAGCGGTTGGTGTAAATGCACCGTTGGCATAGGCAAAGCCTGTACCGAGTGCAGCAACGACTGCCAGTCCAGCAACTCCTGCGATAACACGCTGTTTAGTATTCTTAAACATTTTTAAATCCTTTCTATATGTGACTATACACTGTATGTGTTATTTAGTCCAAGCTTTCTGAATGTAGTTGTTTTGATTGTAATTAGGAAGCATTTTGATTTCACCGTTCAGCTTAGTCTCGTCTACAGTGAGAATTGGAGCGGTGTGAATCTTATGCGTGAAAACGTCGTCGATGTTCGGCGTATCGTATTTTACGTTTTTCATAATTGAGTAAGTCTCCGTTTTCGGAACGTTTATGGTTGTTGCAATTATTTGTGTTGCGTTAAGCATCAGTGTGAGAGTGATACTTGTTGCAACAATTATGTTCTTCAATTTGTTAGTCACGTTAGTGCCTTATCTATTGAATTTGTTTTTATTGCACTTTTTCTCTCGGGCAGGGTTTCCTGCTTTTTGATGTCTTATATTTTTTTGTTCTTTTTCGTAGTAACTTTATTTGTTTCATAATAGTTCTTATATGTATTGTAACATGTTGAATTTTTGTTTGTCAAGTGTTTTTAACAAAATTTTTTTATTTTTTTGTTACAATACATTTGATATTATAAGCAAATTGATACGAGATTGAACGATGTGAAGAGTTTGCTTTTATTTTTTTTTTTACTTGTGACTCTTCACAAGTTCTCTCGTGTGCGACCAAGCACAATTTTTTCATTTGCTATTATTTTGATTTGATATTTGTTAGCGGCAATGTTTGTGATGTTTTTACTGACATGTTTTGTTGTCAGATGTTTGTCACAACATAAAGCCGCTATGATTTGTTATAGATTATTTGAGTGAGAGTTACGCTCGAACGGAGGGCACCCTAGGCGAAGCCTTAGGGCAAGTGCCGAAGGCACGCAGTAAGGGCCTTGAGTGGCTTGCCACGAAAGGTGAGCTGCTTGCAGCGAAGGGTGTCGGCTATGCCGACCGTAACACAGAGGTTGAGCGTAGTGAAATCCTCGTGTTGCGTCACCCCCTCTTATGCCCTTTTGTCTTTTTCAGCATACTTCGGAGCATCCCTGCGACGAATTGCTGAGACGCCAGTTGTATTGCGGAGAATCCGCGAGGCACACTATACGAAAATGCAACTTTTAGTTGTCGTAATTTGCGAAAGTTTCGCAAATTCAGTGTTTTCGCATATAAAAGCGGGTGCGAAATCGCGATTTTTACGACGGCAAAAATTTATTTTGACGCGCTGTCGTAAAGAGCGAATTGAGCCGCTTTTAAGGGTCTTGGGTGTCCGCAAAAGTAGTTAAACTTTTGATATGATATTTTGCAGAAATTTAAATACTTTTTTTGTGTAATTTGATGATGATTTTTAGCTGATTCTTGCTAAAAAAATTGTGTTAGGTTTTTGTGATTTTTGTTATAAAATTGTAGTGAATTTTGCTACAATTTTTGAGTTAGTTTTTACTAAAATTTGTATGATTTTTGGTACAAAAAAATGAGTTAAGTTTTTACCAAAAATTTGATATACTTTTGAGTCGTTTTTTTCACTCAAAAAAATGAGTTAGTTTTTTTACTAAAATTTGTATGATTTTTGGTACAAAAATGAGTTAAGTTTTTACCAAAATTTGATATACTTTTTGAGTCGTTTTTCACTCAAAATTGCGTCAAAAATTGTACAAGATTTGGTGCAAAAAGTTGTATTGTTTTGACCTTAGTTTGCGCAATTTTTTTGCAAAAATTTGTATAGTTTTGACTATAATTTGTGCGTTTTTTGCACGAGTTGTGTACCAAAATTGGTCATTTTAGAGACCAAAAAAATGGTCACATTGGTGTTCATGTGACCAAAAATGGTCGTTTTGTGTACCAAAAATGGTACACGATAGTGTCTTGTGTACCAAAATTGGTCATTTTAGAGACCAAAAATGGTCACATTGGTGTTCATGTGACCAAAAATGGTCGTTTTGTGTACCAAAAATGGTACACGATAGTGTCTTGTGTACCAAAATTGGTCATTTTAGAGACCAAAAATGGTCACATTGGTGTTCATGTGACCAAAAATGGTCGTTTTGTGTACCAAAAATGGTACACGATAGTGTCTTGTGTACCAAAATTGGTCATTTTAGAGACCAAAAATGGTCTGCGAGGCGAACGAAGTTTGTCGAACTGACCGCTCAGCGTGAGCTGAGTGATGTGGTCTTCCATCTCTTGTTCTTCGCAGTCGGGCCACGCCCACTGATGAAGACATTTTGCAGAGATTTTTTGAAAATTTTTGAGCAGATGCTGGGAGTGTTTTGCGACCCGCAGTTGCGAAAAAGGTTTCAGAAATATCGGCGCATTATGAAGAGATATAGGCAATGTGTTTGCATTATTATTTGCGAGAAAATCCCGCGGTGATTTGGGTCAGCGTTTTCTGCTGCCCAATCACTCGCTGGGATGGTTGAGCAATCTATGGTGCAACAGGCATTGTAGGCACTGTCGTGGTAGTCATCCGCTTGGACATCTAACGTCGTGTGGATGGACAAGCTACGTAGCTTGCGTAGTGCGACGGTTGGTGCCGAATATGTCCGCATATTAAAGAAAATATTATTTAAGAGACATTATGATTTTGTCTCGCTCTGAGTGCGTATTTTGCACACTCTAATAGCTGTGTGTTCTTCACAGCATTTAAATGGTTTTAAGTTCTTGACCTATTATGAGCCTGCTTCAACGGTAAGCGGTCTTTGCTCTATATAATATAAAGCAATTTTCTCTCTTGTTCTTCGCAGTCGGGCCATGCCCCTGATGAAGACACGTTTCGCGTAGGTGCTCCCGAGACGGCTTCGGATTTGCTGGGTAGCGATTTTGGCGCCCGCAATCCGAAACTCGTCGAGGTAGCCACGGAGCATTATAAAGAGAGTAACGTATAGTGGTTGCATAATTGTTTGCTGAGTAAAGCGCGTGTGGCAATTCAGGAGCGTGTTGTGCGGATGAATGACTCACTCGCTGTTCTCAAGCATGTTTGGTGCAATACACTTTGTAGGCATAGGAGCAGACGTCTAGCGTAGCGTGGACGGATGGTCAGCGTAACGTAGTGTAGCGAGCTGGTGACGTCGTAGCTTGTCTCGACGGAAGGCGACTTTTATGCCGAATATATCGTTATATAAAAGAATAAAAGCTAAGAGGCATTATGTTCTTGGCTCGCACTAAGCACGTCCTTTGTGCTTTTATAGCTGTAGCGTAGCTTTCAGCATTTAAAGTGTCTACTGTTCTTGACCTTATAATTTATCCACCATGCGTAGTGTAGGCGTAGCCTATGTAATTAAGTTATAGGTATCTCTAACTCTTGCGTCTGACCGCCTGTGGCGGTAAATAGGCGCTAAATTTTTAAGCCCCTTGTGGGCTGTGTTTACTTCTCCTGCTGCGAAATTTTGTGCCTGCAGGGAAGTATGACCGAAAGGCTAAAATTTGCTGCACGGATATGTAATTGTGAAAGAGTTACTGGAAATGCTTTGTCACACGTTCGTTTTTGTGCGACTCGAACAAACTTTGGAGAACTTCGGTGCGTTCTTGGCGACCGTGTTCGACAAATTTGTGAGGTGTCGCTACAATATGATTGTTGTACAAACAGAGGTGTAAGCTGGACTGCAAGTGGTTTTCTTGCATGTCTTTAGCTGCATATTTCGTTAGTCAATCCAAAGAAAGAGCACGCCTTGTCGTAGTGTTTGCTTTTTGAGACTAAAAAGACAAACTAGACCAGCGTGCGTTAGGACATCGAGCTTAGCGAGATGGACAAACCGCGTAGCGATAGCGAAGCGTTAAGAGAACTTTGTAACACATAAGTTTTAAATAAACTGCAGGTAAACAAGTATGTCTCATAATGACAGCAAGATAGCGTTCAAGCGTTCTCCTGAGTGCGCCTTGGCACGGTCAGTGGAGAGGGGCACGGTGTTGAAAAGCCCTATGTGATAAGCCGATTAAGGCGCGTAAAAGCGTATGCCGACCCTCCTCCAGTTGTGTCCTTTGAGGCTTGTCTTTGATGCTATAAACGCTATCGAGCGTTGTATCTGACGTCGGTCTTTGACGTCCAAACCAAAAAAAAATACCTACCCAAGATTTTTTCTCAGGTAGGTAATTGGTTTAACGACTATTCGTAATCGTAATCATCCCAGTCGTTGTCATCGTAATCGTCGTCGTAGTCATAGTCCTCATCCTCAGGAATATAACTTCTAGCGGCCATTTCATACTCGAATCGTTCAATGTCGCGAGCGTAGTCATTGCCGTCCTCATCGTAGCAAGCTACGGGAACGTGTCTGTTGTACACTCTCTTTTCCTCTGCGTTGTCTACAAATGCAGCACGGACGTCGGTTAAAGAAGCGGTCATGATGTGAGTCCTTTCAGTGGGTTTGTTGGTCTGCTTGAACATCTAGCGAAGCGTAGACGGGCAAGCCGCGAAGCACTTTAGTGCGTAGCTGACCTGTTGTTCTGTTACTACTCTATGGTTTAGTCCTCGTCGTAGTAGTCCATGACGTCGTAGTTGTACTCGTCGTCATTATCATACTCTTCGTATGTAACTTTGCGAGAAGCGATGCAATCAACCAATAATTCTAGAAGGTGGTCATCGCCTTGCGCGGCCATGCGTTGTGCCCTAATGAGTTCTTCTTCGTCTTCCTCAACGAGTCGTCTGTCGAGGTAAGCGCCTTTAATGAGAGTAGTTTGATTAGCCATGATTGATTCCTTTTCTGTGAGTGTAGTGTTAGTTAATGAATACGAAAATCTCTAAATAGATAGCAATCATTTCTGCTGATAGCACGTAAATTAGAGTTTTCTCTTTAACCTTATTGGCGAGAATCCAATAGGTTACAATAACTACTAAAGTGTTTGCAATAACAATTCCGAGTTTAGCGAGTGGGGATAGCATAGTGCTTTCCTTTCGTGTTCATAATGCACTTCTGATAAAGCATTTGTTTGCGCATATAGGCGTTTGTTTCGGCCATGCGCTTATCTGTTGCTTTGTCCTTGATATAGAAGTATATCATAGCAATAACGAACGCAATAATAGCAAGCACAAATACAATAGATGTTGTGGTGACAATAACTGTTGCTAACATGATGATTCCTATCAATTAGTTAGTAGTACAACAAGTGCTATAATGGAGCATATAATGCCTGTTGGAGCGATAGCTTTAACGGATTCTTTGTTGAAGCCGTTGGCAATGATTTCAAGTGTTAAAATGCAGAGTATTGCTGCAAGTAGTGCAATTACCACTTTTACTTGTGGTATGGCAAGAAGTGTTGCTACGAGCATGGTAATTTCCTTTGTGTTAGTGCAACATAATAAGAGATAGTACGCATGCAATAGCATAAAGTTGATATACGCCTTCAACGTTTTCAAGAGCTTTCTTGTTGAATCCGCTTTCGTGTACTTCAAATGCTGTGATAGCAAGGACAACAATAGACATTCCGATAATCATTGCTACTGCTGCATTGGCGAGGATAAGTTGAGTAAGGAACATAGATATCTTCTCCTTCATGAGAATAAGTTTTATTTCATAATGTCTGTCGGTGAACACATGTGTTCACTTGCCCTTGTGTTTTTGTGTAGCCGATAATGTTTTAGTGATAAGTTAAGGCTATATGTTTTAAGGGCATTATTTTGCGGTAGCGATGTTGCTATAATTTATAGTAACAATAATAGTTTAGTGTTGTTTGGTTTGGTGTTGTGGCTAAGGTGATTAGTCCGTCTACGCTCCGCTTTGCTACGCAGATAGTCCATTGAGCAAGCTCAATGTCCTATCGCTCTGTCGGGCTAGACGTCCTAACTGCTTCGCTGGCGCTACGCGGCTTGTTCATCTCGCTGTGCTCGATTCTCAAGCAAAAAATTACCCCCGTCGCCGCGACAAGATTCGCGTGTATGACGGGGGAAATTCTTATGAAAGGAACTCAATCACGATGTCACTCGGTGAGGTGTTGCCTCACATCGTAGAGAGTTCGTGTGTGTCCTATAGCCAGTCTTTGTAGAGATTGTTAATCTTCTCAGCAATAGGCTGGAACTCAGGTTTGACCTTGTCAATAAGGTCTTGGACGTGTTTTGTCTCAAACTGGAAGTCATTGTTTTTAGTGATTAAGACAAGAAGTTTAGCATTATCACTCATGTTGTTCACATATTCATCCATGGTTTCTTTGTTCTGGTAATATGGTACGTCAATAATAGCGTTAACACGTAGCGCTTTTGGTACCTTCTCGTAGTAGTTCTCATCAAGACCAAATTGTTTGTGAATATCGGTGTAGTTAATAAGCTTGTCTTTTGTTTTGATGCTGTCTACGAATTTCATGAAGACTTGCACGTCCGTGTCTGTAGTGCTTTTGTACTTTTCAACAATAGCTGTGTAGGCGTTATCAAGTTCTTCATCGGTGACAAGTTTTGCGTTTGGGATATTGTCAAGAATAGCTTTAATTTTCTTCTTGGTTTTACCCCAAATGACCACGGGAGCTGCCTTGTTATTTTCGCAAGCAATAAGTTTTGCTTTTGCTGAGACTTTATAAGAATCATCAAGCGAGTAGTGTGTTGGTTTCTCTAAGACAACAATATTGCTATAGTTATGTTTCTTAATGGTCTCTAGGGAGTCTTGCCATACATGTGAGCTGAAGTCTGTAACGTAATGTGCTGTTTCGAGCATTGCGTCAGTGGACTTTTTTGTTCTGTTCGCGTTGTATAGCTTGCGTTGCTCTTTCATGTACTCTTTATAGGCACGCTCTAACATCTCAAAGTCGAGGTTAGGAACGCCCCATGAGTACGGCAGCTCTAGCTGTGCTTCTGCTGTAGCAAGAAGAATGTGCGTTGGGTAACAACTGATGTTGATGCGAGCTTCTTTTGCTGAGAGAGCAACTGTATTGACGATATACTCGTCGATTGCTTTGTCAACGGTCGGCTTGATATCATCAGGCAGCTCGCTATCAGGATTAAAGGCATATGCGAGAATTTTAGACACCATTGATGGTTTTTTGCTATTGATGGTGTCTTTGGTAGTAGTAATAACGATATCAAAGTCGCCGTCATATGTTTGCGCCATGCCTAATTGAGTATATGTTGTGTTGTAAGCTCTGTTTCGAACGTTTGTACTCGTTGCTATCATCAACATACGCATTAAATCGCCATGGCAATTCTGAGCGTTCCGTATTGACTTTCTTATAGTTGATATCATTCGGGTCAATATTGACCTTAATGCATTTCTTCATGGCGTCAATTGCGTCTGCTGACGAGTCAATGAGGTCGTGTACAAAGTCTTCTACTTCTTTAGTGAACTCCTCTGTTGCGGCAATAAGTGCATCTTCTGTCTCGCTATTGCTCTTCCAGTCAATTTGTTCACGAGAATAGGTGACCTTAATATCCTCGATGTTTGTCTTCAAGGCATAAGCGCAGCCAATATCATTGGTGGTTGGGTGACCGTTATTGTTGTCCCACGAGCCTTGTTTGTAGGCAACGTTGCCAACAAGGATGTTTCTGAAGTGAGTAAAGAATGGTTTTGATGTGATATAGCCATGGTCGAACTCAAGCCATGTGTCGGGAATACGATAGTTATTGCACTTATCGTTTAAGAAGAAGCCATCGTCTGATGTATTAAACTCGTTACAAGATGTGTTGGTGACATAGACATCGTGCTTTGACCAGCCAGCGATTACAGGGATAAAATTGGTAACGATATATTTGATGCCGCTATAATACGATGGGCTACAGTTCACTGTTACGGTAGTGCCTGAGTCTTTCTCTGTCGGCTCGTTCTCTTTTTGTGAAACGCGTGACAATACCTTCTGGTGTGCGCTCTAGTACGAACTCATTAAGAGTACCGTTACAGACAGAGGAGACGTTAATGGCGTTGGACACAGCAAGACCTGATTTAGAGCCAATGCCAAAGCCGCCAATGAGATTGTCGGAGTCGCGTTTGGTCGAAGTACCAAAGTTAGCAAAGACAGAGACGATGCCCATATAGTCGAGGCCATGGCCATAGTCTTTGACCATGAGTAAGCCATTGTTCTCGGTACAGGGCAGTGTCAACTCGACAGGCTTGGTAGCTCCAGCTTCGACATTAGCATCATAGGCATTGGAGACATACTCTCTAATAGCTGCGTTCATTGGGTCATTATAGAGCTTTGAGAGCATATCCATAACCATGTTAACAGCGTTTTTATCGATTTTAGCTGCATACGTTGTTTGGATTTTTTGGGCTAAGGTTTTCTCGCCCATATCGGTTGTTTTTAATCTCATGTTCTTAATTCCTTTCATAGATGCTCGTTTTTAGAGTGATTGAGATTGTGTCGAGCAATCACTCGATAATGCTATAGGGTTACGTTTATAGCATTATGTGAGTAGATATGAAAATGTAATTTTTATGAGATTTTGAGTTTAGAACTTATAGTTTGTGTGTTTTTATAAAAAAAAAAGAAAAAAGTTGTTACGATATGCTTGACATCGTAACAACTTTATATTATTCTGCTTCGCTAACGCTACGCGGTTAGTCCGTCTACGCTACGCGATGCTTCGCTAGACGTCCTAACAATTGTGGTGTTTTCTAACGATTTATCAGCACCAACTGCGACTCGATTGCTTTCCCATTGTTCTTTCGGGACGCATATCATCATGCAGGCTACGGTGAATAAGATAAAAAGTATTTTATAGAGTTCGTGAGGAGGCATAATGGTTTCTCCTTATTAGAACTCAATGCCGAGGCGGACTGAGGTTGGGTAATTCTGGTTGTACTTAATGGTAAAGTTCTTTACCCAGACACGGTGACCGCTGTCCATCAGAGGTGCAAGCTCAGTTGCAAGGTTCTTGTCAATAAAGCCCAGGTCAACTGTAGAGCCACCACGGACGTGTCCGAGAACTTGAATGGCGTTGGTGTCATACTCGTTCGTAGGGGTTTCGCCTGAGAGACACATAGACTGATGCTTGGTCTTTCTGCAAATTGCGCCAGATGTAGTAAATCTTTGACTGACGGTTATTGAACGTTACACCTGCAACGTTAGTGTACATAAGGTTCATTTTTTGCTCCAATCTTAGCTGAAGTATAACGTAGCGTGTTTGCAGTCTTCATCAAGCAACTGCGGCATGTAATCAGACTCAGCATAGTCGTCGTTATCACTATCGTTAATGATGACGAGCAACTTTCTGTCGTCATCGAGATTGGAGAGCAATTCCTTAAGCTTTCCGATGGTGAGTGTTCCTGTCATAATAATCTCCTTCTTATTGGTTTGAGGTCTACATAACCTCGTTATCACGATATAACTCGGCTGGACGCTTGTCGGACAGCTTGTAAGTGTGTGAGCACTTACATTTTAAGTATTTTGTTTTAAAAGAAATATCCCACAAACTAAATTTTAGCTTGTGGGATAAATTGGGTGTTCATATAGTTATGAACGTTAGTTTGCTTGGACGTCTAGCGAAGCGTCTATTTGATTAATTTGTCAAGGTCGTTGCACATGTTTTGCAGCATAGAAATCTCGGAAGCGCATTCATTTGTGATATGGTCGATAATCTGCTTAACTTCTGTCTTGGGAATATAACGTGAATATCTTTCGGCGTAGACATAATAAGCTTTTGTGATAAGGTTATCATTTTGGTAGTTACCCCAAGTGTTGTAGTGGGTGACTATAGTGCACATTTTTCGCTCAATAAAACGTTGGTTAGAAAATGGTGTTTTTAGCCATAAATCGTTTTCAAGATTGTTTTCTTTGTTAAGCATGAGATTTTTTAAAAAGTATGCTGTAATGGCAGTTTCGATAATATTTGGGTCTGTGTCCCACTTTTTCGTGAACGCTGCAAACGCCGTGATGTCATCGTATTCAACGGTTGGAACGCTTGGGTCGAGATTTGTAAGGTAGTTGTATTCCTTTTTGGTTTTGGTGAGAATAAAATAAATGTCGCTCCATGGTACTCTTGGGTTTGGCACAAATAACTTACTTAGAGCAGAAATGTCATTAAAGTTTTTGTTAAATTTGGCCTCAGGATGAACAAAGATGACTTTTTTATTGAGTAGCCATTGCTGGTCAATGGTAGTTTTGTTTGAGCAATCACCTTGGTAGGAATATTTGAACTCATGACTACTCAAATCGTTTTTCGCCTTAGCGTTTTTACTGCCGAGAGCATCGTACATTGCTTGAACGTTAAAAACAGGTGTATCCACGGTATGATACATTTGAGCATAACCTTTTTTTGTTGTAGCAATGACGTATGGATATGACTTTTGTTCGAATGCTAATTTGATGTTCTCGTGGGCATTATCTGTACTTGTCATTATCCAATTAGCGAATTGTTTGAGTGCTGGTCGTTTTGGAATGTCTGTGTTAAAGACTAAGAACATTCGCGAGTGGTCATCGAGTTGCACTTTTTGTGTGTGGAGATTGATGATTTGTATACACCCGATTTGTTGTCAAAAAACGTCTTGATGAATACGGCGGGTTCTTCAAGAGTTTTTGGAATTGGCGGGTTAGACCCTTTAACGCTTGGCTCAATATATGATGTGCTGATGCCGATATTGTTTAACTTTCGGATTTTCTCATATGGCTTTAAAGAGGCATCGTTAACAATGTCGGCATATTCTTTTTGTGCGTGCATTTTTGCTAAATCAATAGCAACTTTGATACGGTTCAATGTGTCTGTATCATCGAAATCAATTTTTTCGCGAGAATAGGTGACTTTGATGTCTTTGATTTCAAAAGGAATGATGAGAGATGTTGTCGCATCATAATCAACCTTTGGTTCTGACATAAGTGTCTTGTATGGAATATTATATAACACTTTTCCAATAAGAAAACCTTTGAGATGAGGATTTATTTTTTCTGTTGCTGGTGCTCTGTACTCATATCCGTTGAAATACCATGTATCAGGAATACGATAGTCATTGAATTTTTCGTATTTTGGATTTGTGACAAAGACTTCATTTAGACCAGCCACAGAGTGTGGTCGTCATTGAAGCATTTCTGCAATAGCAGTTTTCATCATATGTGTCTTCCATTTTATCGCTATAACTAATAGTGACGGTGGTACCTGGGTCTTGTGTTGTCTCCTCGTTCTCTTTAGTGAAGCGCGTGATAATACCGTTTGGTGTGCGCTCAACAACAAATTCGTTGAGGGTGCTGTTACAGACAGATGTTACCTGGATGCTATCAGACACAGCAAGACCTGACTTGGAACCAATACCAAAGCCTCCGATGAGGTTGTCAGAGTCACGTTTGGTGGACGTTCCAAAGTTAGCAAAGACAGAGACAATGCTGAGGTAGTCAAGACCATTGCCATAGTCACGTACGGAGAGATATGGTTCGTCCGTCTCTGGTAAATGTACTTCAACAGGTTTGGTAGCACCCGCCTCGACGTTAGCGTCATAGGCGTTAGAGACATACTCTCTCTAAGGACTGCTGCGTGTGGTTCTGAGTAGAGTTTAGCCAGCATATCCATAACGAGCTGCGTCGAGGACTTGTCGAGCTTTGCTGCGTACGTGGTCTGGATTTTACGAGCTAATGCATTTTTAGATGTGTCTTCGTACTCTTTGATTTTCATGAGGTTCCTTTCGTTCGAGTAAACTCGCACCCGTTTTTCAGAGTGCGAGTTATGTGTTACAGTTTTACCTTTTGGGTAATCTCATCAGCACAATCTTTGATTAGCTTGAGTTCATCTGGGAACAAAAGCTTGAGTCGCTTGATGATTTTCTTTGCATCTTTCTTGCTCAAGAACTTTCTATCTCGCGATACTAAAGCTGCAAGAAAGACTTTTTGGTCGAAAGACAGATTGTGAGTCTTAGGCTCAACACGTCTTGTTGCTTATGAAGTGCCGCGAGATAGGCTTCTGTGTCTTGCTTTGTGTCAAGATTAAGCATGGAAATGTTGCTTGACAACTGTTTGTTCTTGATAATAGTTCTAAGCAAATACACAGCATTGTCGTTAACAAGTACTGGTTGGATAATGGTGCGGATTTTTTGTGCGTAAGCATCCATGTTCGATTTTGAGAAATAGGTGATGTTTGGCTTATTTCTTAAAATCCAGTCAATACCATCTGTGTACGTTGTTGCAATAATAACGTTGTCATTATTGCTTGGTAACACAAAGTCATACACATCGTCGAGACAATTACTTGTGCTGCTGTTGATGATGTGTGTTTGCGGGTTATCTGGAATATCAACGAGTTCTAGTGTAATCCATGGCTGAGTGTTCATGTTATAAACTGTGCTGTGTTGCACCAGCGCATCGTTATAATTTTGTTCAGCATTGTTATTTTCTCCTGGCATGTATCGCAACATGTCTTCAATTTTGATGACAGAGCTTGTGTCAGAGTTTATATGCCAGTAAAGAGCTGCAGAGTCACAGAATGTGACAATACGTTTACCAAATGAATGTTTGATTTTGTTGATGTGCGGAAACAGCATGTTCATTTGGTAGTAATTGTCATCAAGAAATATACAGATATTTATGTAAGTATCTGATGAGAGGCCTTTGTCGTCTAAGATAAAGACGTCTGGTCTGTCATTAAGACTGTTGGCATCTGGTAGTAGTATGCACTTGTTTCTTTCTACAAGATATTTTGTATACTTGAATGGCAATGGCTGTTTTCTGTTTAATCCACAATTATCAAGACACTCATCATCTTCATAGGGATATTGATGTTCACGCAATAATCTTAACTTTGTTGGAACGTCAATATCGGTCCTTGTGGTGATGGCATTATATTCACTAATATACCCGTTATATGCTTGTGTCATGATGTTAAGAAGTTTGTTAACTGTTTCTTGTTCGGATACATCAAGTTTCTCACGAGCATAATTAATTCTTAGTTCACCAATAGGAACGTCATGAACCATAGTGGTAAATTGGATTTTTTCATAAATATTGTCTGGCAACTTTCTAACAATATTGTCTGGGATTTTGTACAGGACCCTACCAATGCGTACATGCTGACGCGCGTAATAAGTTTCGGTTGTGTTAATTTGTATCCTTGATATCCATGTGTTAGTATTAGGGATTTTATGGAACACATCAGGCACACGGTCATTATTCAGGTTGACGGCTGAGTATTGTAATGGTTCTGGATTGGTAACGATAAGTTCACTAGCAGACCATCCTTGGATAACATAGTGATATTTGTTAAGTTCGAGATTTCCCATATTACAAAGAAAATCATACGTTACATTTACTGCAACAGTGGTACCGCTATGGTCCGTGGTTTTTTTGTTCTCGGTGATAAAACGTGTCTGCAGGATGCCGTCTTTGCGCTCAATGACGAACTCATTAAGAAGACCATTGCATACGGATGACACATGAATTTTATCAGAGATAGCAAGTCCTGATTTAGAACCAATACCGAAGCCTCCAATGAACTCATTAGAGTCACGTTTGGTTGATGTACCAAAGTTAGCAAAGACTGAGACAATCTCAAGGTAGTCTAGACCATTACCTGTGTCGGAGACCTCAAGATATGGCTCATCTTCTGTTGGAACGTGGAGGTGAACTGGCTCAGTAGAGCCTGCTTCCACGTTAGCGTCGTAGGCATTAGAGACATACTCTCTAATAGCCGCCTCAACTGGGTTATCATAAAGTTTTGCAAGGACGTCCATGATAAGTTGTGATGCAGAGGCATCCAGTTTGACATCATAGGTTGAGGTTAGTTTTTCTAACGCGGTCTTTTTGCGATTGAAGACATTTAGTTTCATAATAGTCTTTTGTCCTTTCATAAAAACTGTTAGATTGAGTGATGATGTTTCAGATATCACTCGTTAGCTTATACGGTGTTTATAAGCTAATTATTGCTCCGCTAACGCTTCGCGGTTAGTCCATCGAGCAAGCTCGATGTCCTCGCTCTGACGAGGTTTGTCCGTACACGCTACGTTTCACTTCGCTATACGTCCAAACAAAAAAAATTACCCATACTAGCGGTATCTACTAGTATGGGTTTGCTTGTTGTGTTGGGTTTTTTATGAAGGAGGAGTTTAATGCTGCGCGGATTGTTCGTCTTCATTAAGTTTACTGTGCAAACGCTCCGCGGCTTGCCCGTCTACGCTTCGCTAGACGTTCAAGCTGATACCTTTTCATCTTAACTCTCGAGGTGTTACATGTAACACCTGTTGGGTTTCAATGGTTTTGTGGTTGTTTCAGAAAAATTTTACTAAAAACTCTTGACATTTTTTGTAATATGTTGTAGAATACCAAATGTAATATAAATTGATACCAATTAGAGAAAGGATTTACCTTATGACAAATTGGTATAAGAAGTTCTCAGCGGAAGCTGATATTATTGATAAACTTGCAGATGAGTATATCGCTCAGGACGAGCGACATCTTTATGACCTCATGCAAGATACTATTGTTATGACAGATGTAGAGGGTGAGCAGGAGAAATTGCTTGCTCATTATAAAGACAGAGTGTTTGCTTTAGTGGACGCTGCAATTTACAGAGTTCATGGGTTTAAGCTCCATAAGGAGCAAATTATTGCAGGTCTTGCACTTTATGAGGGTAACATTGTTGAGCAAAAAACCGGCGAGGGAAAGACTTACACTGCTATTGCACCAGCAGTGCTCCGTTCGCTGGAGAATAAAGGCTCTCATATTGTTACGGTAAACCCTTATCTTGCTAAGCGTGATGCTGATAACTGTATACAGATTGTGAAGTATTTAGGACTTACGGTTGGTTGCGTTCTGCCTGATACATCGCCTGTTGACCGCAAGCGTGCTTATAAGGCAGATATCACCTATGTTTCAAATACCGAGCTTGGCTTTGATTATCTTCGCGACAATTTAGTCGTAGATAACTTCAATAAAGTTCAGCGAGGCTTCCACTTTGCTATTGTCGATGAGGCTGACTCAATTCTTATTGATGAGGCTAAGACGCCTCTTATTATCTCAGGACAAGGCAAAGATGTATCACTTTTATACATGCGTTGCATGGCGGCAGTTAATAAGCTGAAGCAAGGCACTGAGTCTCGTGAGTTCAATAAGAGTGATGACTATCTTGGTATTGAACGTGAGGTAACAGGTGACTTTATTGTTCATGAGAAAGAGAAGAATACTGTTTTAACCGATGAGGGTGTGAAGCATCTTGAGGAGTTTTTGAGTCTTAAAAACTATGCCGATGCTGAGAACCGTGCTATTCAACATGTGGTTGAGCAGTGTCTTCGTGCTCGTGCACTAATGAAGCGTGATAAAGACTATATTGTTCGTGATGGTAAGATTGTCATTGTTGATGAGAATACTGGTCGTACCATGGAAGGTCGTCAGTATGCAGATGGTCTTCATCAGGCTATTGAGGCTAAAGAGGGCGTTCAAATCTCAACAAGTAATGAGACTATTGGTACTACCACATATCAGAACTTCTTTAGGAAATATAAGATTTTAAGTGGTATGACGGGTACTGCCGCAACAGAAAGCGAGAGTTTAAGAGTACTTATGGTCTGAACGTTAAGGTTATTCCTACTCATGAGCCAGTTATTCGCGTTGATGAGCCAGATATTCTTTTCGTTCACGAAAGCGATAAGTATAGAGCTATTGTTAAGCGTGTTAAAGAAGAGATTGCCAAGGGTCGTCCCGTTCTTTGTGGCACTGCTACGGTCGAAGCATCACAGGATTTAAGCAGATATTTCAAAGAGGCAGGTATTGAGCACCAACTTTTGAACGCAAAGCAAGATGAGCATGAGGCTCAGGTTGTGGTACAGGCAGGTATTAGTGGTACGGTTACTATTGCTACTAATATGGCAGGTCGTGGTACTGACATTAAGCTGGATGAAAAAGCACGTGAGGCTGGCGGCTTGGTAGTTATTGGTTGCGAGAAGCATGAGAGTCGCCGCATTGATAATCAGCTTCGTGGTCGCTCTGGTCGTCAAGGTGACCCAGGTGTTTCTGTGTTCTATTGTTCTTGTGATGATAGAGTTATCAGACTTTATGGTGGTGACGCTCTGAAGAAGAAGCTGGAGAATACGGCTTTAGATACTGGTGAGCCAATTACTAACAATAGTATTTATAAAGCATTAGAGCTAAGTCAAAAACGCGTCGAGGCAGATAACTTTGCACAAAGGCGTGATACGCTTGAGTACGATGATGTCGATAATATTCAGCGTGAGCGTGTTTATGCCGAGCGTGATAAGATTTTGAATAAGAATATTTGCTCTGGTGATGTTAAAGAGGCTATTCTTAAAGCTGTTCAAAATATTATGGATAAACTTCCACAAGATGAGTGGGTCGCAGCTCTCGAGTCTCAAATGGGTGTTGAAATTCCACCTTATGTTGGAGCTGCTAATAAGAGTGAGAGTGAGTATTCCTTTAAGTCATGGGTTGAGCGTGAGATTCAAAACGTTGAGTTCGTGAACGACAATGCTCGCGAGTCTTATTGCAGAAAAGTTCTGCTTATGGCACTTGATAGTTGTTGGTCTGAGCAGCTCAAGGCACTTGAGTTTGCTCGTGATGCAAGCGGTTATGCAGGTTTTGCACAGATTGACCCTAAAGCAGCTTATGCTAATGAGGCATGGAGACTGTACGGTCGCATGCAGGATTCTATTTATGCGGGAGTTCTGTTCTTGTATTTCCATAATAGACCTGATAAAATTGATGTTGACGGTATTAGCATTAAAGCTAAGAAGGGAATGAATGTCTAATGACTTATCAAGATAAAACAAATATTAAGAAGATTGGGTACACCATCTTCGTTATTCTCGCGTGTTTAACTTTATCCCATATTCCTGTGTGGGGTCTATCAAGTGACACGTTAAGTCAGTTATTCAAGGTACCTATTTTGAGTTTCACCGATGTTTTAGCAGGTGGAGCATTATCTAAGCTGGCTATTGGTGGCTTCGGTGTAACGTCACTCATTATGGCAGGCATTGTTATCCAACTGCTTGCTTTGATTGCTCCAAAGATTGAGAAGCTGCATGGGCAAGGTGAGATGGGCAGACGTTTCTTTGACAGATTAACTCTTATATTGGCCATGTTGTTCACTCTTGGTTTCAATCGCTACGGTTTGGTCTTCAGTGGCTGCATATGGTTTCGGTGTTTATATTGCAGTACCTATGATTGAGTGGATGATTGGTTCGTTCATCATTGTCAAACTTGCTCAGTCGGTCCATGATTTTGGTATTGGTAATGGTTCAACTTTGATTCTAGCCGCAAATATTGCGCAGCGTATTCCTGCTGAGATTATTGCACGTTCCTCTCAATCTTCAGAGAATGTATGGATTGTTATTGTCATGCTTCTCTGTGTTATCTTAGTATCTGTGTATTATCAGTATGCTCGTATCGATATTGAGGTTCAGCAGACACGCAAGGCAGTATCTGTTATGAACGCTGAGGGTAGAGTTTCTATCCCTATGGCTATGAGTTCGGTACTACCTTTGATTTATGCTTCAGGTTTTATTGCTATTCCATCACTTATTGGTATGTTTGTACATGATGAGAGCGGACGCCTTGGTGTTATTATTAACGCGTTCCAGGGTGCAAATATGTATAATCCAGCAACACCTGAGCAATGGGCAGGTCTTGGTTTCTTTATTTTCTTAGTTGTATTTTTCTCACTCTATGCTTCACGTATGAGTTTTTCATCTGGTGAGGTTGTCAACCGCATGATGATTCGTGGAGACGTCATTAAGGGCGTTCCTGTGAGTGAAATGGTGCCATATTTAGAGAAACGACGCAAGAAACTCGCATGGATAAGCAGTATTTTTATGGTAATTATTGCTGTTGTTCCTGATATGGTTGCTTTGAAATGTGGTGTAACAACGTTTTCATTTATGGGCACATCGCTCATCATTCTCATGGCTGCTTTCATGGATGTTAAGATTCGACTTACAGGAATGATGCAGAGTTATAATAAGAAGTATAAACTGTTTAAGGATGGAGAGTAAATAGTATGGCTATTCGTAACGTTGATGAGACAAAACGTGCTGGCGTTGTGACTGACGTTGCAACAGTGAGCGTGATTGCGGACGAGGATAAGATTGTGTGGCCCTCGGTGGTTGAGGTGCTTCGCAATGGTGCTTGAGTTCGTGGCATGCAGTATTGTGTTCGGGTTTCGCTGTGTGGGGCTTTAGTTGGGCTGTGACCAACGCTGTCGGACTGTTTTGTTGGGTGATGTTATGGTTGATAAGAAAAAGGAACCGAGGCTCGATGATAAGCGGTTCAAACTAACTGAAGACATGAAGTTAGAGATTTGGAACGGCTATTTAGTTGGTGTCTCGGTGAGTGACATTGCTGAGTCAATGGGTCTGAGTAAACAAACAGTGTATCGAGTTCTTAAACAATATAAGAAGTAAAACAATATCCCCGTCAAGTTATTGGCGGGGATAATTTTGTAACGTTAAAACTCTGAGAGGTAACGCTTGAGTTTCTCTTTTTCTTTTCGGCGGTTATACTTAGTGTCGCCGTGAACACCGTGACCTATTTGGTAGGGGTTGAACTTCGGCATTTGTCGGAGTGTGTTCTCTGTTGCCGAGAGGTGGTACACACTCATTGAGTTTTTCTTTTTTGACATAGTTACTCCTTTTTTTCACATTATTATTCTATAATAGTATAATACATAAGAGCACTCGTTGTGACCCACAATTCTTTATTTTTTTTTACCTTAAATTCATGACTCATATGTCAAAAGAAATAAAATAGGGTCTTAGAATGGCTCTCAGAGCTTCTGGTGGTGTTTGTGCAGGTAAAACGCTGTGTTATTTTAGTAATATTGCTACCACGGCAGTTGGCGTGTTTTGACCAAGGAAGTTGGCACGATTTTACCACGGCAGTTGGCATGCTGACATAAATGAAAGCAAAAAAAATAAAATATTTTGAAAAAAGACTTGACAAACGTCTTGACTTATGTTATAATATATAGTAACAGTGGGATTCTGTTTGCTTCGCTATCGCTACGCGGTTAGCCCGTCTACGCTACGCTAGACGTCCTAACAAATTTTAGCCATAAAATAATTTAGAAAAAAATAACTTTTCTGCTTGACTTTGTACCAAAAGTGGTCTATACTATAGGTAACGATAGCAAAGCTATAGAGTTAAAGGAGATATTTTATGGCTTGTTCTATGAAACGATTACGTTTTAATGTTCCTATTGAGGACGATGAGGTGCTGGCTTGGTTGTCTCAGCAGTCGTCTGTCTCGGTGTCATTGCGCATGCTTGTCCACGATGCAATTTGTGAGCATGGCGATGGGTGACTATGTGACTAAGAGTGTGAAGCGTGATAATAAGGTGAAAACACCGAAGCGTGAGACACAAAACGTTGAGAAGAAAGTTGTGACTAAGCCACAGCAAACTTCTGCAACAGATGCAATTTCACGTATGCAGGGTTTGTTAGATAATTAAGTTTGAAATAAAGGAGATATGATATGGAGCTAAAGGTTACAGAGTGTTTTGGTAGTTTTGGTGCTGTTGATTTTCTAAATGATATTCTTTGTTTTAAGAATGTGATTGATTACACCCGAGCTATTGCGAACGCATATAAGGCAGATGAGGACGAGGATTACGATAAGGAATCGTGTGTTGGCGACCTTTCATTCAAGCCTATGTATTATTCGGTTAGTTTTGATGGCAAAACATATGTTGTTGTTGAAGATGGTGGCCTTATGTTAAATAGTAACAATGAGGCTATTGATGTTCTGATTGATGCCATGTATGCGTATTCATCTGATAGTCATACATTTGATTTTATTCAAGATAACATTAAGATTACTCTTGATATTTTTGAGCACGAGTTAGTTATCGAACTTTAGGAGATATGTTATATGAAAGATATGAAGATTATTGCGGGTCTTGATATTGGTAATGGTTACGTCAAGGCTAAAGTGGATGCAGATGGTGAAACATTTATCATGGATTCTCCATCGGTTGTGTCATATACTGTTGGCTCTGATATTCCTAAGAGTGCCAGTGATGAGTATCTTGGCGATATGATGAACCAGCTTGATGCAACGATTACTACTCGTGCATTGAAGCCTATGGATGCGGGTCGTGTGTTCTTTGGTACACGTGCAATTCGCAGTGGTGAGTCTCTTCGTGAGTTTGATATTTCTAACCATGAGCCTAAGTGTCAAGATGCTCTTTCAACTATGCTCGTGCTTGGTTCTCTTGCTTCTGCGGCACTTCGTGCATACTGGAACAAGAATAAGGAGTTGCCAAAGTCTGAGTTGAACGTTTCTGCAGTATGCGGTCTTGCACTTCCCATTGAGGACTTATGGATTGGAAAGATTCCTATCGTAACACATTGATGAGCGTTGACCATAGCGTTATTGTTCATAATTTTGAACGAGATATTACTGTCAAGATTTCTATCGCAGACGTTGAGGTATTAGCAGAGGGTGCTGCTGCTCAGTACGCTATTGCTAATCTTGGTGCAGATTTCTTGCAGCTTGCGCTCGATGCTGCTCGTGAGCAAGGAGCAAAGATTGATGCAGCTTATACTGGAGAGATTCTAGCTGCTGCTCAGAACACTATTGGTATTGATGTTGGTGAGGGTACTACGAACATCCCTGTGTTTGCTGATGGTGTTGTTTCTGTTGAGGCGTCACGCAGCATTAACAAGGGATATGGTACTGTTCTTACTTCCGTTGTAACACAACTTCGCAACAGTACAACCTCTTTTGAGTCACGCAAGGACTTGGCTGATTTCATGTTGAAACAGGACGTTATGCCAGCACAGGCAGCAGTTCAAGCTAAAGTGTCTCACTATATTGATGAGCAGGTCAAGATTTTCGCTCGTGATGTTCTCAAAGAGTTCACGAATGTTTGGCGAAAAGTTGGTATGCGTACCGATGTCGTCTATATTTATGGTGGCGGAGCAGGAGCAGTCAAGGATATTTTGTATCCTATGGTGATTTCCGCTGTTACGTTAGATGATGGAAACTGTGTTCCTGTCATTTATTTGGATGCTCAGTATTCTCGAAACCTCAATCGCACTGGTCTTTTCGAGGTTGCCAAACTTGGTGCGCAGGCTGTCAACTTTTAGGATTCAGTTAGTACGCTTGTGATAATTGGTTTGCAGGCGTACTACTTTTATCTTGAGGTACATATGTTAGATGAGAATGTGATATATAAAGCTGTTCGTGAAACAGATTTGCCATTTAAGAGTTTCGGTGGTAATCTTCGTTTTGAACGAGATAGAGTCTATCTTAAACCGACAAAATACACTGGTAATGGAGCATATATTTGTTTTTCTTGCGGTAAGTTTGACCATTGGCTTGTTCCTATGGTACGCATTGTTGGCGGTAAAAAGCAGATTGCCTATGCTCACGATGAGTGGTATTTTGCCAGGTTAGCTTCATTGGCTTTATGTTTTGGCGCGGATGTGGTATGGCGAGATATTCAGTCAATGTTCGACCATTGGACTGATGAGATTACACGCGAGAATTTAGTTGAGATTGATGACATCAGTAAATGTTACGGTAGATACGAAAACGAGATGTATCAGTTATTGCTCCATATTTATTTCGGTGCTATTGCCGAGGAGCATTATCAAAGAGTTTATGCTGATGGCAGCATTAAGCGAACTAAAGTTGGAAAGCTAATGAAATTATATGCTCTTCATCGGTTACTTATGGAAGGCGTTGACCCTTTAGTTTGTGCTACAGAAACTGTGAATATTGCGCCTCAGAGATTGCTCGCACTTTGTGAGGCTCGCGGCTTAAAGCGTGAGGTTACCTGGAAGCCATATAGTAGCAAATACGATAAGCCCGAGACTTTGCCCGTTACAAAAATACGGAGCTAAGAAGCGAGTTTGATGAGCTAAGCTCAAGGTGAAATTTCAGGAGATATCGGTCCCAGATGCGAATTTTGCATTGGATTATTATGTCCCAGATTACCGCCCCACCCTAACACTCTCATTCCCAAAGCCGTAAAAAGGTACGTGGCAATAAATATTAGCGCATGCTTGCGAGGTTAGTCCATGTCACTGCGTTTCATGTCCTAACGCTAACGCGGTTAGTCCATCGAGCAAGCTCGATGTCCTCGCTCTGACGAGGTTTGTTTATCGAGCAAGCTCGATGTCCTGATGCTTCGCGGTTAGTCCACATCACTTCGTGATGCGTCCAAACAAAATATAACCCCTGCTCCGTTAGGAACAGGGTGTGTTTTTCTATGAAATTGTAACTTTAGTTAAAGCTTACATTCCGAAAGGAACGTCAGCCTCAACTGCGGCCTCTGCAGGAGCAGCAGCCTCAGCGGTCTCAGTCTTCTTTGCGTCAAGAAGCTCAACAGACTGGACGAGCAGGTTGGTGAAGTAACGCTTCTCGCCGTCCTTCTCCTGGACACTGGTGCGGACAGAGTACTCGAGGTCAACAAGGGAACCCTTCTTGGTGTACTCATAAACACCGAGGCCCTTGCCTGCTGGGATGAAAGCCTCAACAGGAATGAACTGGGACTTGTACTCACCCTGAGTCTTGAAGTTGTCGCGAGCTGCAACAGTGAAGCGGACCTTCTTAGAACCGTCAGCATTGTCAAAGACCATAGGGTCAGCGACGAGACGACCAAGAATAACACCGAAGTTACGAACGTTTGCCATAATTTGTTTCTCCTTTGAAACGATTGATTGTGCCCCTTTGTGGGCGATAGTAATACTGAGAGCGTTTTCGTTAGGTGGGTGAGAGGCATCAGACGGCCGATTGCATTTTAGCAGTATGATTTCAAAGCCCGAATCTCTCACGAGACCTTTTAATTTTTTTATTATGCTCTGCATAATTTCACTCGAGCAATGCATATTGCTATTTTGAGATTTCTGTTCTTATTGTTTCGCTCACGCTTCGCGGGTTAGTCCGCCTACGCTTTGCTAGGCGTCCAAACATTTTTAAAATTTTTTTGTATTGACTCTTGACAAGATTGCGTTTTTATGTTATAGTATAAGGGTTGCGTTAGATAGCAACTTACGTTCTTTGTCAACCGCATAGAGTAAGTGATTACAAAATGTTATGTAATGGTTTATAAGTTTACTTTGTTTTACACAAGCGGATATAAGGGTTTATTGATTTTTTTTTTGCTTATATATATAAGCTTATAAATTTAATGAAGCAGTGTGTGATTATATTGTAAATTAAGGAAAGGAGTGATGGTATGACTTTAGTTAAAAAGGGTATAAAGATAAGACTTTATCCAACCGAAGAACAGAAGACTTTGATTGACAAGACTTTTGGTTGTGTACGGTTTGTCTATAACCAAACGCTCGCAGACTGCAAGCAGTCATACGAACAATCAAAAATCTTTTTCCTTCTAGAAATAGTCGTATTAAAAAAATTTAGTTCTGTTTAAAGAAAGACATGCTTTTTTTGAAAGAAGTAAGCGCTGTGGCGCTTCAACAGTCTGTGAGGGATTTTAATTCGGCATTAGATAACTTTTTAAAAATAAAAATCATTTCGGTTTCCCCAAGTTTAAATCCAAACGTTGGTGCAAACAATCTTATAGAGTTCCGTACAATAGTAGCAATGCTACTATTGTTGATAATAGACATATTAAATTGCCAAAATTAGGAAAAATTAAGACAAAGCATTTTGATATACCAATGTCGTATAAGATTTTCAATATTACAGTTGAAAAGACTGTTACTGACAAGTATTATGCATCTATCTGTATTGAAACAGAAGTACAGCCATTACTTAAAACAGGACAACAGATAGGTTTTGACTTAGGTTTAATTGACCTACTTATTGGTAGCGATGGAACCAAGGTTGAAAGACCCAAGTTTAATTACCTCGACAAAGATAAACTCGCTAAGGAACAACGTAAACTCTCAAAAATGAGAACCAAGTTGGAGAGAGCCAAATTGAATCTTGATGAGTGTAAGAATTATCAGAAGCAAAAACACAGGGTAGCAAAGTTACATGAACATATTGCTAATAAGGCGAAAGATTTTAATCATAAGTTGAGTCGAAAGTTGGTAGAAGACTATGACTTTATTGCGGTGGAGAACGTGAATGTAAATGGTTTGCTTAAAAACCATAAACTGGCTTATTCTATTTCAGATGTACGTTGGTCACAGCTCTTAAATTTCATTCGATATAAATGTTTGTGGTATGGAAAAGAGTTTAAGCAAGTAGACAGATTCTATGCGAGTTCAAAGATTTGTTCTTGCTGTGGTACTTATCATAAGGATATAGTAAACTCTCTTTCGGTTAGAGAGTGGATTTGTCCAGATTGTGGAGCATATCATGATAGAGATGTGAATGCCGCAATAAATATATTAAATAAAGCCTTGAGTGTGGCTTAAAGACACTTCGGAAAGATACGACCGTGGTAAATTAGTTCGGGGATGGTAGTTCATCAAGAATGATAGTAACCTGAATGTTCCCAAGAATCTGCTTGACTTCAGATAAGTTGAGCGTCAATTTTTTTTTTGAAAAGGATGATGTAATCGTGAAGAATAAGTTTGTTTTTAATAAGGCTGTTGCTGCAGGATTGATGCTCACATCTATTGTGAGTCCTTTTGTGACAAATCCAGCAACAGCACACGCAGCTGAGCCTGTTCAAATCAAGACAACCAATGTTGACTTGTCTAAGTTGCAACTTCAGAAGCTGAATCTGAATATGAATGATTATGAGATTGTTCATCAGGACCCAACCACTAAGATTAATATGTTTGATATGTCGGCATATCATACACAGCCTGATAGTGCTTGGGCACCATTTAATATCATTCAGTTCTCAAGTCAGATTGATAAGTCGAAGGACCATATTGAGATTGATAATCCAGTTGAGATTCTTTTTAAGAATACTGGTTATTACTTTGGTAAGCAAACTAATGTTCGTGTTAAGGTCAACAAGGTCTATTATGATGCTATTGACTATTCAGGTACTTCTTATGAGTCGTCAAGTACAAAAGAGAAGCGTATGAATAAGTCTGAGGACGAGGTGACTTTTGCGACATTAGACGATTCGCGAAGCGAAGGCGGTCTTGTTCAGTTTACTAATTATAGTTATTATGCTAATGATACTCAGGCTAAACAATATGTTAAACCTAAGCCAGGTAGTAAGCAAAATACATTGTCTTCGTGGTATACTATGAGAGCTGATGTCACTTATACTATTGAGTATGCTGACGGAACTCAAGCTGATATGAAGCTTGTTATGCCTGTTGCAGATATTGATGTTATTAACTGGACAAAGAAAAATGGTGGTAGTTCCGCTAATCAGAACGAGATGTTTGGTCTTCCAAATGCATCTGAGCAGGCATCAAAGGTTATTTTTAACCAAGGTTTTTGGGGTCGCTTGACACAGCCAGAGAATAATAATGGCGAGATGCTAGTTGACCCACCTGTAAAATCTGAAGGTGGCAATGATAGTGATTGGATGTACAATACTACAGGTACTACCATTCGTTCTCGTAGCAATAGCTTAACTTTTACTTCTGGTTCTGCTGATGCATCTGGTACTGACTTTGGCGTTTTTGTTGAGCACCCACAGTCTGAGCCAGTTAAGAAAGTTGATAAGACACGAATTGCGTCTTATACCGATGGTACTCTTGAGTATACCATTCAAGCAGCAGTTCCTAAGGTAGGTACTGATGTTATTGACGCTATTGATAGTTTTTCTATCGAGGACCTTCTTGATAACCGTCTGAAAGACGTTGAGGTTAAGGGTGTTTACACAACCGATTCTGAGGACGCAAACCCTGGTGTTGCTGAGTGGACTAAGCTGAGAGGTACTCAGTATACTATTGATACCACAGGTAACCGTCTGAAGGTTGATATCAATAAGAGACTGCTTGGTCATAAGCAGTTTAAGGTTGTGTTCGTTGTTAAGACTCAGTCTCATGATTTAATGGCTGATACTAGTATTATTAACAACCAAGCAATCAGTCACTCCGATGATGTTCCATCTAAGTCGAATGTGGTTCGTACACAGCCAACGCTTATGTATGACCATGAGTTTAAGTCTGAGGATGGTTCGGAGTTGCCACAGGATGTTAAGACGTTAACCCCAGCATCAACTGAGGATATTACTCCAGGAACTATCGTTACACCTAATTTGTTTAGTGTTCCAGAGGCATCGAAGCCAAATGCAACCTATAATGGTTACGATGCTGGTAAGGTACAGGTTAAGGATGACGTCAAGAACGGTGTCTGGACATTTAAGTCTTGGGATAAGCAATCTGAGACGCTCGATAAGAAGAATGGGCATTTTATCGGTACGTGGGCATTTATCCCTAATGCATATCAGCAGTTGTATAAGTATGTAATGGCGGATGGTAGCCCAGTTCCTGCTGAGGTTAATGCTACACTTCCAGCTCGTGTTGGTGACTTGGTTGACGGTACTAACGTTACTGCTGCTAATCCTCTAGCACCTGCTGCTGAGAATGTTATGCAGCCAACCGACAAGGGCTACGACGCAAGCAAGACTCAAGTTAAGCTACCGCATGGTTATGCTGACTTTGTGAACTGGGATATTCCAAGCGCAACTATTAACCGTGCAGATGTCCTTCACACAGGTACGTGGGAGTATCACGAGAATCTGTGGGGCAAGTCTCACGAGTTCAAGAGCAATACCGACAAGGCACTTCCCGCTGGTATTACCGCTCTGACTCCTGCAACTGTGAACGACCAGTATCATGATGGTGACACTATCAATGCTGACGAGTTCCAGATTCCAGCAGAGAACGTTGTACCTTCAACTAATCCTCTGTACGATGCAAACAAGGTTCAGTATCTTGATGAGCACGGTGTCTGGACGGCGGATGACGCTTGGGATAAGAGCAACGTTGTTGTAGACCACGCAGACACTCACTTTGTTCGTGGTTGGACATACCAAGCTAACTCTTACGCTAAGAACCATAAGTTTGAGTCTGTTGACGGTACTCCATTGCCAACTGAGCTAACTGCTATTACTCCTGCATCTTCAAGTGGCTATGAGGACGGTACCGTTCTTAATGCTGATACTTTTGAGATTCCAGCAGCTAACAAGGTTGATACAAGTGATAAGCTCTACCAAGAGGGCAAGACCCAGTTCCGCTCTAATGACGGTATGGGTGTTTGGACGGCAGAACCAGCATGGGATAAGCACGATGTTACCGTTGACCACGGCGATGTAACCTTTACGCTCAAGTGGAGCTACACTGAGTATAAGTTCGGTAAGCAGCACAAGTTTGTTGCTGAGGACGGCTCTGAGCTTCCACAGGGTATTAAGGATATTACTCCAGCAAACATTGAGAACCAGTACAAGCATAATGAGGTAATTACCGCTGACGGTTTTGAGGTTCCTGCCGATAAGAAACCTGCCGATGGTACTGAGTACGCAGACGTTTCCAAGAAACAGTTTGTTGACACCGAGCGTGACGGTGTCTGGGAGTTCATCGGTTGGGATAAGGATAATATCACTGTTGACCACAGCGACGACAACCTGTTCACAGGTACTTGGAAGTTTAATGGCTATTCACACAAGGCAACCTATGAGTTCGTGAGCGGTACGCCTGGCAAAGACCTTCCAAAGTCTATTGTCGATATGACCCCAACTGACCCAGCTAAGTACACCAAGGGTACCGAGGTTCCAGCTAAGTCTGAATTCGAGAAGACTGTTAAGGACGAGGACAACGATGGTACTTGGACGTTTAAGTCTTATGACCACGACAAGCAGACTGTTGAGAAGTCTGATATTAAGTTCGTTGGTACGTGGGAATTTACGCCAAACACCTATCCAGTAGGCTACGAGTTTAAGTCTACCGACCCTAAGCGAGAGCTTCCAAAGGTTGTTAAGGATAAGCTGCCAAAGGACGATAAGACTTATATCACCAAAACCCCTGTTGATGCACAGAAGATTCCTAACGACCCAGTGTACGACCCAGAGCTTGATATTGACTGGACGTTCAATAAGTGGGATTCACCAAAGAAGACCATTGAGCGTGAGGGAATTAAGTTTACTGGCGAGTGGACTCCAAAGCAGCGTGAGTATAAGGTAACGTATAAGTTTACCAGTGGTACTCCTGGCAAGGAGCTTCCAAAGAGGTAACTGAGTTGCTTCCAAAGGACGATAAGACTTATGTCACAGGTTCTAAGGTTAAGTCAAACACACCATCTAAGACTGAGGTTAAGGTTGATGGTGGCACCTGGAAGTTCAAGGAGTTCCCACCAGAGCTGACTATTGATAAGAAAGATGGCGAGTTCGCGGGCGAGTGGGTATTTGAAGCTGACCCAGCTCCAACACCTGAGCCACAGAAACCAGTTCCTGCAACTGGTCAGGAGGAGATTAACCCATTCGGTATCGCTGGTGGTGTTGCTGCTATTGCAGCTGCTGCTTTAGCTTTCATCGGCTATAAGCGTTCCAAGCGTGACGACGATATCGAGAAGTAATCACTTACCTTAATGCTAACATCCCCTTTAAGAGTTTTTCTTAGAGGGGGTGTTTTTTTTTATAAAATTTTGCTTGACATATGTTGTAACATCGTGGTATACTTAATGTAACAGACGAAAGGAAATTAGTATGAGCGAACATATCTATGAGCAGAGTTTTTCTATTGAGTTAACATCCAAGCTTCATGTGACTGATGAGTTTAAGCAGAAGTTTGGTATGGATACTCTGAGTCATTATTTTGGTAATGAGATTGAGGATGAAGATGTTAAGTCGGCACTTGAAGACCCTCTTAAAGTGGCTACTTTAGACCCTAAAGAGGTTCTATGTGCATTAGCTATGTGTAACCATGGTTTTTTCTATGATATTCCAAAGCGCATTGAAAGTTACAATGGAGAGTCTGTGTCAATTAAAGATGAGGTTGTACACACAAAGATTACTTTTGACGATGGTGTTTATAACTTTAAAGTCAGCTTTGGTGTTAACACAGTGTTTGACCATCAGCTTACAACTGAAAATGTTATGATGTGGTTGCCTGCTATTGTTGTTGCGTATGGTAAGTTTGTTATTACCGAGGCAAGCGATGTTAAAATCACTGATGCTGATGAGGTGTTCGATAAGACGAAGGCCTATTCTAGTCTTGCTACTCGTACGTATTTCGATGAAGACCGTGATTTGTTATTAGAGCTTCCTGATAAACTTAATGTGACTATTTTGCTTAGTCGCGGTGATAAAGTTATAAAGGTGCTTACCTATCATCGAGACTTGTATGATATTTGTACTAAACATTTGTGTGAGGACGAGGAATATCAGAATCGCTATTATTTTGATATCTGCGACGCGTTGCTGGTGTTCTTTGATTATGGCTATGAGCGTCTTGATGAGAGTGCTGATTGGGATTCTGACGATATTTATATTAACGACCCAATCGTTAAGCCTTCTGATGAGTTAAGCATTTCTGAGTTTTTGAATAAGTATTTGAACGCATATGAGAATTTTGAAGCGACCGACGATACAAAATATCTTATCAACGAGGATGGCGAGTTTAGGAGCGATATTGTCTGGACTGAGGTGCTTTTGGATAAGATTATGCTGAAGTTTGGATTTAAGATTAACTTTTTTATGGATGAGTCTTGACAAGTGATATAAAATATGTTATAACTTTTTTATAAGGGTTATACCAACACATAAGTCGATAGGTAGGTGATGTGGTATGGTTACACCTAAAAATAGTGATGAGTTTGATAAATTGAAGCGTAATATGTTGTCGAATTTACGTGATTTGTTTTTCGAGGCAATTCATTTTGACGCTAATCCATCACGTAAAGATAAGATGCTGACATCACTCAGAATGGCTTATATGCGTGTGAGCACGTTGTACCCGATGATTGATGATGACAATGTCAGGACTGTTTTAGATACTGCTGAGACTAATCTTGGTATTGTCGAGGATGTATCGCCTACATTTTTCAATGTTGATACCACGAAAGCTGCTGTAGAGAATTATAGGCGTTCTGCTGAGTTGATGCGTCATATGGTGCTTTAATACTAACATTCTTGTAAATTAGTTTAGAATAATACTTGACATGTTGTTTCTCATGTGTTATAGTATGTTTATCTATTGCACATAAGAAGGGTTATATAACTATGGCAGATAAAACAAAGCGTCTTACCATTAGATTGTCGGAAGATGATTATGAGCGCGTGAAATATTGGGCTACCCAAAAGCAGTGTTCTGTGAATGAGTATGTCCAAGATGCTTTAGTGACGCAAATCAAACGTGAGAATTATGATTACGATATTCCTGATGTGCAGGTTGCACGTTTGAATCAACTTATTGATGTTGTTTTATCTTTGTCAAGTAATGTTAAGTCATTAGAGCAAGTTACTACCTCAGGTTTTGATAGCTTGCTTGGTCTTACTCGTGGCGATAACTACCTTCTTGAGCACGAGGACGGTGAGATTTAATGCCCTTAGATGATTTTACGTTAGCAAAATTAAAGCGTCAACAGCGCGAGGCTGAGCAAAAATCTCATGCTGTTGAGCAAGAAGCAAAACCTGCTGAGGTTAAGCAAGAGGAAAAACCTGTTGCTGAGAAATCTGATGTTGCGTCTGCATTAGATGCTGCTCGTGAGAAAGATTTAGAGTCTAAAATTATCGAAGAGCCATCTGATGCGAAGAAGCCATTAAAGCAGGTTGATGATGAATCTAAAACCGATACTGACTTAGATATTGAAGTGACCCCTGGTGGCGGAACAACGGTGTCAGCCTCGGTTGTACCTGTTGTTGAGAAGAAACCTGTTGAGAAGTTAGAGCGCAAAGTTGAGGAAACGCCTAAGCCACCGAAGAAGCAAAAGCGTACAAGTGGTGCTCAAGGTGCTCATTTGCGTAACGTTCCTCATTCGGTTGTTACGGCAGCAAGAGCAGAGTTTCCATCAGCCTCTAATAACGTTGACGCAGTTGCAGCGTTCGTTGCGTCACGCACAGGTATTTACGATGATTTAACAGATGAGCAATGTCGTCTTGCTAAGCAATCAAATCGTGAAGACCCTCTGGTGGCGGTGAATAAAAAGTTGCAGTCCATGGAAGAAATGGTGTCAAAGCAAAAAGAAGCTATTGACGAGTTGCAGCTTGCTGTGACATATATGCTTTTTGACCGCATGGGTTGGAGACGACAGAACCCGAAGGGTCCTGAGTCAGTTGATTTTGTTGAACCTGGTGTTACACAATTAGCTCAGCGACTTCATCAACAAACAAAGCAGGTTGCTGATATTGAGCGTAGACGCCGAGGTAGACCTTTTAGATAATGTCTGTTGCATTATTATCCTTTCTGTGGTATACTTTGATGTGATATCACGGAAAGGATATTTTTTATGATGTTTTCGCGAGATACCCCAGAGGACTTAGTGTTGCGTGGTTACACGCAGGATGCCATTATGTCTTTATATGGCGTTGATGTTGGGTATCGCGGGCGGAAATATCGTGAGAGATTATTGGGAATTGACCGTTTTCAATATAAAGTTGACTATGTGAAAGAGCGACAATACGATATTGTGAACGTGCTCGAAAAATATGAGAGTGGTGTACCAGTAGAAGATTTGCTGCTTAGCATTGGTATTGGTTCTCGAAATGGTTTTAGTTTGAGAAAATTATTTGCAGCTTTAGGGTACGAGAAAGAATTTATTGTTTCAGATAAAAAGCGAAAATATAATCTAATGAAATCGGGTTTTTCTGAAAAACACGGTTGCGATAATCCGTTTAAGCTGCAAGAATTTCAAGAAAAAGGTGTTAGAACACGGCTTGAAAAATATGGTGGCGAATACACGTTATCGCGCGGGTCATGTCTTGCGCCGCAGGCAAGAGCGACCTTTGCTCGGAATATGAAGAATATTGAATATAAGAAATCTATTGTTGACAAACGAAAAGAAACGTGTGAACAGCATTATGGTGTTGAAGTTCCACTTCAATCACGAGAAGTACAGATGTGTCTCAAGGCAACGTGTTTGAAAACATATGGTGTGGATAGTTATAGTAAGACCGATGAGTTCAAAACGAAAATGAGCGATTCTTCGGTGATTTGGGTTCCAAAAATGTTTGCCACGAAGAAGAGCAAGGGAAACCTCAATACTTCATGCGTTGAGAATTATATTGCTAATGAATTGCGGGGGTTTGAGCGAGAATACGTGAGCGATAAATATCCTTATCATGCTGATTTTTATGACAGCGACAGAAATTTATTTATCGAAGTTAATGCTCATTGGACACATGGAGGTCATTGGTATGATACGTTTAGTGCTTTTGATGCGAAAAAGTTTGACGCGTGGAAGTTGAAAAACTCAAGATATATTGATAAAGCAATTAAGACTTGGACAGTATCAGATGTGGCAAAACGTCAATGCGCTCGTGACAATAAGTTAAACTATGTGACTTTTTGGGATTCTCAAGGGTCTGATTTTGATTTATGGCTTGCTATGGGAATGCCCGATGGTCAAGATTGGAGGCAGGAGTATTCATGGCTTCCGACGAGAAAACTTACGGTTGGTGATGAGGTATCCAAAAATTTATGGGACGAAATCCGCCGCAGAAAGATTGGGGCTTTTTGCAGGCGAGATGCTATATTATGTGCTACAAATATTGGCATAAATTACCAGCTCAATTATCTGATGCAGATATTCTTCGAGCTTTGGATACCTTCGGTTTTTGCAGGGATACTTTGTCTGCCCTTTGTTTTTAGTTTGTTTCCGAATATGCTTTACTAATGTTCCGAGGGGATTTCGCCCTCGTTTTTACTCGGGTTCAATCCCAAATTTATCGAAAACCAGGATTTCCCGGTCCTGAACCAGGTTTTCGCAGCGGTTTACCTGGAGCGTAATATTCGCTCCAGATTATCGCCCCACCTAACACTCCCATTCCCAAAGCCGTAAATGAGACAAAAGTTCAAAATTATTTTAAGAATTTTTAAGTTTACTCTTGACAAATGATATGGGAATATGTTATACTATAAAAAGTATCTTTTGGACGATAGAAAGAAGGTGATACTAGTGCCACTAACTGAAAAGCAAAAAGCTCAGCTTGCTGCGGTTGCTGCCCGTCAGAAGGCTGAGAGGGATTATAGACGTCAAGTTGAGGCAGAGTTGGCACTATTATCGCCGTGTAAGCAGTGTGCGAATTGTGTGAATGATTGCAAGCAAGATTGTAGAGTTTTAAGTGTTTCTTGCCTGAAGAAAAGAGTAAAAAAATAATTTGTCAATAGTATATTTATTTGAACTAGTATTGACAGTGATTTGCGGGTGTGTTATACTTATAGTAGATAAAAGAAACATTAAGGATAGGTTATGTTTGAGAAAGATAGCCCGCAAGATTTATTGCTTCGAGGTTTTTCAAGAGAATATATTTTAGATAAGACTGGCACTGATGTCGGCTATCATGGCAACGCTATGAAGAAAGAACTGAAAGGCATCGACAGGATTTCCTATAAAATTGATTTCGTGAAGAGTAATTATACTAATGATGAAATTGCTGCTGTTTTAGATGAGTATGCTGTAGGCATAGATGCCGCAACAGTTCTTGATAGATTAGGTCTTGCTGGTGTTAATATTATTAAACTTAATGTCTTGTTCAAAGGTCTTGGTTTATCTGATGCGTTTAAGGAAGCTGACAAGAAACACCGTAAAGGTATTATGAAGCAAGGTATGCTTGATAAATATGGTGTTGACAATCCTTTTAAGCTTGATGAGTTTCAGGTCGCTGCTGCTGAGACACGTAAAGAAAAATATGGAGCAGAGTATACGTTGGCAAGTGGCTCAGTGTTGAGTGATGCAGCAAGGGAGACCTTTGCTGAGCATATGGCTGATGATGAGTTTCGTAAAAAATTGAATGAGAAGAAATGCGCAACTAATATGGCATTATATGGTGTTCCATATGCGGCACAGAGTCCTATATTTCAAGCTAAAACAAGAGCAACTAATTTGCGTCGTTATGGTTATACGAACGCAAACAAAAGACCGTTTATGCGTAAGCATATGTCACAAGTTATGAAAAAGAACGCGCCTATGATTGCTGCAAAGTCTCGCAAGACTTGTCTTGGGAAATACGGTGTTGAGTATTATGGACAGACAGCCGAAGCACGAAAAGCACAATCTGAACGCATGCATGGTAATTTGGATGTGTTTTTGGCGAAGACACGAGCCACCATGCAAAAGCGCTATGGTGTGAATTATTCTTGGGAAAGTGCGGCGTTGCGTAATAAAGCATATTCAACTATGCAGAAGCGTTACGGCACATCTTGTTATTGTCAGTCTGATGATTATAGAGAAAATCTTGATAGTATTATGGATAAGGTACGTAATACAAATATGTCTCGTTATGGGGCGCCGTTTTACGTTCAGTCTGACAAGTATAAGCAAAATGTTGATGTTATTCAAGATAAAATTCAGTCAACTATGCGCGACATTTATGGTGCGCCAGTTTACACACAATCTGATGATTACAAGCAAAATCTTGATAAGATTGTAGGTAAGATGCGTAATACTAGTATATTACGTTATGGTGTACAAAACTATACACAATCAGAAGATTATAAGCAAATGCTTGATACTATTGCAGAAAAGAGTCGCGATACTAACATTTCGCGTTATGGTGCTCCGTTTTATGTGCAATCGGATGAGTATAAACAGAAAGTTGATTCGATTAAATCTAAAAGAAACGCTACAAAGCGTAAGAATGGTACGTTCAATACTTCAAGTACAGAAGAGCGTATTAAGGTTCTTGAAATCTTTGAACCTCAATATAATAAAGATTCTCGTTATCCATACTTATGTGATTTTTATGATAAGGATAGGGATTTATTTATTGAGGTTAATGCTTCTTGGGTTCACGGCTGTCATTGGTATGATATTGAGAAAGATGCTAATCTTATTAGTTCGTGGCAAGCGAAAAGTACAGATTCTAAGTATTATTCTCATGCTGTGAAAGTTTTTACTCAGAGCGATGTTAAGAAGCGTAATACTGCTCGTGCTAATAATTTGAATTACGTTACTCTTTGGGATAGTGATGGCATGGATGCTGACCTTTGGTTTGCTATGGGAATGCCTCTTGGTAAAGACTGGGAGCGTGAGTACTCATGGCTTCCTTATCATTATATCCCAGAAGATGTTGACGTGAGTAATATGCGTTTATCATGGCGTTCGCTTTCTGCTGTTGTTAAAGATGTTCAGCGTAAGGTTTTTTATAAGCGTGAGCTAGAGCTTTGGAACGAAAACCAGCTGCGTAATGGCAAGTGGGGTACGGTGCAAGCATTTTTATATGCGAACCGTTATAAGTATCTTAACAAATTACCTCATGAGCTTACTGACAGGATGCTTCTGAGAGCATTTAGGATTTCTGGTTTGCATATGGGTTATACTTCTTTTTAACAGTGCTTTGATGCGTCAAGTTATTGAGAAATATAATGTTAAGAGTGTTTATGACCCATGTGCTGGCTGGGAGTGAGCGCATGATGACCTGTGGTAAGCTGGGTGTTTCTTATGAAGGCTGTGATATTAACTCTGAGTTGTTTGAGGGATATGAGAAATTAGCGAAACTGATTGATGGTTTTAAGCCCGTTCTTCATAATAATGATTCTGCGAACCAGCTTGTTACTGGTGATGCTGATGCAATTATCACCTGTCCACCTTATAAGAATATCGAGGTCTACAGTGATAATGGAGCTGAGAATTTAAGTGATGAGGATTTTGCAGCGTGGTGGGGCGAGGTTGTTAAGAATTGCTCCATAAGTCAAGCTAAAGTGTTCGCTGTTCAGACCAATCAGGCTTGTCGTAAGGTGTTCGCCGATGCTTTAGAGGCGCAAGGTTGGGAGTTGAAAGAAGAGCTGGTCTTCGACAACAACCAGAAGAGCCATTTCCATCGCGTGTCGGGCATGACGAAGCGAGAGTATGAGTCTATGCTGGTGTTCACCAGATAAGATACGCTATCGCTACGCGGTTAGTCCATCGAGCAAGCTCGATGTCCAAACTTTTTTGAAAAAAGACTTGACAAGAGTTATAACAGCATGTTATACTATGTTATGAAACATCTTGAGAAAGGATTTTACTTTGAGTGTTTTAATTATTGCAGAGAAGCCGTCACAGGCTCGCAACTTTGCCGCAGCATTAGGTGGTCAAAAAGGCACCTATAATGGAGAGAGTTATATTATTGCTCCATTGCGTGGACACCTTTATGAGTTCGTTGAGCCGTCGAAGCAGGTTGCGAAGAGTTTAGAGGAGCAGTATAAGTCTTGGAAGCTCCAGTATTTGCCATGGAATGATAAAGATTTTGCGTGGAAGCGCACAAAGAAGAAAGATACTGCTTCGGTCATCAATAACATTAAAGCATTGGCGAAAAGTGTTGATGAGGTGTGTGTTGCTACCGATAACGACCCCACGGGGGAAGGACAACTTCTCGCTTTTGAGGTTCTTCTTGAGAACAATATTAAGGCAAAAAAGTTCTCGCGCATGTGGTTTGCTGATGAGTCTAAAGCAGAGGTACAGAAAGCTTTTAAGACACGCACCACAATTCCTGACCTTTTATCTGACCCAGATTATAAGAAGGCATTGTTCCGTTCTAAGTGGGATTTCTTGTCAATCCAGTGGTCACGCATTGCAACAATGTGTGGCGATGGCCGCAGCGTTTTGCGCCAAGGTCGCCTAAAGTCCGCCATGGTTAAGATTGTCGGAGACCAGCTTGCAGCGGTTGCAGCTTATAAAAAGGTTCCTTTTTATGGCAACCGTTTCCGCGATGAGAATGGTAATGTGTTCGTGAATCCTGATGAGCCAGTGTTTAAGACAAAGGCTGAGGTACCAGGTGGGTATACTGACTCAGCGGTTATTGTTGACTCAAAGACGATGAAGAAGACGCCACCAGCAAAGCTCATCGACTTGGCAACATTGTCAGCTGCACTTGCGCCAAAGGGAATTAAAGCAAAAACTATTCTCAGTACCTATCAAAAAATGTATGAGGCTTCATGCGTTTCATACCCAAGAACAGAAGACAAATGCATCACAGTGGAGCAATTTAATGACCTGCTGCCTAAAATTGATGCGATTGCGGACCTTGTTGGTGTCGATAAGTCGCTTTTAACCCATAGAACTCCTCGTAGCACCCATGTTAAGACTGGTATGGCACACGGTGCAAACCGTCCAGGTTTGAATGTTCCTAAGTCATTGTCAGACTTGGACAAGTATGGCGCTGGTGCTCAAGAGATTTATGTTATGCTGGCAAAGAATTATCTTGCAATGCTCGCTGAGGATTATGAGTATGAGAGTCAAAAAGGTCATCTTGAGAAGTACCCAGCGTTCACCGCAACAGCAAATGTGCCTGTTAAGGCGGGTTGGCATGCTGTGTCCTATGATGCCTCAGACGATGACGACGTGAGTGGCAAAGCGCTTGGCAAAATGGCGAAGCCATTTATCCATGAGGGATTCCCCCACCAAAGCCAGCAGCTCCAACAATGAAGTGGCTGTTTAAGCAGCTCGAGAAGCGTGATGTTGGTACTGGTGCAACTCGAACCAGTATTTATGCTGAGGTAACCAATGATAAGGCAAAGTACCCACTTCTTTCTGAGAAGCGTGGTAAGATTGATATGACCCAGTATGGAGATATGAGTTATGGTCTTTTGCCAAACACTCATATTGGAGACTTGGGTATTACTGAGAATTTAATGAAGGTCATGCGTGATATTGCAGCAGGTAAAGCTAATGCAGACGCAGAACTTGCAAAAGTCAAGGACCTTATTAAAGATGATATTGAAACAATGAAAGCCAATGGCTCTAAGCTAAGAAAGGATAAAGGAATTATGGCTGATTTTGTTGAGAAAGAGAAGTTTGAGGGCGTCTGGAACGGTCGTCCTGTGAAGTTTACTCGTGAGTGGGGCGGACATCGTTTCTCCGATGAGGAGTGTGAGAAGCTTTGTGCTGGCGAGGAGATTACTATTAATGGTCTTATTTCCAAGAAAGGCACTACTTATGGTATCGTAGGTCAGCTCTCTGAGCAGGAGTATAATGGTCGCAAGTATGTAGGCTTTGAGCGTACTGGTTTTGCTTCGACCAATGAGGTTCCTGCAAGTGGTGTGAGCATGAGTTCACGGCTGCTGAGAAGAAAGCACTTGAGGCTGGTGAGACTGTCTTTATCGAGGGTGCCATTTCTAAGAAAGGTAATACTTTCGATGTAGAGGTTTCTTATGGTAAGACCGAGAGTGGTCGAATGGGTATTATTCCTCATTTTAACTAATTTGAACTTTTTTTAGAATAAGTCTTGACATAGCTGTTGAGCTGTGTTATACTTGCAGAGTAAGTGATGAAAATTGCTTACTCTGTTTTTATATAAGATTGTTGAAATGAGGTTATAACCTATGGCTAAAGCTTCTTATAAGATTCCTGATACGCTAGACAAAAGTGTTCTTCAGGCGCGAATTCCACTCACGACCAAAGATGGTTCGTTTGGTAAGCCTGTCACTGTTGCATCACTTTTGTCTTATCTTGGCGCCTTGCTGGTATGGTTTTTGATTATCAGTCAGACCTTTGTCAAGGCAAGCGGTATTGGCGGTATTGTTGTTTTCACCATTTTCTATGTATTGCTTGCAGTAATGCTTTTGAAGAAAGACGATACTGATGTACCACAGATGTCGCTTGTTATTACCATGCTGAATTATTTGCCAAAGAGTATGCGTACTATTATGACACGCAAGAACTCTAATTATGTTGACTTTCTCAATTTCGTTGGCATTAAGTCAGTTGATGACGATGGTAATATTGAGTTTCTTGATGGCGATATTGGTGTAATGTATCGCGTGAGTGGTTCTGCTTCGGTGCTTTTGTTTGAGCAGGACCGAGACGCTATCATTGACCGTTGCGATACGTTTTACCGTAAGAATAGAACAGATTGTGAGCATATTTATATTACGGTAAAAGAGCCTCAGAAGGTCTATCGTCAGCTTTCGGCTATGGAGAAACGTTATTGGGCACTTGATAATGATGACCCAGACTTGCTTGCAATGGCTGATACCTCATTTAGGATTCTTCGTGATGATGTCGGTTCTCGTTATAAGTCCATTCACCAATATTTAATTTTGAAAGCAAAGGGCGATGAGTCTTTACAAGTTGCGAAGAATGTGTTACAATCTGAAGTAGAAGGTTCGGGTATGGTGTTTAAGCGTTGTGCTCGACTGAACTACGACGATATTATTGGCGTTCTTAAATCGATTTTTAAGGGAAAGGAGTAGGAGTATATGATTTTCGGTAAGAAGAAAGATGATGCGGTAAAGCCAGAGAAGATTAAGCATATCTCTCAGGTGCCTTTCCTTGTGGATATTAAGCCTCGTGAGAAGTATGTGTTCTATAGTGACTATTTTAAGATTGATAATAGTTACGCAACTATTATGAGTTTCTTTCATACTGATGGTGCTCTGGATGGTTTTGCTGCATTTTGGGGTGTAAATCGTATTCCGTACGATTTGCCACAAGGCGTTTCAGCAATTAACTTTGAGCAAGTTAGTCGTATGACTGATAATTGGATTTCTGAGCATCAGACCAAAGCAGAGCATGCTTCTGAAATGGATGCAAACGCTCAGCTTCAGACAGGCACTAATACGACTCGTCAAACTGCTGAGAAAAGTCTTGGTGATTTGGCTATTATTGCTCAGGAACTTAATAATGGTGCATCGTATCTTAATGTTCAGAATAGGATTCTTGTTAAAGCACCGACTCTTGAGAAGTTAGATGCTGCTGTTGATAAAATCGGTCGTATTTATTTGGACAATTTTTCGACATTAAGGGCTGCTCCTTATATTGGCGAGCAACGTCAAGAGATTTCTAATCTTTTCGCAAAGAATCAGAAGAAACGCGGTCAAGGCTTTTATTACACATCAATTGAGTACGCAGGTTCTTACTCCTTGGTAACCCAAGGTATGGAAGATGCTGCTGGTGAGTTTGTTGGTCGTATGTCGGGCGATGTTAATACATCGGCTGTTCTTTTTGACGCTGATAAGTTTGACCATCATGTTGTTATTGGTTCAGACCAGGTTGAGAAAAGAGAGAGACGAGAATTGCCGCGTGCGACATGTGGGGTTCTAAGATTGCACAGTCGGCACTTCTTGATAATCATAAGGTTGTTCATATTATTCTTAATGAGGCTGATATGAAACAACTCGGTCCTGAGTTTAGGTCTTTAACCTATACTATTGATATGAACAAGGGCGACATGAACATGTTCGAGATGTTCGGTGATGTTAAAGACGAGCTGTCTATTTTTGCATCGCAGTTGCAAAAACTGGTGCTTATGGCTGAGCAGGCTTATGAGACAAATGAACATGACCGTGCTATTATTCGCTCTTCTCTGGAGTCTATTGCAACTGAGTTTTATGTAGAGCAAAATATGTGGCGTGAGAACGCAAAGGCTCATCGTGACCAACTGCGTGTTGTTGGTGTTCCTCATAATGAGGTTCCAAAGCTTGATGTGTTTACTGCCTACTTAGATGTTGCTTATACTGCTATGGCTAATAATGCCGTACGCGATGATGAGAAGTTGCACGCTTTGTCAGTACTTAGGGCAACGTTTAAGAACTTGCTTTCTGCCAATGGTGACCTTTTCAATGTTGTTACCAGCGATAAGGTCGATGGCGTCCGTGACGGCAAGCGAGTTATTTATAATTTCTCCGACCTTATGCGTCGTGGCAAAGGTGTTGCAATGGCTCAGCTTGTCAACGTCATTGGCTTTGCTGTCGGCAATCTGCATGATGGTGATGTGGTGATTTTCCACGGTGCCGAAAGAATTGACGAGGGTATTAGAGATTATGTCAATGACCAGTTAGCACATCTTTTCTTCCATGGTGGTAGGGTCGTGTATATTTATAACGATATTGATAAGTTATTAAGCGATAGAAGCTTTAACAATTTCGATAAGGCAGATTACACGATTCTTGGTTCTATGTCACCAAATGCGGTAGAAGAGTACGAGAAATTGCTTGGTCTTGCACTTCCGTCTGACCTAAAGAGGGCTTTGGTGATTAAGAGTCCAAGACAAACTTATTTGAGACGAGGGTTTGATAATGTTGTTTTTGAGAGAGAGTTACAGCTATTCCCAACAGAGGTAAAGCGACGTAAACGAAGGGTGGTGAAGTAAATGTTTAGACTGTTACGTAAATTTATTATGTCAACAGCAGGCAAGATTGTGAGCGTTATTGTAACGCTTGCTATTGCTGTTTCCATGGTTTTAGGCGTTGCAAGGTTTGCTTTTGCTGGTGATGATAATGATGCGTCGTTTTATAAGACAGCATCTGTAGCGGGTTCATTCTATGATAGTTCTTTGGATTTAGCAGGCGAGAATTATAATTTTCAGAAGACTCCTGACCAAGGTGCTGAGATAAATGCTATGCTTAAAGAGCCATCGCAGATGGCTAATGTTGGTGCGTTCATGGGCTATGTTGATAAAGATTATCCATTTTGGGATTTTACGAACAACATCGCACAAACCACTATGGGTACTCAGTCAAGGAGTTATACTGTGCCATCTAACAATCAGGCGGTAGCGGCATACCTTCAGTATGGACATGCGCTTCAGGCTCTTGGTCTTGATACTGTTTCATCTAATCAGTTTGATTTTATGGCTATTGGTCGTATGTTCTTGGGTTACCTTAGTATGTCAGTATATGTTGGAGCACTTGTTCCACAGGTTGCTTTTAGCATGGCAATTAACGTTATGCAGACATTAAATCCATTCAACTGGATGGTAAGCGAAGCTATTGGTGGTGGCGAGACAGTACCAGCATTAGCTGGTGTTAAGGGCTTTGTTACTGACCTTTATAATGTGTTTGCTGGCATGGGTCTTTATGTTGCAACACTTATTTTAGCTGTTGGTATTGGCACAAGTATTTTGTTCTGGCGTAAGTCAAATAATGTTGGTTCGCATTTTAAGAAATTTATTATTCGTCTTGTGTTTATTGCGGCTGGTTTGCCATTTCTTGGAATGACTTATACTGCTGCATTAAATAATGCTTCCGATGCCTTTGCTGCGTCTGCTCCAATGGCAAATAAAGCTGTTGCTGCAACGTTTGTTGACTTCGCTGCGTGGGCAGAGAAGAATAATCTTGCACTACCTGAGGGAACTACTATTAAAGTTAATGGCAATGGTTCTGGTTCTGGTTCAGGCACGGTTGATATGGGTGGTACTACGGCTCCACAGACATTCGCTTTGAAAATCAATCAGGCTTCTGGTAGTCTTGTTGATGGTGATGATACCGACGCAAGTAATTTGACAGATAATATTACGAGTTCTCGTTATTCTGGTAATGGACAGTTAGGAAAGATTCTTGAAGTTTTTGACCTATTGAATCGTTTTGCTAATTCAACTCGTTACACCGCCGGTGCGTATGAGACATACGTGAAGACCATTAGTGGCGGTAAGATGGCTGAGGGTTTGAAGGTAACAGGCAATAAAGATAAATATGCCGCAGTTAATAATATTTTGTCACCAAATGCTGATGCATCTAAATTGGATAATAAGAACACAAGTTTTATGAGTGATGGAACACCATCTGCATTCTCTGTGACTATGTCTGGCGGTAGTATTGTTTACACAGGCCATGGCAAGATTAGTAAATATGCCCCAGGAACTGCTTACCGTAAGTTTGAGAAGGCTATGGATTCGGTTAATGAGCATGTGATGGGTCCTCGAGCAAAATCTTTTGGCACTACTACAAGTAGTGGTACTGGCGGTTTGTCAACTATTTCTATGTATAACTATTTGACCACTAAGTTTGCAGATGACACGGTAACTAATTATTCCTCAACGAAGCTTGCTTCGGATTATGTTCTTGACACACATCACTCTGTTTCTCTTGTTGGCGGTGGCGTGATGGGCATTGTGTATTGGTTGAACATGGTGTCTATTCTTAGCTTTATTGCTGTTGTTGGTACTGTTTATGCGTTTGGTCTTATTGGCGGTTCTGTCAAGCGTGGTATCAAGATGGTTACATCAATCCCATTCGCAGCTGTTGGTTCGGTACGAGCCATCTCTAAGATTGTTGGCATTACAGTGTCAATGATTGTACAGATTTATGGTACGCTTATTGTGTATAATCTGGTTGTGGAATTGTTTATTGCGTCTCAACAGATTTTCCTGACGCCTTTGATGACAGGCTTTAATAACGGCAATGTCTCAGCGGCGATTATTCCAGGCATGACTGCTGATTATAATGGTGTTACCGCTGCGGTTACAGGTATTACCTTGCCTATTGTTGCGTTCATTATGTCTATTGTGAATATTGTTATTACGATTAAGGCTGTTAAGCTGAGAAAGACTCTTGTTAAGTCTATGGACGAAGCAATGGCTGGTTGGGTTGATAGGTTCTTTAATTCTGACTCTGCTCGTAACAACCTAATAGTCGTTCTCTCGGCGATGTTGTGCGCGAAGGTGTTTCTGCTGGCGCTGGTATGGCAGCTGCTGGTGCAGCAAACCGCTTCGTTAACGGTACACGCAATTCTTCTCAGGCGAAAGGCGTTGGCGACGATGGTTTTGTTGGTCAGAAGGGAGATGCAGGAGCAGATGGTGTTGATGGCGTTACAGCAGCGCCTGATAATGTGACGGTCAATGGTAGAAGTATTGAGTCACATTCTAATATGACTGACATTGATAATGTTCACAGCACTGATGTTGCTCGTGGCGCGGCCCTTGCAAGTACTGCTGGGTCTATTGCAGAAGCAACTCGTCAAAAAGGCGAGGGTGCAGAGCAGAAGATGTCCCGTCAAGAGAAGAATGAGCTTAAAGAGAAGGCTAAATTCGCTTCTGCTAGTGGTCAGACAACGCATCTGCAAGATGAGCAGATTGAGCACAATAAGAAGAAGGCGCAGAAAGAAGCCGCTCTTGAGGGTCTCAAGGGCGCGGCAAATGCAGGTATGGGCGGTGCTCGTATGCTGGCAGGCGATGTAGGCGGTGGTGCTGCACAAGCAGCTAGTGGCTTGAAGGGTATCCATAGCGGTCTTAAAGCTAACGGTGAAGCAGAAGTACAGGCTGTTCAGACAACCACAAGTCAGTCTCAGGCTAATAAGCAGAATACTGAGAACAGACGCGTCCATGTTCAGACAAGCGAGACAACTAAGGGAAGCTCTCAGGAGAAGGGTCCTTCATCAGCTGCTAAGAAAGCAGCAGGTGAGCTGACTGTTGAGATTGCTAAGAAAAAGCTTGGTGGAATGTAAGATGTTTATGGTGAGAGATAGTGGTTGTTTATGACTGCTATCTCTCACTTAAAATTTTCGAAAAAGTTTAAAATAACTCTTGACAAATGAATTTAGCTATGTTATAATATCAATATCGTGACACATAGGTTACGATATGCATATCGTAAAGATTTTTATGTAACGTATTAAGGATGTGATATTATGAATCTTTTTATGCAAATGCTGTTGGCAACACCAAAGATTACCAACATCTTCTCTAACACTTCTAAGATTGTTACCGAGGCTGGTGGTGGTTTTATTGCCATGTTTGGTGTCATCTTGATTGTTGTTGGTGCGGTTTTCCTTGGTTCTAACCTTCTTGCTAAAGGTCAGCCTAAGACCCCATGGGTTATTGTTGCTCTGATGTTTGTTATTGGCGGCGTCTTTGCGTTTGGTGGAATCTCTATGTTTATGTCCGCAGGACAAGCAGCAAATGAGACTGTTAAGGACGTTGTTTCTGGCGTTATTCTGCCACTTCTGTAACAATATCTTATATGTCGATGAGAATCTCGGTGGTGTAATGCTGCCGAGATTTTTTTAACTTTTTTCTGGTTATGACTTGACAAGAGTATGTCACTATGGTATTATAGGTGGTAAATATGATGTTTAGTCTATCGAAAGGATAGTTGATGAGTTCTTTAGTTAACTTTTTTAGTAACATGACCAGCCGTCATAAGCGCATGGAGACTTTTGCTGTGTCTTTTGGTATTTTGCTTTTTGGTATTTTAGTTGTAACAGTTATTTCGTTTGCTATGTTTATTCAGCAACAGAATAACACATTATCGTCTAAAGCAATCTATACGACAGATTTTAGTACGTCTAAGACTAATATCTCTGGTACTGTTGTTGGTGTGTATGCAAGCGAAGATAGGACTAAAGCGTTTATCTTGATGAAATTTGATGATGTTAAGTCTATTTCCACTAATGCAAACAACTATCAAGTATTCATGACTGGTATCAACGGTCAGAAACGTCGTGAGACGCTTAAGAGTAGTCCTGCTGGCTCTGTTTATGTATTTGGCAACAGTGGCTATATGGGAATTTATCTTGTTAATAATGAGGGTTTCCCAACACAGATTCTCGATATTGTTGTTCGCGCTAATGCGGAGCTTGTTAAGAAGTCAGATAATGCATCTAATGAGTATGCCAATGATGAATCCTTTAGCAATTATGACCAGTTTAGGATTTATGCAAACCCAGGTGCGACCGATGCAACTGTATTAAAATGTCTTTCTACTGGTAATGCACCAACTGTTAAGGATTTGTATAATGAGGCAGTCGTAACTAACCAAGAGGCAGCAATTCGTAAAGATTTGTACGCTGATTTGGATGATATGATTACTGCTCAAGCTAATATTAAGGAGTATACCGACCGTCTGACCGCTCAAGATGGTGTTCAAGTACCAGCACAGCCTGATTCTATCAATGGCGATAGTGTCGCAAAGCTGAAAGACGGCACTTACGCTTACGATTTTAAGACTGTTGTTCCTGGCGGTTATAATTTTGATTGGCAGAATCGTTATGTTGCTGATGGTTATCTCAAAGGAATTTATGAGCAGCTTGGTGACCCGACTATGACATCTGATGGGCTTTTTGCAAAGATGAATAAAGAAGCACAACTTACGAAGAGCGGCGTTGATACAAGTATTCAGTGGCGACTTACTGATGGTACATTGCTTGAGGATTTGAAGAATGGTTCCAATAGTGGTCGTTATCAGCAGATTCATGCTGACACTGAGGGTCTTGTGACCGCATGGCAGAATTATTATTCTGCAAAAGAGAAGTATCAGCGTACCGACCTTGGTCGTTTGCTTGATTTGGAAGCAACAACTGATTTGGTCGTAAGTAGTTCTTCAATTAACACGAACGATAATGTGTTGCGTTTGTACTAATATAGGAAGTGAGGTGTAGGATTTATATGCCTATTGTTAAAGAAAAAGGTCTTGCTGATGTTGCGAGCAAGGCAGGAAATAGTGTTGGAAAAGTTGCAAGCGGTGCTGCCAATGGTGGTGCCGCTATGCACGGTAGTGCTTTGACCAATATGTTAGGTGCTGCAAAGCAGGTTTAGGAAACGTTGGCTCTGTGGCAGCAAGTGCTGGTAGTAGTTTATGGCATGGTGCTACTTCTTTCGTTGCAGGTATCCCAGGAGCTGTTGTAAACGGTGTTGGCGGTTTTTTTGCTGGTGCTGGCAGTTGGGTTTCTTCAACATTTGGTGTTTCATCTGCCGCTGGTACTGCTGCCGCTGCAACCGCAGCTGGTTTGGGTGCTGTGGGCGCCGTTGGTGGCGGTCTTGCAATGATAAACAATCAAGGTCAGTATGATGTTGCTGTTACTGATTGTGGAACGACGATTACTCAGAGTGCTGAGAAAGCTGCTGCGGCGGTCAACACAGAAGCAATTACGTTAGATAATGCTAAAAAAGTGTGGTCTGTTTTCAAAGCATATGGTTTGTCTAATGAACAAATTGCTGGAATTCTTGGCAACTGGTCTGTTGAGTCTGGTATCGACCCGTCTGGTTTTGAGGGTATTTTTAGCGAGCATTTCAACCAACAGGACCTAAGCATACTGAAGCTTATGGAAATATGAACTCTTGGACTGAGAGTTTATTTTCTCAATACGCTGCTAGAGGTATTGGCATTAATCACGCGGCATATAAAGGTTCTGATGGTAATTATTATCCAGGTCTGGGTTTAGGTCAATGGACTGGTGGCAATGGTGAGAAACTTATTGGTGCCGCTAAGAGTGTGAATAAGAATTGGTATGACCTTGATTTTCAGCTTGCGTATGCTCTTGCTACGCCATCACCAACGGGTATTCAAGATTATTGGAATAAGTATAAAAAGGAAAGCGGTTCTGCTAGTGCAATGGCTATGAGTTTTACGCATGATTGGGAAGGCAACGCTGGTATGGCTTATGCTGAGAGGCAAGCTGCTGCAGAGCATTGGTTATCCCAGATGGCGTCATGGACCGAGGATTCCGCATTTTCGGCATCGGTTATCTCTATGAGTCAAAATCTTGGTATGGTTGCATCTGATGGTGCAGCGTCTAGTGCTTTGCAGTCTTGTACTAAGGCTCAAAATTATGATAATTCTTCTGCTGCTGCGGCTGCTATTTCTTATGCATATGAGACTGAGGAAGAGTCTAAGGGCAACAATGGCACCAAGCTTTGGCAGACCGTGTTTCAAAATATTTTCCCAGGCGACCCTAACTATATGTCTTGCGACCGTACCGTAGCCACTGCACTTCGTTGGTCTGGTACCGATGAGGAAATCCCAGCAGGCGATTGCCCTGCATTGATTTCTTATTTCTCTTCTTCAGATAAGTGGGAGAAAGTTGGTTTGTCTCATGATTTAGAGGAGAAAGACCTGAAACCAGGCGATATTATTATTAGAAGCAGCCATGTTATTATGTATGTTGGTAACGAGCTTGTAAAGCAGAAATATCCTAACAGTAATGGTAACATGGTGTCTGGTTCGTTAGGTGAGCGTTCTCCAGGTGTTGGCTCTCATATTGAGTATTATCTCAAAGGTGGTGCTGGTGAGTCAGATTACACAGTTTATCGTTGCGTTAAGCCTGATAATGGTACAAAATATAAAGATGCTGGCGCTGGTGCTAACTAATAAGTTGTGGTATACTATTAGTTAGTAAATTGAGAGATTGGTTTTAAGTATGAAATTGAAACAGATTAAGATTGGACAATATCTGAAAGCGGTTCCCGTTTTCATTGGTATTGGACTGGCAGGTTTTACTGGCTATGCTGGAAATGCTTATGCTGATACATATAAGTCTAATGCTCAGCAGATTCAGAACCTTAAAGCTGATATTTCAACATTATCTTCTCAAGGTGTTGTTACACCAAAAGAGGTTGAGGATGTTGTGACAAATGCGTCAGATGCTGGTCGTGCTGTTGCCGATTTGCAAAATAAGTATGCAAATCTTACTGGCGATGAGGATGCTATTAAAGCTAATGCAGTAGAGATTAAGAAGTATTTTAACGACACTTCATCTAATGCGGGTGCTATTTGGTTACAAAATGGTACATGGACTTTTAGAACGTCTTATAGCTTTAATGAGGATACTCTTGATTGTCTGTGGACATGTGTAGATAGCGATGGTAATTTGCTTGGCTATGTTACTGCACAGTATACAGGTAAAGACAAAGTGTTCTCTGGTTTTACTAAGACGATTACGACTAAAGGTAATTCGTCAACGTCTGTAACTCATGATAGACCAGAAGATGATGCTGAGAAGGTACAGTCTACGGTTGATGCAATTAAGCAGCAAGTCGGTGACACGACTTCAAATGTGTCTGAAAAAGATGTTTCTGATATTTTCTCGGCACGTGAGCAAATGCGTCAGCAGCAAGGGGGTAACTAATGATGGATAAGAAAGATAAAGTATTATGGACAGTAAGTATTGGTTTTATGCTGCTTGCCATTGCTGCTTTTGTTATTACTGATACACAGAGAAATGCTGTGTTATCAGCTCAGCAAACAGAGATTGCGACTTTGGAGCAACAAAAGAAAGAGGCAAGTGATAAGCGAACCTCTGAGGTGAATACTGTTACTAAAAACTCGTTTGGTCTTGATACCTCGCGAGTGGCCACAGATGATAGGATTGCTACAGAGATTATCAAAACAGCCACTACGTGGAGCGATGCTGATAGTTATAACGCAGCACGAAATAAGCTTCGTGATGACTATAAGTTTACTGATGACAGTCAAATGTTATCCATATTTATGCCTGAAGTCAAAGATGCTCCTCTTGGACAAGATGGTAAGATGATTAACACCATCAACGCTTATGGTCTTAACATGACTTACGTTAAGATGCATAGTTATGTCGTTGGCGTTGATAATGGTGTTTATTCATATTTCACCGTGGTTGATGTTCTATCTAAGGATGCTCAGGGTCATTCAGGTGAAGGTAATATTATCTTTACGTACGATGTTGATGCTAACGGCACTGTGTCAAACATGGTAGCAAATAATTCTTAAAAAATTGCCTTGCATTGTGAGTTTTTGTGTGTTATACTTACAGTGCAAGGTGAAATTATATCTAAGACAAGGAGACGATAATGTCTTTTGGCAAACGATTTTTGAGTCAAAGAGAGTGCTTGTTGTTATCACAAGTATACTTATTGCTGTTATTGTTGGCTGCGGTATTACTGTTGGTGTAGTGTTAACATCATATGAGCAAGCGTCTGCTGAGAACTCAACGCAGATTAGTAAGCTGCAAAGCGGTCTTGATGCGGATAAGCAAAAAGATACTCCAATTAGTACCTCAACTCTATCAGAGGCTGGCATGAAGATTGCAGATGTGCAAACACAATATTCGCAGCTAAACACAGTGAACGTCAACAACGATGCTATTAAGGATGCAGATAAAGGCGTTGCTGATTATGACAGCAAGGGCGATTTTAGATTGCCTTGGTTTGTTCCTACAAGCGGTTCTATTACTTGGTCTTTTGTTTCAACCAGTACGGCTTATAACGAGTATGACGATGTTGATAGCATGTGGGTTGCAAAAGATAAAGACGGTAATATCGTTGCTTTTGTAACAGGCGTTTATCATGTTCCAACTAAAACGTTTGATTCATTTAATCTCATTGTGACAAGCGCTGGTAAGAAATTGGATTCGTCAAATACAGCTAAAGCAAAGAGCGTGGTTTCTACCGCAATTGGAGTTGGTAATAATGCGTAAACGTTATATTTCATTGGTGTTTTAGCTGTTATTGCCGTGCTTGCTGGTGTTGCTACGGGCATTGTTGTTGCATCAACAGCGTCAGATATGAACGCCCAAAAGCAACAGATTAGTTCTTTACAAAATAAGCAGTCCGTTCAGACAGCTGCTAAAGATACTAATAAGCGTGAAGTGACTATTGATAGGAATCGTAGTATTGAAGACACTTCTGCTATTCGTTCAACACTTATTTCTGCTGTTACGTGGACTAATGGTTACGATAAAGGAAGGACTAACTTCCTAAGTTCCTATAATCTTCCTGAAAACTCTACTGTTGCAACACAGTTTTTACCTAAGGGAGGGCCTTTAGGTAATGGCGTGACTATTGATAATATCAAAATTGGAGGTTATCTTCCATTACCAACTACTATTGCGGTGTACCCAGTAGATTTCAAAGATTATGTTTATACCTATTATGTTTATTGTCAGTATACGGCGTATGGGTTTGAGCCGTGGAATACTATGTTTAAGTTTCAAGTAAATGTTGAAGGTAAAATTGTCGGTATCGACTATATTGGATTGGATTAAAAATTATGTTTAAGAGTACTATCGCTTATTTTCTTCGTTATTTTGTAGTAATTGTTTTTACGTTGTTTGCAGTGACGATTTTCGGACTGTTTGGAACACGTATTGTAGCCCTTGGAATTGCGATTGCGTCGGGGCTTACCGCTGATGCAACGCTACCAGCTATTGTAACCTATTGGCTTTTGCCAACAATGTTCATTAGCGGTTTGCTTTTTATCGCAACGTTTTATATGATTCGTGGTGTGAATCGCTTTGCAAATGCTCGTCTTACTATTTATCTGTGCAATAAGCGTGAGGATGAGCTTGAGGAAAGAAAGCACAAGGCCGCAGAGAAAAAGTCAAAGAAGAAATAAAAAAGTTGTAATTTACTCTTGACAAATGAGATAGACTATAGTATACTATGTGATATCTTAAACTTAGTGGGTTCTCTTGAAAGGAGAATGCTTTGATTATTCCAGGTAAAACAATGACAGATAATCTTCTGTCTATGGCTCATGGTTTTGATGACCAAGCACTTTCTTATGATTACGATAAGATTTGTGATGCTGACATCCATGCAACGTCTGCATTTAGATGCTCGTTCATGGCAAGACCCCGATTCTCCAGGTCGTCCTTATCTGCATATTGTTGGTAAGTGCATTGGGCTTCGTGGCGAGCTAGGCGATGGCGTTCACGGTCTAGCATTTAATGACGAGAATGCCCTAGACGTTGATATTTTCTATGAGTTTAGCGATAAAGAGATTTCTGAGCTTGTGCTCAAAGGCCTTTATCATAAGGGCTTTAAAGTTCCAGAGATTATGACTCGTGAGGACATTACTATCAACGTTCCGCTTGCTTGTGACTTGGTAACAGTTCTTCCTGCACATGAGAATGATTTGCCTATCGTTTTTGCAGATATTAAGCATAGAAACTCTCTTGTTCTTAATCTTCAGAATAGTGGCTATCGTTTTGCGGATTACTTCGAGCAGGTTCAGCTGCAACCTGTCGAGGATAAAGAAGAGTATATTGATGAGCGTGAGTTCAACGAGATTGAGACTCCTGAACATGAGGATGAGAAGCATATTGAGGAGACTGTTGAGCCTGAGGTTGAAGTCGAGGACACTCCAGAGCAAGAGGAACTCAGTAATGAGTATGAGCGCATTATGACCGAGGGTCTTGCTGAGAAAGAAGCCGCTGAGGCTGAGGCTCAGAATGAGCCAGAGATTTCTCACGAGGCAGAGGGTTCTGATGAGCAGGCTACAGAGACTGCTCCAGAGCAGGAGTCAGAGCGCGTGGACGTTCAGCCATTTAATGAGTATCCTTCTTCTGACGAGGGTTTCTCTTACTAATTTGAATTTTTAAGGTTTTGCGGCTCGCTGCTTATATGGTTTTATAGGTAGTGAGCCGTTTTTATTTAGGAGGTGGTTATCATGGGTTTGAAGCAAGATATTGTTGTCGTGAGTGAGTTTTCAGTTAAGACACCATCGGGTGGCACCCGTGGTGGCACACCAGGACAATATGTCGAGCGTTATATGGCACGAGGCGATGCTGTTGAGGATTTAACTCCAGTTCGTCTTGATGACCCCGACCTATATGTCACAAGATACATGGCACGAAAAGATGCTACAGAAAAATATGACAGTGTTGGTCGTATTAAAGCTGGTATGCGTGATGCACAAAAGCTAGGCGGTATTGCTTTTGGTTCTAGTGGCAAATATGATGACGGCGATGTATCAATGTCACATAGAAAAGTGAAACGAGTTTCTAAAGATATTCAGAAGCAGTTTGAAGCAGGAAAAACTGTTATGAAAACAGTCCTATCGTTTGACCTCTCCTATCTAAAGCGTATGGGAATTGTTGAGCCTGACTTTGAACCACAAAGGCGTGGCGATTATAGGGGGTAATGTTGACCAACTTAAATTAAGACTTGCCATTATTGATGGTATGAAAAAAATGGGTAAGAGGTTTGATGATTTAGAGTGGGTTGGTGTTATCCAAGTAGACACTATGCATGTTCATTGTCACCTTTGTATGGTTGATAAGGGACAAGGTCGTCAAATGGGAAATGGCGAGCAGAAAGGTAAGCTCGATGAGACGGATAAGCGTACGCTTCGTCGCTCTATTGATATGAGTTTGGATGATATGTCTCCTGTGAAGATGCTTGCATCCAATGTTGCTTATGACAGACGCAATGCTCGTTGTTTCATTAAGAAGTTTACTCACGCGGTTATGGAGCACAATGGTACGTCACAGTTATTACTGGCGTGTTTGCCAGATGATAAGAATATGTGGCGTGCAGGCACTCATAGGCGCGAAATGAAGAAAGCTAATGCTATTGTTAGAGAGTATGTTGAGGCAGTATTGGCGCAGCCAGATAGTGGCTATAAAGAGGCTCTTCGTGAGATTGAGTCTTATGCGTTAGCAAGACAATCTCGTGAAGGATTAAAAGGCGCAGAGTTCCGTAAACTCATTAGCCAAGGTCGTGAGCGTCTCATTACTGATTGCATGAACGGTGTTTATGCGGTGTTGTCAACAATTCCTTCTTATGAAAAAAATGTTACTACTCCTATGCTCGATGTTATGAGCATGGAGTACACAGAAATGGCTGAAGCAACAAGTGACCCAATGATTGAGTTTGGGTTTAAACTCAGGTCATACTCGTCACGACTTCAGCACCATAAGAAGGAAAAGCATAAATACAAGGATGCAATGAGAGAGTTTGAGGAAGCAGAAGCCGCAGGTAATGTTGCGCCCGATGCTCACGTTTTGTATGATTTTTATAAGTTTGAGGAAGAATATAATGCTGAGCTTATGGCTAAGTATCAGCACTTTTTAGCTTTTTTGCCGCCAACGGAAGAATATGAGAGCGATTTTGAGACGTTAATGTCGGAGCGCGATAAGCTTGTTAAGTTAAAGCAGATGATGGCTGATAAAGGTATGAAACGTCGCAGCGCAGAGTCTGCTGAAGATTATGGCTTAAAAGTGTATGACACTTCTGGTGGTCATTGGATGGTTGATAATCCAAGAAGGCTTGAGCAAAGGCGTGATGCTTTTGAGAGCCTTTATGAAACACATGTTGGTGAGTTCCAAGATAAACTTGCTGATATGGGTATGAGTATGATTGCAGATGGCGAGAAACAAGTTGTTCGTACGACGCCACCTTATGAGTTTGACGATGTAAAAGCTTTAGATTTACACCATTTGGGTTATGATTTTCCTTATGATGCGCCTATATCGAAGCCGAATGTTGATGCTTTCGTTGCGAAGGCTCACGAGCGTGAGGCGAAGCTTAATGCTGCAGTAAAGTATCTGCGTTCGTCACGTCAGGGATTTATTGTCTCACAGTTACCTGTGCAAGATGTTACTTCGATGGTTGAGTACGCCGACATTTTGTCGCGCGGCAATAAGGTTATTGAGAGCAAAAAGACTGGTAATGGTGGTAAAGGTAAAAAGCGTGACACGGTGTCTTTAGACATGAGCTTTGACGAGGATATGAAGCAAGCAATCCGTGCGGTCATCAATTCTGTTGAGTTTAATGAGTAAGGCTGCGCGCAATGCATTCACTCTATCTTTAAGCGGATAATTCATTTTCGCTACGCGGTTAGTCCGTCTACGCTGTGCTAGACGTCCTAACAAATTTTTTTTAAGAAATTTTGAAATAATACTTGACAAGCGAATCTGAATATGTTATAATACGTATGATTGGTTGAAATGAGCAGCCATGACCGTTATATTATTTTTTTTTTTCACAGAAAGGTAGGTAGTTATTATGGCTATTCTACGTGGACAGGGTGCATTTAAAGACGTTAATCTCATTGTCTTTGCACCAACAAATGGCTCTGGTAAGAGCAAGGATGGTAAGACCAATGGTAAGTATCTTGATGTACAGGTTGACCAGTCTCTGAAGAACCCAGATAAGGTTCTGACTGGTGAGGCTCAGGCTGACACTAACCCACATCTGACTTCTCGTAAGGTTCAGCATCCATCTGGTGGCGAGTATGTATCTCACCGTGTCTTCTATAAGCAGTCTCAGCTCGAGGCGATTGCTAATGCTGCTGGTAAGAACTATACTCGTGAGATTAAGGGTGAGAAGCCAGGTACTGTCTATGGCGTTCGCGCAAGCCTTCTTAAGAATGCGAAGGGCGAGCTTCTGATTGATACCTCTAAGGAAATGACTCACTCTAAGAATCCTAAGTTCACCAAGACTATTCTTGAGCGTCAGGCTGCTGTTACTACTGCAGCTCGTGAGTTCCGTGATGCTCAGATTCAGTCCGAGGGTTCAGATGTTGAGGCTCAGGCCGAGACCACTAAGGATACTCCAGAGGTCTAATTGGACCATTTGTACATCCAATGTGAAATTAGGGGTCGATTTTTGGCCCCTAATTTTTTTTTAATAATACTTGACAACATTTTATGTTTGTGTTATTATGGTATAAAATTTCGTTGAAAGGTGTTATGTTTATGTTTGAAATTAACGCTGAGGTATATCCTCTTTTAGTCCAGTACACCACGCCAGTTAAGAAGCCAGTGCGTCCTATTGTTGGTCGTGATTTGCAGATGAAGCAGGCTCTTGCTGCGTTTGTGCGTCCTGAGCTTTGTAACGTACTTCTTATTGCGCCCGCAGGCTCTGGCAAAACGGCTTTTGTACAAGGTCTTGCACAAAGAGATAGTAAGCATATTTATCTCGAGGTCGATTTGTCGAAGATGATTTCTAATCTTAATGACCCTAATGAGATGGCTGCTATTCTTAAAGCATTGTTCGAGCAAGCTGCGAATTATAGTAATGCTGAGGATAAGCCTATTGTTCTTTTTATGGACGAGTTCCATCAGGTTGTCCAGCTTTCAGATGCTGCTGTTGAGGCATTAAAGCCGTTGCTTGCGGATTCTGGTACTCGCGATATTCGTGTTATGGTTGCATCAACCTTCGAGGAGTTTAGGAAGTTTATTTCTCCAAATCAAGCACTTGTTGAGCGTCTTCAGAGAATTGTTCTTCCTGAGGCTGATAAGGCTATGACGGTTGCTATTTTGAAGGATATGGCTCGTGTTTACGATGTTTCGTCTCAGTTTTATAATGATAGCTTGTTTGAGCTTATTTATGAGTATACGAATCGTTATATTCCAGCAAACGCACAGCCTCGAAAGTCTATTTTGATTCTTGACGCTATGGTCGGTTGGCATCGTTTTGATGGCTCACCTATGGATAAGAAATTGCTCACAGACGTTATTGAGCAAAGTGAGGGTGTTCACATTGATATTCATATTGATGCTCATGAGGTCAAAGAGTATCTGGATTCAAGGGTGTTTGCTCAGAAGTTTGCAACATCAGCTATTGAGCAGCGTCTGAATATCTGTGCCGCTGATTTGAATGATAAGTCGAAACCGTTGTCTACTATGTTGTTTTCCGGCTCGACCGGCTCGGGCAAGACTCAGATTACTAAAGCATTGGCCGAGAAAATTTTCGGTTCTGAAAAAGCAATGATTCGTTTCGATATGACTGAGTATGCTTTGCCCACTTCGTTGGAGCGTTTCCGTGACGAGTTGACGACCCGTATTTGGGAGAAGCCGCACTCGATTGTCCTTTTGGACGAGATTGAGAAGGCGTGTTCTCCAGTTACCCGTATTTTGTTGCAGGTCTTGGATGATGGTCGCCTTTCCGACCGTAACGGTCGAGAGACATCATTCCAGAACTGTTATATCATTATGACCACCAACGCGGCATCGGAGATTTATAAGACTGTTGCTGATTATGGCGAGGATGATGAGGGTACTGGTGCAGCGCTTCGTGAGTATGGCAAGCTGATTCGTCGCTCTATTAGGTCAACCACGGGCGACAATAGGTTCCCACCAGAGCTTCTTGGTCGTATTGACACGATTGTACCTTTAACCCATTGTCAAGAGATACTATGAAGAAGATTGCTGAGTATAAGCTTAAGACTTTAAGGAGTGAGGTTTTGAAAAAGCATAGGGTTGATGTAAAGTACGATATGGATAAGCTTGTGAGATATATTGTATTTGATAAATCAACTACAGACTCTGATGCTGGTGGTGCTCGTGCAATTAATTCTTGCATTGATACTG